>Ga0302320_10031177_pt1 | contig 10127 bp, 10 predicted proteins | sample Bog_T0_3_FD_202130 | JGI IMG/M metagenome (GOLD analysis project Ga0302320, IMG submission 202130) | Peat permafrost microbial communities from Stordalen Mire near Abisko, Sweden - Bog_T0_3 | ecosystem: Environmental > Terrestrial > Soil > Wetlands > Peat | place: Sweden: Abisko, Stordalen Mire...
GGCGGCGGGGAGTTTCGGCGCCAATCGGGTGTCGGGGCGGCTGAAGATACGGACGGCGCTGCGGATTGCCAACGGGGTGGCGATTCTGGGGGCGGCGCTGTTTGCGCTGGCGGATGCGGCGGGGACGCTGTCGGTGGTGACGGTGGTGGCGCCGGTGTGTCTGTTCATGGTGGGGGCCGGGATGGCCAGCCCGTTCGCGCTGGCCGGATCGGTGAGCGTCAATCCGCAGGCGATCGGCGCGGCGTCGGGGATGTACGGGTTCATCCAGATGGGCTACGGGATGGTCTGCACCGTGGTGGTGGAGACGTGGCATCCCGGCGCGGTGTATCCGGTGGCGGTGGTGTTGCTGGGGTCGGCGCTGCTAGGGCAGGCGGCGATGTCGATGGCGGTGCGGGCGGAGCGGGGCCGGTAGGGGGGCTTTGGGGTTGCGTCGCCGCCGAGGCGTTAATACCCCGTTACAATGGTTTTGACCGGTTGGAAGGTCGGGCGCCCGACGGCGGCAGGCCTGTTCGACAGCTTCATGCAAAGTCTAGCCTGGTGGATCACCGCCCCACGGGGTGCAAAGCATCGGCAAATCGGGCGGCTGGGATTGGCCGGAAACGGACGGACTGGTTTCAGATCGGTAGCGGGAAAAGCTTCCATTGAGGTGCCGAGTCCAGAAGGCAAGCTTTGCCCTAGGCGACGTTGCAAGATAAGCTCCTGGTTAGAGATCGGTTCAGCCCCACGCACGACTACCATGCTAGCCTTAACCTGAACTTTTCAGGAGTATAAGAAGTGGAGCAATTCAAGACTCTCGAAGACCTGAGGCTCTCCCTTTCGAAGCTGGAAAAATGGTTTGCTCGGCCCGTCCCTGACGGAGATCACCCAACGCTCTTCCTCAACCCGATCCCCGGGCGAGAGCTGATTTGTGGCATCCAACGCGAGGATTATCTGTTTTCCCTTTGTGGAAACTGGATACTCCCGTCAAACGCGCACGGCCTTTCATTTTCCGCGCGTTGGAGGCACCTGAAAGGCATTCATAAATTGAAATCGAAGCGCAATCCGGGCAAAAGCATTGCTGTATACTGGATTTTGGAGAAGGCTGACTTGCCGGCCGATCTGGCGTTCGTGCCCGATCCGAGAGACCCGGAACATTACTTTCTAGCTGCCACTTGCGGCATGCATGTCAGACAGCTCCGTGAAAAGCTGATTTGGGTGGCCGATAGGATGTCTGTGATCCAGGATGCCCAGGTGGCCCTATGATCGAATATCGATTTGTAAGAGAAAAAGAGCTTCTCCTCGAATACGCAGCCGTACTGAATGATACTAGAGCACTTGAGATTATAACTCGAGGTCATATCGACACAGCTGACGAGGCGCGGGCGCTTGGCAAGTTCTACTGGCGTATGGTCGATGCAAGCATTGGAGACGATATCGAGTCCTGGCTTGAATATATCCTCACCACGCTATCAGGCGCCTGCCGAAATGCAGGGTTCGCAGCAGTGTGGGACGAAGAAGTGGACAATGCCTGATCTCCTTCTGCTAGTCCGACACGGACGGAATATTCTCCGATAATCGGATTGAACCGGAAACGAATTGCCCGCTCAGGGCGGCCGAATTTTGAATGCGGCCATTCGCGCCGGATTTCTGCGGCGTGCTATGCTTCCGCTTACGAGATGATAGAGAAGCCTGAGGAAGACCGGTATGGGGCGCGAAGCCGCCTTTCAACCGGACTGGCTGATCCGCTAAGCTTGGCGGTGCACCGCCGGGCGGCCACGCAGTCCTCATTGACCCAGTCAAAACTCTTGGACGAGGTACTAGGTTCATCTCCGGGATCGGCCTGCGATGACGGGCCGGCGTCTTGGCGGCTTGGCGTTGAACTGAATTGTCGCTTCAATGCCGCCCCATAATGAGGCGGAGCGCGCCGTCTCAACGCCCCGAAAACCGGCCCCTCAACCGCTCGACATCCCTCACATCCAGCTTACGGAACAGGATCGGCGGCTGCGAAACGACCCGCCCGGCCGGAACCGCGGACACAACCTCAGGCCACGCCGGCAGATCCAAATCCGCCTCGCCCAACGCCGCCAGCACGGTTGCCGCGCTCCCCGGAATGAACGGCCAAGCCACCCGAGCGCAAACGCTCAGCAGCCCCAAAGCCGAACGCAATCCCACCGCCGCCCCGTCCGGATCACTCTTCAACCGGACCCACGGCGCGGCCTCGGCAGCATAGGCATTCGCCAACCGCCAGATCGCCCGGACCTCGCCAGCAACCTTGCGGAACTGCAAAGCCTCATGGTGCACGCGCAGACAGGACAAATGCGCGCCGATCCGACCCGCCGCCTCGACCTCCGCCGGCCCCGCCACCCCACCGTCCGGCACCACACCGCCGTATCGGCTGACCGCGAAACTCAGCAACCGGTTCACCAAATTCCCGAAACAGTCAGCCAAATCGGCATTCACATCTGCGGCGAAGCGGCCAAACCCGAAATCGGTGTCGGCGCTCTCCGGCGCGTTCGCCGCCAGCCACCAGCGCCACACATCCGCCGGCAGCACCTCCAGCGCCGCATCGGTGAAAATCCCCCGCCCCCGGCTGGTGGAGAATTTTCCCCCCTCAAAGGTTAGCCAGTTGAAGCCCTTGATAACATCCACCCGCTTCCACGGCTCACCCGACCCGATCAGCGTCGCCGGGAAGCTGACCGTATGAAACGGCACGTTGTCCTTGCCCAGGAACTGCACGTACCGCACCTCGCGCGCCGCCGCCTCGCCCCACCACCACCGCCGCCAGTCCCCACCCCCGGCATCGGCCCAGTCCTGCGTCGCGCCGATATACCCGATCGGCGCGTCGAACCACACGTAGAACACCTTCCCTGCGAACCCCGCCCGAGGCACCGGCACGCCCCACGCCAGGTCGCGCGTGATGCAGCGGTCCTGCAACCCCGCCGCCAGCCAGGACCGCGCGATCCCCAGCACCAGCGGCGGCCATTCAGTCTGCGACTCGACCCACGCGCCGATCTCCCCCGCCAACCCCGACTGCCGCAGAAACAAATGCCGGCTGTCCCGCAACACCAGCTCCGCCGAACCGGACACCGCCGACCGAGGCGCGATCAGATCGGTCGGATCCAGCACGCGCGTGCACGCCTCGCACTGATCGCCGCGCGCACCGTCATGCCCGCAATGCGGACACGTCCCGATCACATACCGATCCGGCAGAAATCGCCCGTCCACGACCGAAAAATACTGCCGGATCACGCGTTCCTCGGTCAGCCCGGCCGCATCCAGCCGCCGATAGAAATGCTGCGTCAGCGCATGACACCGCGCCGACGACGTGCGGCCGAAATAATCGAACGACAGCCCGAACCGGCGGTAGATATCCGCCTGCCGATCATGCTGCCGGGCGCAGAACGCCGCCACCGGTTCACCCGCTGCCGCCGCCGCGAGTTCAGCGGGCGTCCCTTGCTCGTCTGTGGCACAGATGAACAGCACCTCCTGCCCGGTCTGCCGCAGGAACCGCGCATGAATGTCCGCAGGCAGCAAACTGCCGGCGAGGTTGCCGAGATGCTTGACGCCGCTCACATAGGGCAGCGCGCTGGTAATCAGGTGGCGTTTCGCCATGGTCCCCTCCAGGGGTCCCCCGCACGGGGGTCGCAACGCACGCCGGCCCCAGATACGAAAAAACCCTCCCGCCGGCGGGCAGGAGGGTCAGGGTTCCGGCGTGCGGACCGCGCCGCCAACCACGGCGCGTGTTACCCCCTCCTGCCGGCTGTCCGGCGGCGAGGGAAGCGCATTCGCAGGGCGGAGCAACGCTGTCTCATAACTCGCTTCTACCCGGCCGCGCCCCCCGCCGCAATCATTTCGAACAAACTTCCCCAGCCAGTGACCAGCGCTGGATCGACGCCCGTCAGCACCAGGCTCTTCCACACCGCCGTCGCGATCGTGTCGTAGATCGGAATGCCGGTCTCCTGCTCCAGCGCGGCCACCAGCGGCGCGGCGCGCAGATTGGTGCAGATCACCGCGATCGCCTCCGGTTTTTGCGCCGCCACCGCCCGCACCATCCCGATCAACGTCGCCGCCGGCACCTCGGCAAACGCGAAATTGTCCTGGATGCCCAAATGCCGTTCGGCGTCGCATCCGATACCCAGCCCGGCGTAATTCGCCACGATGCGCTGCTGCACCGCGTCGATGTAGGGCGTCACCAGCCCCAGCCGAGTCACCCCAGTCGCCGCCAGGATCTCATGCAACGCCAGCATCGACGTGCTCGCCCGGATTCCCGTCGTCGCCTCGATCCGCGCGCACAGCCGCCGGTCGGCGTCGAATCCAAGCCAGCCGGAGGACGTTCCGTTCCAGGCGATCACGTCCACTTTGGCATGCGCCAGCAACTCCGCCGCGGCCAGGATCGGGCGGTCGTCGAACTGCGCCAGCGCGCCCGGAGTCACCGCGATCTCGGTCACCCGGAACCGCGAAAAATGCAGCGAAACCGAGGGCAGCCCCGCCAGCATCGCGGTGGTGACCGGCTCCAGCGTGGTGTTCGATGACGGGGTCAGCATGCCAAGGCGGATGGGTGCGGTCATACCCCCACTCTCGCACGCAGGCCGGCGCCGGCAACAGGTGAACCGGGCGCCGGCTGGGACGTTCCAACAGCACCGGCACGGCTGCCGGCGTGAAAGGAAAGACCGATGTCGAATCAGACCCATGCCGCGGGGCATCAGGACAAGATCGTGGCGGACAGTTTCCCGGCCAGCGACCCGTCGGCGCAGTCCGGCGTCACCGGCGCCGGAACCCCGGACAAGGCCCCTCACGAACGCAGCATCGAGGAGCTGCCGACCGGCACGCCGACCTCCGATCGCTATGCCACGGAGACCGCGCATCAACGGGAGGATGAGACGACGCCGCCCGCCGAAAGTTAAGCCAGCCAGTGCGACCGCCGCCTCCGTTGCGATCGGGGATGGATTTACCGGTGCACTCTGTGGGACATGTGCCCATAACGGGGAGGCGCTTGGGACATGCTATTCATCCCACAGGCGGATGGCGCTGTGCAGCGCCGCGGCATGGCGCTGACGCGGCGGGCCATCACGGTGGCCGGCCTGGCTGCGCCGCTGCTGCCGCGGTTCGCCCGGGCGGCGGAGTTTACCTGGCGGATCGGGCATAGCGCGCCGCCGGATTTCTCCCTGCATGTCCGCCTGACGCAGGCAGCCGCTTCCATCGCCAGCCGTTCGGATGGCCAGGTCGCGGTGCAGGTGTTCCCGAACAGTGAACTGGGCAGCCCGGTGGGATTGCTCGCGCAGCTGCGCGCCGGAACCGTCGATGCGGCGCCGTTGACCTGCCAGGCTTTGGCGATCGACCTGCCGATGGCGTCACTGCCGATGGTCGGGTTTGCCTTCGGCGGCTACGACCGGCTGTGGGCGGCGCTGGATGGCGATCTGGGGCGCCTCATCCGCGCGCCGTTACGCGACCGCCTGGGGCTGGAGGCGATGGAGCGATGCTGGGATTTCGGCTTCCGGCAGATATTCACCGCCGCCAAGCCGGTGAAGCTTGCCGCCGATCTGGAGGGACTGCGGCTGCGGACTCCGTCCGAGGCCGACTTCATCGAACTGTTTCAACGGCTGAAGGCGCTGCCGATCGTCATGCCGCTGAGTGGAATCGACGAAGGGCTGCGCTCGCACGTGATCGACGGGCAGGAGAGCCTGGTGCCGCTGGTGCAGGCGGCCGGGCTGTTCCGGTCGCTGACCGTCTGTGCGCTGACCAATCACATCTGGGACGGCCAGTGGCTGTGTGTCAGCGGCAAGTCCTGGGCGAAGCTGCCGGACCGGCTGAAGGACATCGTCGCGACGGCGCTGAACGAGGCCGGCCTGCGGCAGCGCGAAGACACCGCACTGGGCGAAGGCCTTGTCCGCAAGGCGCTGGAAAGCGAAGGCATGGCGTTCAACGCGGTCGATACCGCCAGTTTCCGGACGGCACTGCGCACATCCGGCTACTACGCCGGCTGGCGCAAGAAAATCGGCGACGATGCCTGGGCCGTGTTAGAGACCTACAGCGGCCGGCTGGCCTGAGCCGCGCAGCGCGATCCGTGGTTTTCGCGGCCGCTGCATAACCGCGGCGTGTGCGTTCAATAACCAGCTTGCATTGGACCAGTATGCAGCTTGCTCCTAACCTCGGAGGTGGATCATGCCTGTGCCTTATGTCCTGGAGCGCCGGATGGAGTGTTTCGCGATCACCGTTGCTGCTTGCGTGTCATGAGCCGCCGGTTCGATGCCATAGTCATCGGCACCGGGCAGGCCGGTCCGTCGCTGGCCGGGCGGCTGGCCGGAGCCGGCATGACGGTTGCGGTGATCGAGCGCCATCTGGTCGGCGGCACCTGCGTCAACACCGGCTGCATGCCGACCAAGACGCTGGTGGCGAGCGCCTATGCCGCGCATCTGGCGCGGCGCGGCGCCGATTTCGGCGTGCTGACCGGCGACGTGCGGATCGACATGGCGAAGGTGCATGCGCGGTCCCAGGCGATCTCGTTCAACGCCCGGACCGGCACCGAAACATGGCTGGGCGGGATGCAGCGCTGCACGCTGATCCGCGGCCACGCACGGTTCGAAACCCCGCACACCGTTCGCGTCGATGACGAGGTGCTGGAAGCGGACCGCATCTTCATCAATGTCGGCGGACGCGCCGTGATCCCGGACCTGCCGGGCGTGCACGATGTGCCGTATTTCACCAACAGTTCGCTGCTGGAAACCGCCATTCTGCCGGATCACCTCGTGGTTGTCGGCGGCAGCTATATCGGGCTGGAATTCGCCCAGATCTACCGCCGGTTCGGCGCCCGGGTGACGGTCGTCCAGCGCGGCAATCGGCTGGTCGGACGCGAGGATGAGGAGGTCTCGGCCGCGATCCAGTCGTTTCTGGAGGCGGAAGGAATCGCGGTCCGCACCGCGGCGCCCTGCATCCGCTTGGCCCGCCACCCCCAGGGCGTCGCCGTCGGCCTGGACTGCTCGGACGGGCCGCCGGAGGTGGTGGGCACCCATGTGCTGCTGGCGGTCGGGCGGCGGCCGAACACCGATGATCTGGGGCTGGACAATGCCGGGCTGGCAACCGACCGGTCCGGAACCATTCCGGTGAACGACCGGTTGGAGACCAGTGTGCCCGGCATCTGGGCGCTGGGCGACTGCAACGGGCACGGCGGCTTCACCCATACCGCCTATAACGATTTCGAGATCGTCGCAGCCAACCTGCTGGATGGCGGGGACCGCAAAGTCTCCGACCGCATCCCATGTTATGCGCTGTTCGTCGATCCGCCGCTGGGGCGGGTCGGCATGACCGAGGCAGCGGCGCGCGCCGCCGGGCATCGCGTTCTGGTCGGCCGGCGGCCGATGACGCGGGTGGGACGCGCCGTGGAGAAAGATGAAACGGCGGGCCTGATGAAGATCGTCGTGGATGCGGATACCAACGCAATTCTCGGTGCGGCGATCCTCGGCACCGGCGGCGATGAGGCGATCCACACGGTGCTGGACGTCATGGCGGCCGGCGGAACCGCGGCCTCGCTGGCGCGCACCATGCACATCCATCCCACCGTGGCCGAACTGGTGCCGACGATTGCCGGCGAGCTGAAACCATGACGCCGCCGGTCTTGCCGCGGCCGACCGGCCGAGCGGCGACAGTGCTGTTGTGGCTTGCCGCGCTGGGATCGATGACCGGGCCCATCCATGCCCGTGCGCAGCAGCCTGCGCCACCCGGCATGACCCTGCAGGAGGCCGCCGCTCGGCGTTTTCCGCAGCCGGTGCGCCTGGGTGACCTGCTGGGGCGGCAGGTGCTGCAGCCGCTGGAAAGCCAGCCAATCCTCGGGCGGGTGCATGCCGTGGTAAAACAGCCGGACGGCACGATCGACGTGATCGTCGATTACGGCGGCCTGTTCGGCTGGTTCAGCCATCCGATCGCGGTTCCCGTCGATGCCATGGCACTGCTTGGGCAATACATGGAAATACTCGACTTCACGCCCGCCCAATTGAACCAGTTCAAGACCTTCGACGACAGCCTGGCAACCCCGCTGCCGCCGGACAGCATCATCCGTGTCGGCCTGGCGCGACCGTCGCACTGACATCTCATTTCACCCAGGAAAGGCCAGCACCTTGTCCACTCGTTTTGTATCCCGTCCGGCGAAGCGGCTGCACCCGTTGCCGGTTCGCATCATGCACTGGATCAACGCGCTGGCGATGCTCGTCATGGTGACCTCCGGCTGGGGCATCTATAACGACTATGTGGTGATCAGCGGTCTGCATTTCGCGCAGTCGCTGCGCCTGGGCAGCTGGGCCGCCGAAAGCCTGCTGTGGCACTTCGCCGGCATGTGGTTCCTCGCCATCAACGGCCTGGCCTATCTGCTGTACGGGCTGTTCACCGGCCGCTTCCTCGAGCGGTTGTTTCCGATCAAAGTCGGCGAAGTGATTCAAACCGTGCGCGACACCCTGCACTTCCGCATCGCCCACGAGGACCTCACCCATTACAATGCGGTGCAGAAACTGCTGTATATCGTGGTCATCCTCGCCGGCATCTCGCAGGTGATCAGCGGCCTGGCCATCTGGAAGCCGATCCAGTTCTCCGGCCTCGTCAATCTGTTCGGCAGCTTTCAGGGCGCGCGCATCGTGCATTTCTGGGGCATGGCGGTGATCGTCGGCTTCGTCCTGGTGCATGTCGCCCTGGCGCTGCTGGTGCCGAAAACGCTGTGGGCCATGCTGGCGGGCGGCCCCCGGATCGAACGCCCGGCGCGGAGGGTCAAGGCATGAGATCGCCATTTCGCCCGGCGAAGGTGCCGGACCCGAACCTGCTCGACGCGAACCGTCCGCTGCTGCGCTCGCTGGAGCGGCGCGGACTGATCCGCGGCGCCCTTTCGCTCGGCGCGCTGACCATGCTCACCGGCTGCGATCTCTCCACCCCGGAGTCGGTGGAAACGGCGCTGCGCAAAATTTCCGACTTCAACGACTGGGTGCAGGCACAGATCTTCGATCCCAACAAGCTGGCGCCGACCTATCCGGCGTCGATGGTGCTGAAGCCGCCGCGGTTCAACGCCTATTACGACATCATGGACGTCAAGCCGGTCGACGGGGCGGCCTGGCGGCTGGAACTGTCCGGCCTGATCGACAACAAGAAGCCCTGGACAGTACAGGACATCGCAACGCTGCCGGAGCGGGAGGAAATCATCCGTCATATCTGCGTGGAGGGATGGGACTACATCGGCCAGTGGTCCGGCGTGCCGCTGCGCACCTTCCTGGAACGTGTCGGGGCCGACACGCGGGCGAAATATGTCGTGTTCAAAACGGCGGACGACTACCCCAGCAGCATCGACATGGCGACCGCGCTACACCCCCAGACCCTGCTGGCAACGAAATATGCCGGCGAGACTCTGCCCGCACCCTTCGGCTATCCATTGCGCCTGCGCACATCGACAAAACTCGGTTTCAAAAACCCCAAATGGATCACCGCGATCGAGGTAACCAACACCTACGTCCCCGGCTACTGGGAGAAGCTTGGCTTCAACTGGTTCAGCGGGATGTAACCCCCCTCCGTCCTGCCAAACCCCAACCTGTTTTGTCATTGCGAGCCGCCTCTTGGCGGCGTGGCAATCCGGAACAGCACGGCCTTCGCCGACGGCCGGCGGGCCGCCGCCACGAGCCTCTTTTGTCAAAAAGCTCGATTGGGACTCCTGAAAGTCGATTAGCCGTTGCGTGACCGTCGTAGCCCCGTCATGCCCCGGCTCGTCCGGGGCACCGCCGCCCGCACCGCCGCCGCGCCCCCTAAGCCGCCGCCCGCACATCCTCCGTGCCCGCCGCCTTGATCATGTCGGCGCCTTTCTCCGCGATCATGATGACCGCGGCATTGGTGTTCCCCGACGGCACCGTCGGCATGATCGAGGCATCGATCACCCGCAACCCCGCGATCCCATGCACCCGCAGCCGATCGTCCACCACCGCCATCGGGTCCGGTCCCATCTTGCAGGTGCCGATCACATGGTACGTCGTCTGGCCGGTCTCGCGCGCCCATTGCAGCCACTCAGCGTCGGTCTGAATTTTGTCGCCGGGGTTCATCTCGTAGGCGCGGTACTTGTCCAGCACGCGGTTGCTGATGATGCGCCGGCCAATCTTCATGCCCTCGACCAGCACGCGCTGGTCAAT
>Ga0302320_10031178_pt1 | contig 10127 bp, 4 predicted proteins | sample Bog_T0_3_FD_202130 | JGI IMG/M metagenome (GOLD analysis project Ga0302320, IMG submission 202130) | Peat permafrost microbial communities from Stordalen Mire near Abisko, Sweden - Bog_T0_3 | ecosystem: Environmental > Terrestrial > Soil > Wetlands > Peat | place: Sweden: Abisko, Stordalen Mire...
GCGCGCCTCGGCGTGTCGGTGAAGGGCAAGATTGTCATTGCGCGCTACGGTGGCGGTTGGCGCGGGCTCAAACCACGCCTCGCCCTCGAGCACGGAGCGATCGGATGCCTGATCTACTCGGATCCGGCCAACGACGGCTACGCCCTCAATGATGTCTATCCCAAGGGGCCGGAGCGGCCCGCTGGCGGCATTCAGCGCGGCTCAGTGGCAGACATGACTCTGTTTCCGGGCGATCCGCTGACGCCAGGCATCGGGGCCACCGAGTCGGCGCAACGACTGGCAATTGCCGATGCACCTACAATTGTGCGTATTCCGACGCTGCCGATCTCATACGGCGATGCCGCGCACTTTCTGGGCGCGCTCGACGGCCGCGTGGTGCCCAAGAGCTGGCGCGGTGCGCTACCGATTACCTACAAAGTGGGTGGCAATGCGCCGCTCGTGCACCTGCAGGTCCAGTCCGACTGGAATCTGAAGACCATTTACGATGTGGTTGCTACGCTCAAGGGCTCGACCTATCCGGATCAATGGATACTGCGCGGCAACCACCACGATGGCTGGGTGTATGGCGCGAGCGATCCGGAGAGTGGCCAGGTGGCACTGCTCGCCGAGGCTAAGGCTTTTGGCGCGCTCGCCGCCGCCGGTTGGCATCCTAAACGCACCCTGGTGTATCTGAGCTGGGATGCCGAGGAGCCGATGCTGGTGGGATCCACCGAATGGGCTGAGACGCACGCCGATGAGCTCAAGCACAAGGCGTTGATCTACCTGAACAGCGATGGCAACGCGCGCGGGACGCTTGATGTGCGCGGCACCCCGACCTATCAGGCACTGGTCGATGCAGTGACGGCCAAGCTGACCGACCCGGAAACCGGCGCAACGGTGGCAGCACGGCGCCGGGCCTCGATGGAGGTGCAGGGCACGGAGTCTGATGCGAGTGAAGATGAGAAAGCGGATTCCAAGCACGCCGAGGATTCACAGCAGACCTTGCCCATTGGCGCCATGGGTTCAGGCTCTGACTACTCACCGTTCCTGCAGCACCTGGGTCTGGCGGCCCTGGACTTCGGCTATGGCAACGAAGGCGATGCGGGCGGAATCTATCATTCGGCCTATGACACCTGGGAGCATCACAGCCGTTTCGTCGATCCGGGCTTTGTCTACGATGCACTGCTCGCAAAGACCGTCGGGCACATGGTGATCAAACTTGACGAGGCCGAACTGCCACTCGAGCATTTCAGTGAGTTCGCCGAAAATATCTCGAGGTATGTGGGCGAGCTCAAAGAGCTCGCCGATAAGCGCCGCGAAGCGGCAGCGACCCAGGCGAAGCTGATCGAGTCCGATGCCTACCGGCTGGCGGATGATCCGACGCTGAGCAGCGGCCCCCCGTTACCTCTTAAGGCGGTGCCGCACTTTGACTTCGCGCCGCTTGAGAATGCGAGCGATCATCTGCAGCGCTCGGCCGCTGAATTCGACCGCGCCTTGCAGGCGGCGGGCGGCCAGCTCCCGGCACCGATCCGTCAGCAGCTCTTTGCGCGGCTGGATGACATCAATCAGTTGCTCGCCCCGGATGTGGGTCTGCCGGGCCGCGACTGGTACAAGAACCTGATCTACGCACCGGGCCGCATGACCGGCTATGGCGCCAAGACTTTGCCCGGCGTGCGCGAAGCGATCGAGCAGGAGCGCTGGGCGGATGTTGATCGCTATGCGCAGCTCACCGGCACGGCGCTCGAGCAATATGCACTGCGGCTCGATGAGGGTACCAAGATTATCCGCGGCGAGCCGGGAGTGCATTAGGCGGTGCTGTTGACCGGACGGGAGCGCTACTGTGCGGGGGCGATGCGCCGAGCATGAGTGTCCTGATTACGCGCGTCAGCACGCAGGCACAGCTGGCAGGGATCAAGGCGCTGCAGACAGCCAACCTGAAGCGCAACCTCAGCGCTGAAGAAATTCGTACTCAGGGGTTTGTTTCGGCCGAGTACACGCTCGAGTTTCTGGAGCGCATGCACGAGGCTGGCCCCTCCATCATCGCCGTGGATGGCGCCTCGGTCGTCGGCTATGCGCTGGTGGCCGATGTCAGCGTCTGCGCCGATCACGATCTGCTGGGCGACATGTGCCGCGTGATCGACCGTACCGCCTACAACGGCCGGTTGCTCAAGGGGGCCCGCTACGTGGTGATGGGCCAGCTGTGTGTCGCACGTACTCATCGTCGCACGGGTCTGGTCATGCGCATGTACGAGCACTATCGCCGCACGCTGGCGGGCGAGTTTGACTACCTGATCACGGACATCGCGCGCGATAACCCCGGCTCGCTGAGCGCGCATCTCAAGAGCGGCTTTCAGGTTATCAGCACGCTGCGCTATGCCGGTGTCGAGTGGGATCTGGTGCTGTGGGACTGGACGGGCGCCTGAAGCCGGGCGTGCTCAGATGATTGGACGCAGTGGCAAGGCGCTATGGCCGCCGCTCGCCCTGGCGTGCTACGGCCTCGGCGGCGGCGCGCACGGCTTCGGCATCGCCGAGGTAGCCACTGCTGATGGGCTTCAGTTCCCGATCCAACTCATAAACCAGCGGCACTCCGGTGGGGATGTTCAGCTCCACGATTTCAGACTCGCTCAGGCCATCGAGCATCTTGATCAGCGCGCGCAGGCTGTTGCCGTGAGCGACGATCATTACTTGGCGGCCGGCGCGAAGTTCGGGCGCCAGCCGTTGATTCCAGTAAGGCAGCACGCGCGCCAGCGTATCCCTTAACGATTCGGTTGCCGGGAGATCCTCGGCCGCCACATTGGCATAGCGAGGATCAAAGCGCGGATGGCGCTGATCATCGAGCGCCAGTGGCGGCGGCGGTATGTCATAGCTGCGCCGCCAGATCTTGACCTGCGCATCGCCGTGCAGCGCTGCGGTCTGCGCCTTGTTGAGGCCCTGCAGCGCCCCGTAGTGCCGCTCATTCAGCCGCCAGTGCCGTTCCACGGGCAGCCACAGCAGATCCATCTGATCGAGAATCAGCCACTGGGTGCGGATGGCGCGCTTGAGCACCGAGGTAAACACGAGCTCGGGCACCAGGCCTGCGCGTGCCAGTTCCCGACCCGCCTGCGAAGCTTCCGCGCAGCCCTGCTCGGACAGATCGACATCAGTCCAACCGGTAAAGAGGTTCTCGACATTCCAGGTGCTCTGGCCATGACGGACCAGAATCAGTTTTCCAGACACAGCGGCTCCTTATTACGGGGCGGCGCCGGCACAGGCGCCAAGAGTTTGCCTAGTCCTTATATCACCGCGCGCGCAGTGCCCGACAGAGGTGCCACGCTCGGATTCAGACCAGCAGCTTCAGTGCCTCAACGCCTGCCATCAGCGCGGCCAGATCAGCCGTTGGGAGCGCCCGCAGTTCCCGCAGCGTCTGCTGCCACTGCGCGCCGGCGATTCCGCGCCGGCCTATCCAGTCAGTCAGGTTGCCGGTGCGCACTACACGTTGCTCAAGCAATTTGGCACACAGGCGCTGATGCGTCGCGCGGCTCGCCGCGAACAAGCGCTCGCGAGCGACCACCTGCCATGGCCCGCTGGTGCGCAGCTGCTCGATCGCCTGGTGCAGCCAATCGGCCCCCAGTGCCGTGCCCAGCTCGAAGTAGCTGCGCGCCACTTCGGCCAGACTGCGCCGCCCGCGCTCGGCCAGCGCTGCAAGGTCCGGTGCCACACGCAGCGCCGGCAACGAGGCCAGGTGATTTGCCAGCGCGAGCGGGAGGCCGGCCTGCTGGTAGTGAGCGCGCAGGGTGTTATAGCGTTCCCGCTCCAGCCCTGAGAGGCAGGCTGGCAGCGCCGCTGCCAGTTCACGGAACACCGGTTCAAGTCGCGCGACTGCGGCACCGATGTCGGCAATCTCCGGGGCATCCGGCGCCAGCAGCCGGCGCGTGAGGTACTCCAGATAGTCGCGGCTTGCCAGCAGCGCCTCGTACTGGTGTTCGGCGGCCACGCGATTGTCCAGCCCCTCGATCGCCCCCCACAGGCCGCGCAGGCCGGCACTGTCGCGCGAGATCGTAAAGGCACGAGCCATGCTGGCGGTGCCGGCGCCGGTCTGGGTCGCAATGCGCAGCGGAAAGGCCGGGTCCATGCGGTTGAGGATGCTGTTGGCGGTGGCGGTTGCGATCAGCTCCGAGCGCAGGCGGTGATGATTGATTGCCACGGCAAAGCGTTTGCGGAAGCGCTCTGGAAAATAGCGCATCAGTTCATTGGACAGGTAGGGGTCGGCCGCGATATCCGCTTCGATCAGCGCATGGTTCAGGCCGATCTTGCCGTAGGCCAGCAGCACCGCGAGCTCCGGTCGCGTCAGTCCCTGACCGCGCGCCTGGCGCTCTTCGATCTGCGCATCCGAGGGCAGGAACTCGATCTCGCGATCCAGCTCGGCATGCTGCTGGAGCGATCGCATCAGCTGCATCTGCTCGGGCAACTCCTGTACTGCACGACGCTCGAGCAGGCTCAGGGCCTGGCTCTGCAGGTAGTTATTGCGCAGCACGTGTGCGGCAATCTCATCAGTAACCGAAGCCAGCAGTCTGCGCCGTGGCTCGCCGGTCAGGCGGCTGCCGCCAGGCGAGGCCAGCATGATCTTGATATTGACCTCCTCATCGGAGGTGTTGACTCCCGCGGAGTTGTCGACGAAGTCGGTGTTGATCCGACCGCCCCCGCGGGCATACTCGATGCGGCCGCGCTGCGAGAGACCAAGATTGCCACCTTCGCCAACTACCCGTGCCCGCAGCTCATGGCCATCAATGCGCACGGCATCGTTGGCGCGATCACCGATTTCCCCGTGGCGCTCTTCGAGGGCCTTGACGTAGGTGCCGATGCCGCCGTTCCACAGCAGATCCACATTCAGACACAGGATCGCGCGAATGATCTGCTCGGGAGTGGCAGTGCTCAGCTCCATCCCAAGCAATGCGCGCGCCTCGGCTGAGAGCGTAAGTGTCTTGCGGGTGCGGTCAAACACCGCCCCGCCGCGCGAGAGCAGACGCGCATCGTAATCGGCCCAGCCCGAGCGCGGCAGTGCGAACAACCGTTTGCGCTCACGCAAACTGGCGGCGGCGTCTGGACTCGGGTCGATGAAGATGTGCGCATGATTGAACGCTGCCACCAGGCGGATCTCGGGCGAGAGCAGCATTGCATTGCCAAACACGTCGCCGGACATGTCGCCGATTCCGGCGACGGTGAAGGCCTGGCGCTGGATGTCACGGCCCAGCTCGCGAAAATGGCGCTTTACGCATTCCCAGCCGCCGCGCGCCGTGATGCCCATTTTCTTGTGATCGTACCCGGCCGAGCCACCTGAGGCGAACGCGTCTCCCAGCCAGAAATCGTATTCGGCGGCAATCGCATTGGCAATGTCGGAGAAGGAGGCGGTGCCTTTATCCGCGGCCACTACCAGGTAAGGGTCATCGCCATCGCGTCGTCGTACGCCCGGAGGCGCTACGACCTGGCCCTCAACGATGTTGTCGGTAACATCCAGCAGGCCGCGAATGTAGCTCTGGTAGCACTCACGGACCTCCCGTGCGCGTTCATCAGCTGTGGCATTCGAGCGCAGCCGCCGAGCGACGAAGCCGCCTTTGGCGCCCACCGGCACGATCAGCGTGTTCTTGACGTGCTGCGCCTTCATCAGTCCGAGCACCTCGGTCCTGAAGTCTTCCGCGCGCTCGGACCAGCGAATGCCGCCGCGGGCAATCGGCCCGCGGCGCATATGCACACCCTCGATGCGCGGACTGTGCACAAAGATCTCGAAGGCGGGTCGCGGTTCGGGCAACCGCGGGATCAGCCGCGGATCGAGCTTCAGTGCCAGGCAGCGCCCGGCGGCCACCGCATCGTCCCGGTAATAATTGGTCCTGAGCGTGGCGCGGATCAGCGCCAGGAAGGCGCGCAGGATCCGATCCTCATCGGGGCTGCGCACTGCGCCGATTGCCTTCAGGATCCGCTCTTCGCAGCGGGCCGCTGCACGTGCGGCGCCGGCATCGGTCGCAGCCGGATTCAGGCAGCGATCAAAGAGCCGCCACAGCTCCCGGGTGATGCTGCCGTGCTGATTGAGCGTGCGCGCCATGTAGGCGAGGCTGAAGGGTATGCCCGTTTGCAACAGGTAGCGGCAATACACGCGCAGCACGTTGGCTTCGCGCACCTGCAATCCGGCGCTGATCAGCAGGCGGTTGAAGCCATCATTGTCCAGCTCACCGGCGCGGACGGCGGCGAATGCGGCCGTGAGCTGCGGCGCGAGCGCCGCGACATCAATGACTTGTCGTTCCTGCTGCTCGAGCTCGAAATCCTGAATCCAAGCCGGCGCTGCCCCCGGCCAGCGCAGTTCGTAGGGGTGCTCGCCGATAATGCGTAATCCAAAGTTCTCCAGGATCGGCAGCACTTCGGAAACCGGCAGGGCATCTACGCGCCGCATGATGCGCAGGTGCACCCGCTCGCCCGGCTGAGCGGGCGGGCGGTACAAGCGCAGCCACGTGGTGCCCTCGGCCTTGCCCAGTGCCTCCAAATCATCGATGTCCTGCAATGCCAACGGCGCCATCACTTCCTGACGATAAGCATCGGGGAAGGCATCGGCGTAGTGCCGCTCAAGCGCCGCCGCTCTTTGCTCCTCGTGCGCCACCTGCAGCGCCAGGCGCAGCCGGTCGCGCCAGGTAACTAGCGCCTCGCTGATCTCGCGCTCGAGCCGCGCAAGCTGAATGCTCGGGGAGAAGTGCTCATCGCAGCGTACGACCACATGCAGTTGTGCCAGCGGTGAATCTGACACCGTCAGCGAGGAATCGAGCTGGCCGCCGCCGAGCTCGCGCTGCAGCAGTACCTCGATGCGCCGCCTGGCCTCGGCATCGCAGCGATCGCGTGGCAGGAACACCAGACATGACCAGAAGCGGCGGAACTCATCACGCCGCAGCACCAGACGCACCTGCTGACGCTCCTGCAGCACCAGGACCGTGCGCGCGCAGCGCACCAGGTCACGATAGGAGGCCTGGAATAATTCATCGCGCGGCAGAGAATCGAGGATTTGCACCAGACGCTTGCCATCATGCGAGGTCGGGGAAAATGGAAAATGATCGATGACCCGCTGGACCTTCTGCCGGATCAGCGGCACGGTGCGCGGATCGGCCCGATAGGCACTTGTTGTCCACAGACCGATGATGCGCGCCTCACCCGTGAGCTTGCCGCGCCGGTCAAAGAGCTTGAGGCCGACATAGTCCAGGTAGCCGGTGCGGTGAATGGTCGAGCGCACGTTGGCCTTGGTCAGTACCAGCAGCTCGCGTGAGTGCAGTGCCCGTCGGATGTTGTCGGACGGCACGCGCGTACGATGTCCACCGCGCGGACCCTTGCTATCTCGCAGCAGCCCGAGGCCGCTGCCAGGCACTGGCTCGAGCTGGGGGCCGCCCTTGCCGTGCTGCAGCTCACTCTCGAGGTAGCCGAGGAAGGTGAAGTGGTTGTCCACCATGTAACGCAGCAGCTCGGCGCTCTCCTGCACCACGGGCAGCGGTAGCGGTGGTGGCTGCTGCTCCATGCGCTCCAGCAGCTGGCTAACCACGGTGCGCATCTGCGCCCAGTCGGTGCAGGCACGACGTACCCCTTCGAGCGCGCGCGTGAGTTCCCCCTCCAGTTGCTTGCGCTCACCCTCATCGGCGATCCGATCAATCCACAACTGCTGCCAGGATTCGGGGATTACCCGTGCGCCTGAGCCGGCCGGTCCAAAGCCGAGCAGCCGGCCGCCGGCATTGCGCCGGGCGCTGATGATCGGGTGCACCATCAGGCGCACGCCGATACCCGCGGTGGCCAGGTTCATCTGCAGCGTATCGACCAGGAACGGCATGTCATCGGTGATCACTTCGAGCACCGAGTAGCGCGCGCGCGTGGTGGCCGCGGCCGGCGGGCTGGTAATGCGCAGCAGCGTCTGGCCGCTGCGCCGCTGGCGCCCATAGGCGAGCTGGTCGAGTGCGTGGGCGCGTGCCGCGACGCTGATCTGCCGAAACTCTTCGCTCGGCATACTGCGACGCCAGGCGCGAAGCAACGTGTTTAGCAGCGGGTTAACGGCGCGCTGCTCGCCGGTAGCTGTGCTCATTGCGGCAGTTCCAGGTCCCGGATTACTGCGCCGAGGAACCGCACGGCTTCGCCGCCGGTGACGACGCGATGATCAAAAGTCAGTGACAGCGGCATGCGCTGGTGGATCTCGACGCGCCCGCCGATCGCAACCACATCCGAGCGCGCGCGCCCCGTGCCCAGAATGGCCACCGCCGGCGGCACCACCACCGGTGTGGCATAGCGGCCGGCCATCATGCCGAAGTTCGAGAGCATGAAGGTAAAGCCGCGCAACTCATCGCTCTTGACGGTGCGCTTTACCGCAGCGCTCTTGAGACGATCGAGCTCGGCGCGCAGCTGCTCGCTGCTGTGCCGGCCGACATCACGTATCACGGGCACCAGCAGCCCATCGGGCGTATCTACCGCCAGGCCGACGTCCACATTGTCGAATACCCGGCGACTGTGGGATGCGGCGTCATACCAGGCGTTGAGACCGGGTTCGACCAGATGGGCCTTGGCAATCGCGCGCAGCACGCGCACCGTGTAGTCGATCCCACTCTGCCATTGGTGCAGGTCGGCATCGTCAAGCACCGTGCACTCCATGACGCTGTCGCGCGCCATCGCCATGCTCTGTGCCATGGCCCGACGCAGGCTGCGCAACGGCTGCACAGCGCCGTTGTCGCTCGCAGGCATCGCCGGACGCATGGTGCTGCCCTGTGGAGTCTCGCTCTCGGCAGCCGGCAGGCCGGCGGCGATGACATCTTCAAGGGTTATCAGCCCGCCGCGGCCACTGCCGCTGAGGGTTGCAAGATCAACGCCCAGGCTCCGTGCCAGTGCACGTGCCGCCGGTACTGCCTGGATACGCTGCGCATTGGCGGGTGTGCTACGCACGCCACCCACGGTGCCCGCAAACTCTTCGGCGCTGCTGGGCATGAGGCCCACCACGCTGCCGTGGTCGGCATTCTCTGCCGCGGTGGATTCCGGCTCAGCACCGGCGAACTCAATCAGCGGCGCGCCGGTCTCGATCCTATCGCCGGCGGCCCCGTGCAGTATGCGGATGATGCCGCTGACCGGAGAGGGCACCTCTACAACGGCCTTGGCGGTCTCGACCGACACCATCGGCTGATCAACGGTGACGCTGTCGCCCACCTTGACATGCCAACGCACGATCTCGGCCTCGGACAGTCCTTCGCCGAGGTCCGGAAGTCGGAAAATGATCACGATGCGAGCAGCCCCTGGTGGTCCAAGTTTCTAGTCGGTCATCGTCGCGCGCACGGTATCCACAATTCGCTCAACCCCCGGGATATAGTCGTGCTCGAGGCGGTACAGGGGCATGATTGTATCGTAGCCGGTGACGCGGCGGATGGGCGCCAGCAGATCGTAGAGGGCGTGCTCGGTCACGGTAGCGGCAATTTCAGCCCCAACGCCGCAATTGCGGGCGGCTTCGTGCACAATCACCAGCCGTCCGGTCTTGACGACTGAATCAAGAATTGATTCAAAATCAATCGGCGAGAGCGACGCAACATCCAGCACCTCGCAGTGGATCTTCTCGCTGGCCAGCTGCTCGGCGGCCTTGAGGGCCTCGATGGTCATTGCGCCCCAGCTAAGCAGCGTCACATCGTTCCCCTCGCGCAGCCTGAAGCACTGGCCGAGCGCGAGCGCCTGCCCATCGTCGACCAGCTCCTGTTTGGCGTAACGGTACAAGCGCGTGGGTTCGAGGAACATTACCGGATCCGGATCACGGATCGCTGCCAGCAATAGTCCATAGGCACGTTGCGGCGATGACGGGCACACGACCCGCAGGCCCGGGTGGTGGCACAGCAGTGCCTCCAGACTCTCACAGTGGTGTTCTGGCGCGTGAATACCGCCGCCGTGAGGCACCCGCAGCACGAGCGGGCAGCTCAGGCGCCCGCGCGTGCGGTTGCGCAGGCGCGCCATGTGATTGGCGATCTGATCCAGTGCCGGATAGATAAAGCCCATGAACTGGATTTCGATCACGGGCTTCAGGCCCTGCGCGGCCATACCAATGGCCGCACCGGCGATCAGCCCTTCGGCCAGCGGCGCATCCTGGACCCGCTCGGCGCCAAAGCGTTGCTGCAGCCCTACCGTGG
>Ga0302320_10031179_pt1 | contig 10127 bp, 13 predicted proteins | sample Bog_T0_3_FD_202130 | JGI IMG/M metagenome (GOLD analysis project Ga0302320, IMG submission 202130) | Peat permafrost microbial communities from Stordalen Mire near Abisko, Sweden - Bog_T0_3 | ecosystem: Environmental > Terrestrial > Soil > Wetlands > Peat | place: Sweden: Abisko, Stordalen Mire...
CATTCAATTTCGAACTTAACCGGCCTTTCGTCAATCCAAAGGCGAAAATCGTCGAAGCCCTGCTTAGCTGGATCAAATTGTTCCAGGGCGAGGTTATATGAAGGAATCGGGAAGGCGACAACGGTCGCAACGTCTTGATCGGTGTTGTTTCGGAAATCGTAATCGACGATGACTTTGGAGTGGGATATCTGGAGCACCTCTTTCGCCATGATGATGCGAGGTTCCCTCTTCATGATCACTATGCCGCCCTCGGCAATCGATGCGGCCCCATCATCCGCATGGGCAAACGGAGGAAACGCGAGTAACGCCACGGCAAGGAGAAAGGCGGTGTATTTTCTCATAATGCTTTGTCCAGAATAATAGAACCCCAGTGCAGGTTTGGGTAGGGCAATGGGCGAGGAATCTCATATGTATTTAGTTTCGGGCGGTTAACCGGAAGTTTCTCTGAAATATATGTAAAATCCCCTTCGACCAGCTTCAGTGAGGCAGCCTGAATTCGCCAATAGTATCCAATTTTTGGCTTGGGCGCGCGATCCGCAGTAGTTCCCAACAATCGCTACAAATTGAACAGCTCGCGCAGGCGGCGGGTTTGCGCGCGGCTGACGGGGATCTCAGTCTGGCGCTTGTCGTTCATGCGCAATTGATAGCTGGACTTGAACCACGGCACCACCTCGCGGATGTGGTTGATGTTGACCACAAAGCCGCGATGGGCGCGCCAGAAAAGCGCCGCATCCAACAATTCCAGCAACTCTTCAAGCGTACGGCATTTGGAGTGGCCCTCAAAGGTCGGCGTGACCACGCGAATCACGCCCTCGTCGATGGCCGCGTAGCAGATATCGGCCTGGTCGATGAGCAGCAACCGGCTCTGCGCCTGGACGATGAGCTTTGCTGGCTGAGGGGAGCGCGAAGCGCCCTGAGGGCGGTTGAGCAGGCGCAGCAGGGCATCGAGCTGCGATTCGACCTGAGATTCTGGCGATGAGAGCTTGCCGCTCCCGGCTGGAACGGCGACGCCAGCGTCGATGCGGCTGCGGACCCGCTCCACGGCTTGCTGTACGCGGGTACGATCAAACGGCTTCAGCAGGTAATCGACAGCGTTCACGTCAAAGGCGCGCACGGCGTATTGGTCGTAGGCTGTGGCAAAGACGATCTGCGGCAGCGGCTCGGCTTCCTGGCCACCGGCTGCTCTTTGCCGGTTGCGCTCCATCAGCCGCTGAATCACGGCAAAGCCATCCAGTCCCGGCATCTGCACATCCAGGAAAACGAGGTCTGGATGGTACTCCTCGATCAGATCCACGGCCTCGATGCCGTTGGTTCCCTGCGCCACCACTTCCACGCCGCCGACTTGGTCGAGCAAGTACTTAAGCTCGTCGCGGGCAAGTTGTTCGTCGTCGATGATGAGAGCGGAGAGGGACATGCGGACCGAACTTCGATTGTAGGAAGGCCACCCGGCGCAGTCAATTGCGGCTATGGCAGACGAGGAACCGCCCCGCGCGGGGTGAGGGCTCACTCGCCCAGTACGCGCAGGCGCGCCGGCATGTGGTCTTTGGCAAGTTCATGGCCGCATCGGGTGCAGTACTGGTCTGAAGCGCGCACGGTGCGGAAGCAGTGGCCGCAATTGGCGCTGAGCCTGTAATCGCATTGCGGGCAAAAGTGGAAATCGCTCTGCACATGCGTGGAGCAGGCAGGGCAACGGGAGACCTCGGGCTGGCGCAGCAGGAAGTAAAGCACCGCGCCGATGCCGCCCGGCATCACAAAGCAGATCAAAATCCAGAAGCGCGCGCTCATGGCGCGGCGGGGCGCGTCTTTGCTGACGTAGCCGACCATCAGGAAGTAAAGCGCGGCCAAAATGCCCCAGGAAAGATTCAGATAAATGCGGAAGCCGATGGGCGGCGGGTGGTGCTGCCCCGGCAGAACCATCCAGCAGTAGTACTCCACGAGTACAAAGGCCAGGGCAGCAACCACGATGGACCACACCGGAATCAGGCGTGCGTCTTCATCGGCGGAGATGGATTGTGGATCGTGCATAAGGCAACCCCTCCCTCGGAGGGACTTTCGGGCGTTTAAGCAAAATCTTAACCGCTATTAAGATGGACGGGAAAGCAAATTCGGAAGTTGCGCAATTGGGCGCTTCGCTTGCTTATTTATAGGGAGATATTGGCTACGACTTGCGCCGCAGCCAGCCGGCAAGCACCGCGCAGGCCAGCAGAGCCGCGCTGAAGAAGAAGACCAACATGCCAAGCTGGCTCAACAGGCCGGTCAGGTGATCCTCTTCAATCAAGGTATCCACGATCCACCACACCGGCGGACCGAGCACAAGAAGGAAAACCAAGACGGCAGCCAGCGCCAAGGCCCGGACGCGCTTGCGCCCCGCCTTTTGTTCCAGCATCACTCCCAGAGACGCGCTTACTACGCGGCGGGTGCGATGGGCCACGTCACATTCGCGGTTGGCCTGAGTTCCGGCAAGGGCTGAGAGCAGGTCGCTATCGGCGCCCGAGCTTGCTGCTTCGCCGCCGGCCTTGCCCTCGACCAGCCCGCCGGCTTTCACACATGCCCCTGCAAACGCGGAGTTGTGCGCTCCATCTTGGGCTTAATGGCTGCGAGACCTCTGTAAAGTCTCGATTTGACCGTGGAAAGAGGCGCTCGCGTGACTTTGGCGATCTCTTCCAGCGACAGCTCCTCGTGGAACCTGAGTACCAGCACCTCGCGGTAAACCGTATCCATTTGAAGCAGTGCCGCTGCAAGCCGCTCCCGATCTTCAAGGTTTGAAAACCGATCGAAGGGGGTCGGTTCGCCGTCGGCGATCTCGAAACTCATGGGCCGGTCGTCGTCGCTTCCGCCCTCAAAAAGCTCGTCCAGGCTGGACATGGTGCGCTTGCGGCGGAAGTCGATCACCAGATTGCGGGCAATGGTAAACAGCCAGGTATCGAACCGGGACTGTCCATTGAACTGCGCGCCCCGCACCATCACACGCATCCAGACCTCCTGAAAGAGGTCTTCAGCCATCTCGCGATTGCTTGTTAAATAAAGCAGATAGCGCATCAGGCGGTGCTGATAACGGACAATCAACTCATCCAGCAGACCGGCATCCTGGCGCTTGAGCCCGGCGGATACGGCAAGACTCTCTTGCCGCACCTGCTCTTGAACTGCGGGTGCGATTGCTTTACCAAACATCGGAATAGACGCGGCTATACTCATCTCACTCAATTAGACGGCAGAACCGCCCCGGAAGTCTCTAAAAAACAATTCTGCACGATCATCGCTCCTCGGTAAAGGTCACTATTAGGCAATCGAAGGCCTCATTCGACCGCGCGCGAGCTCTTCCCGGCCGCACGCAAGGCCTCTTCCACGGCCTTGGCGGCGCGGCGCTCGCGCGCGTCGACGCTCTGGTAGCCGTAGATGCCGAGCAGATGTCCGCGTCGCTGTACGGGCGTCATGGCATCCCAACCCTGGCGCGCCTGCGGCTGGCGCAAGAAGGCGGCATGAAGAATCGGCGGCACCTCGATTTCGCCTTCCAGGGTGAGCAGCAGGCGCTCAGCCATCTTTTCCGCCCGCTGCCTGCGCGAACCGGCGCTTTTCGGCTCGCCGACCCAATCGCCGATCTCCTTGCGCATGGAGTGGCTCAGGCCGTCGAACCACTTACGCAGCCTTTTTTCGCCTTTGAGCGCGCTCGCCAGTTCCGGCGGGACGGTCGCCGCGCGTTCTTCCAGGTCAGGCTCGATCGAAACCCGCACCAGACTCCCAACCGTGGCCCCGGCCGCTGCCTGCATCTTCTTGTTCACCAGCAAAAAGTGTCCCGCGCCGCTTGAATCGGCGAAGAGCGAGGTGCGAAAGGGAAAGGTCTCGGCGTTGTTCGCCTGTGAGATTTCGCCGCGCACGCGCAGGCCTCTGCGCACTGGCCACTCTTCGGCGGGGTCGAAGGGAATCCGCGCAATCACCCAGCCGAGGGCCGACTGGAGCGGCTGCAGGACTGCGGTAAACGATTTTATGTGTTTCGGGCTCATGGACTCCAATTGAGGCCTGTTCATTCCGGCGCGGATTCTCCAACAGCAATCGCACGGCCAGTATAGAAGCTCAATGCCGCGTCGCCCTGTACCAGCAGCCGTGTGCGTTCAAGCGCGCCATATCGCTCCTTCAGCGGTTCTTTGCTGCCTCCTTTGCCTCGATGCTCGGCGATGACCAGCGCGCCAGGGTTCAGTAGCTTGGCTGCCGCTGCGCCCAACAGGCCAAGGGCAGCCGCATACTCTTCAGCCGCCTCATAGGGTGGATCGAGAAAAACCAGGTCGAAGCCTTGTGCCGGTCCTGGTTGCGCGTCTGCAGCAAGCTGCTTTTCCGCCTTCCGTAGCCAACTGACAGCGCTTCCGGGATGAATCCTGCATCCCCCGGCAATGCCCAGGCTGGCAAGGTTTGCGCGCAGTGCCGCAAGCGCCGCCGACGCTCGCTCGACAAAGACCGCACTGGCCGCGCCACGGCTCAGCGCCTCGATCCCCACCGCTCCCGAGCCGGCGTATAAATCCAGGAAAGCCGCACCTTGTATGCGCGGCGCAAGCACATTGAAAAGCGTCTCCCGCAGCCGGTCGCTGGTGGGCCGGGTTCCCAGACCTGCCGGAGCCTGAAGCGTGCGAGAACGAAACTGTCCGGCGACGATGCGCATTTGAAACCAGCATAGCGGAAGCGCAACGGGCCGCGACCCACTACAATCCAAATATGCGAGGCTGGTCAATCCCGCTGGGCCGTTGGATGGGCGTCGAGATGCGCGTCCACCTCTTTTTCCCTTTGCTTGCAGTCGTCTGTCTGGTCTTGAGCGCTTCTGAGGGCGGCCCGTATGCGCCACTCCGCGGCATGGGCCTGTTCCTGGCGCTGGTGGCGGCCGTGCTGGTGCGCGAAACAGCGCGCCTTTTGGTGGCCGCGTGGCTGGGTTTGCGCCTGCGCGCCGTGCTTCTGCTGCCCATTGGCGGCCTTTTCGCCTATGCCAATCCAGAGAGCCAGGAGAATTCCAACCAGGGTTCAGGGCAATTCGCCCTCGCGTTCGCCGGGCCGCTGGCAAATTTTGCAACGGCCTTGGTGCTGGCCGGTGCATTCCTGGGTGCGGGAGGCGATGTCCACCTGCTGAACCAGCCTTTTATCTCATCCTCCTACCTGTTGCGCAGCACGGTCTGGATGCAGGTTGGCCTGGGAGCTATTCACCTGCTGCCCGCCTATCCCCTGGATTGCGGTCGCCTTATTCGCGGCGGTTTTGCCCTCAAGCATGGTCTCGCACTCACGGGCCGCGCCGCCGCCGGCCTGGGCCAGGTGCTGGCGCTCACCGCCATGGTGGGGGGTATGCTGCTTCACAATCCATGGCTCATCATCGCTGGCTTCTTCATCATGATCGGCGCGCAAGTTGAAGATCAGGGCGTCTTTTTCCAGTCGGTGGTGGATACCGTGCAGATGCGCGAGGTGATGCTCACCGATTTCGCCACACTCTCGCCCTCCGACACGCTGGCGGATGCCCTGGTTCGCTGTGTCCATTCGCTGCAAGAGGACTTTCCCGTCGTACGCGGCCCGGAACTGGTCGGTATTGTCTCTCGCCAGCGCATTGTGGACGCCCTGCGCAGCGACGGCAACGGCTACGTACAGGCGGTCATGTCGCGCGCCTTCCAGGTGGCCCGCCCTGAAGATACGCTGGGAACCACCATCCGCCGTCTTACTGCCGGCCGTGGCCTTGCGCTTATTCCCATCACCGATAGCGGGCGCGTGGTTGGCATTGTCAGCGTGCAGAACCTGATGACTTCCATGTCGTTGCTGGCCGAGCAGCGGCGCATCGAACGGCAAGAAGCCGCGGACTGACGGCCACGATGACGGACGACCCGGCAACGCCTCTCGCCCCCGGCCTCTATCTGGTGGCCACTCCCATCGGCAATCTGGGTGATATCACGCTGCGCGCTCTGGACGTGCTCAAGCGCGTGGACCGCATTGCCTGCGAGGACACCCGGCAGACGCAAAAACTGCTCAACCACTACCAGATCGAGACCCCCACTGTAAGCTGCCACGAGCATAACGAGCGCCAACGGACGACCGAACTGCTGGACGCGCTCAAGGCGGGCGGGCGCATCGCCCTGGTTAGCGACGCCGGAATGCCCGGCATCAGCGACCCAGGCTCATGGCTGGGCTCGGAAGCCTCTGCCGCCGGGGTTGCGGTGATCCCGATTCCGGGCGCCAATGCGGCGCTCAGTGCTTTGGTGGCCTCTGGGTTGCCCACCAACGAGTTTCTATTTCTGGGCTTTTTGCCAGAGAAGGCCGGCGCACGCCGCAGCCGCCTGGAAGATCTGGCCGCCGAGGCCGCAAACTCCCACGCCGCGCGCATTCTCATTTTTTACGAGGCGCCGCACCGCATTCTGGAGACCCTGGCCGATCTTGAGGCCGTCTGGGGGCCGAATCTGCGCGTGGTTGTGGCGCGTGAGCTGACCAAGATTCACGAGGAGTTTTTGCGCGGAACGGTGGCGGAAGCGCGCAGCGAACTAGCCGCCCGCGATCGCGTCCGCGGCGAGATTACACTGCTTGTCGAGGCTCTGCCCCCCAGCCGCGCCGGCTCAACTGACGCGACCCCAGCACCCGAAAAGATATCGGTCCGCGTCGCGCGCCTCCAGGCTGAATCTGGAATCGATGAGAAGGAAGCCCTCAAGCGCCTGGCGCGAGAGCTGGGCCAGTCAAAGAGCGAAGTTTATCGCGAACTACAGCGGGAGCGCGCGCGGTGTCGCGCCAACCCTTACTGAACGCGCAAGGCCCTATGAAATAGAAACAGGATCAACGCCGTTTGCAGAATCGTCATTCGCCCCTGGCCCCTGAATTCCTCGCCGAAACCATCCCTGGAACCCTGGCTGAAATCAGCATCTCCTTCAGCATGGGCATCGCGCTGCCAAAGTGCGGGAAAAGCTCGGGGGATTGGGGCGGCAACCCCCTCGGCTGGGAGTGGATCGGCTCCTCGTCGGGAACAGGCAGTACCGCGCCTTCCTGAATCCGATATGGATACACTCTTACCCTGGCCAGAAAAAACCACGGATATTGGGTTAACTCGATGTGCTCCACTTCCACGGCATTGAAGTGCGTGCTGACTCGCCGAAGAGCCAGCTTGAGCGCGCTGGCAATGGCTAGCTGCGATGTCTCGCCTACGCCGCTGCGCAGTTCGCCATCGGCAATTTTGATGAAATTCCATCCACGGGTCTGAATCTTCTTTTCCAGGCGTCTGGCATCTCCAGCCCGCACAAAGTTCCAGCCCTCGCGAAACTCTTCTGTTGCCAGTTTCAGCCCAGCGGGCAGTTCAATCTGTGTTCGCAAAAGCACGTTCAGTTCGGCAATCGCACGCATGGAGACGACTCTTTCTTTTTCTTAGCTGGAGGGTTGCTGGAAGCTTGCCAGACGCGACTCGCGGCTGGATGCTTGATTGGCCTGCGAATGCGCCCGGTCCGTTGGCTGGGCATTTGCGAAGTGAATCGAGCTGCTGCAAAAAATGCAATCCGTTTCGCGCATGGAACTGATCGAGCCACCCAGAGACTGCGAAAAAGTCCGCAGGCACTCCGGGCAGGAAATCGTTGCGTAGGCCTCTCCCGAAATGCCTTCTTCGTTCCGCGGCATCGAGATCGGCGCCAACATGGCTGGATGGTTCTGAGGCAGGCTATCCGGCTGAGGAAGGGCGCCCATGATCTTGAGCAATGAGCCCAAGCTGCTGCCTTTTTGATAGAAGCCGTGCGCGGCTACGCCGGAAGGCACCTCGTTGCCGCTGAACGCGCCGCTCATGGCGATGGTCTGGATCGAGGGAAACCTGCGCCGAACCACCGACAGCAGCTCGAAGCCCGACATGCGCGGCATGTTGAGATCGGAAAGAAGAATATCGGGAATTTCCGCGCGAATCTCAGCCAATGCGGAGAAGCCGTCGCCGGCCGTGCGAACACGATACCCAATCTCCGTGAGCAGGCATGACAGAGACGTTCGGATTGAGGACTCATCGTCCACTATGAGCAGTTTCAATTTTGTGTCAGGCATCTCAGACCCCACCGTGCATCTCACTGAGGGAATTGGTGTGAGTATGCCATTCGTCCGATCGCAAGACTGTTCAATTTCGACCAGACTCGGGCAGAGATTCATCGGGCAACCTGAGCGATTGACTCAAGTGCCCTGAATCGTCGGCTTTGCGAAATCTTCGTCTGGCAATTGATCGTGCAGAACCACGTTGAGCAGAGACTTATGAACCCGGATGCGCCCGTTGTATTCGATGAATCCGAGCTTGCGGAAGCGATTCATGAAGAAGCTCACCCGCGACCGGGTGGTGCCGACCATCTCCGCCAGCGTCTCCTGCGAGATTTTAGGAATAAATGGTTCCGACTCTCCCGGCTTGCCAAACTCCGCCATCAACAGCAGGATGCGCGCCAGCCTCTTCTCGCTCGAGTTGAAAAGCTGATCCACCAGATCGGCCTGGATGCGCATGCTGCGCATCAGCAGAAACTTCAAAACCAGGTCGGAGAAGCCAGGCTCGCCGTGCATGGCGCGAATCATCTCGTCCCGCCTGATCTTGAGCGCGGTGCAGGCAGTAATGGCTGTTGCCGTCGCCAATCGCGCCCCCGCCACGGTGGCCAGCGCTTCCTCGCCTACAAAGTCGCCGTCCGCCAAAAGCGTGATGGTGGCTTCCTTGCCGGTTGAGGAAACAACCGTGAGCTTTGCGCGGCCTCTCTGAAGATAGAAGACAGCGTCCGCCGGGTCGCCCTGCGAAAAGAAAGTCTTCCGGGGCTCGATTTGGACGATTCTTCGCCCCAGCCCTGCGCTGGCCAGAAAGGCTGCGGGATCGAAGGGCGGCTTTTCAAGTTCAACCATCGAGATGGCCTCTTTTCTAAATGCGACTCTGCGGAAGATTGCACAGCGGCTGCGACGAATTGCCACCCGTTCAAAAATGGAGTCTAAGCGATGAAGCGTGAATTGATCAACCTTGGTGAGAGCCTTGGGAGCCTGGAGCCTCTCATGCTTTCGAAAACTCACAACTTACCACAGGGCGGCACACCGACAGCCGTATTTTCCCACAGAGTTGCACGTGGGAACAGAGGGAATCTGTTCAATTTTGCACACGATTAGGAAAAATTTACAAGATTCAGGGCATTCGATCCGGGGCAAACGCAGAAAAAAGGGCGAGAAACTCATCCGCGAGAATGGCAAGCCATGTGCATCCTCAAATGCCGGGAGTTGCATTCCGCTTCCTCGAATCGCGGAAATCGGCGATCTTGAAGCCACTCCGGATTCCTACCCCGGACCAACTGCCATCGATGCTCTGAGCCTTATTGCTCAGACTGCGCCGCGAGATGGCCCTAACGTGAAAGCTACCTGGTGCGCCTCAGTGCGCAAAGAGCAAGTGACGCTGCGCATGGGTAGAAAAAGGGTGAAATTCATGAAGAAACTTGTGACGTTGGTGGCGGTACTCAGCTTGACGAGCATCGGCTGGGCGAGGTCCGATCGCGAAGCAACGGTCGACCGCTTGGATCATGCAGGCGCTGTGCTGCATGAGATTATGTCGGCGCCAGACAGAGGCATTCCGGAAGAAGTTCTGGAGCATGCCAAGTGCGTGGCCGTAGTGCCGCACATGCTGAAGGGCGGCTTTGTCTTCGGCGCGGAGAATGGCAGAGGCGTTGCCACCTGCCGCACTGCAAACGGCTGGAGCGCACCCGCGTTCTTTACCATTACCGGCGGAAGCTGGGGATTGCAGATCGGCATCGAAGGCGTCGATCTGGTCATGATCATCCAGAATGAACAGGGCATGCGGCACTTGATTAACAGCAACTTTCAATTGGGCGCAGACGCCTCAGCGGCTGCCGGCCCAGTAGGCCGCCACGCTTCCGCCGACACCGATTGGAAGCTCAATACCGAGGTTCTGACCTACTCGCGCGCCAAGGGCCTTTTTGCCGGACTCACGCTAACCGGCGCGGCCATTCGCCGCGACGAAGACTCCACAGAAGCAATCTATGGGCATGAAATCTCCACACGCCGGATTCTCGAAGGCGAGATTGCCGTTCCAGCCGCATCCAACGCGTTCCTCGATGCAGTCAGGGATGCACGGGCCCAGTCGATTGCCTCCAACTAGTCATCGCTTGTGAAACCTCGCGGGCGCA
>Ga0302320_10031180_pt1 | contig 10127 bp, 6 predicted proteins | sample Bog_T0_3_FD_202130 | JGI IMG/M metagenome (GOLD analysis project Ga0302320, IMG submission 202130) | Peat permafrost microbial communities from Stordalen Mire near Abisko, Sweden - Bog_T0_3 | ecosystem: Environmental > Terrestrial > Soil > Wetlands > Peat | place: Sweden: Abisko, Stordalen Mire...
TATCGCAAAACGCGTGTATGTCAACATGAACGGCATAACCAATTCGCCAGTCAGCGGATCCATATACATGGGAAGCATATCAAATGCCGGTGGTGAGGTTTATGAAACATTTTCAATGGCCGTGACCAATGCAAATCCCTTGCTGGTGTTGGACATGGTGTCTAATTCCGTCTGCGGCATAATACTAAACGCTGGTGTGAATATAACAAATGTCGCAACGAATCCCGTGGTTAGCAACGTGGCAATTTCTTCCAGCCAAAGTGCTTCTTCCACATATCCAGGCTATGATGCATATAAGGCGGTCGACGGGCTTGAGAAAATGACTGACCGGGGCGAATGGGCTTCAGATGGCGAACTTGATCCCTGGATAGAGTTAAGCTGGCCGGTCAGCATGAATATCAGCAAAGTCGTGCTCTTGGACAGGCCAAATCTTGTGGACGCGGCAAATCGTGGGATCTTGTATTTTAGTGATGGCAGTAATATCCCCGTTTCGTTCTTGGCCAATGATGGGAGTCCGGCACCGGTGAACTTTCCAACGAAACAGGTTACCTGGGTAAAGTTCCAAGTCACCGGTGGATCCGGGCTGAATGTTGGCATGTCTGAATTCAAGGTGTTCGGTTCAATTGCAGTCACCAACGTAGCGCTTCCCCTCTCATTTTCTTTCTCGCCGGCAGGTTTGACGTTGACTTGGCCGCTGACCGGAACCTTGCAGCAGGCGGCCAACATCAACGGGCCCTGGTTGACCGCGACCGGGGTAACCAACGGATTGCCGGTTCCCATGAAGGCCTCCCAGGCCTCCCAGCAGTATTACCGCATCCGGTTTTGATCATGATCGGCGAGGAAGTGATTTTCCTGCGTTGAAAATTATGTTTTGGTTTTGCTTTTGGCACAAAAAGGAAAGGAAAAGCGTGGCCCGCAAGTCGGATTACGGCAAACGCCTGAATCACGTTGAGGGGCGCGAAAGGGCTGTTTTTTTGTTGCCTTTTCAACCAAAGCGGATTAAATGTATAATTGTATAAAGAAATGATGTTGAACACCCAGTTTCAGCTTAATCTTTGGTTGGCAACCCTGCCCTGGTCAGGACTTCAATTGTCGTGTCTGGCTCAGAATATCATTCGAGACAGGTACGTTTGGTGCGCGATGTCGGGAAGTTTGGCGGTAGAGGCCGGACGCGATGAGTTTCGTCCTGACACCGCCGTCACAGCCATCATGCAACGTCTTGAGCCAGTTTGCGTAAGCGCCATCCTGTGGCTTGGCCATGATGTTTTCGACCAGGTCGGAAATTCAACGACGTTTAGGGATTTGGCAAAAAATTCACTCTGCTTATAAATGTGAAGCAGGAGGCTACATGATTCTGGCCGCCGATTTCGGAGGATCGAGCATCAAGCTTGGGCTTGTGGAGGAGGGCCGCATTGTCGCGCGAAGCCGGCTGGATACACGGGCTAACATTCAGATGTCGGACCAGCTTGAGGACGTGGGCTGTGAATGGGAATCGCTCCTGAAGGCCAATGACTACACCCTTCTGGATTGCGCCGCGTGTGCCTTGGCGGTGCCCTTTCTTGTGGCCCCCGATCATTCGCGTGTGTTGGGTGAATTTGGAAAATTTCCGGGCGCGACCAACCTCAATTTTGAAAAGTGGAGTCGCGCTCGATTGGGGATGCCAATGGTGCTTGAAAACGATTTGCGCGCAGCGCTGCTAGGCGAGTGGATGGCGGGATCGGCGCGCGGGAAAACGGATGTCGTGATGCTGGCATTTGGCACCGGAATTGGTTGTGCGGTGATTTCTGGCGGCCGGCTTTTACTGGGCGCCCACAATCGCGCGGCAACCCTCCTGGGTCACAGCACCATCGCCTGTGAACACCCGGTCGGGCGCTGCGGAAATATTGGCTGCGCCGAAGACCTCGCTTCCACCGCCACACTCGGAGTCCGCGCGCAGGAGCGCAACGACTGGGCAGGCAGTAAACTGGCCCACGCGGCAAAAATAGATTACGAGTCAATCTTCAAACTGGCCGATCAGGGCGACGCCTGTTCCCGGGCGTTGCTGCTGCAAAGTCTCAAGGTTTGGTCGGTGGTGGTACAAAATGCCGTGATCGCCTATGACCCACAAGTGGTCGTGCTTGGCGGCGGCGTATTGCGAAGCCAGGACATTATTCTGCCCGCAATAAAACAACACTTGCAACTGCACGTGCCCGGCCTGCCGTTGCAAACTCCCGTCGTTGCCGCAGCCTTGGGTGATGACGCCGCGCTGCTTGGATGCGAAGTGCTGTTTAAGCAAACTTTTTCGCCATTAATCGCGTGAGAATTCCAAACTACGATAAATTCCCGTTCGTTCAAGTTCCCGGCGGTGAGGATGACTGTGTCCAAGGATGGGATGACATTGCCGCGCGCTTGCGTCAATCCATAGCCCGCCGAACCGCAAAAAAAACGGTGGTGGTCGTGGAATGTTATACCGGCGTGGACGAGCTGCTGATTCTTCGTGAAATTCAATCGCGGCTGGCGCCGGTCCTAACGCTTCGCGCGACCGAGGCTATGCTCGCCCCGGAGGAAGTTGATATGCGGGTGGCGCCGTTTCTCGGCGGGGAAGATCCTGTTTTTGGATTTCTTAGCGGTCTTACGCTTCCGCAGTTTTTCAGTGACGAAAAGCTTGGGCAGCTTCGCGCCCAAAATTCGAGAGTCGCGGAAGGTGTCGTGGTCGTCATCGGTTGTGGTGCCAGCCTGATAGCGGAATCGGATATTCTGGTTTATGCCGACCTCGCCCGGTGGGAAGCGCAACTTCGCTTCCGACGAAATGAAATCAGCAATCTGGGCGTCGAAAACCGGATGCTGGCGGCCAATTTGCAATATAAACGTGCCTTCTTTGTGGATTGGCGTGTGTGCGACCGCTGGAAACGTCCGCTGATTGCAAAATGGGATTTTGTGCTCGATACGAACAATTCGCGTGAGCCAAAAATGGCTGAGGGGGACACGGTTCGTCGCGGACTCCGCCATGCGGTCACGCGTCCGTTTCGCGTGGTTCCATTTTTCGATCCGGCCCCCTGGGGCGGCCAATGGATGAAGGAGGTCTGCGACCTGGATCGAACCACGAGAAATTTCGGCTGGTGCTTCGATTGCGTGCCAGAGGAAAACAGCCTGATGCTCGGGCTTGGTACCATGCGTTTGGAAATCCCATCGCTGGATCTGGTGTTTGACCAGCCGCGCGCCTTGCTGGGTGATGCAGTGCATGCGCGGTTCGGGGACGAGTTTCCCATCCGTTTTGATTTTCTGGATACGGTTGGCGGCGGCAATCTTTCTTTCCAGGTGCATCCGCTGACGGAATACATTCAGCACCATTTTGGCATGCATTATACCCAGGATGAAAGCTATTATCTGCTTGACGCCAGGCCCGGGGCAAAAATCTATTTGGGTCTAAAAGACGGCGTTGATCAAGCGGCGATGATGCGTGATTTGCAGCTTGCCCAGGACGGCAGCGTCATTTTTCCGGCTGAAAAATATGCCAACCAGTTCCCCGCAAATAAGCACGACCATTTTCTGATTCCGGCTGGAACCGTGCATTGCAGCGGGGCAGAATCCATGGTGCTCGAAATCAGCGCCACACCCTATATTTTCACCTTCAAGATGTGGGACTGGGACCGGGTGGGACTGGATGGCAAACCGCGTCCAATTCATCTGGAGCACGGGCTCGCCAACATCCAATGGGATAACACGACCGAATGGACTCAAAATAATTTGGTAAACCGCGTCGAATTGATGGGCAACGGCGATGGCTGGCGAGAGGAACGCACCGGCTTGCACGCCCGCGAGTTTATCGAAACCCGGCGGCATTGGTTCACGAAAACCGTGTCACACCACACGGGTGGCGGGGTGAACGTGCTCAACCTCGTGGAGGGCGAGGAGGCGCTGGTGGAAAGTCCCACCGACGCTTTTGAACCATTCGTTGTCCACTATGCGGAGACGTTCATCGTTCCAGCCGCGGTCGGACGTTACAATATTCGCCCTTATGGCCGCGCGAAAGGACTTGAATGTGCCACCATGAAGGCGTTTGTCCGTCCGGGATTTATGAAGGGTTTAAGCCTGAGCAGCCAAAAACATTTCGAGGCAGTTCACGACCAGAAACACCATAATTTTAACTTTGTACACGAGCAGTTAAGCCGATGATAAAGTCCATCCCGCTTCTTTTTGCCTGGTTGTTCCTGGTGGAAGTTTCGCTGAATGCCGGCGAATTACTTTGCAACGGCGGCTTTGAGCGACCGATTACGGACGATCTGACCCGCGAATTCCAACTCAACCAACAAGCCATACCCGGCTGGACATTTTCAGGTGGTGCAGTCTCCGTGGTCAACCACACGCGTCTGCTTCCCGGCGAAGGTTTCCAATCTCTTCTCTTGCCTTGCAGCCCCGGCACAACATCTGCCATCCGCCAGGAATTCAGCCTCAAGTCCAATGGTTCAGTCGATATCAGCTTCAAAATGGCCGCGTCAAAGGCGATGGACGGTCAGGTTGAAATTACCCTCGACGAACGGCCGGTCAAGACGATCCGCCTGTCGGAATATTGGCGTCCGGACGAAATCGCTTTGACTGACCAAATGCGTTGGCAACTCATAGCCCTACCGGCGATTGACTTGGCTTCCGGCCTGCATACATTAGGTTTTCAAGTACTCAAGTTCCAGCCCCGCAACGATCACCAGGGCGATACCCGTTCAAGCATTCAGGGCGTTTTGCTTGATGCTGTTTCAGCGCAATGCGCCCCGTTTGATCAAACCAGCAGCCAGGACAAGCGTGACTGGCCATTGGAAAAACCTGTCACTTATGCCGGTCACGGTCCGCTATCTCTGGATGAAATAGCCGGTCCCTGGGTGAACACCCGCACGCTGGCCTGTTATCCCTCCGTGGCAAATTTTTACGGCGCGCTTCGGTCGACCAAGGAGTTGGGCGGCATACAGTATCTGCATTTTGTTGAGGTGGGGGAGGTTGGCGGAGCAATTGACGCGGTTTCATTGGATGGCCAGCCGGTTTTCTGTGACGAAAGCCGTTGGTACCCCTACCAGGTGCGCACCCGGGCGCAAGCCGGACCTTTGGACATCTGGTCAACCACCCGGCTGGTTTTTGCAGACCACAGTGTGCTGGGTTTATTGGCCCTGACCAATCGGTCAGATCAAGTGGTTTCCCGCACGCTGGCCATTAATCTTCAAACCGGTCAAACAGTGGAGCGACCCGATCGCCACACCGTCGTTATCTCCGGATTACCAACGCGCGTTTACCATTTTACTCTCGCGCCCGATAATATTGTCACCACAAACGGCGATACGTACGCTCAATGGAGCATTTCGCTGCCACCTCATGTCGGTCAGGACATTTCCTTTGGCTTAGCACTGGAAACTACACCCGAACCTGCTCTTCAAAAGGCCCAGCGGAACAGTGAGAATTTTGACACCTCATTTAGCGCCGCCAAAACAGATTGGGAAAGGCGCTGGCAGGCGGTGTTCACTCCGGGCAATGCCATCTATTCCGGCTGTTTGCCGACCCTTGAGACGGATGATCAATCGCTGCGGGAACTGTATTACCTGTCCGTGGCGAGCTTGCTGGAAACCGAGCGTGATAATTTTCCTGCATTCAAACAATGCTTCGTCGGGGAAGACCCGGAATGGGGTGGTGATGTAACCTGGTTTTGGGATTATTCCCTGACTTCGTTGCCATATGCCTTATTGAATCCGGAGGTCATGAAAAATGAACTTCGCCATTGGTTGACCATTGACTGGAAAACCTGCAGCCATTTTAGCCTCATTAGCGGAAAACCGGACGGTAATTGGTATGCGGTCAATCCTTATGCTTACTTCATTTCGCTTGACCGATATCTCACGGTCACAGGGGATTTTGCGTTCCTTGACGAAAAAATAAATAATCGGACGGTGCTCGATTACATGGAAACACTGGCGATGGATTGGCAGCGTTTGGTTCCCACCAATCACAAGTTAGCTGACATTGGTGGAAACTGTTGGAACATGCTGGAGGCTCCGCCTAATTACATCCACACGGTGGCATCGATCAATGCGGCTAACATCTGGATGATGCGCCGGCTCGCGCTTTATCAGGCGCAATTAGGACACTTCAAGCGGGCGGCCGAACTGCGCAACCAAGCCGGCGCGCTGGTGCCGGCATTGCTGAAACTCTACAATCCGAAAACCGGTTCCTGGAACGCCTTATATCCCGACGGCCAGCAGATTGACAGCCGTCACATTTACGACTATCTCACGGTTGGCACCACAATCAGTGAGGATCTAAATTCCAGCACCAGGACTGGAATGATAGACTTCGTTGATCGCGAATTGATGACCAAAACATGGATGCGGGCCATGTCACGACAGGATCCTTCCGCCTTCGACTCCGACCGTTCGGATCATGGCCCCGCCGGCTCTTACACCGGCTGGCCCGCCAAAGCCGCTCAAGCGACTGCGGAATTGGGACGCTTTGACAAGGCTTTAGACATGTTCCATCGCTTTCGCAAGGCATTTAGCTCGGCGATCCCCCAGGCAATCGAACTCACAAAGGTTGAGGGACAGGACGGGCTGCAGGCGCGGGCCAGCACGCGCGCCGGGGCGTCATTCGCGGAAGTGTCCGGCTCCTTTGCTGAAGTAGTCATTAACACATTTTTTGGATTCCGCCCTGGTCCGGATGAGAAATCCGCACTTTGGAATGCCCACATATTGCGGGGGTTCAATGGCCGTTTATGCCATGTCCGCTGGAACGGTGGTCTGTACACTATAGTCAGTGACCAGCATGGTCTTCATATTAAAATGGAATAAGGTCCGCACGATCACCAAAAGCCCATTCCAGCCTTGCGAAGATCTGATCTTTTGAATGGAATGCCTGGATAGCGGCCCTGGCTGAAGCTTTCAGTTTGTTTCAGGCAATGGAGAATCGACCGTAACACCCAATACATCCGCAACGGAGCGTTCTTTGCCATCGGAAGGTGAATTGAGCACGCTTAGCTGCTTTGTGACCGGGTCGCGATAGACGAGTGTGGTCGAACCACCCCCGTCGAGGTTAATCGCATCCTTGCAACCGAGTTGGATCATTTCGTTGGCAAGCTCGGCCAGGCTCATTCCAATAGAATGAGACGGTTGGCGTCCATCCACAACCAAAAGCGTCAAACATTTCCCACCTCTGCTGATACCCACTGCGGTACGCGGATGTCGATCGGTTGCGAAGGAGCTCTGGTATTTGATGGCAATGCCATTTCGCAGAATAATCTGTCCACCTCCAACAATTTGTTTGGCAGCGGAATCGGGCATCTTCCCTGGCGCATCAATGATCTTAGCGGTGTTGAACGAGGTGATCTCCAAATAGGGCCGCGCAGTGTTTTGATGCCAGAGCCGGCCGTCGGTCATGGCCATTCCAACGGGAGCCGCAGGTTTGCCTTTAATATAGCCAGTTTTTGCCCCTTCAGTGTCTTTAGTGGCTTTCGCGTCAAAAAAGTCACCGTTGATGGCAATGTCGTAATGGTCGCGCGCAGCGATTTCGCTAATGGGCAAAAGAGTGGTTTGCCATACGCTGTCGCCGTGGGGCGGCGGCCCTGCGGCGGATACGCGGACGGATACGCCTGGATCAGCCAAATTTATTTTCACGACAAAGATGGAATAATTGGGATTTAAGCGGACGACGTGCTGGTAAATTATTGGCGAGCATTCTCCGGTCGCCGGCTCGGGCGCTGAACATCCTAAAAACAGGAGTGTGTTTGCACTGAGAAGCAGTGCGACACAGTTTCGGAGAACCTTGTTAGCCATCACGGGGGCAATTTTAAGCGTTGCTTTTTATCCAATTCAACCAAATTGCTGAGTAATCGTAAATCGATTAGTCGGCTCGTTCAGATGCGGGGCAATACCATTACCGGTACCAGCTGGTCTGATCGATTTGCTGCATCTCAAATCTTCCAGGTTTAATCTGAAACCACCATTGGATGCCGATTGAGTTTTTTAAGCTTTTTGTGAGGATTTCTGAGGAGGTAAAAATTAGAATCCCCAATTTTTATGAGGGTGTAGGAGGTCTGAGGATATGTGATGAAACCCGTTCCTCAATTATGAGTCGCCTGCTCTAACCGCTGAGCTGCGGGCCCGCCTGAAAATAAATCAAAGACTTGCGACCATAATTTCCACTGGCTGCTCGACAATCCGATGCTGTGATCAGATACTATTCAACTGAAACTCGGCGAGGTTTGTTGCCGGTGTTTCTGCCGGTCGGGCGATTGGCTTGCCGGCCATCGTTAAATTTTATTTAGATTTAGAATCTGCGGCGCTGACCAGATCGCTGGAGGTTTCCGGCAAGGGAAAGACGAATTCGAATCATGTCGCGTTATCATGGAGTTGAAAATCATGTCGGCCGCACGCCGTTGGTCCGGTTGCGCTGCCTGTCGGAACTCACTGGCTGCGAAATTCTAGGCAAGGCGGAATTTATGAACCCTGGCGGTTCGGTTAAGGACCGTGCGGCATTGTCGATCATCACCGACGCCGAGGCCAAAGGATGGTTGAAACCCGGCGCGACGATTATCGAGGGTTCGGCGGGCAACACCGGCATCGGGCTCACGATGATCGGTCGCGCGCGAGGTTATCGGACGGCCATCGTGGTCAACGAAACGCTGTCGCCGGAGAAAATCACACTGCTGCGCACGCTGGGCGCGGAGGTTATCACCGTGCCGGAAAAGCCGTACTGCGACCCCGGTAACTACAACCACATTGCCCGCCGTTTGGCGGAAGAAAACGGCTGGTTTTGGGCCAACCAGTTCGACAACACCGCCAACCGGCTCGCGCATTACCGCACGACCGGGCCGGAAATCTGGTGCCAGACCAACGGCGAGATTACTGCATTCGTCTCGGCTGTGGGCACCGGCGGCACGCTGGCGGGAACGTCCCTTTATCTGAAAGAGCGCAATCCTGGCATCGTTGCCGTTTGCGCCGATCCTTACGGCGCGGCGATGTGGTCGTGGTTCACCCACGGCCACACCGAAACGCAGGACGGCGATTCCTTTGCCGAGGGGATTGGCCAAAGCCGGGTGACGAAAAATCTGGAGGGCATCGTGGTGGACCGCGCCTACCGCCTACCGGATCAAACGGCGCTCACCATTGTTTATCAACTATTGCGCGAGGAAGGTTTGATGCTCGGACTTTCCTCCGGCATCAACCTCGCGGGAGCGGTGCGCTTCGCCCATGAGCGTGGGCCGGGTCAGACGATTGTGACTTTGCTGTGCGATTCCGGTTTGAAATACCAATCCAAGTTGTTTAATCTTAACTGGCTGAAAGACAACAACCTTGATCCCAACATCCCCATTGAATCCCTCTTCATCTAAAACAAACATTTTTATGGTCAGGCAATCTCTGCTCTCAGCGATGCTCACGGGCCTGCTGGCTCTGATTGGCTCAGCGTTTGATTCGGCGGCCCAGCTCCCGCCGGCGGGCAACCCTGACCGCGGTAAAATTTATTTTCAGGCCGCTTGCGCCATCTGCCATACCGCAGCCTTGGGACCCGGCCATACCGTGATCGTAAAACAAGGGCCCGGCCTGGTGGGCGTGGTGGGACGGCGCGCCGGCACCGGCCTGGGTTTCAATTACACTAAGGCTTTGGGAGATTCCGGCCTCACCTGGGATGCCGCCTCGCTTGATCATTTTCTCACGAACCCCATGCAGGCAGTGCCGGGCACACTGATGCCGATGCCGATACCCGATGCCGGGAATCGCGCCGACGTGATCGCCTATCTTTCCACCCTGACCATACCCGAGGGAGTGACTTTGCGTAATAGTGTGGTGCAGATTACCCCGGCCCAAGTTGAGAGCGACCCTGGAGTCTGGTCTCATGCCGCACCCGGAGTTAAACATCACATCACCGTGGCGGACCTGCCACCTCCTTTCAAGACCGCGTCGGCCGGAAACAGTCCCAAAGTTGTGAAACAGCCGGCGGATGCCGTGCTGGCCGTCCCACCGGGATTCACCGTGCGGCAGTTTGCCTCCGGTCTCAGAGTGCGTCTGAATAATCAGTTTTTTGATCGGGCGTGAAAGAAAAGTGGCCGGATGGGTTGACATCCGACTTGGAATCCGGCGACCAATTTTAAGCGCAGCTTCCGTTGGGGCGTGAAAAACGCC
>Ga0302320_10031181_pt1 | contig 10127 bp, 7 predicted proteins | sample Bog_T0_3_FD_202130 | JGI IMG/M metagenome (GOLD analysis project Ga0302320, IMG submission 202130) | Peat permafrost microbial communities from Stordalen Mire near Abisko, Sweden - Bog_T0_3 | ecosystem: Environmental > Terrestrial > Soil > Wetlands > Peat | place: Sweden: Abisko, Stordalen Mire...
AACGCGATGGGCGTGGCCGTGCCTCCGGGGTACGCCAAGGGGAGATTGCGGTCGAGGGCTTCGCGGCGGATGTAGCCGAGGGCGAGCTGGACGGGGCCGGCGGGAAGCGGGACGGCAGCCACGCTGGTGAGCTCGCCGACGGGCTTGGCTTCTGCTGTGAGGGGGGCGCCGGGTTCGGGAAGCGCGCCGGTGAGCTGGAAGCCGGCGAAGGTGCGATGGACGTTGCCGCGGGAACGGATGCGCTCGACGATCTCCTGGCCGAGGTAGCAACCTTTGGAGAAGTGGAGGGCGCGAGTTTGTGCGGTTTCCTGCGGGAGGTCGTGGGCGGTGGCGGTGTTGCGGATGTCGGTGCCGTAACGGGGCGTGCCGGAGAGGATGCGGAGTGCTTCGAGCGCATCGCGGGAGACAGAGATCGCGCCCGCGGCAGTGAGAGTGGCGATGGTTGCTGGATCGGACCAGAGCTCGAAACGCGGGACCAGGGGCGAGTAGGCGTGAAGGACCTCGACGTTTGCGCCTTGCCAGCGAATCGATGCGAGATACGGCGGCTGGACTTCGATGCCATTCTCCTTCAGGTGTATTGGGGCCTCCGGGCCGGCGATGAGGAGGCCGCGGCGCGAGTCGCTGATCTCGGCGAGTTCGACGTCATCCATGATGATGAAGTGGTCGAGATGGGCGAGGAGCGCGGGGAGCTGGTCTCGGGAGGTTTCGAGGAGGATGGAGTCTTCGAGTAAGAAGGCGGTGAGATCGCCCTGAATACGGCCCTGGGCGTTGAGGACGAAGTTGTAGCAGCCTTCTCCGGGGGCCAGGGTCTGGATGGCGTTGGTGACCATGCCATTGAGCCAGCGGACGCGGTCGGAGCCGGTGACTCGGATCCAGCCGGTGTCATCGAGCGGCGCGATGGCGACGCCTGTGAGCAAGGCGGACAACTGCGCGGCGGAATCCGGGTTGGATGACTGGACAGCGGCGGGTTGAAGCGTTGGGGGCATCGGAAGCGGCGCGAAACTGCGTACACTATTGATTATAACGACCAGAACACAGGGGTTGTGCGGAGGGAACGTTTGGGTTTCGTGCGGCGTGGAGGCGGGCGGGGCGCGGATTGCAGATGGTTGCGTGAGGTGGGCGGCGCGGCGCTGGCCGGAGCTTTGCTGGCTGCGGCGGTGGGATGCCGGGCGCGAACGCAGGCTGCTCCGCCGGCGGCCACAAGTGCTCCGCCTGTTGTAGTGAGCGCGCCCGCGGTTGTGCCGGGCGCTGCGGTGCAGGCCGAGGCGGCCCACGCTCCGTTGACCAGGGCGCAGGCGAAGGAGTTGTTCCGGTCAGTGGACGAGATTCTCCAGTTTGCGAGTACGGACACGAAGCTGCCGATAGTGCACAGCGTGAAGCGCAAGCTGATTACGCGCGATGAGGTGAACAAGTATCTGGTGGAGAAGTTCGACGAGGATGAGGGAGCGAAGCGGCTGGCGCGGTCGGAGATTGTGCTGAAGAAGTTCGGACTGCTGGACCGCGATTTCCGCCTGCGGGACTTTATGATCTCGCTGCTGACCGAGCAGGTGGCGGGGTTCTACGACAACCAGACGAAGACGGTGAACCTGCTGGACTGGATCGATCCGGATGAGCAGAAGCCGGTGCTGGCACACGAGCTGACGCACGCGCTGCAGGACCAGCGAGTGGACCTGAAGAAGTGGTCGGAGGTGGGTTCGGACGCGATTGCGAAGAACGTGGAGGAGGATAACCAGCATATCCAGACCGACGAGGGCGACACGGCGCGCGATGCGGTCGCGGAGGGCCAGGCGATGGTGGTGTTCCTGGACTACACGATCCGGCCGACGGGCAAGACGCTGCAGAACTCGCCCGACATGATGGCGCGGCTGAAGGACACAGTGACGGACACGAGCGGCTCGCCGATTCTGTCGCGGGCTCCGCTGCTGTTGCAGAAGTCGCTGCTGTTTCCGTACAGCGAAGGGCTGGGGTTTGAGGACGCGATCCTGGTGAAGGCGGGGAAGGACGCGGCATTCGGAAATGTGTTGGCGACTCCGCCGGCGTCGACGTTTGAAATCCTGCATCCGGCGGCGTATATGGCGCATGTTCCAGTGCCTGTGCTGCGGCTGCCGGACATTCATCCACTGATCGACGCGGAGTACACGCCGTACGACGTGGGCGTGATGGGCGAGTTCGATGTGCGGATTCTGACGGAGCTGTTTGGCGGGCAACAGATTGCGGACGCGCTGACGCAGGAGTGGAAGGGCGGCGTGTACTATGCGGCGCAGCGGAAGTCGGCGGTGACGGAGGAGGCGAAGGCGTCGACGGCGTCGATTGGGTTGCTGTATTACTCAAAGTGGAAGAACGAGGATTCGGCACGGTCGTTCGTGCGCGTGTATGCGGGGCAGTTGCCGCGGAAGTACTCCGGGCTGGTGCGGCGGACCAAGGATGAGGCGGACGAGGGCGAGCAGGTCTATTCAACGAATGAGGGCGATGTGCTGCTGTCGATGTCGGGCACGGGCGTGTTTGTGAGCGAAGGATTTCCGTTGGAGTTGGCGCGCAAGCTGCGGGACAGCATTGCGAGGGTGCAGTCGGATGCGCCGTTGCAGGTGGCGGGTGTGGCGCAGGGCCGCGGAGTGGGGGCGGGCAACGATCCGGGACTAGAGCTGGTGCGGTTGATGTCGAGTGCGGGCATGGTGAAGGCAGCGATGGATGGCGCGTCCGGACGGTATACTTTGGTTGGTCAATAGCGAAGACGCGAGCGATACGAACAGGAGCAAGAGACTTGCAGACAGCGGAGATTGGGATCATCGGGGGCAGCGGCCTGTATGCGATGCCCGGACTGACGGGCGTGCGCGAACATCGGGTGGAGACGCCTTTCGGGGAGCCTTCGGACGCGTTCATTGTGGGAGAGCTGGAGGGGCGCAAGGTGGCGTTCCTGGCGCGGCATGGGCGTGGGCACAAGCTGCTGCCGAGCGAGTTGAATTTTCGAGCGAACATCTATGCGATGAAGGCGCTGGGCGTTGAGCGGATTTTGTCAGTGTCGGCGGTGGGGTCGCTGAAGGAAGAGCACAAGCCGACGGACTTTGTGATTCCGGACCAGTTCATCGACCGCACGTTTGCGCGGGTGGGGACGTTCTTCGGCGACGGCGTGGTGGCGCATGTGGGGTTCGGCGATCCGGTGTGCGGGACGGTTGCCGCGGCATTGGCCGGTGCCTGTGCCGGGGTTGGCGTGGTGGGCAAGCGCGGCGGGACGTATGTGTGCATGGAAGGGCCGCAGTTCTCGACGCGCGCGGAGTCGAATTTGTACCGGAGCTGGGGCGCGGACGTGATTGGGATGACCAATCTGCAGGAGGCGAAGCTGGCGCGCGAGGCAGAGATCTGCTATGCCACGATGGCGATGGTGACCGACTACGACTGCTGGAGGGAAGGCCACGACGATGTGACCATCGACCAGATTGTCGCGGTGCTCAACCAGAATGCGGACAACGCGGCCAAGGTGGTGAAGGCGGCCGTGGCGGCGATGCCGAAGGAACGTGGATGCGCGTGCGCGAGTGCGCTCAAGTATGCGATTCTGACCGACCGGAAGGCGATTCCGGAGGCGGCGAAGGAGCGGCTGGGGTTGTTGATTGGGAAGTATTTGTAACCGAGTTTGTATTGTGCACGCGAAAATGTGCGTAGACGAGCTACATATTGTTTTAAGAGAGCGGGAACATGGCGATTTTGGTAGTTGGATCGGTGGCGTTTGACAGCATTGAGACGCCGCATGGCAAGCGGACGAAGATTCTGGGCGGCGCGGCGACGCACTTTGCGCTGGCGGCGAGCTACTTCACGGACGTGCGCGTGATTGCGGTGGTGGGCGAGGACTTTCTGCCGGAGCATGAGGCGGTGTTCACGAAGCGCGCCATCGATACGCGGGGCATTGAGCGGGCGCCGGGGCTGACCTTTCACTGGACGGGCGCGTATGCGGGGACGCTGAGCGAGGCGCAGACTCTGGGCACGGACCTGAATGTGTTCGAGCGGTTTGAGCCGAAGATTCCTGAGGCGTATGAGGACAGCGAGTACCTGTTTCTGGCGAACATCGATCCGGTGCTGCAGGCGCGGGTGCGCAGCCATATGAAGAATGTGAGCATGGTGTGCGGCGACACGATGAACTACTGGATCAAGGACCACACGGCGAACCTGAAGAAGGTGCTGCGCGAACTGGACGTCCTGCTGATCAACGACGGCGAGGCGCGTATGCTGTCGGGCGAGACCAACTCGGTGAAGGCGGCAGAGAAGGTGCTGGCGCTGGGGCCGAAGTCGCTGGTGGTGAAGCACGGCGAGTATGGGGCGACGGCGTTCTTTGGGGAGCATTCGTTCCCGGGAGCGAAGAGGGTCGCGCGGCCGTTTCGGGCGCCGGCACTGCCGCTGGCCGATGTGGTCGATCCGACGGGCGCGGGCGATTCGTTCGCGGGCGGGTTCTATGGGTATCTGGCGTCGCAGCCGGAGTTGACGCCGGCGGTGTTTCGCAAGGCGATGTTCTATGGCGGCGTGATGGGATCGTTCGCGTGCGAGCGCTTCGGCACGGAGCGGCTGCAGGTGGTGACGCGCGAGGAGATCGACGCGCGGTTTGAACTGTTCCGGGAGATTTCGCATCTTGACTCCTCGACCGTCTAAGCCGGGTCGCACGGTGGCAGCTCCGGGAAAGCCGTTGGTATTGCCGCAAGTGCGGACGGCGGCGGTGGTTGCCGGTCCTCCGCCCGATCCGAATGCGGTGCGGCCGGCGACACGCGAAGAGAGCGCTCCAGTGCTGATGGGTGCGGTGCTGCTGGGATTTCTGGCGCTGGTGATTTGCTTCACGCAAGGCTATGTGCTGCTCTATGGCGACGCGGTGGCGCACCTGGGAATTGCACGCAGGATTCTGGATTCGCGCAACCCGGGACTGGGGCAGTTGGGCGGAGTGTGGCTGCCGCTGCCGCATCTGCTGATGCTTCCGTTCGTGTGGAAGATGGATTGGTGGCAGAGCGGACTGGCGGGGGCGTGGCCGTCCTTAATTTGTTACATATTCGGAGTTACGGGATTCTACCGGCTGTGCCGGAGGATGCTGGTACCGCGGTGGGCGCTGGCAGCGACGGCGTTCTTTGGGCTGAATCCGAACCTGCTGTACCTGTCGACGACGGCGATGACCGAGCCGCTGTTTCTGGTGCTGATGGTGTGGCTGACGGTGCTGACGGTCGAGTGCATCGATGCGATTCGCGCGGCGGAGCGGGCTGGCGTAGTGCGGCGGCTGATTTGGCTGGGAGTACTGATCTTCGCGGCGGTGTTTACGCGCTACGACGGATGGGTGCTGGGTGCGGCGGTGTGGTGCGTGGTGACGTGGCAACTGTGGCGCGCGGACGGGATGTGGCGCAAAGTGGCGCCGGCGTTTGCGGTGTTTACGGTGCTGGCGGTGAGCGGGCCGCTGCTGTGGCTTTGGTACAACGAGCATTTCGCCCACGACGCGCTGGACTTTATGCGTGGGCCGTATTCGGCGCCGGCGATTGAGAAGCGGACGTCGCCGCCGGGGTCGAAGCACTACCGCGGATGGCACAATATGGGCTGGGCGCTGCTGTTCTACACGCGCACAGCGCAGGTGGATGCGGCGTGGTGGGAGATGGGCTTTGCGGTGATGGCGGCGGCGGTTGCCGGGCTGTGGATTGCGGTGCGGCGGCGCATAGCGTTGGCGACGATGCTGCTGTGGGTGCCGCTGGCGTTCTATGTGTATTCGGTGGCGTATGGGTCGGTGCCGATTTTTGTTCCGCAGCTCTATCCGCACTCGTATTACAACTCCCGGTATGGGATGGAGATGCTGCCGGCGCTGGCGTTGTTTGCGTGCGTGGCGGCGGCGGAGGTGGAACGAAGATTCTCGCGGCCGAATGAGGCCAAGGATGCGGGAGCAGTGCAGGTGCGACCGGTTTATCTGGTGGCGTTGGCGCTGGAGCTGGTGAACCCGGTGGCGATGATTTATGGGACTGCGGTGGTCGAGTGGTGCGTGTCGCATGTGCGGCACCAGCCGTCGACGACGCTCACGATTTACAGTCCGCCGCTAGTGCTGAAGGAGGCGCTGGTGAATGCGTCGACGCGGGTGCCGTTCGAGCGGAACCTGGCGCTGGTGCTGGAGGAACTGCCGCCGGGCGTGCCGGTCCTGATGGCGGAGTCGGACCACATCGGGGCGCTGGAGGACGCGGGGATGCCGCTGAAGCAGACAATCAATGAGACGGATTACGATAGCTGGCATGCGGCGCTGGAGGACCCGGCGGACAAAGCGGCGTACGTGATTGCGATGGATGGCGACGCGGTGGCGAAGGCGGTGGCGGAGTACCCCGGAGGGTTGGCGGAGCTATCGATTATTTGCACGACGGGGCAGCCTTGCGCGCGGATTTACCAGTCGGAACGGTATATGACGCAGGGGGTCCCGGTGCAGAAGTAGGGCCCCCAGGTGCTACTATCTCTGCGAAGCTAAGACAATGATAGCGACTCTACCCACACACTTCAGCACGATCGAACAGATGGCGTTCTCGCAAGGCACGATTACGCGGCTGCTAATGGCGTGTGCGATGGGCGCAGTGGTGGGAATGGAGCGCGAGGCGCGGCACAAGGCGTCGGGACTGCGGACGAACATCCTGATATGCATGGGTGCGGCGCTGTTCACGATGATGTCGTTGGTGATTGCAGGAGACGGAGGGAACAAAGGGCAGATCGCGTCGAATATTGTGCAGGGGATTGGGTTCCTGGGCGCGGGACTGATTCTGCACGGGCGCAACCGCGTGCTGGGGTTGACCAGCGCGGCCACGGTGTGGGTGGTGGCGGCGATTGGCATGACCTGCGGGGCCGGGCTGTATGTGGAGGCTGCGATCTCCACGGTGATCGTTTTCTTTTCACTGCGGTTTATCGGGTTGCTGGAGGCGCGCTCAAGGTGGAAGGCGTACGTGATGTTGTATGAGGTGCGCGGGGCCGATGAGAAAACGATGTTCGCGGATATCTTCAAGGTGCTGGACCGCGAGCAGTTGCGGCTGAATGTGGTCGAGCGCGACAAGGTCGGCGAGATGGAACGGGTGACGTTTGCGATCTCCGCAAGCAGTGCGCGGCATAAGTATTTGCTGGCGCAGCTGGTGGAGTGCGATGCCACCGATCATGTGGTTGCGTTCCGCGACGAAGAGGAGGACTAAACGGCGATGATTCCCTTCGTCAAAGCACATGCGTGCGGCAACGATTTCTTGATTTTGGAGGAGACGGTTGCGGGAGGACAGCACGCGGCTCTGGCCCGGCGGCTGTGCGCGCGGAATACGAGCATCGGCGCGGATGGGATTGAGTTTCTGGAGCGAAGGCCGGGCGGAGAGTTTTTTCTGCGGCTGTTCAACGCGGATGGGAGCGAGGCGGAGCTGAGCGGCAATGGGACGCGCTGCGTGGCAGCTTGGCTGGCGCAGAGCGAGGGGTTGCGCGAAGTGGCGCTGGGAACGCATGGAGGAGTGCGGACGTGCCGGCTGATCAACGCGGCTGGCGCGCGGTATCTGATTGAGAGCGAGATGGGCGTGCCGCGGGTGATGCCGCGGACGATTGAGATCGCGGGCGTGGCGGGCGCGATCGATGGCGCGATGGTGAATGTGGGGAATCCGCACTACGTGATCTTTGTGGAGAGCGAGGATTTCAGTTCGCATGGGATGAGCTGGCAGGAACTGGGAGCGAAGATTGCGGTGGATGCGCTGTTCAAGTTTGGGACGAATGTGGAGTTTGTGCGGGTGTTGTCGGCGCACGAGATTGCGTTTCGGATTTATGAGCGAGGATGCGGGCCGACGACATCGAGCGGCACGGGGACGTGCGCTTCGAGCGCGGCGGCGATGGCGATGCGGGGAACGGCAAGGGAGTTGACGGCGGTTGCGGAGGGCGGGGCGCAGCGGACGGTGTGGCCCTCGAACGATTCCGCGATGTTGCTGACGGGGCCGGCGGAGATCGTCTGTAAGGGTGAGGCGTTTTGAGCGGTCTGACGAGGCCTGGAGCTCTGCGACCGGGGGCAACGATCGCGGTGGTCTCGCCGGCGAGTGCGGCGAAGCCGGAGTTGGTGCGGGCGGGGATGGAATGCCTGGAGGAACTGGGGTACCGGACGAAGCTGATGCCTCATGCGCTGGATCGCGGGCCGCTGTATTACGCGGGGACGGCGGAGGCGCGCGCGGGGGACCTGATGGCGGCGTTTGCCGACGCGGCGGTGGATGGGATTGTGTGCACGCGGGGCGGGTGGGGTTCGGCAGAACTGCTGCCGCTGCTGGATGCGAGCGTGGTGCGGGCGAACCCGAAGGCATTTGTTGGGTATAGCGATCACACTTCGTTACACATCTGGTTGCAACGGGAGTGCGGGCTGGTGAGTTTTTATGGGCCGATGGTGGCGGCCGACTTTGCGCGAGCGGATGGGTTCGATGAATCTAGCTGGGGGAGTGCGTTAGGTGGAGATCCGGCGTGGTCGGTAGGCGCTGGGGATGGGCTGCGAGTGCTGCGGCCGGGCGTGGCGGAAGGGACGCTGGTGGGCGGCTGCATCTCGATTCTTGTAGAGGCGCTGGGGACTCCGTATGCGATGCTGCCGGCGACGGTGGATGCGCCACGCATTTTGTATCTGGAGGACATTGGGACGAAGCCGTATCAGTGGGACCGGATGCTGCTGCATCTGCGCTATGCGGGGATGCTGGAGCAGGTGACCGGGATGGTGTTCGGCGACATGCGGCAGTGTGTTGCGGTGGAGCAGGACGCGCTGCTGGAAGGCGCGATACTTCATGCGTTGCGGGATTTTGCAGGGCCAATTGCGATCGGGCTGCGATCGGGGCATGTGAATACGCCGAATGTGACGGTGCCGCTGGGCGTGCGCGTGCGGCTGGATTTGCAGGAAGAGGATAGGCCGGCCTTGGAGTTTCTGGAAAGCGCCGTAGTCAATAGTTAACGGTAAGAGGAGCGGGGTTGGCGAAGCATATACATCTGATTGGGATTTGCGGGACGGCGATGGCGTCGCTGGCGGGGATGCTGCAGGCGCGCGGGCATCAGATTACGGGGTCGGATGCAGCGGCGTATCCGCCGATGAGCGATGTGCTGGCGGGGCTGGGGATTCCGCTGATGCAGCCGTATGCGGAGAGCAACCTGGCGCCGCGACCGGCCTTTTCGCGACCAGACTTGGTGATTGTGGGAAATGCGATCTCGCGGGGGAACGTCGAGCTGGAGCATGTGCTGGACACGCGGATTCCGTTTACGTCGATGGCAGCGGTGCTGCACGATGAGTTTCTGCCGGGGCGCGAGTCGCTGGTGGTGGCGGGGACGCATGGCAAGACGACGACGACGTCCATGCTGGCGTGGATTTATGAAGTGGCGTCGCGGACGCGGGCGGAGTTTGCGCCTTCGTTTTTGATTGGGGGTGTCGCGGAGAACTTTGGCACGAGCTTTATGGTGCGGCCGCAAGTCGAGGGAGTGAAACAGCCGTTTATTTTGGAGGGCGATGAGTACGACACGGCGTTCTTCGATAAGGGGCCGAAGTTTCTGCACTACTTTCCGGACGCGGCGGTTTTGACGCATGTGGAGTTCGACCATGCGGACATCTATCCGGACCTGGCGGCGGTGAAGACGGCGTTCAAGCGGCTGGTGAACCTGGTGCCGCGACGCGGGCGGGTGGTCGCGTTCGACGGAAGCGAGAATGTGACGGAGTGCGTGGGACGGGCGTTCTGCGCGGTGGAACGGTATGGGTTTGGGCTGGAGTCGCATTGGCGGATTAAGGGGATGCGGCATGAGAGCGGCGTGTCGCATTGGAATCTGCTGCGAGCGGGCGAGCCGTTTGCGGAGCTGCGGCTGCCGATGGCCGGCGAACACAATGCGCTGAACGCGACGGCCGCGGCGGCGCTGGCGGCAGGGCAGGGCGTTCCGGTGGAGGCGATTACGGAAGCACTGGCGACGTTCCGGTCGGTGAAGCGGCGGCTAGAGGTGCGGGCCGAAGTGAACGGCGTGACCATCATCGACGACTTTGCGCACCATCCGACGGCAATTCGGGAGACGCTGCGGGCGCTGCGGGCGGCATACCCTGGTCGCAGACTTTGGGCGGTTTTGGAGCCGCGGTCGAATACGCTGCGGCGGAATGTGTTTGAGGAGGCGCTGGTGGAGAG
>Ga0302320_10031183_pt1 | contig 10126 bp, 11 predicted proteins | sample Bog_T0_3_FD_202130 | JGI IMG/M metagenome (GOLD analysis project Ga0302320, IMG submission 202130) | Peat permafrost microbial communities from Stordalen Mire near Abisko, Sweden - Bog_T0_3 | ecosystem: Environmental > Terrestrial > Soil > Wetlands > Peat | place: Sweden: Abisko, Stordalen Mire...
GCGGCAGGCTTATGTTTCCGCCATGAGCGATGGCAATTCTTTCATCCGCGAGGATCCTTGGCGCATTTTCCGCATCATGTCCGAGTTTGTGGACTCGTTCCAGACGATGTCGCAGGTCGGCCCGGCGGTGACCATCTTCGGTTCCGCGCGGACGAAGCCAACGGACCAGTATTATCGCGCCGCCGTGGATATCGCCAAAGGTCTGGCCAAACACAACCTGGCCGTCGTCACCGGCGGCGGGCCGGGCATCATGGAGGCGGCGAACAAGGGCGCGGCGCACGCCGGCGGCAAATCCGTCGGCCTGAACATCGAGCTGCCGCACGAGCAGGCCGGCAACAAGTTCGCCAACGTGCCAATCCACTTTCACTATTTCTTTTCGCGCAAAGTTTGTTTCGTGAAATACAGCCTTGGTTTCGTTTACATGCCTGGCGGCTTCGGCACGCTCGACGAATTGTTTGAGGTGCTGACACTCGTGCAGACACAGCGCATCCCGCAGTTTCCGCTCATTCTGTTCGGCAGCGAACATTGGAAAGGCCTGCTCGCCTGGATGAAATCACGTCTCGAAAAAGACGGGCATATCAGTCCCGGCGACCTTGGCCTCGTCAAGATCACCGACGACGTGGACGAAGTGATCGCCATCATTCGCGACTACGAGCGCCGCGTCGGCCCGCCCGGAACCTTGCCGGTGGCATTTGCGTGAAATTAGATGCGTCCGCTGATCCAGGAAATCGAAACCGGTCACACGCCCGAATCGCTCGTTGAAAATTTGCGCGCTGAAAACGGGATTATCTTGCTGCGCACCTCGCAGTTTGATTCGTCGGCGGCGCGATATTCCTTCGTCGCAGCCAATCCCTTTCTGACCTTCCGCTCTTTCGGCTCGCGCTGTGAAATTGTTTTCAAACTTCAACCTTCAAACTTCAACCTTCAAACTCAGTTCGGCAACCCGTGGCACTTGCTCGACGCGCTCATGTCGCGCTTTGAATTGCTGGATGAAATTGATTCGCCGTTTCCGCTCGGCGGCGCTTTTGGCTACTGGGGCTACGACCTGAAAAATTTCACCGAACCAAAGTTGCCACGTCGTGCCGTCAACGATTTGGAATTGCCCGACTGCCACGTCGGTTTCTACGACAGCCTGGTCGTTTTCGACCATCACCTCGGAAAAGTTTGCGTTGTTTCCACCGGCTTGAATGCCGACGGCTCGCGCAGCGAAACACGAGCTCGGACGCAGTTGGATTTCTGGAATTCAAAAATAACGGAAAAGGAAATGCCACAGAGGCACAGAGACGCAGAGGATGAAAAAAAATCCAATTCTCCGTGCCTCTGTGCCTCTGTGGCTGAAATAGCTTCGAATTTGACTCGCGCCGAATTTCTGGCCGCTGTAGAACGCGCGCAGCGCTACATCCGCGCCGGCGACATTTATCAGGTCAACCTGTCGCACCGGCTCACGACGCTCGGCGGTTTCACCGGCTGGGAAATGTTTGAAAAATTAAGCGCCATTTCGCCCGCGCCATTTTCCGCGTTCCTTGAATGTGGCGAATTTCAAGTGGCCTCTTCATCGCCGGAACAATTTCTGCGCTTGAGCGGTTCGCATATCCGGACGCGCCCGATCAAAGGCACGCGCCCGCGCGATGCCGACCCGACGCGTGACGCCCAGCTCGCCTACGAATTGCAGACGAGCGCAAAAGAGTTGGCCGAACTGGTGATGATCACCGACCTGCTGCGGAATGATTTGGGCAAAGTCTGCGAATACGGTTCCGTGCAGGTGCCGGAGCTGGCCAAGCTGGAAAAATTCGCGCAGGTGCAGCACTTGGTTTCTACCGTGGAAGGCCGGCTGCGCAAGGACGTGACGCATTTCGCCGCGTTCGCGTCGTGTTTTCCCGGCGGCAGCATCACCGGCGCGCCAAAATTCCGCGCGATGGAAATCATGGACGAACTGGAGCCGGTTTCGCGCGGGCCGTATTGCGGCGCGATTGGCTATCTCGGCTTCAACCGCGAAAGCCAGTTGAGCATCACCATCCGCACGGCGATTTGCAAAGACGGTTGTGCGTATTTCAATGTTGGCGCCGGCATCGTGGCTGACTCCGATCCCGCTGCGGAATATGAGGAGACGCTGGCGAAAGCCGCCGGTTTTCTCGCGGTGCTGAAAAATTGTAAGAGCCAACTTGAGGAGGTCCATTTCACAACCGAAACTGGAAAATTGATTTGAGTCTCGTCACTCTGACTCCTACAGAATCAATGGCCTACTTTGCTTTTTCCACTCCAGCATCTTGATGGGTTCGCGGCCCGGCACCATACAAACCATATTGAGATATGAACATTCTATGGCAGTCATGGGAGATGGAAGCATATGCCCTTGATTTGCGAGAGCGGATCGTGAGTTTTGTCAAAGCTGGCGGGAGCAAAGTCGAAGCGGCCCGGCGCTTCCAGGCCGTCCGCAAGACGGTCTATAATTATTTAACTCTGGTCCAAGCGGGGGCGTTAATCCAGTCAATCCCATTTGGAAATTCGGCGGCAAGGACGCACGAATTCGGATAATCAAGCCCATACCGAAAATGGCTCAAACCGACCCCAGCGGCTATTTTGCTTTCCCGCCGGTTCGCGGCAAAGTTGGCGAAACAACGCTCATTCATTAAATTACCGGTTGCTTGGCTCTCCTTGCCTCGACAAAATGGCTCAATGTTCGCGACCAAAAAGCGGATTAGAAAAAAACGTTATTCTCATCGGCCCAAAGACCCCTATTCTAAAATTATAAAAATTGGAGCAGTCATCGCTGGCGGTCTTCTAGTTGCCGTTTTTATGAGTGCGCTGATTCAACAGAAAATCCAGACATCAGAATCAGAAAAAAAACAGAATTCCAGTTTTACACCCGTGTCGGCGGACAGCGCAAATACGTTAAATTCCACGATAATTTTCAATGGCGAAAGTGAGGCTTCAACAAATTCAAAAGCTTCCAAACCGGATTCTGTTGGCACTAATGCGAATTGAGTTTGCAGCGACAAAAAGCCCCCCCCCGGAGCGAACTCACCCGCAAACGTAGGCATCCGAATAAGGTCTGTCCTGTTGCGCCAGACGGTCTGGGTCGTGTTCTTGACCGTCAGACCGTATGGATTTACCCCAAAACACAGGAACGCAAGGCCAGACCGTCAAAATCCCCATTTCCCCAATTCAGGCCAATTGTTCTGGTTTCTGTTCTGGTTTTAAGGGTGATGCCTCCATTTTTAGACGACATTTCCCAACCCAACTTGAAGGTCGGATTCTTCAAGAACAATTGATTCCATTGATGTTTTTAAAATGAAAACCTTAAGAAATGAATGGTGCGCGCGGCGGGAGTTGAACCCACAACCTTCGGCTTCGGAGACCGACGCTCTATCCAATTGAGCTACGCGCGCGACATCGACTCCACGTTACCGGCCGGCGCGCGTTTGCTCAAATCAATTTGCGTGTAAAAATAAAAAGGGACGGCGCAAGGCCGTCCCAGCGTTCGTGGACTTCCCCAAATCAGTTCTGCGGCTTGTCGCCGGGCGGCGGGCCGCCGGCACCACCTCCGGGCGGACGGTTGCCGCGCATTTTCTTGGCTATTTCCTGCCACTTGGTGAACTGTTCCGGCGTTAGCAGGGCCTTCATTTGCGTGGTGGTGTCTTCTTGGATGGCCTTGGCCTTGGTCTTCCTTTCTTCCTTTGTCAGGCTCGTATCTTCGTGCAAAGCCTTCAATTTTTCCCGCGAGCTTTTCGTGATCTCCTGAAACTTCGGCTTTTGCGCGTCAGTCAGGTCGAGTTCCTTGGCGAGGTCGTGACGACCGCCCTTCAGGCCGGGGCCATGTTCACCGGTCGGAGGAGTGTTGGTGGTGTCTTGCGCGAGCAATGATGAACTGCCGGCGAGCAAAGCGCCCGCCGCCAGCGCGGCGATTAACAATGTTTTCGTTGATTTCATAGACTTTATTTAGTTGTGTTGGTTGCAAATTCCGCCGCGCTACAGTTGCGGCGTGATACCGGGTCAGACGCGGACAACGCCGCAAGGTTACAGTCCGCGTAAAATTTTTGCCGCCGCGCTGACGGTCTTCTCGATGTCCGCAGGTAAATGTGCCGTGGAAATGAACCCCGCCTCGAACTGCGACGGCGCGAAATAAAAACCCGCGTCCAGCATCCCGTGGAAAAATTTCTTGAACCGCTCGCGGTCGCTGTGCATCGCATCGGCCACGTTGTGAACCGGCGCGCTCGTGAAATAAGTGCAGAACATAGAACCGCATGAATTGATTTGCACCGGCACGCCGGCAGATTTCGCGGCGTCCTTCATGCCGGTCGCCAGTTGTTCGCCAAGTTTTTCCAGTTTGCCATACGCGCCGCTCGCCTCCAGTTCCTCCAGATTTGCGAGGCCGGCCGCCATCGCCAGCGGATTGCCGCTCAAGGTGCCAGCCTGATACACCGGCCCCAGCGGTGCGAGACAATCCATGATCTCCGCGCGTCCACCGAACGCGCCCACCGGCAGCCCGCCGCCGATGACTTTGCCGAACGTGGACAAATCCGGCGTGATGCCAAACCGCTCCTGCGCGCCGCCGCGCGCGAGACGGAAGCCCGTCATTACTTCGTCGAAAATCAGCAGCGCGCCGTGCGCCTTGGTGATCTCGCTCAAAAATTCCAGATAGCCCGGCTGCGGCAGATACAAGCCGGCGTTGCCCGGCACCGGCTCGACGATGATGCCGGCGATTTGATTTTGGTTCGCCGTGAAGCACGCTTTCACCGCCTCGACATCGTTGAACGGCAAAACGATCGTGTGCTGCGTGAATGCCGGCGGCACGCCCGCGCTGTCGGGATTTCCAAACGTGAGCGCGCCGCTGCCCGCGCGCACCAGCAGCGAATCGGCGTGGCCGTGATAGCAGCCGTCGAACTTGATGATCTTGTCGCGCCGCGTGAACCCGCGCGCCAGCCGGATGGCGCTCATGCACGCCTCCGTGCCACTGCTCGTCATGCGGATTTTTTTCACGCTGGGCACCCGCTCGCAGATGAGTTTCGCCATCGTGACTTCGAGCGGATTGGGAATGCCAAAGCTCGTGCCGTGGTCGGCGGCGGCTTTCACGGCGGCAATGACTTTCGGATGCGCGTGGCCGAGGATCGCCGGACCCCAGGTGCCGACGTAATCAATCAATTCGTTGCCGTCCACGTCCCAGATGCGGGAGCCGCTGGCGCGGTTGACGAAAAACGGCTGGCCGCCGACGGCGCGGAAGGCGCGCACCGGCGAATTGACGCCGCCGGGAATATATTTCAACGCCTCGGCAAAAAGTTTTTCCGATTGAGTCCGGTTCATGCGGATAAATTAACAACGAAGGCGCGAATAAACAAAGCAGAATGAAAAACCGGCTAAATAAGGCGTTTATTTCAAGCGTGCTTCGATTTGATTCCAGTCGTTAAGGAATTCTGTAAAGTCTCGATTCTTGTCTTCAAACCGATCAAAGGCGATAAGCTCCAGATCCGCTTTGTGTAAGTTTCTGGATTCCCAACAACGTTTTGTTTTTGTCACGCATAAAAACAAATCTATTCGTTGCTTGGCCGCGCCATGGATAGCTTTGAACCGGCGCACGAGTTCGTCCCGAGACAAAATAATGAAACTGGATTTCTTCTCTACAAACGAAGGGAGCACGAAAATCCAGAAGTCGGCATTTGATTTCTGGATTTTTCGCGCGTCGAGGCTCCACCATCCACCGGAAAGCATACGGCTCTGGAGAAGGGGTGACCCGTTAAATGAGTAGTCCTTGGAGAACTTGACCTGGAGGGACACCGACTTCCGGTTTCTCGAGTCAGTCACGAGGAAATCGACGCCGGTGTCCTTGGATGGAAGCCATACATTCCAGCGCGGAAAGGTGCGCTCGAGATATTCTCCGACGAGATACTCGCCCGCATGGATCGTGAATAGTGGTTTCATATAAGTCTAGCCGAACATCTCCTCCGGCCAAATGGTTTGGTGGCCAGTCGGGTTCATGGCGGCAACTGTATTCGTGCCGGAAAATCCTGTCCACCGCATTTTCACCACTACAAAAATTTTCCAGGTCGTGCTGCGACCAAGGTTACCAACAAACCGGCACCAATGCGGATGAAATCGGCGTTTTGCTTACAAAATATTCGCCGCCAGTTCCGCCAGTTCCGAGCGTTCGCCTTTTTGCAGTTCAATGTGCGCGGCGATGGCCTGGTCGCGGAATCGGCTGACGATGTAGTTGAATCCGTTCGAGGACGAGTCCACGTAGGGATTGTCAATCTGATACGGGTCGCCGGTGAAGACGACCTTCGTGCCCGCACCGACGCGGGTGATGATGGTCTTGGCTTCGAGCGGCGTGAGGTTCTGCGCCTCGTCAATCACCATGAACTGGTTTGCGATGCTGCGTCCGCGAATGTAGCTCAACGCCTCCACCACGATGCTGCCGGAACGCATCAGGTCGCCGCTGCGGCGATGGTCGTGGCCCATGTTCAGGTCGCTCAACATTTCGAGCGCGTCGTGAATCGGCTGCATCCACGGCGCGAGTTTTTCCTCGAGCGAGCCGGGCAAGAAGCCGAGTTCCTTGCCCATGGAAATGGTCGGACGCGCGACGACCAGCCGGCGAAATTCGCGATCGAGCACGGTGCGTTTCAAGCCGGCGGCCATCGCCATCAAAGTTTTTCCCGTGCCGGCTTTGCCCATGAGCGTGACGAGCTTGATGCGATCGTCGAGCAGCGCGTCGAAGGCGTAATGCTGCTCGCGGTTGCGCGGCTTGATGCCCCAGATGCCTTCGCGGCAGTCAATGATCGGAACGAGCTTCGTGCCGGTGGCGTCCACCTTCGTGAGCGCGGCCTTCTTGGGGTTTGCCTCGTCAATGAGCGTGCAGAATTCGTTCGGGAAATATTTTTTGCCGCCATTGATCTCCAGCTCGCTGTTGGCGCGAAACGTCGCCATCCGCTCCGGGCTGACGGACATCTCGATCATGCCGGTGTAAAGATCCTGGATGAGCACGCGGTCGTTCTCGTAATCCTCAGCCTGCAAACCGAGCGCGTCGGCCTTGATGCGCAGGTTGATGTCCTTGGAGACGAGAATCGTCGGATTTTTTGGCTGCGCCTTCTGGATGCTGGCGGCGAACGCGAGGATGCGGTTGTCCACGCTGTTGCTGTTCAGGATGTGGCTGTCGCCGTTGGCCGGGCTGTGGCCGTTTTTCAGAAATGCAATTTTTAGCTTGCCGCCATTGGGCAATTTTACGCCCTCGCTCAAGCTGCCTTCGCCGCGAAAGCCGTCGAGCATCCGCGAAACCTGCCGCGCATTCTGGCCGAGCTCGGAGGATTCACGCTTGAACCGGTCAATCTCCTCGATGACCTCGATGGGGATCAGGACGTTGTTGTCGTCAAAGTTGAGGAGCGAGTTGGGGTCGTGGAGAACAACGTTGGTGTCGAGAATGTAATTTTTCACTGGGGTGTAATAAAAACTTTTGTGAGCAAATCAAAACCAAGTGGCGAGCCGGCGACGTTTGGGTGACAAACCGGTTTCATTTCAGGTGCTTCAATTTGATGCGGGTCATGCGCCGGTGCCATTGCTGGATTTGTCTGTGGCGCGCGGGCAGCTTGTAATGGCCGGAGTAGAGAAAATTTTCAAGCATGCCGAACAAATCGAAATCCACAAAACGCGGCTGGTCGTCCAATAAAAATTCCTGGTGCGTCAGGATGATTTCAAACGGGATCAGCAGTTCCTCCAATTTTTTGAGCCACACTTTTTGATCCTTGCGCCACTGGTCAATGCAGCCGCGCCCGAACTTACGCTCCTTGAACCGCAAAAATTGGAGTTGGTCCGCCGCCGGCACATTTTCCCGCCAGTAAATGTCGTTGAGCCGGAACGTCGCGCCTTCGATTTCGTTTTCGATGAATTTCCAGAGGACGGATTGCACACCGCGCCATTGCGCCGGGAACAGGCCGAGTTCCAGCTTCCCGTCGAGATACTTGGCGACAACCTGCGAATCTTCGCTGACCTCAAAAATCACATTCTTGCCGTCGCGGATGATCGGCACGCCGTAATAACGCTGCCGGGTGAGCTTCCAGACCAGCGAACGGTCCTGGTTGGAGATGTCGGTGATTTTGAAGGGCGCGCCGGAAAACTCCAAAATCCGCCGTTGCACCAGGCAGAACGGACTCCACGGAAATTGAATCAATTCGATCATGTCAAAAGTTTCTCACGGCGAACAAAGTCACTTTAGGACTCGTCCCGCGCGCTGACAAGTGCAAACACCGCTTTACTCCATTTTATAACAGCGTTAAATTCGCCGCATGGCTGCTGAATACGATTCAACCGAGTTTGTGGACACCGACTTTCAAACGCAGAAGTCGCCCTTCGCCGCGCCCGCGCCCGACCCGCTCCGCGCGCCGACCCGCGACGAGGTGGACCGCAAGGTCGTCGAGGCGCAGCAGAAGCTCGCCGAACTCAAGCGCGCGCAGGACAGCCTGGAACGCGAACGCGCCTCGCTGGAGGAACTGCGCCGCCGCCAGAGTGAATTTCAGACCGGTCGCCAGGAAATGATCCACAACCTCACGCGCGGCCTCGGCCTGCTCGAGGAAGCCGAGTTCAACCAGCGCCACGAAGCCGAGCAAATGCTCAAGACCATCGCCGATTTCCGCGACGCGCTCGCCAAGATCGAAGCCGTCCGCGACGAAACGTGGACGAAGGAAAATTTCAGCACCGAGCTGACCCGTGCGCTCACCGCCATCGAGAACGCCCGCATGGAATGGAACACCGCGCGCCTGAAACTTCCCGCGTTGTCGCCCGAAGCTTTGAAGAAAACCGAAGCTGAATCCACGCCGTCGCAACCCGCCGCGTCGCTACTCGCCAGCTTGAGCTTCGGCGAACTTTGCAAAATTGGCCTGGCGATGACGTGGCCGCTGGTGTTGGTCGCGCTCGGCGCGCTCGGCGTGTTCATCGCCATCTTGGTGCGGCATTAAAATTTTCGTATGGCGTTGTTGAAGAAAAAGGCAGATCCGATTTCCGACCGCGCCAGCGCGCTCAACCGGCAGATTGCCGCGCTCGAATCCGAGATCAAGAAGCTCGACACGCAGATCCAGCGCGCGCCCGCGCCGAAATTCCGTTCCACCGCCATTCCGCACGGTGCCACCGTGTCGCGCACCGCCGAGCCGACGCTGGCCCCAAAGCCCGTCGCGCACGAACCGGTCTTTGAGAAGATCAACCAGGAGCCGCTGCAATCGCGCACCGACGCCGAATCCGCCGACCATTACAACGATCTCGGCGTGCGCAAATATGATTTGCCCGCGCTGTGGCACCGCCTCCGCAATCATCTGCGCGGCCCGACCACCACGAATCCGCGTCTCGTGAACTATCTCGCCGCCGGCGGCGTCCACGGCCTGCGCCCGATGCGCTACGAGAAGCGCGTCGCCCGCAACCGCTTCATTCTGCTGGTCGTCGTGCTATTTTTGATTCTGCTCGGCGTCATCTCGATGTTCTTGAAAAGTCATTGAACTTGGTGAACCGTTAAATCGTTGAATCGGATGAAAACCAATTTCGTTGAACTGCCAATCCCCACGCGCGATGGAAAATTCGTCGCGCACTATTCCGAAAAAGGTCTGGCCGAGTTGAATTTTCCGGTGGGGCGAGCGTCCTCGCGAGCCGCGAAAAAGGAAATGATTTCCGCCAAAATCCGCAGCTGGCATCGCGCGACGGAAACTGCGCTCAAGAAAATTCTCACAGGCAACAAGCCTAAAAAATTTCCGCCGCTGGATTTGACGGGAACAGCTTTTCAGAAAAGCGTCTGGAATGCGCTGCGGAAAATTTCCCTCGGCAAAACGAAAAGCTACGGCGAAATTGCAATGGCGATTGGCAAGCCCAAGGCCGTTCGTGCCGTGGGCGGCGCGTGTGGCGCGAACCCGGTTCCGGTTTTGGTGCCGTGCCATCGTGTGCTGGCCGCGAACAAAAAACTCGGCGGCTTCTCCGGCGGATTGGATTGGAAACGCAGTTTGCTTGCGCGCGAAGGGATTAAAATTTAATCATCTTTGCTCGTTATACCAGCGACGAGCTTTTTCGCGGCTGACTTTGATGCGGCGTGGAACAAAAAGGATGTAATACAACATTTTGAAGGATACGAGCGGTGAATGCTCCTTCAGCCTGCGCGCCGAGG
>Ga0302320_10031185_pt1 | contig 10125 bp, 8 predicted proteins | sample Bog_T0_3_FD_202130 | JGI IMG/M metagenome (GOLD analysis project Ga0302320, IMG submission 202130) | Peat permafrost microbial communities from Stordalen Mire near Abisko, Sweden - Bog_T0_3 | ecosystem: Environmental > Terrestrial > Soil > Wetlands > Peat | place: Sweden: Abisko, Stordalen Mire...
GTCGATCTTTTCTTCTACTATCCGCCCGGCGATCCGGTCGGGTTCGGCCAGCGCGCGGAGACTCTGAACGGCGGCGGCCTGAAGCTCATCATGGTCTCGAATCGCGGCGTGAAGGTCTACCCGGATGGCCTGAAGGATACGCTGACCTGCGATCACTGGCGAGTCCGTTACCAGAGCGACAACGCAAACCCGCTGGTCGCCTACCAGCAGGTCATCGATCTGATGCAGCGCGCCAACAGCTCGGGCTTCGAGATCATCAAGACCGAAGGGCTATACACTTTCGACGGCAAGCCTGGATTCTCGCTCAGCCAGGGCCAGTAGTCTCCAGGAATTGAGACCATAATGGGGACGCGCCTTCCACAGGGAAGGCCGTCCCTTTTTTCGCAGTTTTCAGCTCAGAACCAGGAGACAGAAACCATGGACGCCAAACCGCTGGTCGGCATAGTGATGGGCAGCACGACGGACTGGGACACCATGCAGCACACCTGCGCGATCCTCGACGAGTTCGGTGTGCCGTATGAGAAGCGCGTCATCTCGGCGCACCGCGCTCCGGACGCGCTGGCCGAGTGGGCCAAGAGCGCTCGCGCGCGCGGGCTGGAGGTCATCATCGGCGGAGCCGGCGGGGCCGCGCACCTGCCCGGCGTGACCGCGGCCTACACGACGCTGCCTGTGCTCGGAGTGCCGATGCAGAGCGCGGCGCTGAACGGTATCGATTCGCTGCTCTCGATCGTGCAAATGCCGGGCGGCATTCCGGTCGGCACGCTGGGCATCGGCAAAGGCGGCGCCGTGAATGCGGGGCTGCTGGCCGTGGCCATCGTCGCTTTGCACCGCCCTGTGCTGATCGCGGCGCTGGAGGCCTATCGCGCCAGACAAACGCAGAAGGTGCTTGACGCGAAGCTCCCCGGATAGTGTTGTTTGTGGTTTGAAGTTCGTGGCGCACGCTTTAGCGTGCAGCGGCGGGATTCATCCCGGCGTCCGGCAAATGGTGGCATGAATGCCACCACGGCACGCTAAAGCGTGCGCCACAGACGGGCACGCTTGTGACTCTGAGGCAGAAGCTCGAACAGTGGCAGGCCCGCTGGGCCGAGCGCCAGGGCCTGCCGTTCCATCCGCTGAACGCGACGTCACCCTCGCGCGCGGTCTTCCGGCTTTCCGATCAGTTCTTCGAGCCGCTGGACGTGGCTACGGAAAACGAATTCCTGCAAGGCTCGGGCGGCGAACTGGCAAGCGAGGGCAAGGGCGGGCATCTCTATTCCCTGCTATCCTCGGCGGCGCTGGCAGTGAACGTGTTCGCGCACTGGCGTTTCCGGCCGAAGCGCGAACTGCTGCACGCTCTCGGCTTCCACATTGAACACCCCGTCTGGCTCGGTTTCGAGTGCCGGTTTCCGATTACCGCGGGCTATGGCACGCCACCGCATGCTGACGTCACTCTGGCAGCGGAGGGCTGCTCACCCTTCCTGTGCGCGATTGAGGCCAAGTTCGGCGAGCCCTATGCGGATATGCCGCAGCACGGTCTGCGCCCCGGCCACACAGGGCATGCCTATTTCCAGGAGTGGCCCAACCTCGCCCGTCTGGCGCAGCGAATCTCGCCCGAGGACCGCGTACACCGGCATCTGCACGCCGCGCAGCTCTTGAAACACCTGCTCGGTTTAAGGAGCCGCGCGCGACAGTTCACGCTGCTCTATCTGTGGTTCGACGTCTCCGGTCCGGCCGGCCGCCGTCACCGCGACGAGGCGCACGAATTCACGCTGCGTGCACGAAGAGACGGAGTCGACGTCTGGGCCATGACCTGGCAGGAGATGTGGTCGGCGCTCTGCGAAGAGGCGCGCGACGACGAGCATTGCGAGTATCTCGACTACCTGCGCCAGCGTTATGCCCTCGACCGGCGCGTGCCTGAGGAGAGAGGCTGAGGCGTGGGCCACATCACGGAACGATGTCAGCGCGGAAACAATCGAACCAGCGTCACGCCATGCCGGTTCACTTCCACACTGAGCTGGCCGCTCGCCTGGCCGATGTCTTTCTGCCGCCACACGTCACGAACCCGCCGCTGGCCGGTCAGCCCGAGTTCGGCCCACGTTACCTGAATTCGCGCCTGCTTCTCGCCGATATTGAACACTCCCACGGCGAGGGATCCGTCCTCCATCGGCTTGGCGAGTACGAAGTCGCTCTCCGTATGCCGCACGATGCGCGCCTGCCGTCCCAACGAATCCTGATCCACTTCGATTACCTCGGAGTTGCACAGAACGTTCAGCGTGAACTCATCCAAGTAATTCATATCACCGGAGAAGATCAAAGGCGAGGCCATCAGGGACCACATCGACATGTACGAGTACTGCTCGTCGGGTGTCAGCTTGGTCGGCGACGGCGGAGCATCGTTGTGGAAAGCGTCGCCGACGGAGCCGATCAGAATGTAGTCCGGATCGTTCCAGCGGCCGGGACGCGCCGCTTCGGCGTGCCCGGCATTCTTGAACCCGACTGAGTAGAATCCCGGAAGGCTCGAATTCTTCTCCAGGCCGAGATCGCCGGTCGTACGCCAGGCGTGGCCGCCCACGTCGCCGCCCCAGTTCCACACGTCGCCCATGCCGTACTGGCAGAGGTTGAAGACGATGTCGCGATCCATCTTCGGCAGGATGCCGCCCATCAGTTCGTAAGGCCGCTTGTAGTCCGCCAGCGTCTTCCCGCCGGCGACTTCAGTGTATGAGCACCAGTCGTATTTCAGAAAATCGAAGCCCCATTTCGCAAAGGTCCGGGCGTCGATCTCTTCGTGCTGGTAACTGGCCGTAAAATTCGCGCAGGTCCGCGGTCCCGGCCCGGTGTAGATGCCGGCCTTGAGCCCGCGCGCGTGAATGTAGGCGGTGAGCGCAGGCATGTTCGGGAAGCGGCCGTTCGCCCGGATGGCGCCATCCGCGTCCCTCGGAGCGCCCTTCAGTTCGGGATTGTCCGAGCCGGGTTTCACCATCCAGCAGTCGTCGATATTGACGAATTGATAGCCGTAATCCGCCATGCCCGAAGCGATCATCGCGTCGGCCGCCTGGCGCACGAGCTTGTCTGTGACGTGATCGTAGTGCGTGTACCAATCGTTCCAGCCCATCGGCGGCGTCAGGGCGATGGTTTCACCCACGACGATCTTGAATCGGCGGGCGGTCTTCCCGTGCTTGTTCGCAGCTCGCAACTCCACGGCATAGTCACCCGCCTTCTCCGGCGTTTGGCCACTGACGATTCCCGTGGAGGGATCGAGATGCAACGGCGCAGGCAATCCCTTCGCCGAGAACCGTATCGGCCGCACGCCGGTGCAGGGGATGCGATAGAGAAACGGCCGGCCCGGTCGCACACCGTACACCGTGGGCCCGTTGATCCTGGGCGCCGGGCCGGGCTTCGGCGTGAGGACTGCGGCGCTGGAATCGGCCGCGCAGGTGGCTCCCATAGTCAGCGCAAACAAGACTGCGGCGAGCGCGACGCCATTCTTCAAGCAAGAAAGCAGAGACATGAATTGGCCTTCTGGTCCGTCAGGATCGTTGTCATCCTATCATCGGCGCCACGGGGCAAGGAGTAGTGGGTCGGTTTGCAGATGGCTTGTTACCCAAGAGTATGGCGTGCGTACGGCATCGTATTCCGAGATGCGCGTTATTTCGGCAGCCGTCTTCCGGCCACGCCTCGATCGCTTCCGGATTACCGACGATCCACTCGCAATCCCCGGGTTCCGAAGCACGAACGCGATCGAGTCAGGCGGGACCTGCTCGACTACTGTCACCGGGATGCGCTTACCGCCGGTCAGGTTGGTCGAGACTCTGGGAGTCCTGGCCCGAATTGCTCCATGACACGGCCGACTCGGGCTTGCCAAGCCCAATGGCTACCTTCTCGGCTCATACCGCATCGCCACCGCCCCCGAGCCGAATTCCAGCCGGCTCACGAGCCTCAAGTCGACGGGCTTCGATAGCCCCGCAAACAACGTCGGCCCGTGGCCCGCTAGCCTGGGATGCACCACGAACTCGTACTCATCGATCAATCCCAGCTCCGCCAGCGCCTGCGGGAGCTTCACGCCTCCCGTGAACAGTCCCTTGCCGGGCTCCCGCTTGAGCTGCTCAACGGCGCTCCGTAGATCCCCGTGCACGAGCTCCGCGTTCCAATCGACCCGTTCCAGGGTGCTCGACACAACGTACTTCTTGGCGGCGCCGATCGTCCGCGCAAAGGGTTCCATCCACTCAGGCCTCGCTCCCGTCGGCGCCGGCGGCCGCCACGCCGCCTCCATCATTTCGTAGGTCATCCGGCCAAAAAGGAGCGCATCGGCCTGTTCAAGGTTCTCGACTACGTTACGAAACAGGTCTTCGTCCGGTGTGAATGCACGATGATCGCAGCATCCGTCCAAGGTGACGTTGATGGAATACCGAAGGGGTCGCATTGCGCAAGAGTACCGCCGACGGGGCAAACGCGCAAAGTTGGCCCGCTTCAGGGCTGGAAGCCACTCTCGTACCTGTCCACCTGGACGAAAGGTGCGCGCTCGGACAAATGCCGGCCAGCAGCACCCGGGCGGACGGTTCTGACAAATTGATCACCCATTCGGAAATGGACCCACTACCCGGCTTCGCTGCCAGTGGTGCGCCGCACCCCTTACGGGCGACAATTGAGAATTGGGCACCGGGGACGCGAGGAGCGGCCGCCCCGGTGCAATCTGTACACAGCGCGGCCCTTGCGGAGAGCTGCTTCCGCAACTGGCGGGACGGGACTAAAGAAACATGAAAATTGCCCATTTCGACGCGTTCTCCGGCATCGCCGGCGACATGACCGTCGCGGCCCTGATCGACGCGGGCGCGCCGGCTGAGACACTTTTCGCTGGGCTCGACTCGCTCGGCACCGGAGCACGCTTCTCCGTGGAACGGGTCAAGCGCCACGGCATCGCCGCTTCGAAATTCAACGTCGAATTCGAGCACGAGCACAAGCATCGCCACCTGCCGCACATCGTCAAGATGATTGAAGCGTCGGCGCTGCCGGAGACGGCCAAGTCGAACGCGGTCCACGTTTTCGAAGTGCTGGGAGCGGCGGAAGCGCAGGTCCACGGCGTGCCCATCGAGAAGGTGCACTTCCACGAAGTTGGCGCGGTGGATTCCATCTGCGACATCGCGGGCGCCTGCTACGCGCTGGAACTGCTCGGCATTGAGAGCGTGCACTGTTCGCCGATCAACACCGGCTCCGGCACGGTCGAGGCCGATCACGGCACGATGCCCGTACCTACGCCTGCGACAGCGTTGCTGCTCACTGGGATTCCTGCTTACGCGCGCGGGCCGGAAACGGAATTGACCACGCCCACCGGCGCGGCGTTGATGGCCGCGCTCTCGGCCGGCTTTGGCGCTTTCCCGCCGATGCTCATTTCGGCGCAGGGCTTCGGCGCGGGCACGAAAGATTTCCCCGAAATGGCGAACGTGCTGCGCGTCATCGTGGGCGAGGCGAGCGGCGCGCTCGAGTTGACGGCGGTCAGCGTGCTCGAAGCGAACATCGACGACTGCACACCGCAGGTGCTCGGCTTCGCTATGGAGCGCCTGTTCGAGGCGGGCGCGCTGGACGTGACGCTGTCGCCGCTGCTCATGAAGAAGCAGCGCCCCGGCAGCCTGCTGCGCGTGATCGCGACTCCGGAGACGCGCGAGGCGCTGGCGGCGATCATCTTCCAGGAGACGACCACGCTCGGCCTGCGGGTCTATGAAGCGGAACGGCGCGTGCAGTCCCGCGGCTTCGAAACCGTGGAGACGCCGTTTGGCCCGGTGAGGGTGAAGATCGGCGAGTTCGGCGCGTCGCCCGAGTACGACGACTGCCGCGAACTGGCGCTCAAGACGGGTGTGCCACTCAAAGAAATACTCTCCGTCGCGACGCTGGTGTGGAAAGCGAGTAGCAAATAATGCAGGATGAGAACGCTCCGAAGTATTACCTGACGACGCCCATTTATTACGTCAACGCGGCGCCGCACATCGGCCACACGTATACGACGTTCGCGGCAGACATGATCCGGACGTACAAGCGGATGACGGGCTACAACGCGGTGCTCACGTCCGGCACCGACGAGCACGGGCAGAAAGTTCAGCGCGCCGCCGAAAAGATGGGTCAGACGCCCGAGCAGTACACCGCGACGATCTCGGAAGAGTTCCGCACGCAGTGGGAAAAGCTGGGCCTGCACATTGACCGGTTCCTGCGCACCACCGACCCGCGCCAGGCCGCCGCGGTGGGCAAGCTGTACGCCGCCTGCAAGAAGAACGGCTACATCTACAAGGGCAGCTACACCGGCCAGTACTGCATGTTCGACGAGCTGTACGTGAACGACGCCGAGCCCGGCGATCCGTGCCCGGAGTGCGGCCGTCCGACCGAGACGGTCACCGAAGAGAATCTCTACTTCAAGCTTTCCGCGTTCAAGGAATTCCTGCTCGATCACTTTGAAAAGCACCCTGAATTCATTCAGCCCGAAATCAGGCGCAACGAGATCCTCGCGTTCCTGAAAAACGATCTCAAGGATCTTTCGATTTCGCGCACGACCATTACGTGGGGCATCCCTGTGCCGGACGAGCCGGGCCATGTCTTCTACGTGTGGTTCGACGCTCTGATGACCTACTGGACCGCCGTCGAAGGCGAAGGACTGTGGCCCGCCGACCTGCACCTGGTGGGCAAGGAGATCATCCGCTTCCACGCCATCTACTGGCCGGCGTTTTTGAAGGCGGCCGGCTGGGAATTGCCGAAGCGCATCTTCGCCCACGGCTGGCTGCTGTTCGACAACGACAAGATGTCCAAGTCGAAGGGCAACATCGTGCGGCCGGAACCGATCCGCCAGGTGATGGGCGCGGACCCGCTGCGCTATTTCCTGTTCCGCGAGATCCCGTTCGGCGGCGACGGCAATTTCAGCTTCGACGCGTTGGTGGGACGTTACAACTCCGACCTTGCCAACGGGCTGGGCAATTTGCTCAGCCGCACGACGGCCATGATCCGGCAATATCGCGGCGGCAAGATCCCCGCCTCGACGGGTGGTGCCGCGATCGCGGATGAAGCGACCAAAACGGCCGCCGCGTTTTGCGATTCCTTCGACCGCTTCGAGTTCCACCGCGCGCTCGAACAGGTCTGGGCGCTGCTGACTTTCGTCGATCGCGCCATCGTGCAGTACCAGCCGTGGAATCTCTCGAAGAAGGAAGACGCGGACTCGCAGTCGCGCCTCGACGAGATCCTCTATTCCTCAGCCGAGACGCTGCGCATCGTCTCGATCCTTTTGAAGCCGGTGCTGCCCGAGATCACCGAGAAGATCTGGGCGCAGCTCGGCATGACGACGCCGCTCCTCGACGATCGTATTGACCGGCTGGAGTGGCGCGGACTCGCCGGCGGGCAAGCAGTGGGCGAGGCCGTACAACTCTTCCCGCGCCTCGATCTGAAACAGACAGTCGAGAAGATGAACGAACTCGAAGTGGTGGAAGTCGCTCGCCAGAATGCGCTGCTCGGCAAGACCGCGCCCCCCGTCGAGTTACTTGTTCGCGAAGCAACACTTAATCAGGTTGCCCCGCAATTGCGAGGAAGGAGGCCGGAAGGTCTACGTCTTCCATTGCCCGATGGACTCGGCCGGGCTGTCTCGGAACCGATTGAGAATGAGATCAATGGAATTCTTGGTTCGGTGATGCCAGAAACGCCGGGCGAGGCTGAGTGGACCGCACCCGAGGGCATCACTCCGGTGGCGCCGCAGATAGAGTTCGACGACTTCGCCAAGGTCGACCTCCGCGTCGCCCGAATCCTGACCGCCGAGAAGGTGGAGAAGGCCGACAAGCTGCTGAAGCTCACCATGGACGTCGCTGAGCGCGAGCCGCGTACCATCGTCGCGGGCATCGCCAAAGCCTACACGCCCGAGCAACTCGTTGGACGCAAAGTGGTGATCGTCGCAAATCTGCAACCACGCAAGCTGCGCGGAATCATGAGTAATGGGATGATCGTCGCGGCCTCTCTCGAAAACACCTCGCCCGTGCTGGCGGGCTTCCTCGAAGACGTGCCGGTTGGCGCCCGATTGAAATGAACCTGATCGACTCGCATTGCCATCTCGACGCGCAGGTCTTCGACGAAGATCGTGATGCGGCCATTCAACGTGCGCGCGATGCCGGCGTCGAGATCATGGTCGCCATCGGCAGCGGCGACGGCCCGCCCGACCTGAGCGCGGGCATACGGCTGGCTGAAAAGTACGACTTCCTGTACGCGACCGTCGGCGTCCACCCGCACGACGCGTCGAAGGCGGACCAGTCTACCTGGGAAGCGCTGATTGCGCTGACCGCGCACCCCAAGGTGATTGCGATTGCCGAAATCGGTCTGGACTACCACTACGATTTCTCCCCGCGCGAGACGCAGCGTACGGTCTTCGCCCGCCAACTGCAGATTGCGCTGGAGGCGGACCTGCCCATTGCCATTCACACGCGCGAAGCCTGGGCGGACACCGTCGCACTGCTGCGCGAACATTGGCCCGGAACCGGCGGGCCCGGCGGCATCTTCCACTGTTTTTCCGGCAGCTCCGCCGAAGCCGGGGAGGCGCTCGCCATGGGTTTTCTGCTGAGCTATTCCGGGATCATCACTTTTCCAAAGGCCGAAGAACTGCGCGAAGCCGTCCGTCGCACGCCGCTCGACCGCTTGCTGGTGGAGACCGACGCGCCGTATCTGGCGCCAGTCCCGTGGAGAGGAAAACGGAACGAACCGGCCTTTGTCATTGAGACCGCGCGTAAAGTCGCCGAGGTTAAGGGACTATCTTTGGATGAGGTGGCTGACGCGACGACCGCCAACTGGAAACGGCTTTGTTTGCGGACGATGACGAAAGCCCGATAAACTGGACGCATTCGATGGGCCTTGGCAAGCTGGGTACCGCTTTGACAGCGCGCGAGATTCTCGGTCTCGTCTCGGGTGACCTCGAGAAGATGGAAGCGGAACTGCGCCTGGCGTCGGTCGGCAACATCGAAGCTGTCTCCGGCATAGCGCAGCACCTGGAGGGCAACGGCGGCAAACGCCTGCGGCCCATCCTCCTGCTGGTCGCCTGCCGGCTCTACCAGGAGCCGACCGCGGACGCGATCCGGCTGGCCTCGATCGTCGAGCTGATCCACACCGCGACGCTGATTCATGACGACGTGATCGACGACGCCCAGACCCGCCGCGGCAAGCCCGCCGCCAACATCGTCTGGGGCAACCAGCGCTCGGTGCTCGCGGGCGATTGGCTCTACATGCAGGCCTTTCAGCTCACGCTGCGGCTGCGGAGTTTCGAGATTCTCGACTTGCTCATCTCCCTCACCCAGCAGATGGTTGACGGGGAACTGCTGCAACTGGGTTGGATCGGCAAGCTCGACGTCACCGAAGCCGACTCGATGGAGCTGATCGACCGCAAGACGGCCAGTCTGTTCTCCGCCTGCACGCGATTGGGCGCGATTATTGGCGGTGCGAGCGATTCGGACCAGATCCGGCTGGGCGACTTCGGCTGGAACCTGGGCATGGCCTTCCAACTGGTCGACGACATCCTGGACTTCACCTCGCGCGAGTCGGTCCTGGGCAAACCCGTCGGAAACGATCTGCATGAAGGCAAAGTGACCCTGCCTCTGATCTACGCGCTGGCCGAGGCGACGCCCACCGAGCGCAAGTTGGTCCAGCGCGTCCTCGCCGATTCGAGTTACGAGCACGTGCCATTCAGTGAGATTCGCAAGCTCGTCGACCGCTACAAGGGCGTCGAACGGGCCCGGGAGCGTGCCCGCGAATTCACGGAGAAGTCGCGCGCGCTGCTCGCGGGAATCCCTGAATCTCCGGCTCAGAAGGCGTTGATGGCGGCTACCGATCTCGTGACCGGCCGCGACCGCTGAGAGCCTGTTCAGTAAGATGATTCTCAGAAGTGCAGGTCCGCTCCGCGTGGATTTGCCCGCAAAATGTGGCGCTCGCCCTTCCAAGCCTGGACCGGAGCAGAATATCTATGCTTTCAACGGAAGAACGTAAAGCGGCTATCAGGGCTTACAAGGAGCGCAAGCCGCGCCCGGGGATTTACGGAGTGCGACTGACGGCGACTGGGCGCTGCTGGGCGGGCTCGTCTCCGAACCTGGACACGACGAAGAACGGGCTTTGGATGACCTTGAACTCGGGCAGGCACCTGGACCG
>Ga0302320_10031187_pt1 | contig 10125 bp, 9 predicted proteins | sample Bog_T0_3_FD_202130 | JGI IMG/M metagenome (GOLD analysis project Ga0302320, IMG submission 202130) | Peat permafrost microbial communities from Stordalen Mire near Abisko, Sweden - Bog_T0_3 | ecosystem: Environmental > Terrestrial > Soil > Wetlands > Peat | place: Sweden: Abisko, Stordalen Mire...
CGACGGCTGCGTGCCATTGACGTGACAGCGCCGCCAGCAGCGGCGGCGGGTCGTTGCCGGCCGCCCCGCGCGCCAGATCTACGTCCTTGAGCGCCCACTTCATCGGAAACTCGACCGTGAAATCTCCGCGCTCCATCTTGTGTAGCTTGGCGTCTGCGATCGGCGCGTCGAGCGGCCCACCCGAAATGACCTCTTCCAGCTTGGAGTCGTCGATGCCCAGTCGGTGTGCCATCTCGAGAGTCTCCGCCACGCTCTCTATGAGAACGGACATGTACGCGTTGATGACCACCTTCATACGACTGCCGTAGCCAGCCTCGCCCAGCCACACGGTCTTTCTGCCCACGGCCGCGAACGCCTGGCTCACTACGCTCGCTGCCTCGGGCGGTCCAGATGCGAGGACGAGCAGCTGTCCCTTCGCGGCAGGCCCTTTGCTGCCCGAGACCGGTGCGTCCACGAACATGACATCGGGCCGGAGGTGGCGGAGGCGGTCACCCACCTCCGCTGTCGCTTCGACGCCAATCGTCCCCATCTGGGCCCATACGGCTCCCTCGGCGAACGCTGCCGGCACGCCGTCCTTGAAGACGACCGAGTTGACGACCTCAGCCGTCGGCAGCATCGTGATCACGATCCGAGCACTCCGGATCGCTTCTGCGGCCGAGACGGCTACCTGCGCACCCGCCTCCGCCAACGGTGCCGTGGCCGACCGTGATCGGTCCCAGACCGTCGTGTGCAGCCCGGCCGCGACGAGATTGCGTGCCATGGCCGACCCCATGATGCCGGTTCCCAGCACCGCAAGCCGCGAATCATTGACCTGTCCTTCCATGTGGCGCCTCTCCCAATGAGGGTTGCGGCGTGCGTCGCCGAGCGCAAGACCCGTACAGAAACGATTCTCGCCCGGCCGGCACGTGAGGACCGGCCTGGTCCGACCCGGCGGTCGCGACTGCTTGCGCACCCCTGCGTGCACGGCCAATGATCTCGATTGCCGGACGTCGAAGGATCAGCGAGCTGGCTCATTCGCGACTTCACCGACCGGGATCTCGACCAGGCCGTTCGGCTGTGGAGCGCCTCGCAGGCCGCCAGCCTTCTCGACGAGCGAGGTCCTGGGGGGGGGCGCTGCGAGCCGGAGAGCCCGCGGTCGTGGCTGTCTCGAATGACGCACTGGTCGGTACATGCGTCGGTCGATCTGGACGTTCTCGTCTCCGTGTCATCGCTCTTCACGCCGGCCGACATCAGATATGCCGCTCAGGCGAGCTTCGAGCGGGCACTCGAGAGAAAGACGGATCAGCCCGCGCAGGCGGCGGACTTCCTCGCGGCCATCGCGAACACCCGGGCGAGCGTGACCAAGGCCATGCTGCGCGACCTCGAGGAGGACATCGACGCCTACGCGCGTTACTAGTGAGGCGGCGAAGGTGCGGAACCTGCGCATTGCAAACGCCGCCTACCATCTACATAATCGATTCGCATGAATCCGCGTGGCCAACGCTGTCGACACATTGCCACCAAGAGCGACGGGGTCATCGCCGCCGATGCACTCCCATGACCGGCCCGGCCGTCGCGCTGGAGATCCGCGTGCGAGGCCGCGTGCAGGGCGTCGGCTTCAGACCCAACGTCTACCGGCTAGCGCACGAGTTGGGGCTTGCGGGAGAGGTCGGAAACGACCATGAGGGTGTCTTGATTCGCGCGTCCGGCTCGGCGTGGGCGATGGAGTCCTTCCTCGAGCGCATCGCGACGGAGGCTCCCCCCCTCGCGAGGGTCGATAAGGTCGAGACGCGGCCGTTCGAAGGCGAGCTCGAGGGAGCCTTCCGGATCATCGAGAGCACGCGGGGCACCGTGCGCACCGAGGTGGCGCCGGACGCAGCCGTCTGCACAGCGTGCGCGCGCGAGGTGCTGTCTCCGTCCGAGCGCCGTTTCCGTTATCCCTTCACCACGTGCACCCACTGCGGGCCCCGCCTTAGCATCGTGCGTTCGATCCCCTACGACCGCGCCACGACGACGATGGCCGGGTTTGCCCTGTGCTCCGTGTGCGACACCGAGTATCGCGACGTCGCCGATCGCCGGTTTCACGCCGAGGCTACCGCCTGCCACGCATGCGGACCGAAGGCGCGCCTCGTCCGCTTCGACGGGCGCGCGTTTCGTTTCGAGTCGGGCCCCATGCGGGACGACGTCGATGCGGCCCTCGGCCTCCTTCAAGACGGCGAGATAGTCGCAATCAAGGGCCTCGGGGGCTACCACCTGGCGTGCGACGCCACGCGGCCCGACGTGGTCGAGCGCCTCCGCGAGCGGAAGAAGCGCGATGCCAAGCCGTTTGCGCTCATGGCTGGCGGCCTCGAAGTCATCCGTCGCTACTGCCGTGTCTCGGTCGAGGAGGCGCGTCTCCTCGCGAGCCCGGAGTCCCCGATAGTCCTGCTCGCCGCCGATGGCCCCGAAGCGCTCCCCGACTCCATCGCGCCCGGCCACCGTACGCTCGGGTTCATGCTCCCGACAACGCCCCTTCACCTTCTCGTCGTTCGACGCATGGGGCGGCCGGTCGTGATGACGAGCGGCAACCTCGGCGGCGCTCCTCCCGTACTGAACGACGACGTGGCGAAGGAACGGTTGTCGTCGATTGCGGATTTTGCCCTCGTCCACGACCGCACCATCGCCAACCGCGTCGACGACTCGGTCGCCCGTTTCATGGGCGGTCGCGCCCGTCTCTTCCGGCGGGCGCGCGGGTACGCGCCAGCGCCGATAGGGCTGCCTAGTGGATTCGAAGAGGCACCGCCGCTCTTGGCCTTCGGAGCGGAGCTCAAGTCGACGTTTTGCTTGCTCGCCGAAGGCAAAGCGGTGCTGTCTCAACACCAGGGCGACCTCGAAGAGCGCGATACGATCGATGATTACCGAAAGAACCTTGCCCTCTACGCGGAGCTCTTCGAGCACAGCCCCAAAGCCCTCGTCGCCGATCGTCACCCCGAGTACGCCTCCTCGAAGCTCGCGCGAGAGCGCGCCGTCGCTGACGGGCTCCCGCTCCTCGAAGTGCAGCACCACCACGCCCACGCCGCGGCGTGCCTCGCCGAGAACGGATGGCCTCTCGACGGGCCTCCGATTCTCGGGATCGTGCTCGACGGGCTCGGCCTGGGCGCCGACGGTGAGCTGTGGGGCGGGGAGTTTCTCCTCGCCGATTACCGTGAGGCCTCGCGCCTCGGTACGTTCAAGCCGGTCGCGCTTCTCGGGGGCGATCAGGCATCGCGTGAGCCGTGGCGAAACCTCTACGCCCACTTGATGGCGGAGATGGGTTGGCCGGCCTTCGCCGCGAGCTTCGGGGAGCTCGAGCTCTACAGGCGCCTCGCAAACAAGCCGCGAAGGGTTCTAGACCGCATGCTCGAGCGCAGGATCAACGCTCCGCGAGCGTCGTCCTGTGGCCGGCTCTTCGACGCCGTCGCCGCGGCCGTAGGTCTCAGCTTCGACCGTCAGGCCTACGAGGGTCAGGCGGGCGCACTCCTCGAGGCCCTCGTCGACGAGGACTTGCTGCGAAGCGACGACGAGGAGCAAGCCTACCCGTTCTCGACTCCCAGGCTCGACCGAGAGGGGCTGCCCTACATCGAGCCACTGCCCATGTGGCGCGCGCTGCTGGGAGATCTCTTACGCGATACCTCTCCGCCGGTCATCGCGGCTCGATTCCACCGTGGTCTGGCGCGCGCGGTGGCTGCGATGGCCGTGAAGGTGCGCGGGGACGAGCGCGAGCCGCGCTTCCGCACGGTCGCCCTCTCGGGCGGGTGCTTTCAGAACCGGATCCTCTTCGAGGAGACGTCGAGGCGACTGTGTGGTGCCGGGCTCGAGGTTCTCGCCCACGAGCAAGTACCGCCGAACGACGGCGGCCTCGCGCTCGGTCAAGTCGTGGTGGCGGCGGCGCGGCTCATCGCTGAGAGAGAACCGTAGGGAGGCCCTGATGTGTGCAACGTGCGGATGCGGAGTTGGGGCGACGGCAACCATGAAGAACCTTGATACCGGCGTGGTGACACCGATCGGGGCGGACGACGTGCGTGGGCAGGACGACGGGCACCAGCATGATGGCGGCGATGAGCATGCCCACGGCCACGGTCATGCTCACGGCCACGGTCATGATCACGGCGACGGGCACGATCACTCGAATGAGCGCAGACGTCAGCCGACTACCGTGGAGCTCGAGGCGCGTGTACTTGCGAAGAACGACGCGCTCGCGGCCAAGAACCGGGCATGGTTCGCTGGCAGGGAGATCCTGGCGGTGAACCTCGTCAGCTCGCCGGGTGCGGGGAAGACGACGCTCCTCGAGCGGACGATCCGCGAGATGAAGGACCGTCTCCCGCTCTACGTCGTCGAGGGCGACCAGGCTACCTCGAATGACGGCGAGCGCATTCGCGCAGCCGGGGCCCCCGCCGTCCAGCTCAACACAGGCGCGGGCTGTCACCTCGACGCGGACATGGTCGCGCGCGGCATCTTCGAGCTCCGGCCCCCGGTTGGCGCCGTCGTTCTGATCGAGAACGTCGGCAACCTCGTATGCCCCGCGCTGTTCGACCTTGGCGAGCGCGCAAAAGTGGCGATCCTGTCGGTCGCTGAAGGCGATGACAAGCCGCTCAAGTATCCGCACATGTTCCGCGCTGCAGAGCTCATGGTGCTCAACAAGATTGATCTCCTGCCGTACGTCGACTTCGACATGGCGAAGGCGGTCGCGAATGCGCGTGCCGTCAATCCGCGGATCCGGATCTTGCAGATGTCGGCGCGGACAGGCGAGGGGCTCGACGGCTGGTACGGGTGGCTCACCGCTGCGTCGGCTCAGGCTCGAATCCCGGCCGGTCCGCGCGGGGCGTGAGCGTCGAAGGTGGAGCAGCCCGCTGCGACGTTCGAAAGTGCATCATGCAAGCCGGCGGTCCGCCCGGTCCTGCGCAGGCTACGGCTCTCTCGAGAAGAAGCTGACCACTTTTGTCCTTTAACCGGCCACAGGTGGTCGGAGGCCCCCGCGCTTATGGCGGGAAAACGACGATCGACTCGGTGCAGCTCAAGAGGAAGAGACGGCGCAGAAGATCTGATGCAGCATTCTGGGTATGCGAGCGCAAGCAAAGAAGAACGCCGCCCCGCACTCTGGTATTGCAACGAGGGGGGGCCTACTGGTCCAGCTGAACGAGAAGGTTTTCGAGCGGGCTCGCGACATCGTCGCGAGGAACGCTGCCCTGGGCAAAATCTACGAACGTCTACTGGTCGTGGTCGCCGAGACCGCCCTCGAGGAAGCGAAGCGGCGCTACGAGATCGGTCGGATGGTGCGACCGGTGATGGAAGAGGAAAAGAAGTACGGCAAGCGCTCTGTCGAAGCGCTCGCGACTTTGCTCGGCTTCGACAAGAGCACGCTCCACGATTACGCGAAGGTGGCGAAGACGTGGGAAGCCAGCGAGTTCGGCGCGCTCCTCAAGCGCAAGACTCCGGCCGGGCTCGGGCTTCGTTTCTCGCACTTCGTCGTGATCGCCGAGGTCGGCGACGATCGCCGGCGCAAGACGCTTCTCGCCCAGACGATCACCCAGAGCCTCACCGTGCGGCACCTGAAGGAGCTCGTGCATCCCTCGGGGAAGCCCGGTGCTGCTCCGAAGCAGGCGACAACTCCAGCCGACAGGATCCGCCATGTCGCCGCGCGCTGGGAGCTCGTGGTGGACGACATCGACCGCGAGACGCGCGAGCTCGTTCACCTGGTGACGAGCAGCCCGGAGGTGCTGGGGCTCGTGCAGGCTGCAGCCGCGAAGCAACGCGCGCTCGCAAACAAGGCAGTCGCGTGCGCCGTTCAGCTTGAAGGGCTCGCGCGGGGAGGATTCTAGACCGAGCCTCGTTTCGTCGGCTCTCTGTCGGAAGGACGCGCCCTTCGGCGGACGGAGACCGTTCTTGTCCGGAAGGGACGCTCCCTGGCGTGGAGGGAGAGCGTCGTTCCGGGGAAGGGATGCTCCCTTGCGTCGAAGGAGAGCGTTCTTGCACGGAAGAGACGTTCCCTTGCGTCGAAGGAGCGCGTCCTTGTGCGGAAAGGACGCTCCCTTGCGTCGAAGGAGCGCGTCCTTGTGCGGAAGGGACGGTCCGTTGCGTCGAAGGAGCGCGACCTTGTGCGGAAGGGATGCTCCCTTGCGTCGAAGGAGAGCGTTCTTGCACGGAAGAGACGTTCCTTTGCGTCGAAGGAGCGCGTTCTTGTGCGGAAGGGACGCTCCCTTGCGCCGAAGGAGCGCGTCCTTGTGCGGAAGGGACGCTCCCTTGCGTCGAAGGAGGCCGTCCCCGTTGCGGAAGGACGCGCCCTCCTCCCGAAGGAGACCGTCCCTGTGTCGGAAGGACGCTCCCTGGCGCCGAAGGAGACCGTCGCCGTGGCGGAAGGACGCGCCCTCCTGCCGAAGGGGCGCGATCCTTCGCCGGCAGGGAGGGCCCTTCTCACGGTAGGGCGCGATCCTTCGCCGGCAGGGAGGGCCCTTCTCACGGTAGGGCGCGATCCTTCGCCGGCAGGGAGGGCCCTTCTCACGGTAGGGCGGGGTCCTTCGCCGGCAGGGAGGGCCCTTCTCACGGTGGGGCGCGATCCTTCGCCGGCAGGGAGGGCCCTTCTCACGGTGGGGCGCGATCCTTCGCCGGCAGGGAGGGCCCTTCTCACGGTAGGGCGCGATCCTTCGGCGCCAGGGCGCGTCCTTCTCACGGTAGGGCGCGACGCTTCGGCGCCAGGGCGCCCCCCTCTGCCGAAGACGCGCGATCCTTCGCCACCAGGGCATGCCCTTCTGCCGAAGACGCGTGTCGATCGCAGCCCGAGTGCCGTTCGCGGCCCCACGCGGTCGGCCCTGACCTCGGGGACCACGAGGTCGATCTCCAGCTCTCCTTCCGGCTCCAGGCGTCTATGCTGGACTCATGGGAGGCCTCATGCGCGCAAGCTTCGTCCTCGTCGGTGTGCTCGTCCTCGTCGGTCTCGGTGGCGCAGAGAGCCTCGCCGACACTCCCCCCGCGCAGTCCGCGGCGACGTCGTGCAAGGTCACCGTGCCAAACGCGGCGATCGTCGCGACCTTCGACGGGTCCATGGCGGGCACCATCACCGTCGACGGCGCGGCCGGCACGAGGCGGTTCAAGATCAAGTCGACGCCGTCTGCGGCGACGTACAATCTGCTGTTCGACGGCTATGGCGCCGGTGACCAGAAGCCGGCGGCCGAGTCGCTCAAGTCCGGCAAGAGCGTCGTTGCGCGCCTGGTCCAGTTCGGCGACACCCCGCACCTCTTCTTCGACTCGGACTATGCGTTCCCGGGCCTCAAGCCGTCGCTCGACGGGCTCGTCTGCCACTGAAAGCCCACCTGGCGCCGAGCCTTCCTGGTAACTAGTTCGCGAGCGCCACCGTCTCGAAGCGCGTGAGCGCCTCCTGCGCGAGCGCGCTGCCGCTCTTGCGCTGCGTGCGCAGCACCTCTCGGGCATGCGCGGCGTCGTCGGCGGGCACGGCCGTCTGCCTCTCGTAGGCGGCGAGCAAGGCCATCGAGAACGAGCGCGTCAGCGCGGTGTCTCGAACGGCGAGGACGATGCCCGTGCGGCCTTCGATCAACGCGATGCGTAGCGGCCAGCCCGCTCCCTCCTCTGGAGGCGGCGGGCAGCGCCGCTGGTCCTCCGGAACTCGGTGTACCGAGTAGGGTGTGTCCGACCAGTCCCCATCGCCGAAGCGGTAGAGAAAGGTCAGCGTGTGCGGCGCCTCGAGCAGGCGCATCGAAAACCGTCCCGTCGCCACGATGGTGACGTCCATGGGTGTCACGTCCGGGAACGCCGTCCACAGCAGCACTCCCCCGGGCGAGATCTCGACGAAGGCCCCGGTCGGAGCGCTCGTCCAGCCGGGCCCGAAGGCATCCCCCACCGCAGGGCTCCGGTGGTCATCGCTCGAGGGTACGGAAGGGACATCTCTGGACACGTGCGTTCCTTTCTTTGTCGTCGGCACGTCTACCCCCTCCCGCTCCTCGCCCGCCACTCGCGGTCGAGGATGGCGAGGAACACCGAGTCGGTCCACTCACCCTTATTCCAGAAGTTCTCGCGGAGGTGGGCCTCCTGCTTCATCCCGAGCTTCTCGGCGACGCGGATGGACGCGGTGTTCCTGGGGTCCGAGTCGACGTAGACGCGGTGGAGCGCGAGTGTGTCGAACGCGAGGTCCAGGAGCGCTCGCGCAGCCTCCGTCACGTAGCCGCGCCTCTGGTGCGCCGGGTCGATGACGAACCAGAGCATTCCTTCGCGGTGCTCGAGGCTCTTCACCTTGAGCCCGACGCGCCCCAAGTACGCTCCCGACGCGAGCTCGCAGAGGGCCAGATCGTACACGGTTCGAGGCCCGTCCGACCGGTCTGCGAGCGACCTCCGGATGTAATCGCGGCTCTCCTCGAGCGTGCGGACGTCGTTCGCCTGGTAACGGACGACGTCCGGATCCCGCTCGTAGCGCTGGGCTGCCTCCGCGTCCTCGATGCGGAGCTCACGGAGGAGCAGACGCGGGGTACGGATTTCCATGACCGAACCATAGCCATCCGTGGCGTTACTCGCCTGCCGCAGGGGCGTCGATGGCCTGCATACCAAACGTGTCGACGAAGCCCGAGTAGGGCTGCTACGTCAACCCCTGTCGGACGACGCGGCGGACGTCGTGTCGTCCGTCCGGCGTGTCTCATCACGATCCTGCCGTCGGTCCTCGCGACGTCCCTGACGTGAGCCGTGCGCGTGGCGGTGTCCCGATCGATCGGAGGACTCGTGGGTGTCGGCGAGCCGGGGACGGTCGTGTCCCCCACCGTGCGAAGCCCGCCTATCTGTGCAGGCGGAGACACCGAAGGCAAGGACGCAAGCGAGAAGGAGACCCGAGAAGAGCTTCATGGGAGTGGACCAACCTTTCAGCAGGGGGCCGTCGCAAGCGACGTGCCTGCCACCTTCGCGCGCAAGTACTTGAAAGGAGGGCCCGTCGGTCCGCCAACCGTCTCGATTCCAGACGCGCTGACCGACGGAGGACGCCCGGCGGGGTGAGCTCGCCCAGGGGTTGCCACGCACGTCCCGTCTTTCGACCAAGCTGAGCCCTCGTGGCTTCGCATTGGGGTGCGATAGGCACCGCCGAATGATGGTTCGCCTCTCGACGGCGGTGCATTAGCGTACGCACATGGCATCGACGAGCACCTCAAGCGCCCCCCGCGCGCGCATCCTCACTGGCGACACCCCCTCGGGGAAGCTCCACATCGGCCACTGGGTCGGATCGCTCGAGAACCGCGTGCGGCTGCAGGACGAGTACGAGTGCTATTTCCTCATCGCCAACCTCCACGCCTTCACGACCCGCGCTGACCAGCCCGCCGAGATCGCGCGCGACACCCTCGACATCCTCAAGGACTGGCTCGCCGCTGGGATCGATCCCGAACGTGCAACCGTGGTCGTCCAGAGCGAGGTGCCGGCGATAACCGAGCTCACCTGGCACCTGTCGATGCTGCTGCCCTTCAACCGGGTCATGCGTAACCCGACGCTGAAGGACGAGCTCGACGTGAAGGGGCTGGGCGACAAGTACAGCTTCGGGTTCCCCCTCTATGCGGTCGGACAGTGCGCCGACATCCTCACGTTCCGTCCAGCCCTCGTGCCCGTCGGCGAGGACCAGCTTGCACACATCGAGATGTGCCGCGAGGTGGCCCGACGCTTCAATCACACGTACTGCGGCGTTGACCCTGCGACGCCCGACGCGGAGCACGTCGCCGCGGGTGGCCTGCTTCCGATCCCGGAGGGGCTCGTGGGACGGGTGGGCCGTCTCGTGGGCGTCGACGGCACCCAGAAGATGTCGAAGAGCCTTGGCAACGCGATTTACCTCACCGACACGCCGGCTCAGATCAAGAAGAAGGTGGCGCAGATCTACACCGGCCGCGTGGACATGAACGCGCCGGGCGACACGACCAACTCGCTCTTCCAGTACGTTCGCAGCTTCATCACCGAGCCGGCGCGCGTGGCGGAGCTCGAGGACCGTTACCGGCGGGGCGACGCCATAGGCGACGGCCACGTCAAGGTCGAGGTCGCGGCCGCGATCGACGCGCTGCTGGCGCCCATGCGGGAGCGACGCGCGCGGTTCGACGCGCCAGGCGGCGAAGACGTCCTCTACGACATCATCCGGACCCACTCGGCGCGCGCGAACGC
>Ga0302320_10031188_pt1 | contig 10125 bp, 11 predicted proteins | sample Bog_T0_3_FD_202130 | JGI IMG/M metagenome (GOLD analysis project Ga0302320, IMG submission 202130) | Peat permafrost microbial communities from Stordalen Mire near Abisko, Sweden - Bog_T0_3 | ecosystem: Environmental > Terrestrial > Soil > Wetlands > Peat | place: Sweden: Abisko, Stordalen Mire...
ACCGCGGCCGAGATCGGCGAAGTCGTTCTGGTCGGCGGCATGACGCGCATGCCGAAGGTCCAAGAAGTCGTGAAGCAGTTCTTCGGCAAGGAGCCGCACAAGGGCGTCAACCCGGACGAAGTCGTCGCCATCGGCGCCGCCATTCAGGCCGGCGTCTTGCAAGGCGACGTCAAGGACGTGCTGCTACTCGACGTGACCCCGCTCTCGCTCGGCATCGAAACGCTAGGCGGCGTGTTCACGCGCATCATCGACCGTAACACCACTATTCCGACCAAGAAGAGCCAGGTCTTCTCGACCGCCGAGGACAGCCAAAGCGCGGTGACCATCCGCGTGTTCCAGGGTGAGCGCGAAATGGCGGCCGACAACAAGATTCTCGGCCAATTCGATCTGGTCGGCATACCCCCTGCCCCAAGAGGGGTGCCGCAAATCGAGGTCACCTTCGACATCGACGCCAACGGTATCGTCAACGTGTCCGCCAAGGACAAGGCGACGTCGAAAGAACAGCAAATCCGCATCCAGGCATCGGGCGGTCTGTCCGAGGCCGACATCGAGAAGATGGTCAAGGACGCGGAGGTGCATGCCGACGAGGACAAGACGCGCAAAGCCGCCGTCGAAGCCAAGAACCACGCCGAGGCGCTCGTGCATTCGACCGAGAAGGCCGTTGCCGAACATGGCTCGAAGATCGGCGACGCCGATCGCTCGGCCATCGAGAACGCGATCGCCGATCTCAAGGAAGCGCTCAAGGGCGACGACGCGGCCGTGATCCAGGCCAAGACGAATACGCTGGCGCAGGCTTCCATGAAGCTCGGCGAGGCGATGTACAAGAATGCCGAAGGCGCCGAGCCCACTGACACCAGCGAGAGCGCCACCGGCGCCGACGGCAAGAAGGAAGACGTGGTCGACGCGGAGTTCACCGAAGTCGACGACGACAAGAACAGCAAAAAATCCGCTTAAACCTTCAGAGCGGCGAATGACTCTCGCATCTTCAATCAGCAAGCCCCTGGGGACATCCCGGGGGCTTGTTTTTTTCGCGGTGCTGTAAATGTCCAAGCGCGACTACTACGAAGTCCTGGGCGTTACCCGTACCGTCACCGACGTTGAGCTCAAGGCGTCGTACCGCAAGCTCGCCATGCAGCATCATCCGGATCGCAATCCGGGCAACAGCGAGTGCGAGCACAAGTTCAAGGAACTCAACGAGGCCTACGACGTGCTCAAAGACGGCGATAAGCGCGCCGCCTATGACCGTTTCGGCCACGCCGCCTTCGAGCAGGGCGGCGGCCGTCAGGGCTTCGGCAGCGATTTCGCGCACACCTTTTCCGACATTTTCGAAGATCTGTTCGGCATGGGTGGCGGCCGCGGTAGCGGACGCGGCCAGGGCCGCGAGCGCGGCTCTGACTTGCGCTACAATATGGAAATCACTCTCGAAGAGGCCTTCGAGGGCAAGACCGCGCAAATCCGCATTCCGACTTCGGTGGCCTGCGAAATCTGCTCAGGCACCGGCGCAAATGCGGGTTCGAAGCCAAAACCCTGCGCCACTTGCGGCGGCGCCGGCAAAATCCGCCATGCGCAAGGCTTCTTCACGCTCGAGCGCACCTGCCCGACCTGTCAGGGCCGCGGCCAGGTCATCGACGACCCCTGTTCGGCCTGCGCCGGCGCGGGCCGCGTGACGCGCGAGCGCATGCTGTCGGTTAATATCCCGGAAGGCGTCGAGGACGGCACTCGCATCCGGCTCGCCGGTGAGGGCGAAGCGGGCTTGCGCGGCGGCCCGCCGGGCGACCTCTATATTTTTCTGTCGCTGGCCCCGCACGAATTCTTCCAGCGCGACGGCGCAGATCTTCATTGCCGCGTGCCGATTTCCATGGCCACGGCCGCGCTGGGCGGCGAGTTCGAAGTGCCGGCGATCGACGCCAGCAAGGCGCGGGTCAAAGTCCCCGGCGGCACTCAGACCGGGAAGCGTTTCCGCCTGACCGGCAAGGGCATGCCGGTGCTCCGCTCGAAACAGACCGGCGACATGTACGTTCAGGTCTCGGTCGAAACACCGCAAAACCTGACCAAACGCCAGCGCGAGCTGCTGGCGGAGTTCCAAAAGCTGTCTTCGGAGGAGACCCAGCCGGAGTCGGCCGGATTCTTAAGCCGAGTCAAAGAGTTTCTCGACGGCCTCGGCAGCCGGGGCAGCCGAACCGACGAGTCATCTTGATCTTTTGCCTCCCGCCCTATACCCCTGAAGTTCGCGGCTAAACCCGCCGCTCGCACGCGTGACCCAGTATTTATGCCGTCACCCACCATAGTCCGCGTTGCAAAAAAGACCCCTCGTCTCGATGACGAGATGCAGTTCATCCGTTCCTGGTTTGAAAAGCCGATCTCGACCGGCGCCGTCATGCCGTCGAGCAAGGCGCTGGCGCGCACCATGGCGCGTTATGTCGATCCAAACTCGACCGGCCCGATCATCGAGCTTGGACCGGGCACCGGCCCCGTCACCGAGGCGCTGGTCCAGCACGGCATCGACCCCAAGCGCTTGGTCCTGGTCGAATTCAATCCGGCCTTCTGCCGCCTGCTGAGCAAACGCTATCCGGCGGCTACCGTTGTGCAGGGCGACGCCTATCGGCTGCGCCGCGTGCTCTCGACGGTCATTCGCGATCCGGCCGCCGCGGTCGTGTCCGGCCTGCCGCTGGTCACCAAGCCGTTGCGCACGCGGCTGCGCCTCATCTCGGAGGCCATGGGCCTGCTAGCGCCGGGCGCGCCTTTCGTCCAGTTCACCTATGCGATGGTGCCGCCGATCCCGAAGGCGCTGTCCGGCATCAAGGCGGAATCGTCCGAACTGATCTGGATGAACCTGCCGCCGGCTCGAGTCTGGGTCTATCGCGGCAAGTGACCGACTTCGGTCATCGTCCGCGAAAGCGGACGATCCAGCAATTCTCGCTCACTGTCCTAGTGCTGGATGCCCCGCCTTCGCGGGGCATGACAGGCTTTGTTGATTAGTGTGAAATGAAAGCCCCAGTTCGGAGCCGCCAATGGCTGCACCCAAAATTCTCGTTCTGCCGGGTACGACCCGCATCGGCTCGAACAACATCAAGCTGGCGGCGCTGGCGGCCAAAGAACTCACCCTCATCGACGCCGACGTCACGCGAATTTCGCTCAGCGACTATCCCCTGCCGATTTATGAAGACGATCTTGAATCGCGCACCGGGCCGCCGGCCAATGCCGTGCGCCTCAAGCAAATGTTCATGGCGCATCAAGGCGTCTTCATCGCCAGCCCCGAATATTCGGCGTCGGTAACGCCGATCCTGAAGAACACCATCGATTGGGTGTCGCGCGTGCGCGAGCGTGGCGATCCGGCCAATGCCGCCTTTAAGGGCCGCGTCTTTGCAATCTCGGCGGCCTCGCCGGAATCGGGCGGCGGCGTGCGCTCGCTGATGGCGCTGCGCCAAGTTCTCGAACTCGGCTGCGGTGCGCTGGTGATCCCCGAGCAAATTTCGATCCCGAACGCCGATGACGCCTTCGACGAAATGGATAATATTATCGACACCCGCACCGCCAATCTGTTTCGCGCGCAGCTCGCGCGCCTGGTGGACTTGGCGCGGCTCATTGGAGGAAACTGAGGTGGCTATGGATGCGCGCGAACGCCTGATTGTCGCTCTCGACCTGCCGACGATTAAGTCCGCCGAGGCCATGGTGGCGCGGCTAGGTTCGTCGGTCTCGTTCTACAAGATCGGCTACCAGCTCGCCTTCGCCGGCGGGCTTTCCTTCACGGCCGATCTGATCGCGGCCGGCAAGCAGGTGTTTCTCGATCTCAAGCTGCACGACATCGGCAATACGGTGACCAAGGGCGTCGAGAGCGTGGCGCAGACCGGCGCGACGTTCCTCTCCGTGCACGCCTATCCGCAGACGATGAAGGCGGCGATGGAGGGCAAGCGTGGCTCGAAGCTGCGTATCCTCGCCGTCACCGCGCTGACATCCTATGACGACTCCGATTTGTATGAGGCCGGCTACAAGCTCGGCGTTAGCGCGCTGGTGTTGCAGCGCGCCGCCAAAGCGCGCGATCTTGGCGTCGACGGCCTGGTGTGTTCGGCCGAGGAAGCCGCGAAACTGCGCGTCACCGTCGGGCCTAACGTTTCGCTGGTGACGCCCGGCATTCGCCCGGCCGGCAGTTCGCGCGACGACCAGAAGCGCATCATGACGCCGGAAAAGGCCATCGCCGCCGGTGCCGATTACTTGGTTGTGGGCCGCCCGATCACGGAAGCGGATGATCCCAAGGCGGTCGCCGACGCGATCATCGCCGAAATTGAGAAGACAAAAAGGTAAGGGGGCTGAGATGGCTAAAGGTTATTGGATCGCGCGCGTCGATGTGGCGAGCGATGAAGGCTACAAGCCTTATGCCGCGGCGAACCCGGGGATTTTCAAGAAATTCGGCGGCCGTTTCGTCATCCGCGGCGGCATGTCGGAAACCATGGAAGGCACAGCGCGTTCGCGCAACGTCGTGATCGAATTTCCGGACTACGCCTCGGCGCTCGCCTGCTACCGGTCGGCGGAATATCAGGCCAATATCAAGGTCCGGCAACCGCATGCGGTGGCCGATATCATCGTCATCGAGGGCTATGACGGCCCACAGCCATAGGCTCTTTCGCTGCTTGGGCGGCGAGAGGTGACGGGCCGCCATTGCCCCGCTATACCCTCTGCCGACATTCCGGGAGTTAACCGATGGCCGACATGCGGCTTGTGGTTGCCGGTGCCGGTGGGCGGATGGGCCGCACGCTGGTCAAGGCGATCGCCGACAGCAAGGGACTGGTGCTTAGCGGCGCGTTGGAAGACGCGCGCTCGCCGTTGATTGGCTGGGACGCCGGCACGCTAGCGGGCCTCGGCGAAAATCACGTCAAGCTCTCCGGCGATGCCGCGGCGCTGCTCGCGCAGGCTGATGGCATTATCGATTTCACGATTCCTGCGGCGACGTTGGAATTTGCCGCGTTGGCCGCAAAGGCCGGCAAAATCTACATCATCGGCACCACCGGCCTGAGCGCTGCGGATGAGGCAAAGATCAGGGATGCCGCCAAGACCGCGACGATCGTGAAGTCCGGCAATATGAGCCTCGGCGTCAATCTTTTGGCGGCGCTGACCAAGCGCGTCGCCAAGACGCTCGATAATTCCTTCGACATTGAAGTTCTGGAAATGCATCACGGCCAGAAAGTCGACGCGCCATCCGGCACGGCACTCCTGCTCGGCCGCGCGGCGGCGGAAGGCCGCGGCATCGATTTTGAGAAGTCTTCCGTTGCGACGCGCGAAGGCCATACCGGCGCGCGCAGACCGGGCGACATCGGCTTTGCGACGTTGCGCGGCGGCAGCGTGGTCGGCGAGCACAGCGTCATTTTCGCGGGGCCCGCCGAGCGCATCGAATTGGTGCACAAGGCCGAGGACCGCATGATCTTTGCCCGCGGCGCGCTGCATGCCGCTGTTTGGGCACGCACGCAGAAGCCGGGGCTCTATTCGATGGCCGACGTGCTTGGGCTGGCTGATTTCTAATCGGGGAACGACATGACACCGGAACAGGTCACGAAGCTCAAAGGCTGGACTTACGCCCTGATCGGCGCCGGCATCGCGAGTTTCATTGCCGCCTATCAATACACTATACAGCCGACCGGACGCGGCGAACCGCCGCCGGAGTTCGCGCCCTATCTGTTCGGCGGTATCGGTATTATTTGTCTGATCGTCGCGGCGGTGCTCGCCCGCAAAACCAGCAGTTCCGGCGTCGGGCCGGCGACGACGGATCTTAAAAGCCCGCAAGGCAAATCCGTCATCCGCCTCATGGCCGTAGGCTTTATCGCCTTGGTGGGCGTGTTCATCGTCGACTTCATGCGCCGGACGGCGACGTGCGCTGGCTTGCGGCGTCGGTTGTCTTGCTGGTGATCATGGCTATCTGCTTCGTCACCGCCGGCGGCATCGCGCGCAAGATACGCCGCGAGGCGGCAAAGACAGGACAGTGAAATAATGGACGACCGTCTTCTCGTGCTTGTGCGCCACGGCCAGAGCGAATGGAATCTGAAGAACCTGTTCACCGGCTGGCGCGATGTGGATCTGACCGACAAGGGCGTGGCGGAAGCGCGCGACGCCGGCCGCAAGCTCAAGGCGCAAGGCATTGCCTTTGATGTCACCTACACCTCCGTGCTCAAGCGGGCCAAGCGCACGCTCGATCTGATGCTCGAGGAAATGGGCCAGGGCAAAGTGCCGGTGATCGCCGACCAGGCGCTAAACGAACGCGACTACGGCGATCTCTCGGGGCTCAATAAAGACGACGCGCGCAAGAAATGGGGCGAGGAGCAGGTGCATATCTGGCGCCGCTCTTACGACGTCGCGCCGCCCGGCGGCGAAAGCTTGCGCGACACGGCCGCGCGCGTGCTGCCTTATTACATCCAGGAGATACTGCCGCGCGTGCTGCGCGGCGAGCGCGTGCTGGTCACCGCGCACGGCAATTCGCTGCGCGCGCTGGTGATGGTCCTGGAGAAACTCGACAAGGAAAGCATCCTCAAACGTGAGATCGGCACCGCTGTGCCGATCATCTACCGCCTCGGCGCCGATTCGACGGTGAAGTCGAAGCTCGACCTCGCGGCCTAACCCGCCGCCATTCCCGCTTCCCAGCCGAGCATCGCGCGTTTGCGCGTGAGGCCCCAGTGATAGCCGGTGATGTCGCCGCTTTTTCCGACGACGCGGTGGCACGGCACCACGAAGCAAATCGGGTTCTTGCCGACGGCGGCGCCGACCGCGCGTGACGCTTTCGGTGAGCCGGCGGTGCGCGCGATGTCCGAGTAAGTGGTCAGCTTGCCTATCGGAATGGTCAGCAGCTTTTCCCACACCCGCACTTCGAAATCGGTGCCGATCAACACCACGCGCAGGGGCTGGTCCGGCTTCCACAGCGCGGTATCGAAAATGCGGCGCGCGGTGGCGGCAGTGGCGGCGAAATCCTCGACGTATTTCGCCTTGGGCCAGCGCCGGCGCATGTCGGTGAGCGCGGCGCGTTCCTCGCCGGGATCGGCGAGTGCTAAGCCTGCGAGGCCGCGCGGCGCGATCATCACCAGCGCCATGCCGAACGGGCAGGGATGAAAGCCATAGGTAATGGTGAGGCGTTCGCCGCCGGCCTTCCATTCGCCGGGCGACATTGCTTCGTGCGTGACGAAGAGATCGTGCAGGCGCCCGGGTCCTGACAGGCCGACTTCGTACGAAGTGTCCAGCACGCTGGCCGAAGCGCGCAGCAAATCGCGGGCTTCGGAAAGTGTCAGCGCCTGCAGGAACGCTTTCGGCGTCAGGCCGCACCAGCGGCGGAACAGATGATGCAATTCGGTGGCGGAAACGCCGGCCGCTTCCGCGATGGCGTCGACTTCCGGCTGTTGCCGCCAATTGCCGCGGATATGGCCGATGGCGCGGCGCACGATGTCGTAATCGGCCGCCGCGGTGTGCAGCGGTGCAAATCCTTGAAGGCGTTTGGTCACAACGGCATTTTCCAAGGTCATGTTCATAGCAGCTATCTAAGGTGGGCAAGGATGCCGAACCACCCGATTCCTGGCTAATTCAGAACCGTGCGCGTCACGCCGCGTTTGGCTTCGTTGAGCGCCGCACCAAGTTCCTTGGCGAAACTGGCCTTTTCATCCGGCCCTAGGAAATTCGCGATGATGAGCTGCTTGCCGCGCGCCACCAGAAACAGCCGCTCGATGCCGAATTCCTCGTGACTCTCCTTGTCGAGCCGGACCCAGAGCGGATTGAGCACCCATTCGCGCGCCTGCCCGCGATGGCTCACTTTGCGCACCGTGAGCGCCGACGATGTCACCTTCACTTCTTCGTAGGCGCCGGCGTGGCGGTAGTTGAGGCGGAACGCCCAGTACAGCAGGGCGACATCGAGCCCGAAGAATCCAAACACCGGCCAGGCTCCGGCGATGAGAAACACCATGCCGGATATAAAACTGATGCCGCCGAATACCGCCATCAACACGAGGAAACCGGTGCGGCCAAGCGAGCGGTGTGGCGTGATCACCGCGGAAAAGATCGTGGGTTCGAGGCCGTCAAGCAAATCTGGATCGTTGTCGGCGTTCATGCCCTTCACTATACCAAAATAATGGCGAAAAAATCGACCAAGAAGACCGTCAAAAAGGCGCTCAAGAAAGCGCGCAAAGGCAACGCGGCGAAAGTAAAGCCCGCGCCGAAGCGCGCCAAAGCCGATGTCAAGGCGGAAGCAGGCGCGTTGTGGCCCATGACCCGCGCGCAAATCGAAGAAGCGTTCCGCCGCTTCAAAGAAGCAAACCCGGAACCGAAAACCGAACTGCAATACGTCAATCCGTTCACGCTATTGGTGGCGGTAGTGCTTTCCGCGCAGGCGACCGACGCCGGCGTCAACAAGGCGACGCCGCAACTGTTCGCGCTCGCCGACACGCCGGAGAAAATGGCGGACCTCAGCGAAGACCGCATTCGCGACCTGATCAAGACCATCGGCCTGTTCCGCAACAAGGCCAAGAACGTCGCCGAACTGTCGCGGCGCCTGGTGGCCGAGCATGACGGCCAGGTGCCGCGCTCGCGCGAGGCGCTGGAGGCTTTGCCCGGCGTCGGCCGCAAAACGGCGAATGTCGTGCTTAATGTCGCCTTCGGCGAGCCGACCATGGCGGTCGATACCCATATTTTCCGCGTCGGCAACCGCACCGGCATGGCACCGGGCAAGAACCCTTTCGAGGTGGAGCAGAAATTGGAGGCGGGGATTCCGCCTCAATATATGAACCACGCGCACCATTGGCTTATTCTGCACGGCCGCTACACTTGCCTGGCGCGTAAGCCGCTGTGCGAAAAGTGCATCATCGCGGACTTGTGCCAATGGCCAGGAAAGACCGTGCTGTAAAACGGTCTGATAAAAAACTCTTTAGGGAGCGAGCGTATGGAAGGCCGCGGCAAGAAGAAGCCAGTCGATCACGCCGACCCGAAAGTTATTTTCGGGAATGCCGGCTTGCCGCTTAAATCAGGCAACGTCTGGATGAAGACGTATCTTGAGTTCGGCCGCAATTTCAAACGCGATGCTGCTGTTGCTTCGAAATACTGGCGCGAGGGTTCCGAATTTATTTACAAATTGCCGCCGAAGCCGAAGCGCACGCGCGAGCAAATACTGGCAGCGGACATTATTCAATCGAGTTGCCGCGAGACGCGCGAGCGGTTTCTCCTCAAACATGCCGACCATATCTATCGCAAGCTCACGAAAAATTTCAACAACTTCCTCCGCGTCGATGACCTGGCCTACGAAGCCTCGAAGCTGGTGCCGGGGCTGACGCCAACGCGCCGGCAAGTCGATGCCGAAAGCGAACTATTGCAAGGCGACAAAGACGGCGTTGAGGTAGACCAGGGCATATTCCTGTCGCATGTCCTCACTAACCCCGAGACCGGCATGCATCTGTGCCACGCGATGCTTATGATCAAGCCGGAATCGATCGAGCGTATGCGAGAATTTATCGTAAACGATGTCGTCGACTTCGGCCCGGCCCGCGTCGAGCGTCACGGCAAGGCGGCGGTCGTTACGATCACCAATCCGCGCTTTCTCAACGCCGAGGATGAAGACACGCTCGACGACAGCGAGACGGCGGCGGACATCGCCATTTTCGATCCCATGAGCGAGATTTGCGTATTGCGCGGCGGCGTGGTCGAACATCCGAAATACAAAGGCCGCAAGATTTTTTCGGCGGGGATCAACCTCACCCAGCTCTATCGCGGCAAAATCCCGTTTCTTTGGTACATCCGCCGCGACATGGGCATCGTCAACAAGATGCTGCGCGGCGTTGCCATGGGTACGCGAAGCCCCGACGAAATGATCGGTGGCTCGCAAGAAAAGCCATGGGTCGCCGGCGTCGATGTCTTCGCCATTGGCGGCGGCTGTCAATATCTTCTGGCGATGGATTACGTGGTCGCGGGCAGCGATGCCTACATGACCCTCCCGGCGCGCAAGGAAGGCATCATTCCCGGCGCCGCCAATTTGCGGCTGCCGCGCTTCGTCGGCCCGCGCGTCGCGCGCCAGGCCATCATGATGGGCCGCCGCTTCGAGTGCGACAGCGCCGAAGGCCGCATGATTTGCGATGAAGTGGTGCCGCCGAGCGAGGTCGATGCCACGATCAC
>Ga0302320_10031192_pt1 | contig 10124 bp, 9 predicted proteins | sample Bog_T0_3_FD_202130 | JGI IMG/M metagenome (GOLD analysis project Ga0302320, IMG submission 202130) | Peat permafrost microbial communities from Stordalen Mire near Abisko, Sweden - Bog_T0_3 | ecosystem: Environmental > Terrestrial > Soil > Wetlands > Peat | place: Sweden: Abisko, Stordalen Mire...
ACACTGAATTGCTCAAATGTACAAAACCGAAAATAGTTTGGTCGTCCTTCGCTAAAAGCTTCCCAACAGCCCGGAAATTGCCCGAAAAGGACGAAAGGGAACTATAGAGATGCCGCCCTGACCGGGCTGTTCACTTTGAATCGGGTTTGATGCTTTCAACCAGTAGCTGGCCGCCATGGTCTATGGCGTCGGCGTATTTGGTTCTGATTTCAGCGTACAATGCCGCCGCTTTTTTGTCGTCGCTTTTGCTCCGGCAATCCTCCGCCAGCAGGAAGCGCGCATAGGCTCCGACTTGGACGCCGTCGCCATACATGCAATCGCCGAATTTCTCGATGCAGTCCTGGAGATACTTGGCGCGCTCGTTGCCCTGGGATTTCTGGGCGATATACAGCATTGCGCAGCCGGTGCGGTTAATGTCGGGATACTTCTTGATCATGGCCTGAAGGCTCTCGGTGGCTTCCGGGGTGCCCCATTTCTGGTTGGCGATCTGATAGAGTCCTTCGGCTTCGCGCAATTGTTCCGGGGTGTATCTGGCCTGATCGCGCGCCATTTTCTTGTCGAAAGTGTCGCGGAAGGCCTTGCGCCGGTCGTCTATGGCCTGCTGGGCCTTGAGAGGCTGGACGAGTTGGGAGATTTCCTGAACTTGTTTTTCCAGTTGGGCGACTCTTTGGGTGAGGCGCGCGACCTCATCGGAGTTGGTTTGCGCGATCAAGGGGGAGCTTGCAGCCAATGAGTATATCAAGATTCCGGCAATGATTGTGTTTCGCATAGTTGTATCTCCTGAAAAGTCGCATGGTGAATGCTGTTATTTATCCGGAGGAAGGATGCCCGCGGCGACCTCCGATGTCAAGCGTTTGGCGCGAGTATTTGCAGATTCCGGGAGGCCTTTTGCGGGGGAATGAGCCGGAATTTGATGAGGGATGTTTGTGGGACTGATTCAACTCCTTCAGAGTTGATGACGTCTTAGGGTCGTTTACCCAGGGTAGCTCGTTCCTCGCAACCCTGGGCTGGATGATTTTATCCCTTTGGGATAAAGGGGAAGGGACTCTCGGAATCGGGCCAGAATCAACACTGTTGCCGGGTTGGATGAGATAATCCCTTCGAGACTTGAAAGAAGATGCGATCACTTATTCCGCTTTGCGGCGGCGAAGACGAGGAAGAGTTCGTCGCCGGCGCGTTTCGTGGAGACGCGGTGGAAGCGGGCGGCTTGGGTGAGGTGCTCTACTCCCGCGCCACCGGCGAGGGTGGGGGCGGCGCGGCCACCGTAAATGAAGGGGCAGATGGTGAGGTGGATTTCGTGGATGAGGTTCAGTTTGAAGAACGCGGCGTTGAGTTCGCCGCCGCCTTCGAGGAGGAGTCTTTTGACGCCGCGCTTTTCGCGAAGCCAGCGCAGGGCGGCGGGGAGGTTGAGTTGGCGGTGACCGAAGACTTTGACTTCGTCGGCCACGGCGCGAAGGCGGCGCAGGCGGGCCGGAGTGGCGCGGGCGGTGGTGAGGATGATGATGGGGGAGAAACGATGGCGGAAGACTTCGGCGGAAGGGTCAACGGTGCCAGAGCCGCTGACGATGACGCGGAGGTTGTATTCGGACAGGCCGCGCTGGAGGCGGAGACGGCGGTATTTGGCGGGTCCCGGCCCGAGGTGAACGGGGAATGCGTCGGCGGTGCGCGCGCCGCAGATAACGGCGTCGGCGGTGGCGCGGAGTTCGAGCATGTGGCGGCGGTCGCGGAGGCTGCCGAAGGGCTTGAAGGGATGACCGGCGGGTGCGATTTTGCCGTCGGCGGTGATGGCGGTGTTGAGAAGGATGAAGGGGAGGGGCGGCATATCAGAAGGATGGTCGGATAGGACCGATAGGACCTATAGGACGGATCGTTATGCGGCGATTAGCGGGGATATTTCATGGTTTGGCAGACGGCGCGGGTTCGGCCAAAATTAGGGCGGTGCGGCAGCACCGCCCTACCATGGAGGTTAGTGTTTGCTCAGGGCGGCCAGGGTGCGCTCGCAGATTTCTTCGGGGGTGCCGGTGGCCTGGACTGTGACGAGGAGCTTGCGGCGCTCGTAGAAGTCAATCAGCGGTTTGGTGCTTTTCGCATAGGCATCCATGCGCACGCGGACGGATTCCTCGCGGTCATCCTCGCGCTGATACAATTTGCCGCCGCATTGGTCGCAGACGCCGGGGGTCTTGGGAGGCCGGGCGGTTTCGTGATAGACGGCCTTGCAACCGGGGCAGGTGCGGCGTCCGCTGAGGCGGGCGACAATGACGGTGAGCGGCAGATCGTAATTGACGACGGCCGAAAGCTCGCGATGCTCCCATTTGAGGAGGTTTTCAAGCGCCTCGGCCTGGACGGCGGTGCGGGGGAAACCGTCGAGGAGGAAGCCGCCGCGGCAGCGGAGGCAGCGGGAGCGTTCCTTTACCATGGCGAGGACGGTTTCGTCCTGGACCAGTTCGCCGCGGGACATAGAGACGATGGCCTTCTGCATGGCTGGGCTGAGTTGCTCCTTGGGGAGGGTTTTTGCGGCGCGGAAGACGTCGCCGGTGGAGAGGTGGCAGGCGCCGAGGCGTTGAGCCAGGAGTTCGGCCTGAGTTCCCTTGCCGACACCCGGCGCACCGAGCAGAATGAGGCGGTAGATGTGGGCAGGAGGAGGAGGCAGCGGCGCGCAAAGGGCATCGCCGCCCTTGATCCATGAAACCCTGTTGAGTTGTTCAGTCATATGTATTTTGTAACTGTCTGTTTGCTTTTGTTGGATGGAGTCAGGAGCTGCCGATCAGCATCCCGACTAAGAATACGAGGATGCCGCCGAGCACGACTTGGAGGGTGGCGACGGTCCACGGGGAATCCATGAACTTGTGGCGAATCCAGGCGATGACGCCCAGTTCGATGCAGACGACGGCCAGAGCGACGCTGGTCGCGATGCGAAGCTCCGGGATTAGAAAAGGGAGGGTGTGTCCCAGGCCGCCGGCGGTCGTCATGGCGCCGCAGACCCAACCGCGCGCCCAGGGATGTCCGCGCCCGGTGAGGGTGCCGTCGTCGGAAAGGGCCTCGGCAAAGCCCATACTGATGCCGGCGCCAAGGCTGGCGGCCAGGCCGACCAGAAAAGTCTTCCCGGAGTCCTGTGTGGCAAATCTGGCAGCGAAGAGCGGGGCGAGGGTTGAGACCGAGCCGTCCATGAGGCCGGCCAGGCCCGGCTGGATGACCTGCAAGGCGAAGCGGCGTTTTTCATGGTCCTGCTCGGCCTGGCTCAAGCGGGTCTGGCCGAGTTGGACGGCGGCCTGGGCGTGGTGCCGTTCCTCGGCAGCCAAATCGCCGAGCAATTGGCGGATGCCGGCATCACTGGCGCGCTGGGCGGTAACTTCGTAGAATCGCTCGGTTTCGAGTTCCATGGATTCGGCGGCCTTGCGCGCGGCCTTCAAACTCAGGGGGCGGTCGAGCCAGACAGGGCGGCGCCTGACGAAGCCGCGGACGTCTTCGCGGCGGACGAGGGGCATGTGCTGGCCAAAACGGGCCTGGAAAAGGTCGAGGAGGCGGTGGCGATGGCCGTCTTCCTCGGTGCGCAACTTTTCAAATTCGGCGGCCTGGGCGGGGTACTGTTCGCGCAAGCCTTCGGCGAAGTTGTCATAGACCCTGGCGTCCTCCTCCTCCAGCGCAATGGCCAGGGAGAGGATTTCCTTTTCGCTCAGACTCTCAAAACTCCGCACTTTAATTTTCTCCAGGCTCGGGCAGTGTACTAATTTGTTGCAGGGCCGGCGCAGTGGGCCGATTTCGAGCCATAGGCTCGACGCTACAACTTAGAACGCTACTTAATTTCGCCGTGTTTGGCGGACGCCGCAGGCGTCGAAGCCGCCCCGGACGACGGGGTCGGCACCGGTCCGGCCAGGGCCGGATCAAGCGGATGCTCCTCTTCCAGCCAATGCCGCGAAACGCGGCCATCCAGCACGGCACGGTTCAGAGGATATACGTCCGGATCAAAGATTACATGATAAAAATGCCATACCAGAATGGCGAGGCAAGCCAAAATTGCTTCGTAATAATGAATTGTGGTTGCCACGTCCACGACCCAACGCGGGAGAAAGCGGGTGACATCCATTTTGAACCAGATCATGAGGCCGGTTGTGCCCATGATGATGGTGCCCCAGACGACGGCCCAATATTCCATTTTTTCGGCGTAGCCGAAGCGGCCGAAGCGGGGTTTGTCGCCGCCCAGGCCGGCGAGGTGCCGGGCGTTGGCGGCGGCGTCACGGGCATCCTGGAGGCTGGGCATCATATCTTTGACAAGGCGGCGCCCTTCGCGGCAGGCGGCGACGTAGCCGAGGTGATACGCGCCGGTCAGGAGCATCACGACACCCGCGATGCGATGGCTCCAGCGGCGGAAGGATTCGCCGAACACCAGGGAATGGGCCGCCCAGGAGTCGGGGAACTTGAGAGCGAAACCGGTCCAGGCCAGGGCGATGAAACTGGCGGCGAGGAGGAAATGCTGCCAGCGTTGGGCGACATCCATGCGGACTAGGGTGCGTTCCGTGCGGTGCTGGAGGGCGGCGGCCTTGCGTCCGAAGATGAGGGCGTTGTGGACGGCCATGAGGCCGATGACGGCAAAAATCATCACCAAATAGAGGCGCCGGACCCAGCCATTGATGCGCTCGCCCACCGGGCCGGTGTCGCCGGCGGTTTCGAGGTCCAGATGGACCTTGCTTTGGACGAAATTGGCGCTTGCTCCGACATGGCATTTTCCGCATGTGGCTGCCAAGTTGTCCTTGGAGATGGTTGAACGCGGGTCAGAGGAAGGGAGGACGAGATGGAAGCCGTGGCAACTGCCGCAGTTGGCGGCGCTGGTGGAGCCGTTTTGGGCGGCCAGTCCGTGGTAGCTGGCGAAGAAGGTTTTTACGCGGTCGGCGGGGAGGTTATATTTGGTGTTGAGCTTTTCGGAGGCGTGACACTTGCCGCAAATGTCCTGGGAGATTTTGAGCGAGGAGCTTTCACGCAATGCCTCGATTTTGTGCTCGGAATGACAATCAGTGCATGTGGCAGCGTCGCGGCGGCCGGCGGCGACTGCCTTGCCGTGGACGCTTTCGATGACGTCTTTGGACTCCTGCTCATGGCATTGGCCGCAGGTCTTGGCGAGGTTGGAGAAATAGAGCGGCGATTGGGGGGAATCCGGCGGCAGGACGGCATGGGAGCCGTGGCAGTCGGCACAGGCGGGGGCATGGTGCGCGCCGGTCGTGACGCCGTCGCGGCGGGCTGTGGCATGAACGCTGGCGGCGTAAGTGAGGGAAGGCTCGACGTGGCAGCGGGCGCAATCCACCGGCTTGGGGGCGAGATGGTCGTCGGGATGCTTGTCGGTGATGTCGTTGTGGCAACTGGCGCAGGAGTTGGTGCGATGGATGGAGGCGGCGAGTGTTGCGGGATCAACGAAAAGGGAGAGCACGCGGCCGGAGGCGTTGGTGGAAGTGAGGGTTTTGTCGCTGTGGCAATCGAGACAATCGCTGTTGCTGATTTCGGCGGCGGCAAGGGCCGCAGTTCCGAGAAGGCATGAGGCGAGAGTTAAGACGAAACGATTAGCCATGCTGAGAGGGTGGCTCCCTGCGCGGCGGGGCGCTCCTCATAAGTTGGGCTTTGTTTAGCAAAAATTGCGGGGTTGCGGGCTGGACTTGGTCCCACCTTCTTCACGTCCGCGGGGGCCAGGTTGATGATGAATCGGCCCAAGGGAAACTTAAACGGTATTTTCCCATGTGTCTGGCGCGGGCGCATCTTGACACAACCACCATAAGAGCCTCCTCTCCCCGGCCCTCTCCTCCACAAGTATGTGGAGGAGAGGGAGGAGATGCCGCGCGGGGGCGCAAAGCGCGTGGTGGTGGTTGCAAGATGCGCCCGTCTGGCGCTGAATCGAAGCTTGCCAATGTCCGCAAAAGCCATTATGCTCTTACCATGGTCATCATACGATTTGCCGATCAAGAATCCAGGCGAAAGGCTCTTGGTTACATCGCCAGACGCTTCTCGGGCAAGAGTTGGGCAACGGGCGAGGTGATGGTGCCGGAAACGGCTTTGGCCTCCCTTGCGGCGGAAAGTTTTCAGTTCACCGTTGAAGGGCCTGCCACCTATGAGCGCCTCACGTCGTTACGAGATACTCCTGCCACTGCGGTTCAATGACGGCCAATCGGTGCCTGACGCGCTGATTTCCGACACACTCATCGAATTGGAAAACCGCTTCGGCGCGGTTTCGTGAGAAACTCAGATCATTCGAGGGCGTTGGCGGCACGAGGAAGAGAGCTATTCGGACGATTTAATGCGGGTCCTGATTGACGTCGAAGACCTCGTTGAACACCGTGAGTTCTTCGGCGATTTCAAAGAGCGTCTAAAGATCCGCTTTCGCCAAATCGAAATCTATATGACAACCCATTTGGTGGATGTGATCTGAATGAAGGTTGGCGAAATCACCGCAAGCCGATAATGATGATCGTGGTTTGGCAAGGGGAATCCGGCGATTTGCCCTACCTGCCAGAGATACATATCGTCAGAACTTAGGCGCGGCGGTCGCGGATGGATTCGAGGATGGCGGCTATGACTTCGGCTTTGGGTTTGGCGCCCTGGTTGCCTTTGCCGTGGAGGCGGACGCTGACGTGGCCGGCTTCGAGGTCGCGCGGGCCGATGACGAGCATGGTGTGGACTTTGGCTTCCTCGGCGCGCTGGATTTTGCCGTTGATTTTGTCGGTGCCAAAATCGCCTTCGGCGCGGACTTGTTGGGCGCGGAGTTCGGCTATGATTGACTTGGCATAGGCAACGAGCGGGGCGTCGTCGCCGATGGTCATGACGCGGACTTGCTCGGGGGCGAGCCACAAGGGGAAATTGCCGGCGTAGTGTTCGATGAGGAAACCGATGAAACGCTCGTGGGTGCCGAGGGGGGCGCGATGGATGCAGAGAGGGGTTTTGTCGGTGTTGTCCTTGTCGCGGTAGGTGAGGCCGAATTTGGCTGGGACGGCGAAGTCCACCTGGTTGGTGGCGAGGGTGAATTCGCGGCCGATAACGCTCCAGACTTGGACATCAATTTTGGGGCCATAGAAGGCGGCTTCGTTGGCGACTTCGACGTAATTTATTTTTGACTCGATGAGGACTTTGCGGACCATGTCCTCGGTCTTGAGCCAGAGGGCGGGTTCGTTGACGTATTTCTTGCCCAGGCCCGCCGTGGAGTGGGTGCTGAAACGCATCTGGTATTTCTCAATGCCGAAGATCTTGAAATACTTGAGATACATTTCGTTGACGGCGTTGAACTCCTGTCCGAATTGCTCCTCGGTGCAGTAGATGTGGGCGTCGTTCATGTTGAGGGAGCGGACGCGCATGAGACCGAAGAGTTCGCCGGACTGCTCGTAGCGGTAACAAGTGCCGTATTCCGCGAGGCGCAAGGGCAAATCGCGGTAACTGCGCGGCTCCGCCGCAAAGATGCGGTGGTGGTGGGGGCAGTTCATGGCTTTCAAATAATAACGGTCACCAACATGCGGCTTCTCCAATTCGTCAGCGATAGTGTTGTAGACTTCAAGACCGGCCTTTGAATCCTCACCGGACCAACCAGGAATTATTGTACCGAGCTTTTCCATTGCTTTCGCGATCCCCTCGTTCATTGTCTGCCGAACCACTGGCGCTGCCTTTTTCAAAGGACCTTCCTCAATCAACTCCATCGGAGGAAACATTGACTCCGCGTAATAAGGCAAGTGTCCCGAAGTCGTGTACATCTTCTCCCGCGCAATGTGCGGCGTCTTGACCCGCACGTAGCCGGCGGCGAATTCTGTTTCTTTTGCCAGCTTTTCGAGTTCTTCCAAAATGGCGGTGCCTTTTGGGAGCCAGAGGGGGAGGCCGGGGCCGACGTATTCGGTGTCTATGGCGAAGAGGCCCATTTCCTGGCCGATCTTGCGGTGGTCGCGGCGCTTGGCTTCCTCGACCATCGCGAAGTAGGCTTCCATCTCGGTCTTGTTCTTGAAGGCGGTGCCGTAGATGCGCTGGAGTTGCGGGTTCTTTTCGTCGCCCTTGTAGTAGGCGCTGGCGACGGTGGTGAGCTTGAACGCGCCGATGTTGCCGGTGCGCATGACGTGCGGGCCGGCGCAAAGGTCCAGGAAATCGCCGTTCTTGAAGTAGGTGATCGGCTCGTTGTCGGGAATGTCACTGAGGTTGCCGATTTTGAATTTGGCGGGCTGGCCGGGGCGTTCAGCAAGGCCGCCGAGACGCCCGGTTTCGGCGTCGCGCATGGCCTGGTCGCGGGTAACGGTGATTTTTTCGAAGGTGTGGTTGGCCTTGACCTCCTTCTTCATCTCGGCTTCGATTTTCTCGAAGTCCTCGGGGGTGATGCGGTGGGAGAGTTCCACGTCGTAGTAGAAACCGTTCTCGACGGCGGGGCCGGAGGCGAATTGGGCGTCGGGCCAGAGGCGGAGAATGGCGGTGGCCATGACGTGGGCGCAGGAGTGGCGGAGGCGGTCCAGGTCGGTCATCTTTTGGCGGTCGTCCAGCGTTTTTCGTTCGTTTTCCATAAAAATATGTTCGGGTAAAACAGTCGGCGTGGGTGCCGACTGAAACACGCGAGGGCGCGTGTGCTCCCCGGAACACCATGTGGTAACTCAGGGGCCTTGCAATTTCAAGTCCCGCGTCTGGCCGTCAAAGAGAACCGTAACTTTGTTCTGGGTGATGGTGACGACGCTGACTCCGCCGACGAGTTCCTTTTCACCCACGGTTTGTCCGTTGATGACGGCTCTGGGATTGGTGCGGCTGTAGAAGATGGCCTGGAGTTTCAACTCGGGAAAAACCGGCGGCGCAGCTCCCGCAGGACGAGGGGGCGCCGCCATGTTCCGCATCCCACCGCTAAGCGAGACCGTCCCTGAATCCGTGGATGGTGCGGCATTAGTTGTTGACTGGAACAACTCGGCGAGGTTGTGGGCAATGTCATGGGGATCAAAAGCCAGACGCACGGCGTCATTCGTTGAAGCTGTCGCTGAGAGGGGAGCAGGAGTTGAACCACGGATTTCACGGATTTCACGGATATTTGTTGAGGCCGCGACGGGGAGGGGAGACGCAACTAAAGAGCTGACTGTGGATTGAGAATTGGTCATTGAAAATTTGTCATTTGTTATTTGGGAAGGTGATTCGGAAGAAGCGGCTGGAGACGGAGCGGCGGCGAGGTTGTGGTTGCGAGGAAGGAGGAGCCACAAGAGGACGCCGGCCATGGCGAGCGAAAGAAGAATTACTACGGCCATTCCAACGGCCAGCAGGATTGGGACGGTGGAACGGCGGCGTTCGGGGGCAGGGAGCATGACGGCGGGCGGGGCGGCTTCGCGTGGCCGGTTTTTGTCGGACTGGCTGGCGCGCTTGAGGGCGTCGTTGATGAGGCTCATGGATTTATGCGGCCTTCCAATTCGTTGATGGCCGTGCCGACCATGCGGAAGTCAATTTTTTCGCGCTGCTGGACGAAGCCGGCGAGGAGGCATTTGTCGCAGACGGTGTTGATGAGGCGGGGGATGCCGCCGCTGTAATGGTAGATGCGCCAGACGGCGGGGCCGGTGAACGAGGGCGCGCCGTTGGCGCCGGAGACGTGCAGGCGGTGGCGAATGTAGAGGCCGGTCTCGACGTGGCGGAGCGGTCTGAGATGGTAGCGTACGGAGATGCGCTGGCGCAACTGGCGGAGGCCGTGCTCGTTGAGGCGGTCGCGCAGTTCGGGCTGGCCCATGAGGACGATCTGGAGGAGTTTGCGCTCGTCGGTTTCGAGGTTGGAAAGGAGGCGGACTTGTTCAAGAAGGGCGGCTGTGAGGTCCTGGGCCTCGTCAATGATAAGAACGGTGTCCTTCCCAAGGCCGGCCTGATGGAGGAGGAAGCGGTTGATTTCGGCCAGGGTTTCCAGGCGGTCCGTGCCCTTGGTTTGCAAACCAAATTCCATGGCGACGGCTTTGATGAGCTGGTCGGGGTCGAGGACGGGATTGAGGATGAGGGCGGTGGAAAACTGCGGGCCGAGCTGCTCGAGGAGGGCGCGGCAGAGGGTGGTTTTGCCCGCGCCGACCTCGCCGGTCAACTGGACAAAGCCCTTGCGCTCGCGGATGCCGTAGAGCAGATGGTTGAAGGCTTCGCGATGCTTGGCGCTGAAAAAGAGGAACCGCGGA
>Ga0302320_10031196_pt1 | contig 10124 bp, 10 predicted proteins | sample Bog_T0_3_FD_202130 | JGI IMG/M metagenome (GOLD analysis project Ga0302320, IMG submission 202130) | Peat permafrost microbial communities from Stordalen Mire near Abisko, Sweden - Bog_T0_3 | ecosystem: Environmental > Terrestrial > Soil > Wetlands > Peat | place: Sweden: Abisko, Stordalen Mire...
CCATGTCCGCGGGGTTCCGGCACACCCTGGCCGACGGCGGGCGGGACGATCGCGCCATTGTGTTGCGTGGCGGGTCCGATGCCGAGCTCAACAGCAACCTGACCCGATCCGACATCGACATCATCAGCAACGCGCCGGGTCTCGCCAAGGACGCGAGCGGCAAGGCGTTGCTGTCGAGCGAGCTCGTGACCGTGGTGAACGTACCGAAAATGGACACCGGCACCGATGCCAATGTCACGCTGCGCGGCGTGGGGTTGAAGCCGACCGAGGTGCGGCCGGAGCTTCGCATCGTGGCGGGCCGGATGTTTCATCCCGCGGTGCGTGAGCTGATCGCCGGCGCCGGCGCAGTCAAGCAATTCCGCGGCTTGAGTGTGGGGAGCGTGCTGCGCCTGCGCAACGCCGATTGGACCGTCACCGGCGTGTTCACCAGCGGCGGCGACGTGCACGAATCCGAGCTGTTGGCAGACGTCGATACGGTGAGCTCCTCGGTGGAGCGCAACGGGTATAGCTCGGCCATCGTTCGTCTGGACAGTCCCGCCGACTTTACTTCGTTCAAGGATGCGCTCACCACCGACCCGCGGCTGAAAGTCGACGTGCAACGCGAGCGGGACTACTACGCCGCGCAGTCCAAACAACTGACCCACATGATCAATGTCGTGGGCAACACGGTGGCGGTCATCATGGCCATTGGCGCGATGTTCGGGGCGCTCAACAGTATGTATTCGGCGGTGGCGGCGCGCGGCCTGGAAATCGCCACCCTGCGGGCCATCGGTTTCGGCGCTTTTCCGATAGTGTTGTCCGTGATCATGGAGGCACTGCTGCTGTCCCTGCTGGGCGGCGCGATCGGAGCTTCCCTGGCTTGGCTGTTCTTCAACGGACATAGTGTGAGTACGCTGGGCGGCGCCTTCGCGCAGATCGTATTCCAGTTGACCGTCACCCGAACCCTGATCATCACGGGCATCGTCTGGGCATGCGCCATCGGCCTGCTCGGTGGTTTGTTTCCCGCGTTGCGTGCCGCCCGGCTGCCGGTGGCGGAAGCGCTGCGCGCAGCCTGACCTGGTACCTTGGTGGAAAGGCTGGAGATGCTCATGAATAGTCGCGAATCCCCGGCGGTCACCCGCGCCCGTGAGCGAGGTCTGATACCGCTCCTGGCCATGCTGTTGCCGCTGCTCGCTTGCGCGGCAGGCGACAGCGTGCCCGCGGGATACGCGTCGCTGGTCAAGCAGGCAGGGCCGAGCGTGGTGACGGTTATCGTCGAAGTACAGCGTATCGGCGCCGGCGAGCGTGCCGCGGCACGCGCGGCCGACGGTGCAGGCTATGACGCGGTCGAAGCCGTCATCCGACGGCTGCTTTCCGGCACCTATGGCCCACAAGGGAGCAATGACGGAGCATCCGGCGTGCTTGGCTCAGGATTCGTCATTCGCGCCGACGGACTCATAGTCACCAATCGGCATGTCATCGCGGGTGCACGTACCGTTCGAGTGCGCCTGTCGGACACTCGCGAATTTCCGGCGAAAGTCATAGGCTTCGACGCGGTCACCGATATTGCCCTGCTGAAGGTATCCGCAGGCGAATTGCCTGCCCTTCATTTGGGATCGTCGGAGGCGGTTTCGGTCGGCGATGCCGTCATAGCGATCGGCAATCCGTTTGGACTGGGTCAATCCGTGAGCGCCGGCATCATCTCGGCGCGCGCGCGCGTCCTGGAGGATGATCCTTACATCGACTTCTTGCAAACCGATGCCGCGATCAATCACGGCAATTCAGGCGGTCCGTTGATGTCCACTGACGGCACCGTCGTCGGCGTGACGTCGGCTATTTTCTCGCCCAGTGGCGGCTCGGTTGGGCTGGGATTCGCCATCCCGGCGGAAACCGTTGCCGGCGTCGTGGGTGAACTGGAGGCGCATGGCCGCGTCGAGCGCGGTTACCTTGGCATCTCCGGCCAGGCAATGACGCCTCTGCTGGCGAAAGCGCTCGGCATGAAAATCTCGACGGGCGTGCTGGTCACCGCCGTCGATGCCGAGGGTCCCGCGGTCGGCGCTCTCTGGGTGGGAGACGTTCTGCTCGGCATCGGCTCCAGCACCGTCACCTTCAGGGATCTGAGTAAGATCACCGCGCGACTGGCGCCGAAGGCCCTGGTGGTGGCATCGGTCCTGCGGGCCGGCAAACAACAGTCGGTTGCGCTGACCATCGGTCGGCTTCCGGACCCTCCCTCCGATCCCGCTCTGACCGGCAGCCAGGACACCTGGGTGCCCGCTCTGAGATTGGGGGTGGCCGGCACCACGGCGGAGATTCGCAAAGCCATCAAGGCCAATGATGAGGCGAGCGGGCTCATCGTCACCCAGCTGCGTCCCGCCGGGGCCGGAGCGCTCGCGGGTCTCAAGGTCGGCGATCTCATCACTCACGCGGGGACCAAGCAGCTCATCACTGTCAGGGATATCGCGGCCATCGCGGTTCCTTCGCCTCAGGCACCGCTGCTCATCCGGGTAGTCCGCGACGGCTCCCCCACCTTCATTGCAATAACGGGCGAGGCAGATCCGAACTGATGGCACAATGCCCGCGCGATGAACTACAAGCATATCTACCACGCCGGGAATTTTGCGGACGTGGCGAAACACGTCGGATTGGTGTATTGCCTTAGGTCATTGCAGCGCAAGGATTCGGCATTTTTCGTGCTCGACAGCCATGCCGGCCGCGGGTTCTACGACCTGCAGGCACCCGAGGCGCATAAGTCCGGCGAAGCCGAACGCGGCGTTCAGCGCCTGATTGAAACCGGCATGGAATATCAGGCGTTGGCCGATTACTTTACCGCCATCCATGCGCGGCGCGGCAAGCGCCTGGCGCGCTATCCCGGCTCCCCGGCGCTGATCGCCGGCGGTCTGCGCCCGCAGGATCGCGCGCTGTTCGTCGAACTCATGCCCGCGGAGGCCCGCGCCGCCGAGCGGGAAATAGAGTCTCTTGGCCGGGTTCGATGCGAAATCGGCGATGGTTACGCCGCGCTCAAGGCCTTTCTACCGCCGGAAGAACGCCGCGGGCTGGTATTGATCGACCCGCCCTATGAAAGCCTCGACGAATTGAAGCTGATGCTGCAGGCCTTCGCGGATGCCTATCGCCGGTGGCCCACGGGTATATATCTGCTGTGGTACCCGATCCGCAGCGCGTCTCAACGCCGTCTGGTGCATGCGCGTTTCGAGGCGCTGCGAATTCCGAAGATGCTGATCGCCGATCTCGCCATTCATCCGGACGATGCGGGAGTGGGGCTCGCCGGCAGCGGCTTAGCTATCGTCAACCCACCCCATGGGACAGATGAGTATCTCAGCGATGCCTATGCTGCGATTCACCGCGGAATTGCGCCTACGGGGGCCGGTTACGTGGAAGTAGCCCGGTTGACCCCCGAGCGAATGGCACAATAGCGCAAGGTTTCCCCTTTCATGGGCCGACATTTTTTCAGGACTCAATTTATGGATACGATTTCCCTTCGCGAGCATCTCGCCAAGCTGCATGCGGAACTGACCGAGGCTCATCGCACTGATACGAAGTACGGCGAATCTCTGTCTAAAATGATGCAGGACATCAATGCCTTGATCGACAAGTCCGAATCGACGCCTGCCGCGGACAAATCATTGTCCGATCGGCTGGAAAGAATGGCGGTTCAATTCGAGGCCGAGCATCCGACCCTGGCCGCGAGCGCGCGGCGGCTGGTGGATTTGTTGGGCGAGGTCGGGATCTAGGCTCCCGCTCAACCGGTCCAAACGATGGAATCGAGTACTCGAGCGGCGATCTGCTCGATGGCTTTGGAGGTCGTTGCCGATTCTTGGGTGAGAACGGCGAGGCTGCCGTGGCCAGGCACCGGGACGATGACTCCCCGATAACCTCCCTCATCGAAGCGCAGCGCCTTCGCGGCGGGTTCGTGAACGAGCACCATGACGGTAACGGGTCCTGATGCCGTTTGAATGACAAGATGCGGGACCCGGTGTCCGCGAAACTCACAGCTGCTGGCGTAGCTGACCACGCCCGCCTCGGTGGCCAGACGCAGATGCGAGTTGCGAAGCACGTCTTGCAGCTCGGAAGAATGCACCGGCACGTCGGTGCGCCGCCACGCGTCCGGCTCTCCCGCCATGTGCGTGACCACGTCCGCGGCCAAGCTGGGCCCCGGGACACTGAGCCAAAGGGCGCCCACCACCACCACCGCCAGAAGCACGCTGGCAGCCATCGCCCACCAACCCTGTCGATACACCGCAGAGAGCCGCGTCTGCGGCGGCGATTTCACGGGTAGCGGCAGCACGGCCACCCGCAGGGCGCGGTCCAGTCTGGATTCGAAACGCAGCAGCCGCTCGGTGTATACCTGGCAGTCGTGGCAGCTCACACGATGCCCTTGCAACTGCGGATCCGCGTCGCGCGGATCGACCATCATCGACCGCCGGTAGTCGGAACAACGCATCATTCTTGCGGATCCAAGCTCGTGTCCTCGCCGCACAGCGTGCGCAACTGCTTGCGAGCCCGAAACAGCCGGGTCAGCACGGCGGCGCCCGAGAGGCCGAGTTCGCGGGCGATTTCAGCCGTGGATAAGCCCATCAGAACCTGCATGACCAGCGGCTCGCGATATTCATCGGGTAATTTGAAAATGGCCGCGCGCATTTCGGCCAGATCCTGCGCCTCGGCGGCGGCCAGCATAGGTTCCTCCCGCGCAACGAGTTCATCGACGTCCACGGTCACAAACCGCTTGCGTTCGAAGCTGCGGGCATATTCCCGGCGAATGATGGTCAGAAACCACGGTTTGGCCGCCGCCTCGTCCAGAAGCGAGTCATGTGCCTTCCAGCCACGCAATAAAGTCTCCTGGACCACATCTTCGGCCAAAGCGCGGTCACGGGACAACCAGAAGGCGAAACGCAGCAGGTCCGGACGCAGCGACTGGCATAGGGCTTGGAAGCGGGCGCGCTTCTGATTTCCGCCAACCTGATCCTTCATGGTTAAATCAGCACCCGGCTTAAGAGACCTTTCCGGCGATATTACCGCGTTACGCCGTCGGCGCCGACAGCCGCTTGCCGGCCGCGGGGGCCGGTATGCAAATTTCGCCGCGCTTGAGCTAATGCTAGGAGTCACAGTTAAGATGACCGGAATGACCGCCCATTCATTTCCAAATACGCGCATGCGGCGTATGCGGCGCGATGAATTTTCCCGCCGGCTGATGCGGGAGACCCATTTGAGCGTCGATGCGCTCATTTACCCGGTTTTCGTGGTCGAAGGCCGCGGTCAACGCCAGCCCATCGGGTCCATGCCCGGCGTGGAGCGGCTATCCACGGACGAACTGCTGCGCGAGTGCGAGGCGTTGGTGCGGCTGAAAATCCCCGCCATTGCACTATTTCCGGTCATTCCGAAGGAGAAAAAGACCCTGGACGCCCGTGAATCCTGGAATCCGGATGGCATTGCGCAGACCGCGGTACGGGCTGTCAAAAGAGAATTTCCGGGGCTCGGAGTCATCACCGACGTGGCCCTGGATCCGTTCACCACTCACGGTCAGGACGGTCTGATCGACAATACGGGCTACGTGCTGAACGATTTGACGGTGGAGACCCTGGTGCGCCAGGCGCGCTCGCTCGCCGATGCCGGCGCCGACGTGGTTGCCCCCTCGGACATGATGGACGGACGAATCGCGGCCATCCGCAACGCCTTCGAGACGGCGGGCCTCGCCAATACACGTATTTTGGCCTATGCCGCGAAGTATGCGTCGAGCTATTACGGACCCTTCCGCGATGCGGTCGGCTCCGCCGGACAGCTGGGCACCGGCAACAAGCATAGCTATCAAATGGACCCGGGCAATTCCGACGAGGCGCTGCGCGAAGTGGCCCTCGATATCAGCGAAGGGGCCGACATGGTCATGATCAAGCCGGCACTGCCCTACCTCGATATTGTGCGCCGCGTCAAAGATCGCTTCGGAATGCCCACCTTCGTATACCAGGTGAGCGGTGAGTACGCGATGATCATGGCGGCCGCGGGTCATGGCTGGCTCAAGGAGCGCGACGTGGCGCTGGAGGCGCTGGTATCCATGAAGCGCGCCGGGGCGGACGGTATTTTGACCTATTTTGCCAAACGCGCAGCGGAGTGGCTTCGAGAGTGAGCATGAGTCCAGGACCCGATACGCCGGATCAGTATGGGGTGGTGGGTCACCCCGTCGCCCACAGCTGGTCACCGTTCATCCACGGGATGTTTGCCAAGGCCACCGCCCAGAATTTAGTTTACCGACTGTTCGATATCAGTCCCCATGACTTTCGACGCGAGGCGCTGCGCATGCTGACGGGCGGCGTGCGCGGCCTCAATATCACCTTGCCGCATAAGCAGGCGGCGGCGGAACTCGTCAACGAACTGACGCCGCGAGCCGAACGCGCGCAGGCCGTCAACACCATCGCCTTTTTCAAGGATACCTTGCTGCTCGGCGACAACACCGACGGGTTGGGGCTGACGGCGGATCTGGAGCGCAATTTAGCAATCAATCTCGCCGACAAGAGAGTTTTGATCCTCGGGGCGGGCGGCGCCGTGCGCGGCGTGCTCGGTCCCTTGATGGAACGCGAATTGCGATCGCTGGTCATTGCCAATCGGACTCCCGATCGAGCGCGCAAGCTGGCGGCGGAATTCGCCGACTTAGGGGCGATCTGCGGCTGTGGGTTCAGGGATCTCAAGGGACCGCCCTACGACCTCATCGTCAACGCCACCTCGGCCAGCTTGCAGGGTGAAATGCCCGAGATGCCGGTGGGTTTGGTGGGCGAGGAAACGATTTGCTACGACATGGCCTACGGCCGCGGCCATACGCCGTTTACTTTGTGGGCGAAATCGCTGCATGCGGCGCGCACCACCAAAGGCTGGGGCATGCTGGTCGAACAGGCGGCGGAATCCTTCCTGCTCTGGCGCGGCATTCGCCCGGACACGCAGCCGGTGCTGCAGGCGCTCGCGCAGCACGCGTGAGCGGCTCAGCGCAGGGTGACCAGCTCTTCGGAGCTCGTCGGATGAATGGCCACGGTGTCGTCGAAGTCTTGCTTGGTCGCGCCCATGCGAATCGCCACCGCAAAGCCCTGCAGCATTTCATCGGCGCCCGCGCCGATGATGTGGCAACCGACGATGCGTTCTTCCGGTCCCACGCAAACCAGTTTCATATCGGTATGCGTCTTGCGGGTCGTCAGGGCGTGGTACATGGGCGTGAAGTCCGCGACATAGACCTTCACGGCATCCCCATATTGCGCGCGTGCTTGCGCTTCGCTTGCACCCACGGTGGCGATGGGCGGATGGGTGAACACGACCGTCGGTATCATGTGGTAGTCCAAGTGGCGATCGGTCTTGCCGCCAAACAGACGATCGCTCAATCTTCTTCCGGCGGCGATGGCCACGGGTGTCAAGGCGGCGCGGCCGGTGACATCGCCAATGGCGTAGATCCCCGGCACATTGGTGTTCTGAAAACCATCGGTGATGATGAAATCGCGGTCGTCCACGGCTACGCCTGCCCGGCTCAAGTCGAGGCCGGACACGTTCGCGATGCGCCCGATCGCCCATAGGACGCAATCGAAGCCTGCAAACTCGCGGCCGTCCGCCGCGGTCACGGTTTTGAGACCCGAGTCCTCGCGGACGCGCACCGGCACCACTTGTTCGTGAATCATCATCCCCTGCGTTCGCATTTCGCGCATCAGAGATTTGCCCAACATCACATCGAAGCTGGTCAGCAAATAACTCTTGCGGATGAGCAACTCGACCTGTGTGCCCAGCTCTTGGAAGGCGCCGGCCAGCTCACAGGCAACGTAGCCGCTGCCGACGACGGCAACCCGCTTCGGCCGCCGCTCCAGCGAGAAAAAACCGTCGGAAGTAATGCCGAGTTCCGCTCCCGGCAACGCCGGTATCGTGGCGACGCCGCCGGTGGCGATCACGATATGCCGCGCGGTTAGGAGTGCGCCGTTCACTTGCACCGTGTTCTTGTCCACGAAGCGCGCGGCGCCCCGCATATAGGCCACTCCTTTGGTCTCGAGGTTGCGTTCGTAGATGCCGTTCAGCCGCAGCACATAGGCGTCGCGCTTGCGCTTGAGCGTCGGCCAGTCGTTCTCGCCCGCTTTCACGTCGAACCCGTAGTCCGCCGCGTCGGCGAGACTCTGTGCAACGCCCGCCGCATTCCACATGACCTTCTTGGGGACGCAACCCACATTGACGCAGGTTCCTCCCAAGCGATGGGATTCGATCACCGCCGCCTTGGCACCGTATTCGGCCGCGCGCTGAGCGCAGGCAAGGCCGCCGCTGCCGCCGCCGACACTGATGAGATCGAAGGCTTGATCCGACACTGTGAACTCCATCCTGGTGAGCTTGTATGCCCGTAATATACTGCACCGCTCGCCCCCTGGTGAAAGAGGTGCTCCGATGATCGGTTTCGTTGTGATCCTGGCTTTGGGGATAGTCCTGATTGTCTATTTCGTGGGCATCTACAATGGGCTCGTGAATCTGCGCGAGAGCGTCAAGGTCGCGTGGGCGAACATCGACGTGCTGCTGAAGCAGCGTCACGACGAGCTGCCGAAACTGGTGGAAACCTGCAAGCGCTACATGCAATTCGAGCAAGAGACGCTCGAGAAAGTGATGCGTGCGCGATACTCGGTGAGCCAGGCAAGCGCGTCGGGAAATGTCGCCGCGGTCGGTGCGGCCGAGCAGCAGCTGCGCGTCGGCGTCGGCCGCCTGTTCGCGGTAGCCGAGAGCTATCCGCAGCTCAAGACCGACGAAACCTTCAAACAATTGCAGAGCAGAATCACTGCCCTCGAAGAATCCATCGCCGATCGACGGGAACTGTACAACGACCAGGTCAATCTGAATAACATCCGGGTGAACGTGTTTCCGGATGTGTTGATCGCGCAGAGATTCGGCTTCGTGCCGGCGCATTTGCTGGAGTTCGCGGCCGAAGAGAAGCGCGACGTGGACGTAGGCGCGATCTTCAGCACCTAGCCGCTCGAGCGACGTGTCGAGTACCGGGACGCCGCTCTTCGGCAGGTCAATGAATCCCTCCGGATGACCGGTCACCCCTCTGAATTCCTGTTCCTCATGCTGGGCCTCGCGGCGGCCTTGGTGTATTCGTTCTGGTTTGCCTTCAAATCCTGGGCCAAAAATCGCGCCATCGTGGACACGCCGACGTCGCGCGTCCGCTCCGCGGCCCAGGGCTATGTCGAGCTCTCCGGGCGCGGCGTACTGCCGGCGAATTCTCGGAACAAAGGTCCCCTGACCGGTTTGCCCTGCACTTGGTGGCGCTACAACATCGAGGATCGAGGCCGGCGCGGCGGGTCGCGAAGCGTGGATAGCGGCACCAGCACCGAGCCCTTTGTTCTCGACGACGGCACGGGTCAGTGCCTGATCGATCCGCGCGGCGCCGAGGTCTTTCCCAGCGTCACCACGGTTTGGTATGGAGGAGAGGAATGGCCGCAGGAGCGGATTCCCGGAGGCGGCGGTGTGCTCGGCTGGCTGCTCGATCGGATCCCGACCGGCAGGTACCGTTACACCGAGCATCGGCTGCAGATCCAGGAACATGTGTGTGCGCTCGGCGCATTCCGCAGCGAGGGCGGCCTCAGCGTGGACGACCCGGACGCCGCGATAACCGACCTGTTGCACCAATGGAAGCAGGACCAGGCAGCGCTGCTGAAGCGCTTCGATACGAATCACGACGGAGCGTTGAGCGCGGCAGAGTGGGAGCAGGCCCGCGCCGCTGCCCGAAAGCAGGTCATGGATGGCCGCGCCGCCGACACACGCACTCCCTCGCTGCATGTGCTGGCTGAGCCGATGGACGGCCGGAGCTTCCTGCTGGCCGCATCCGAGGGCGGATCGCTGGCCAGGCGGTACCGACGCCGCGCGCTGGCCGGCGTCGGCGGGTTCGTAGGAAGCGCGGCGGCGCTCACCTGGATGTTGACACACGTCTGATAGAATCCCCGCGGTGAACAACCCACTGCTGGAATTGGAATCCCTGCCCGCGTTCGGCCGAATACAGGCGGCTCATGCTCGTCCGGCACTCGAAAAGGTGCTGGCGGACAATCGAGCGCGCCTCGCGGAGTTGACCGCGCAACCCCATCCCACTTTCGCGTCGCTGGTCGAACCCGTCGAGGAGTTGAGCCACACCTTGA
>Ga0302320_10031199_pt1 | contig 10123 bp, 10 predicted proteins | sample Bog_T0_3_FD_202130 | JGI IMG/M metagenome (GOLD analysis project Ga0302320, IMG submission 202130) | Peat permafrost microbial communities from Stordalen Mire near Abisko, Sweden - Bog_T0_3 | ecosystem: Environmental > Terrestrial > Soil > Wetlands > Peat | place: Sweden: Abisko, Stordalen Mire...
GTGAATCAAACGGCGATCACCATGGACTGGGTTCCGACGTTGCTCGCAGCGGCGGGCGCGCAGGCCGATCCGCAATATCCTCTGGATGGCATGAGCTTGCTTCCCGCGCTCACCGAGAACGCGCCCGCTGTTTCGCGCAAGCTTTTTTGGCGCTTTAAAAGTCACGATCAGCAAGCGATGCGCGACGGCGATATGAAATATCTGAAGATTGGCGCGAACAGGTTCCTGTTTAATGTGGTGGAGGATCCTCTGGAGAGAGCTAATCTCAAGGACCGCCAGCCTGACGTGTACAAGCGCATGCTGGCCGAATACAACGCATGGAACGCCACCATGCTGCCGCTCGATCCGGAAACGAACACGGATGGATTCACCGGCTCGCAACTGGCGGATCACTTCGGCGTAGCGGACGACTAAGCAATTTTCATAGTGAATGAAGCCCGCGAACGCCTCGGCCGGGGAGTGGTAAAACCCCGCACGTCAGTGCGGGGATACATTTGCAGGAGTAATACGTAACCGAGGTATCCCCGGACTTACGCCCGGGGTTTTACTGCGTCGGAGCGCCGTCGCCCGAGGAACCCGCGAAGATTTTGCGTCCGTCGGCGAAGACCACGTTGCGCGCGTTCGCCATTTTCGAGCCGTCCTTGGCGAGATAACCTTCCACCTTGATTTGGTCGCCCACCTTGACCGCATCGCGCTTCCAGCCCAGGCGATTGAGCTGCAGCGGCCCGCCCATCTCGAAATTCCAATTCGTGACGACGCCCTTGTCGTCCTTCACATCGACGTATAGCCGCGCGTGAGGGTTGGTCCACTCCACTTTGGTGACGGTTCCGGTGACGCTGATGGGCTTCGTGCCGTCGTATTCGGCGGCGAACGAATGATGAGCGGAAAGCGCCGGCACGCCGATCAACAGCGCCAGCGACGTCCAGGAGATGATTGCGATATTTAACTTCACGGATAAACCTCTCGCTTCTATTGGAACGCGAAACGCGTGCCGTTGTCTCCCGGCCTGCTCATCTAAAAAAGTCACGCGGCGTTATTGCTTCTTTTTCGCGCCGCGGTCGACCGACGGAGGACGCGTGAATCTTGCGTCGTCCAGCGCGACGTTTTCCTCGATCTTCGAAATCCGAATGGTGGAATGCGTGGCGAGCTCCGTGCGTGGCCCGGCCGGTTCCATGTGAATCTGGTAGGCATACTTCACGCCGTGGCCGGCGTCGCGGTAATCGGCGTAATCGATTTGATACGGACTGGGGCCGGTTTGCGTCGGCGTCAGCGTGTACTTGCGCAGCAGCAGACCGCTCTTGGTATCGAAATACATGCGCACGGGCACTCCGTCGGCGGGAACGCCGACGACAACATATGCCTCGCTCATCCCGACCTTCTCGATCCCGTCTACCGTGAGCTTGGGGAAATTCTTCGCGATGTCGAGAGCCTCGTAGAAATCGGCATTCCGCGTTTCGCGGGCGCGCTCCAGCGCGATCCCCGGGGCGTTGACGCGTCCACGCGCGTCCTGCACCCACGGGCCCTTGGCATCGGTTCCGCTGAGCTGCGTCAAGTCCTTCGTCTTGGCCGTGCGAAAAACAAAATTCGGAGCCTTTTGCAAAATCTCAACCGTCGCCGGAGTCGGGATCACGCCGCCCGGTCCCGTGGGGATGTCCTGCTGCGCGGTGATGCTGCGCGTCGTGATCTTCCGCAGGCTCTGCTCCCCGCCCAGCGCCGTGATGTATTTCGCAAGGATCTCCGCAACCGGAGGCATGGCGGGAGACGGCGGCGGAACCTTGAAATATTCGCCTACGGGAAGAACGGCCGGACCGACCGGAATCGGTTTGCCGCGGTGGCACGTATAACAGGTGACCACTTCCTCGCCTTTGAACATGCGGCGGTTGAGCTCGGCCGTCATGACCAGCATGTCGCGCGCGACGTCCTTCTTCTTCACGTCGTCGGACACGCGATCTTTCTCCAAGTGGCAGTACTCGCAGTCCACTCCCAGCTGGCCGGAGATCAGATGCATGCTCTGGTTAAAGCTATCGGCGGGAGTTCCCTGCAGCACTTTGAGATTCTTGTAAACCTCCCCGGAGAGTTCGACTTTCGGCGCGGGCACGTTTTGCGCTACCGCGCAACCACCGGCCATAAGCAATCCAGCCGCGAGGAGGATGCCGCGCCGCTTAAAAGAATTCACGAAATTCATGGGACCTTTTCTACCGAGCCTAGAGCGACGAGCGTACGCGCATCGCAGCAATAATATCATGCCGTGCGCCGCTATTTGGCGAGTTTCTTCCGGATTTGGGCCAGTTCCCGCAGGCGTTTGGCATCCGTCTCGGGATAGCTCAGTTTCAGCTCGCGCAGCGCATCCAGAATGATTTCCGAGACGATGATCTGAGCATTCGGTTTATCGTCCGAGGGGATGATGTGCCAGGGAGCGTGATCCGTGGACGTCGCCGCTAGGCAGGCTTCGTAGGCGCGCAAGTATCGACTCCAGTATTTGCGCTCTTCGATATCGGACAGGCTCAGTTTCCAGTTCTTATCTGGATCGTCGATGCGACTGAGTAGACGCTTGCGCTGCTCTTCTTTCGAGATATGAAGAAAGAATTTCACGACGCGCGTGCCGTTGTGATGCAGGTGGTGTTCCAAATCGACGATGGAGCGGAAGCGCTGCTCCCACAGCGAGGATTTGTCCAGAATCTCGCGCGGGAGTTTTTCCGCCTGCAGCAATTCAGGATGCACGCGGACGATCAGCACCTCTTCGTAGTAGGAGCGGTTGAAGATCCCGAGGTGTCCGCGTTCCGGCAGACGGCCCACGGCACGCCACAGGTAATCGTGCTCTAGCTCTTCGGCGCTGGGCGCTTCGAAGCGCGAAACCTGGCAGGCTTGCGGATTCACGCCCGACATCACGTGCTTGATCATGCCGTCTTTGCCGGCCGTGTCCATGGCCTGCAGGATGATCAGCAACGAATAGCAATTCATCGCATACAGCTTGCTCTGCAGCGTGCTCATCTCTTCGACATGCTGCTGCAAAAGAGCGTGGTACTCCTCTTTCGAGGCGTAGCAGGGAGGAATGAGCGTAGGCGATTCGTCGAGGTCGACGGGATGGCCTGCTTTGACGCGGAACGATTTTGGATTAATAGTCGCCATATTGCGGTTCGTTTCCCCGGCTGCTGTTCAAGCTCTACCTGGTGGATTTGGATTCTCGCACAAGCCTTGCCATCTCCCGGCTCTCGTGCGAACCCAACGCTTCGAGTCCCGCGATGACGCCCAGTTGGTCGGCGGCGGGCCGGTTCTGGCTGGCCTTCCATTTGCCTTCGAGCCGCTCCACGGTAATTTCGATCCCCACGATGGCTTTCATCATTCCCTCAATATATTCGCTTGGCGCATCCGCCACGGACCACGGTTCCTCGCGGCCGGCCTCATGGAAATCCGTCAGCTCGTGCAAGTGGCGCAGCAGCGCCGGCGCATCTGCGATCAAGCGGGCAGTGCCGGACGCGTGCACCGCGGCGTAGTTCCAGGTCGGAACCACTTTGCCGTGCTCGCGTTTGCTGCCGTACCAACCGGGAGTAATGTAGTGATCGGTGCCGGAGAACATCACTAGCGCGCGCTTGCCGGACTCCAGGGCGCGCCACTGCGGATTCGCACGCGCCATGTGGCAGCGCAATAATCCAGCCGCCGGGTCTGCGAAAACCGGAAGCTGGGTGGCTTCCGGAACCGCATCGCCGTTGGTGACCAGCGTGGCCAGCGGATGGGCTGCGACGAATGCGTAAAGTACATCCACTCGCGTTTCCGCAAAGTGAGCGGGATTGTACATGCGATCATTATGCCACCTGCGCCGCTGCGCCTTGGTTTGGCGCGAATCGATCTCGCTCATAGCGGGCGATATAATTGAGTGGGGAAATCATAGTAGGCGTTGCGCGTTCATAAGAGGGAGTTTCATCATCATGCAAATTGGATCGAAGGCAATTTTCAGGCTGTTTTTACTTCTCGTTTTTTTGTGCACCGCTGCGATCGCCAGTGCGCAATTGCGTGGCGACACCCGGCCCGCCGAGCAGGTATTCAAAAATGTCACGGCCATGAAAGGAATTCCGGCCGACGAGTTTATGGCGACTATGGGTTTCTTTTCCGCCTCGCTCGGCATCAGCTGCAGCGATTGTCATACGCCGGAGAGCGGCGGCGACTGGTCGCATTACGCCGACGACGGCAACCCGCGGAAAGGCCGCGCGCGCGGCATGATCGCCATGGTCAACACCATGAACAAGAATTTTTTCGCGGGCAAGCGCATGTTGACGTGCTACACCTGCCATCGCGGAAATATATCGCCGGAAACCACGCCGGATATAACGCAGTTCTATGCCACGCTGCGCTATCGCGAGCCGGACAAGATGGTGACTCCGTTTCCGGGTGCGCCCGACGCGGCCGTCATTGTCGATAAATATTTGAAGGCGATCGGCGGAGAACAGAAAGCCGCGGCGTTGACCAGCATCGTGGCGAAGGGGACTTTTCAGACCTATGGCGTCCCCACGAAATACCCGCTGGACATGTATGCCAAGGCTCCCGCGCAACGAACCGTGATTGTCCACAACTTGGCTGGCGCGGACGTCGTCGAGACCTTTGACGGACGCGAGGCGTGGATCTCGCAATCGGCGCAACTCGCTCCTCTGCCGTTTCTGGAACGCACGGGCGGGGAAGCGGATGCCGAGAGGCTGACGGCGGCGCTCACATTCCCGGCGCAGATCAAGACGCTGCTGACCGAGTGGCGCGTGGGGCCTCCGGCGAACTTCGACGATCGCGATTTCACCATGGTGCAAGGGACCATGAATGGAAAATTCCCGGTGAATCTTTATTTCGACGACGAAACGGGATTGCTGGCGCGCACCGTGACCTACGCGGATTCGCCGGTCGGCCTGAGTCCCATGCAGGTGGACTATTCGGATTACCGGGAGCTCGGCGGACTGAAAGTGCCCTATAAGCTGATCGTTACGTGGCTGGATGGAAAATCCATCATCCTACTCACCGACGTGAAGGCCAACGTCCCGGTGGAGGCTTCGCGCTTCGCCAGGCCTGCAAAATAGCGACGGCCCGCCAGCGCGCCGGTTGACACGTTCGGGCCGATTGGATACAACAAGTTGAGTCCTAAGAATTCTCACGCAGTGGGAGTGGAGGTTGGCACTATGAAAATTAGATCTGGAATCATCTCTCTGGTTGGCTCGTTGGGGCTGCTGGCGGTCCCCGCGGTGCTGCTGGCGCATCATGGAAGCGCGATTTACGACGAAACGAAGGCCGTGCAGGTGACCGGCGTCGTGACCGATTGGCTGTGGGCCAATCCGCACTGCCTGCTGGAGTTCGACGTGAAGGATGACAAGGGCGGTTCGGTGCACTGGACGGCCGAGGTCAGCAATCCTCCGGACATGATCGCGCGCGGCTGGAGCCGGAAAATGTTCAAGGTCGGCGACTCCGTGAAGTTGTGGTTGATCGCAGCCAAGAACGGCGAGCCGGTGGCCCGCATCGCACGCGTTGAAATCGACGGCAAGCGCTACGAAGGTTTTGGCCGCGTTCCCGGCGAGAAATAATCGCCGAGCCCCTGCGGCCTACACGTGATGAGTAGCTTGCCTACGCGCTTGACAATCGTGGTCGCGCTCGCATTTCCGCTTGCACTCTTTGCGCAGAACCCAGCGCCTGCGGCCAATGCGGCTCCCTCGCCGCGTCGCGACCTGACCGGAATCTGGGAGCCTGTTCGCGCGATCGAGGGTATTCAGCCCAGCGGCGCGCTCAACATGCCGGCGGACGGCAAACCGGAGCACGATTTGCATCTGACTCCCTACGGGCGCGAATTGGCGAAGACGCACAAGTCCTCGAACGGTCCGGATGAAGTGCTTCCGACCGAAGAGAACGATCCCGCACACGCCTGCGACCCCATGGGTTTCCCGCGCCAGAATCTGTTCGAGGTTCGCGCGACGGAGATCCTGCAAACCGCGAATCAGGTTGTGCTGCTCTACACCTTCAACCGCATCTGGCGCGTGATCTGGACCGACGGACGAGAGTTGCAGAAGGATCCCGATCCGCACTGGTACGGATATTCCGTCGGCAAATGGACCGACGACTACACGTTCGTCGCGCAAACCAACGGCACCGATGCACGTACGTGGGTCGACAACGCGGGGCGTCCTCACAGCGAAGACCTGCGCGTGGAAGAAGTGTTCCATCGCATCGATCACGACCGTATGGAACTGAGCATGACCATCGACGATCCGAAAGTCTACGAGAAACCGTGGGTTGCGCTCAACAAGCTGCAATTCCGTTGGAAGCCGGAGAAGACGGAACTACTGGAGATGATGTGCTCGCCCTCGGAGCTCAACGAATATAACCGCCGGCACGCGTCGCGCGGAGCCGTGAAAAAGTAACGGCGATGCAGAGGCCCTGCGTGTTGCTTGCGGTGTGCGGTTTGATCGCCCTTGGATGGACGCCGCACGCGAACGGCCAGGATCCGCGCCAGCAGGGTCCTCCCTTGAGTGGCGTTCCCGCGCCGCATCGCGATATCAACGGGATTTGGCGGCCGCTCATCGGCGCGCAGGGAACGGGCGCCGCGGCCATGCCCGCCGACGGCAAACCCGAGCACCAATTGTTGTACACGCCCTACGGCCTGGAAATGGCCAAGCGCAACAAGTCTTCCAATGGACCGGACGCAGTGGCGGCGGTGGATGAAAACGATCCGGCGCACGCCTGCGATCCGCAGGGATTTCCGCGTGAGGATTTTTTCGAGCTGCGTACGACGCAATTTATCCAGACGCCGCTGAAGACCGTGCTGCTGTATACGTACGGCAAAGTTTATCGCATCGTCTGGACCGACGGCCGGGCGCTGCCCGTGGATCCCGATCCCCACTGGTACGGCTATTCGGTCGGCAAATGGACCGACGATTTCACCTTCGTCATCGATACCAATGGGACGGACCCGCGCACCTGGGTGGACAACACGGGGCGTCCGCATAGCGAGGATCTGCACGTGACCGAAGTGTTCCATCGCGTGGATCGCGACAACATGTTGCTGACGGTGACGCTCGACGACCCGAAGGTGTATCAGAAGCCGTGGGTCGGACTCAAAGACGTGCGCTTCACTCTGATGCCGGCGTCGACCGAACTCCTCGAGATGCTGTGCTCGCCGTCGGAGCTAGCCATCTACAACAAGCGTTACGGGTCCACCACAAACAAGAAATAGCGTGCATTGTGGCGGGTCTTCTTGTGGGGCGGGGCTTCCGATCCGCGGCCCGAGCTTGCGCTCGGGCAAATGCCGGCCGGAAGCCTGGCTCGCGGAGCAGAAGCTCCGTGTTCCGCTAATCTAATCCGGTAATCTAATAATGATGCGTTTCACGCCCCTTCGTATAGCGTCCGCCGTCTTATTTCTCGCCGCTCCGGCGCTGCTTCTTGCACAAACGACAGGCTCGCTGAGCGGCGTGGTTTACGATCCGTTAGGGGAGCACATGCCGAATGCCGAAGTGCGCGTCGAACCTGCTTCAAACAATCCCGACAAAGCCTCGCGTGCGCTCACGTCGAAAACCGGCGCCTATACCGTAGCCGGATTGCCCGCCGGACGTTATCAGGTGTCGGTCTTCGTGCGCGGCGGCCGCAAGTTTACCGCAGAGGGCGTGGCGATTTCAGCGGGACAAACGGTGAAGCTCGACGTTCATCTGAAGGACGACACGCAGCTCGGCGCCATTGGCGACAACGCGTTCGCGGCCGCGATTATCGCACGCAAGCCTGTGCCCACGGGAGCGACGCCGCGCTCGCTCGACGGGCATCCCGATCTTTCCGGCGTGTGGGCTCCTTCGCAGAAGGTCGAGCAGGGCAAGCCGGAAATGCTGCCGTGGGCGGAAAAGGTTTTCCAGGAACGCATCGCCAATAACACGAAAGATATTCCGACGTCCTCGTGTTTGCCATGGGGCCCCACGTTCGACATTCCCACCGTGTTTAAATTTATTCAAGCTCCCAAGACGATTGTGACTTTGAACGAGGACGCTTTCCCGTACCGCCAGATCCACATGGATGGGCGCGCGCATCCGGCCGACGCCGATCCCACCTGGATGGGTCATTCCATAGGCCGCTGGGAAGGCGAAACGCTCGTGGTGGATACCGCGGGTTTCAACGATAAAGGCTGGTCGCCGATTCCCTACCCGCGCACCAGCAAGTTCCACATGATCGAACGCATCCGCCGGCCGGACCTGGGACACATTGAGATCGTGACGACCATTGACGATCCGGGCACGTACGCCAAACCGTGGAGCTTCAAGGTGGTGTCCACGCTGCTGCCGAACGACGAGATCGGCGAATACGTCTGCGCGGAGAATAACCAGTATGCGGGCCATGCTCGATAACGGGGCGCGTCGCGCCATCCCGCTCGCCGTCGTGCAGGCGGCGATGTTGCTGATCACCTGCGCCAGTGCGACGCTTGCGCAGAACGAATCCGGAGCCATCGCGGGCGTCGTCTACGATGACTTCGGCCACGCCGCGCCGCGCGTGGACATTAGCGTCCAAAATGCCGCCAGCCGCGCCGAGCTCCATACAACGTCCGGCGCAGAGGGCGAGTACTCGGTCTCGGGATTGACGCCCGGCACCTACGACGTCTCCGCCACCGTTCACGGTTCGCGTTTGTTTTTCGAGCGCAATGTCGCGGTTGTGGCCGGCAGTCGTGTGCGCGTCGATCCTCGTCTGAAGGAAGCCACCATCAATGCCGTCGGCGACAACGCATTCGCGGCCGCGGCCATGGAGCAGCGCGCCATCCCAGCGGGTCCCACGCCGCGCGCGCTCGACGGGCATCCCGATTTATCGGGCGTGTGGGCCACCATGCGGCAACTCGGCGCGACGGAGACTGGGCTGCTTCCTTGGGCCGAAGCCGAGATGAAGCGCCCCGACCGCATGAGTCCCAACGCGTTTTGTCTGCCGCAAGGGCCCCGGCTCGGCGGCGCGAATCCCTTCAAGATTATTCAAGCTCCCAAGACGATCGTCGTGATCAACGAAGATATTTTCGTGTATCGCCAAATTCACATGGATGGGCGCGCGCGTCCCAAGGACGCCGATCCCACATGGATGGGTTATTCCATCGGCCACTGGGAAGGCGAGACTCTCGTCATCGAAACCGCGAACATGAACGACAAGAGCTGGCTGCCGTTCGGGCGCCCTCATAAGGAAAGCATTGTGGTGACCGAACGGCTGCGCCGTCCCGACGAAGGGCATCTGGAATACGAGTTCATCGTCAACGATCCCGAGACATTTACCAAACCATGGAGCGTGAAGTACGCCACCACGTTGCTCGCGGGCGATGAAATCGGCGAGTACATCTGCGTCGAGAACGAGCAAGACATCGAGCACTACAAGCTGAAGTAGCGGCTACTTTACAGCCTCTTTGGAAAATCCCGCGATTCTGGCGTAATTCTCGGAAATCTGCTTCAGCTCCGCTTGGCTGATGACGTCGTCGATATTCTGGAACGGCTGGCCGCCGGTGAGTTCGTCCACCTTGATGTTGATGTAGTCGGGCGGATACTGGCGATTCGTACGCACGATGTGCGCCGTCACTTCGAGCCGCGCCTCTTCGTAAGCGACCAGCGCTTCCACCGGTTCGCTGGTGTGGCTGAGAAGATCGGCGAGCGTGCGGCTATCGATGATCGCCTGCGCCGCGCCATTCGCGCCTCTGGGATACATGGGATGCGCGGCATCGCCCATCAGCGTCACGCGTCCGAAGGTCCACGCCTCCAGCGGATCTTTATCGACCATCGGGTATTCCAGAATCTGTTCGGCATCTTGAATCAACTTTGCGACGTCCAGCCATTCGAAATGCCAGTCCTGGTAAACGTCGAAGAAATCCTCCAACTTGCCGGGCTTGTGCCAATCGTTCATCGCCGCGCCAGGACGCCGCAACTCGGCCACCCAATTGATCAGCTGATTCCCTTCGCCGTCGACATTATTAACGATGGGGTAGATCACCATCTTGCCCGTGTCGATCGAGCCGACACGCATGTACGTGGCTCCCTCGAAAATCGGTTTGTGACGCGTCACGCCGCGCCACATGTTGATGCCCGCGTAGGCGAGCTTGTCGTCGGGATAAAACTGCTTTCGGATCACCGAATTCACACCATCGCAGGCAATGAGG
>Ga0302320_10031200_pt1 | contig 10123 bp, 9 predicted proteins | sample Bog_T0_3_FD_202130 | JGI IMG/M metagenome (GOLD analysis project Ga0302320, IMG submission 202130) | Peat permafrost microbial communities from Stordalen Mire near Abisko, Sweden - Bog_T0_3 | ecosystem: Environmental > Terrestrial > Soil > Wetlands > Peat | place: Sweden: Abisko, Stordalen Mire...
TTTCAACAAATCCAAGCTCTTGCGAATGCCCCCCAAGGTCACCAAGAACTTTATTTGCATTGGGCGCAATCGATTTCGTTTTCACGGCTGCCCTCCAAACAATATGTCAATTTTCTTCCGCGCCGCTTCGTCGATCTTGATCGCCGGCGGCCATTCGCGTTTGAAATCTTCGCCGGGCGGTTTCTTTGTCGCGTCAACCCTCATTTTTTCGCCAGCGGGTTGCGGGTTTTGAGTTTGGGGAACAGGGAGAAGTCGCGGTCGGCGGTCCAAAGTTCGCGCACGCCATGATGCAGGCAGAGCGCCGCTATGCGCGCATCGTGGATGGCCGCCCATATCAAATAGTTTTTCCGTTGCTCACAAACTGTTAAATGCTTCTTCCCAGCTCAATATTTGACCGTTCTCCATCCATTTCCCCACTCGCTTTTCTAAAACCTGAATATCCTCACGGCATCTCGAATTTATCCGCCGATACCTCCGCGCGGCTTCAAGCCCCAGCGTCTTCCGGCCGTCGCCAGGGTCGTCCCGCAGATTCCGCCTCGCGACCAGTTTATCGAAGTATGCCTCCTTTGGATCGCGTTCATTTCTGATTTCCTGCCAGCTCCAACCCTCAAGCAGGTCGTGTCCCGCCAGAACCCAAACTTCCAACTCCTGCCACGCGTGCTCGCAAGCCATGAGCTTTCCCGCCCCTAGTACCGCGTTGAAATGCTGTTCCAGATTACTCAATGATGTCCGCCTCCCGGCCTCCGCGTCTCTGTCCACGCACAGCAGGAACAACTCCACCTTCCATTTGTTATCCTCGATGATTTCTCCGAGCACGCTCCGGTCCATGGCTTGGTCAATCCCTCCAATCAACGGATCTTTCAAGACCTCCACAATCACGGGCCTTTCCAGCTTCGCGAACATCGCCTCAATGATCGGCTGCAATATGAACTGGTCCTTTCGGAAGTCTTCGGGGATTACGAGCACATTCATTGGGCACCCGCCTCGTCCTTAATTGGAAAAGATTTGGGACTCCCTTCGCTGAATTCCATTGTATTCTCCATCCAGGAACTTTCATGCAGTCGCGCAATATCCTTCCTCTTGATCACATCGAGGAGATTGGGAATCTCGGTCAGCGGCTTCAATCGGCCCTCCGTGTTACCCTTCAGCCGGTACGCCAGCGTTGCGTATTTTAGGTTATCTGGCTTGATGAGTCGTAACACCTGCGGGGAGTGTGTGGACGCCGTGACCTGAATGCCTTTGCTCTTACTTTGGTTATCTAGGAGATCCATCAGGAGCGCGAGCCTTGCAGGATGAATGCCATTGTCTATTTCCTCCAGGAAGTAAAACTTTGCCGGCTTCGGCCCTAACAGTGCCGCCAGCATCCCTAGAAACCGCAGTGTTCCATCCGAGGCGCTATTCGCCGAGGTTTTCCGGCCGCCTTCCTCTACCATGTAAACGAGGATCTTCCCGGCTGCATCTGGCACAAATTCAAAATCCGCTACATCCATCGGGGTCAGTTCCTGGATCCAATGCGATAGAACATCCTTAAGCTCAGTTTTTTCGCAGATGGCTTGCAGGACCGAGGACAGATTGTCGCCTCGGTCACTGAGGACAACTTGCCCTGGAGTGGACGGCTTGCGCATCAAGTCGGGTGAAAAATCAATGAACCGAATGGACTCCAATTCCTTAAGAAAGTTGTTTATATGCTTTTCGATTCGATCCGCAGCGTCCTGTTGTTTGGCAAGCTCAACTGCTTGAGTCAAGGCCGGCTGCAAAGACAGAGAAGCTAACGTTGGTCCATATTTTCGAAAGTTTCCGCCAGTTTGCAGACGCACATACAGGTGGTTGGGATCCCCTTGCCCGGGAGCATCAACCGCCGGGTGCGAATCGAAGACCAGGTTTCCAGCTCTGTAAAGACTCTCCTGGACCAAGCGAGGTGCCGTGCCATTCGTGCCACATTGCACTGTGATTGCATAAACGTAAAATATTGTCCTGTTGGGCGTGTTTGACGGCCTTTGCAGCTCAACCTTAACAGTAAACTCCCTCTCTCCGGAAAAACAGGCCTCCCGTGTGCCGCCTCGTATTCCGTTCCAGAGCAACTGCCCTCCCTCCCCATACTTTTCCCCAATGATCTCTGCCAAGTTGTACCCACGCGCAATCCCATGCAGGAACCGTAGCGCATCCCGAACATTGCTCTTGCCTGTCGCATTGGCCCCCACGAGGACGCTTACCGGGCCAAAATTGATTTCAGCCTCCTTAAAACTCTTGAAATTGGTCAGCTTAAGTTTGGTGATCATAAATCGTCAGGCTTCGTTACACCGCTTGTATCTCAGATGTTTCCTCAACGCAGCAACTTTTTACGGGCTTACCGGGTTTCCTTGTGCGTGTCGTTGAATCACATCGCCAATTTTCCAGTTTGAAATTCTCACGCTCTCCTCCGCTGCTACGAGCCAAAAAGTTTCTCCACCTTCCCCTTGACCGCCTCGTCCATTTTAATCAGCGGCGGCCATTCGCGTTTGAAGCCTTCGCCTGGCAATTTGCGCGTGGCGTCTATTCCCATTTTTGAGCCGATGGCAAACTCCGTCGCGGCGTGATCGAGTGCGTCGGCCGGGCCTTTGGTGAGGATGGTGTCGCGTTGCGGGTCGGTGGTGGCGCAAAGGCGGAAGAGCACTTCGCTGGTGTTGTGGACGTTCACATCTTCGTCCACCACCACGATGTATTTGGTGAACATCATCTGGCCCATGCCCCACAGGCCGTGCATGATTTTGTAGGCCTGCATCGGGTAGGTCTTCTTGATGCTGACGAAGACGAGATTGTGAAAAACGCCTTCCGCGGGCAGCGCCAAATCCACCAGTTCCGGAAAGGTCATTTTGAAAACGGGCAGGAACAATTTCACGCTGGCGGTGCCGATGTAAAAATCTTCCATCGGCGGAATGCCGACAATTGTAGCCGGATAGACGGCGTCTTTCCGATGAGTTATGGCGGTGAGGTGGAACGCGGGATACAAATCGGCGGTGGAATAATAGCCGGTGTGATCGCCGAACGGGCCTTCCGTGCGCAAGGGCTCCTTCGGATCAATGTAACCTTCCAGCACGATGTCGGCGTCCGCCGGCACTTCCAATTCGTTGCTGACGCATTTCACCAGTTCGACTGATTTTTTGCGCAGGTATCCGGCGAGCACAAATTCGTCCAAGCCATCGGGCAAGGGCGCGGTGGCGGCAAAGGTGTAAACGGGATCGCCGCCGAGAAAAACGCTGACCGGCATGCGCTGGCCGGTTTCGTAGTAGCGCCTGCCGTGGCGGGCTGCGACCTTGTGCAATTGCCAATGCATCCCGGTGGTTTGGGGGTCGAAGACCTGCATCCGGTACATTCCGACGTTGCGCTCGCCGGTGTCGGGATCGCGCGTGACGACGCAGGGCAGCGTGATAAACCGGCCCGCGTCCAGCGGCCAGCATTTGAGGATGGGGAGGTCGAGCAAGGTGGGGTCGGAAATATTAGGGGCTCGTGGGAACTCGCCCCTCCCGAAGTGGTGGATTACTTCTTGACAGGGGCCACGGCTGACGGTCTTCGGGCGGGCGTGGCGCAAGTCGAGGGCTGTACCCAATAATTTAATCGCCTCGCCGAAGCTCGCAGGCGGTTTGGCCTTCATGAGCGAGCCCATTTCGGCCGCCATCGTTTCCACCGAATCGGTGCCCAGGCTCATGGCCATGCGCTTTTCCGAGCCCATCGTGTTAATCGCCAGCGCAAAGGATGAGGGCTGGCCGGCGATGGTGGGGCGTTCGATGAGAAGCGCCTTGCCGCCACCGGCGATTTTCATTTCGCGGTCGGCCAGTTCGGTGATTTCGAGTTCGGTGGCGACGGGCTGGGTGATGCGTTTCAGTTCGCCGGCCGCGTCGAGCGCCTGCAAAAATTCGCGAAAGGAGTCGTAGGCCATGAGATTCGTTTAGAGGTTAGTCTATCCCGAAGTCCTCAACGAACCTGCCGTCTTCGCGATAATCTCGAATGCCTAGCTGATCAATTACTATCTCCCGCATCTTTTCGGCCACCTTTTCCCGGCTCCATTGCCCCGGCGGTCCGCCGATCAATGCGGGATGATTTGCCACGAGCCACCGGGTCAGGCCCCGTACCGTGGTCAAGTGGGCCGGAAAGTCGTTTGTCATAGAGCGGGTCGCCAAGTACCCGATCTTTAAGAGCGCAATCGCTGCAACCAATCTCATCAACCAGTTGCACTGCATCAGGAAATTCAGCCAGACCGAATTCCCGTTGTAATAGTGTGGCAGAGCCAGCGAACCAGCGGAAAAAACCGCCAGACTTGCCGCAAAGATGGTATTTACCAACCACCGTGGACGCTGAAGTGCCGGCGAGGCGCTCACCCCGACGGTACGGCAGACGCTCTCCAATAAGCGCTTTCGATTGGGCAGGGGCAACAGTACTTCCGTCGGCGTGTCAAGTTGAAGCTCGGAACGTTTTAGATGCAATTCCGACATAAACGCCCGGCGCAGCCGGTGAAAGGCACGTTGAGTCAGACAGACGGCCACATCGGATCGCCCGACTTTTGCCATCACCAATTCAATCAGGTCGCGCGGCGTCCGAATCTTCTCGGCTTCCGCATTCGTGATGGCGATGTCAAACGCATCTTCCACCTGCATGACAAGTTCTACAGAATCGAGTCCCATATCATTTGCTCCCTGGCTTGACGGCGGGGATGAGCTGTAAATCCGCAGGCAATTTGTCCGCCTCGAACGCTTCGACCTTCAAGGAAATCAAACTGAAAGTCGGCACGCCGAGCTTCACCGCGCCGTCGGAACGGTCCACGATCATCGCCACACCCAGCGCCACGCCGCCGTGGGCGCGGACGATATCGAGCGTTTCCTGCACCCGTCCGCCTTTGGTGACGACGTCCTCAACGACGAGCATTTTTTCGCCCGGTGCGATCTTGAAGCCGCGGCGGAGCACCAGTTTGCCGTCGTCATTTTTCTCGGCGAAAATGAAGCGCACGCCCAGTTGACGCGCCACTTCCTGGCCGATGACCAAGCCGCCCAGCGCGGGGGAAATGACGGTGGAGATTTGAGATTGGAGATTGGAGATTTGAGAGGCGAGGGCGGCGCCAAATCTCTCAACAATTGGCATTTGCTGGAGGGCGAGGGCGCACTGGAAGAATTGGCGGCTGTGCAATCCGCTGCGCAAAATGAAATGCCCTTCGAGCAGCGCGCCGGTGTCGCGAAAAATCTGCAAGGCTTCGTCCTTCGTCATGCGACATTTTAGAAGCCTTGAATTCGGTCTGGAAAGCGCAAAATGGGGAATTGTCCCGGAAGCGAATGGGATACAAAAGCCCTCGGAGCCGCTCCCTGAATATGGGGCGGCGACATAGCACCGCCCTACCTTGTCGGCAAAGGATTGAAATTGAATCTGCGGTCAGGGAACCACCAGGCGGTAAAATCGGGCGACGGCGGGAACGAGGTCGGTATAGCTGAAATTGGTGGTGGCGCTGGAGATTTTTTCCAGGGTGGCCCATCGCGAGAGGTTGGTGCTGTATTGGACGTCATAAACAGCGTTCGTCAGGCCGGGCCATTGCAGGGTGAAGGCGGCGTTGGAGGAGGTCACGGTCAGCGCAGGTGTGGGGACATTGAAAACGGACCATTCGAGGCGCACGACGCTGAAGGCTGGAATCAGAACGGGATTGTTGGTGGTCTGGGACTGGACGTTTACTGGCATGTCCGTAGGCGCGCCGTTCGTCGCGCCGGGGTCGGCGCCCATGACGAATGTTTCCAGGAACTGATTGGTCACGGCTACGCCATCCTGAACGATTTGCACCGGGGCGGCATTGGAGCCTTTGTTGGTAAGGGCGACGTAACGCTTGCCGTTGCCGCCCTGGTAAGCCTGCGCGTAAATCGCCGGCATGACGGTGTCGTAATTTGTGCTTGACGGGACGGTCGGAGAATTTGTTCCGACGCTGGTGACATAGACGGCGGTGGAGCGGTTAACGGCCCAATAGGCCACGGATTGGGCGGTGGCCTGGGCGCTGAGGAAAAAGCCGAACGGGAGATTTTGCGTGTTGGTGACGTAACCGCCATTGGCGGCGGTGACGACAGCGGTCCGAAAGACGTTGGTGGCATCGATGCCGTTTTCGTTGAACAATTGGAAGTTGCCCACAAATTTCATCTGCGGAACGGTGGACATGCGCATGACGAATTCCGAGGCATAGATGCCGCCGTAAAGCGTGCTGGAGGGCGGGTTGGGATGCTGGCTGCTGGTGCCGGCGCCGCTTCCTTGCACGGGCTGAAACTCCGTGATCATGTAGGTGACGTTCGTGCCATTCAACGGCATCAAGGTGTTGGAGACGTAAAGGGAAGTGTTGCTGAGAAGGATGCCGTTGTCGTAGGCCATGAGGTCGCCGAAGTTGGTCAGAGCCGGCACCGGATAATAATGGTAGCTGACGGCGTCCCAATATTGGTTGGAGTATCGGCCAAGCGCGCTGTCCCACACGCCAGTGCCGACCGCCGGATCGCTGAAGAAGACGGCCACGACCGCGTTGGAATCGGCGGCTTTGATGGCATTGTAATACGGGCGCATTTGGTTGGCGTAATCGGTTGCGCCCGCGAAAAAGTCGTTGGTCCCGGTGAAAAGGTACGGCTCGTTGCACAGCTCCCAGGCGGCGACATGAATGTGGTTGCTGCGGGCAAACGCGGCGAAGGCCCCGGCGGAATTGGTGCTGTCGGTAAAACAATTGAGGCAGACGATGATGCTGGCGCCGCCGACGTTGGCGGCGAGACTGGCGAAATTGGTGAATTGAATCCCGCCTTTGCCCTGCAACGGCTGGAGCGTGAAGTAACAACTGTTGGAGGCCGAAACATCACCGTGCGCACCGACGACGTTGAGGAAATTGGTGTCGGTCAGGCCGCTGGTCCAGTTGAAGGCGTCGTCGGAAGTGCCGCCGGGGTAGCGCAGCCAGCCGGGCGAAAGGGTGGCGGCGAGCTGCTGGAAATTAGTGTTGTCGTACTCGAGGCCGGTGTTGAGAATCTCGGTGGCGAAGCCGGCGAAGCCAAGATTCAACGGCATCGGGTTGGTCGTGGAAAAGGCGACGGTTACATTCGAACCCGATTGCGCCCGCATTTCGGGCGCAAGAGCGAGGCCGGGCAAAAGAACCAGCCAGACAGCATGTCCAGATATTCGCATAAAATCTCGTGCGACTTGAACACGATGCCAGACCCGGCCGCTTATTCGATAAGAATTTCGGATCGTCCGCAGTTGATCCCTTCCCAGGCGCCAACCGGATTGCTTGCTCCCCGCTTTTCAACGTCTTCCGGCCGGTCCACCACAAGCCGGCCCGGTCGGGCGTGGGTTGTCCAATGAACGGCAAGAACCGTGGATTGACAGCTCGGATCGTCAATGTGAAAGTTACGATTGTGGCCAAGGCGTTATGGCCGGGGCGTCATTCGCATCGCAAAGGTGGTATTGGCCCGGTTCAGGAAGGAGGATTTTATCACGTATGAATGAGAAGTCCGCGACTGCATCCGTCGTATTGACGGAAGACGAAGAACAATACCAGATCGGCAAGATCCGGCGTCTCTGGGCGGGCGCGACTTTGCCGCTGGCGCTCCTGAGTTGGGGCGTAATGCCAGGCCTCGCGACGCGCTTTCCGTTGGCAGCGCCCGTTATCTATTGGCTGCTCATGACGGCGGGAGTGGGATGGGTCGGTTTCCTGGCGCTCAGAATCATCCGGCGTGAAGAAGGGAGCCTGTGCTGGCAAACGATCGCCCGGCGAACGCGGTTCAACTGGCCCTGTCTTCCCGGAACAGATGAAGCGCAGCCCCATCCATTTCGGCGGTTGCTGCCCTGTCTTCTGGTTGCCCTCGTCGCCCTGGTCCTGCAACTGGCGCTGATGGTTTCCGTCCACAGCATCCTGCTTGCCGGGTTTCCGTACCTCCGCTGGCTCCTCATTTGGCCCGCGTACGCCAATCTTCTCGAGTTGGTCAGTCCGCAATTTGCCGATCATGCGTGGCTGGCCGCCGGCGTAATGGGCCTCTGGCTGTTCACCAGCCTGCTGGCGGAAGAGCTTTTTTTCCGCGGCGTGCTCCTGCCCAGAATGAACGCGAAATACGGGAAGAAAGACTGGCTGGCCAACGGGGCCTTCTACCTCGCGTACTCGATTTACCAGCCGTGGATGATTCCCGCGCGCGTGCTGGAAGTTTTCGCCGTGGTGCGGCCCGTCCGCCGCTATCGTTCTCTGCCGATGGGGATCATCGTGCGCCTGTTTTCGACGGCCGGGTTGCTGGCCTTTCTATGGCTTGGGCTTTATGAAGCGCCGCCCAAGCCGCTGGCGGCTTCGTTGACCCTTCCGCATTTCTGCCGTGATCCGCAACCGGCAGATTTCAAAGGCGGGTCGGGTGCGCCGCTGACGAACCTGCCAAAGTACCAGCCGGACAACCCGTGGTTTTCGGTGGACTTGCGCTCGTGCGATGTTTCGCGGCTGGATTTGCGGGAATCAGCGAAGGATCTGGAACATGCTGAATTTGACAGTCAAACCGCCTGGCCCGCGAAAGATCGGACGCCGCCCGGTTTTGATTCGGCGCAAATTCTCGAACTGGCCAAAAACCCCGGTTTGGGCCTGCGCAAGCTGCACGCGCAAGGCATCACCGGACGCGGAATCGGCATTGGCATTGTGGACCAGACGCTGTTGACCCGGCATTCCGAGTACGCGGGGCGGCTGAAATGGTACGATGAAATAAACACCGTTGGAACGCCGGCGGCCCACATGCACGGCGCGGCCGTCTCCTCGATTGCGGTTGGCAAAACCGTGGGCGTCGCGCCGGAGGCGGATCTCTATTTCATCAGCTTTGGCGACAACCTGCGAAGCTTGCTCTTCCTGCCGCATTATTATGCGCAAGGCATGCGCCGACTCTTGCAGGTCAACCGATGCCTGCCGAGGGAGCACCGGATTCGGGCGGTGTCCCTGTCCTTCGGGCCGGGACCCGGCGTGCTCGGATTTGAAGACTTCATCAGCGCCATCCGGGAGGCGGAAGCGGAAGGTATTTTTGTCGCCTGGTGCGGGGAAGGGCAGTTTCCGATCTGGGGACTGGCCGCCCCGCCGACGGCTGATCGCGATGACTTCCGATCTTACTCCGTTTCCCCATGGCTTCTTCAGCGATCCAATCAGCGCGCCTTTGGTTTCACGGGCTTGTGGGTTCCGATGGACTCGCGCGCCACGGCCAGCCCGACCGGCACGAATGATTACGCGTATTACGGAACGGGCGGGGCGAGCTGGACGGTTCCTTACGCGGCCGGCGCTTATGCGCTCGCGGCCCAAGTTGCTCCGGACATCACACCCGAAAAGTTCTGGTTGCTGGCCCTCAAAACCGGGCGCACCTTCCAGGTGAAGAATAACGGCAGCGACGTTACCGTTGGACCGATCATCGACATGGAGGCATTGGCAAGAATGATGAAGGAAGAACGCCCGATGCAGTGAGGTGAACGCGGGCGATCGCCCGTCTGCGCAGTGGTCCGCGACGCGGCGCTTTCGGGCGAACCAGCCATTGAAATCAGAGCACGAACTCGACGGAAATCTTTTCCGCCGCCCGGCGTTCGGCTTCGCCGGGACGCCGTTTTCGGCGCGGCATGTTCTCGGCATTGCGCCGGAGCATCGCTTGTGGATCAATTTTTGGGGGTCGCGAAATGAAATCCGGCGCCGCCGGGAACTCCAGGGTTTCGGCCCGGCTTTTATCTGGCGTCGAGCGTGACGCGCATTTTTTCATAGAGTTACCGCTTTGACTGTGCGGTGAGGAAAAACAGGCGTCGAGAAAAATCCTCATCGCCCCCTGTCGCACCGCAAACGCGATGGCCCGCTTAACTTCTCCGCCCGGCCAGGGTCAGATAGGCCTGCTCGGGGCGGGCGGACGGGGTGGGTTGCCATTCCCGGGCGTGGTCCACGACGCGGCGCATCTGGGTGAACCACCAGTTGGCGCGCTGGACACGGCGGTTGCGGGCGGCGCGGCGACCGTGGCGGCCGGCCAGGCCGAGTTCGAGCTGGTGGTCGTGAACGAATTCAATTTCTTGTGTTGGCATAACGTCTGTTTTGTCTGTGGCGGCCAACCGATTTTTGGGCCTGGGCGGGAGGCACCTTTTCCCCTGCCTCTCCGCCCGC
>Ga0302320_10031203_pt1 | contig 10122 bp, 12 predicted proteins | sample Bog_T0_3_FD_202130 | JGI IMG/M metagenome (GOLD analysis project Ga0302320, IMG submission 202130) | Peat permafrost microbial communities from Stordalen Mire near Abisko, Sweden - Bog_T0_3 | ecosystem: Environmental > Terrestrial > Soil > Wetlands > Peat | place: Sweden: Abisko, Stordalen Mire...
GAGGGATGAAGTGCCCAGCCCGAACGCAATGAGGCAGTTGCCAGATATCTGGCTCCAAAAGTATTTGTTGTAAAAGTGTGTGTTTTTAAAAATTTCAAATTTAAAGAAGGTTTATAAATAATATTATAATGTAAAAATATCTAAATGAAAAAATCAATTATACTTAAAAAATTTTTTCTTAAAACATCTCATAAAACATTTTGTAAAAAACACCCGACTTCCTATTGACTTAGACCATCTTTATTTTTTTCTTAGGCAAAGATAAATATTCCTCTTCATCAAACTCTAGTGTTTTTTTATGAATTTTTTCTGATTTTGCCCACATTTCAGTCTTTCTCCTTTCATCATTTTTCCTGTCATAATCCTCAAGGAATTTTTCCAATCGATGAGGAGAAAATTCCGTTTTTTTCAATGCGATTTTCTTGACAAAAAGATTATATTCTTCTTTAATAACCCTCAATCTGGTTTCTTGCAGCTCATAATGGTTTTCTTTCTCAAATATTCGGTTTTCTCTTTCCTAAAATCCTAATTTTTATGTTTTATTATAAGAAAACTACTTTTAGACTAGTAATCCAAGCAGAAAGCGAATTAACGAGTTTCGCGGGTTCATAACTTTCTTCCAAATCCAAAAAGTCGCTGTTCTCTTCTGAACATAATTTATTCATTTTCGCCATTAAGCGATAAATCTCCATTTTTTCTTCTTTGAGTTCCTTTTTAAGAAAATTATTAAAATTTCTTCATTTCTTTCAAAAAACCCTCATTTCAGACTTTAGCTTAATGTTTTCATCCATTTGAATGAGAGTTTTTTTTGGGTCCAACAGAGCCTTTCTTGCAAAATCCTCAACTTTCTTTAAAAATTCTTTAAATTCAACTTTATTTTAAAAGGAAACCCGGCGATGAGTTTCTATGATTTCCTTTTGACGCACAATTTCATTTTTCAACTCTTTATTTTCCTTCTTCAACCCAAAATCGAAATTCTTCTCATTTACTTCAAATTCGCTATTTTTCCCTAAATTTTCGATTCCTCTTAACTTCTCTTCAAGCCTTTATTCATCCAATTAAAATTTTAAAATCATTTTAATTTTCTTACATTTTTGTTTGTTTTTCAAACTTAGCACTCATCAAGTCAGCCAATTTTTTTTCCTCTTGCAATTTCCTACCTTCATTCTCCTTAATCTTATAATTGGCCTTCATAATGTTCGCTTGATACTCCAATTTCTTATATAAATCTTCCAATCTTTCCTTTTCATTCTTCAAATCCTCGAGATTTTTCTCAAGTCTTTGGTTTTCCTGCTTGATTTCCTTCAAATTCTTCAATTCTTTGAAACTTTCCTCACTGCCTTTTAAGATCTCCTGCAAATTCATGGCAGTTTTCAACAATTCTTCCTCTTTTTGATCATTTTCCTTCTTCAAAAGCTCAATTTTTTGATCACGAACGCGTAGTTTATCCTTGATTGTAACCAAAAATTCGTTCATTTTCAGGTTTTCTGCCTCGATTTTGCCTTGCAAAGCCAAGTTTTCATTCGTTAAATCCTCATTTTTTCTTGTTTTTTCATTTAGTTCGTTTTGAGTTTTCTCCATGTTGCCTTGCAAAGTCAGGTTTTCACTCGTTAAATCCTCGTATTTTCTTGTTTTTTCATTTAGCTCGTTTTTAGTTTTCTCCATACTTTTTTTTAAATCGTCCATTTCTGTTAAACATTTCCTATTTGTTCTTTCCAATTCTTCGAAACCCCTAGTTTTTTCATTAAAAAGTCGCTCTAATTCCTCTTTTTCCTTATAGATACCCTCTTTCTCCTTCATTAAATCATTGTTTTTCTCCTCCAAAATAACCTTTTCACCATGTAAAATCGAATTTTCTGCTTTGATTTCCTCCATTTCACTTAAAACCTCATGTTTTTCTCCTCTAATCAACTCATTTTCTATCATCAAAGCCTCAATTTTCTCTTCCATCATCTCTTTATCTTCTCCCAATTCCAACATTTCTTTATTAAATCCATCTTCCAATTTTTTTTTCTCCTCAATTAAAGCTACTTTTTCTATCTCAAATTCAATTAAAACTCCTCTCAAGTCAGAGTCATTTGCCTTTAACAAAGCTAAATCCATATCTTTTTCCTCAATAATTTGAGTTAAATTTTCGATTTTTTCAAGAAATTTGGAATTTTCCTCTTGAAGACATTTGTTGGTTTGTTCAGTCTGATGTTCTTCCAAGGATTTTTTCTCGAAAACACGCAAGGAATCGCTTTTTCGTCTAGAATCTTCTTTTTCATAAAAATAACTGGCCTGCAGGATTTCAAACTCTTCCTGAAGACGAAGAAAATCGCTTTGAAGAGCTTCAAAACGCAACTTTTCGCTTTCTGAAACTGAAAACGTAAAAAATGGCTTGAGAAAAGCATCAAGATCTGGGGGGAAATCATCAAAAACTTGGGATTTTTCCAAAACAATTTGTGTGTTTCTATATTAATTATCGAAAAAAAAATAACCATTTAATTGTACCTAGGTGATGGAGTCTGGTTTTTCTCCAAAAAAATTTTGATTTCGCTTCTTTCACGGAGTATTTTTTGCAGGAAGCTTTCGATTTCCCTCATGAGCATTCCATTTTCTGATAGTTTATCTTTGATTTCTCCCATGAATTCGCATTTCCCCTTTTTTTCGCTCAAATCACTCAATATTTCCCCGCTTTTCTTCACCAATACCCAAAAAAACCTTTCCTTTTCTAATTCCTTTTCGTTGATTTCATATATCAACTTCCAATTGCCCACGATTTCTTGGCTTTTCAACAATTCTTCTTTGAGTCTCTTAATTTCCAATTTGAGCACTTCAACATTTCCAGTCATTTCCTCATTAACACATGCTTTGTTTCGGATCATTTTGGCTCTTTGAGCGAATTTCAATGTGGATAATGTCTCACAAAAAGAGCTTGAAGCTGAGGAAATAGCAGCTATCATGCAGGTTTTTGAATTTCCTCCCAAGGAATCTCTCAATATAAAGGTGAGTTTCGAATCACGATAAGGAATATGTTTGGATTTCCTTTGATTTGATTCCACGAGGGAATTTATCACACATCCTTTAAAGGATTAAGGATTAAAAAAAATCAAAAATTTTTCAAATTTAAGAATTTTACCTAAAATTGTTAGGGATTTGTTGATATTTCCTGCTTCTTTTAAACGACTACCACTGGTTCCACTTTGTTTCTGTCTTTCAGAGCCAGCAAGATCCACAAAATTTAACTTTGAGACACGTTGATTAATCACATTGTTGACTTTTTTCTAAAGGAATTTTCAACAAGAGAACTTTTTTATTTAAAAATACCTGGCTTTCAACGGTAATTGTAAAGATCGAATGCGATCGTGAGCTCTCAATATTCATATAAGTTGAGCCAATATGCCTATTTTTCATCCCTTTTTTCATGATTTCCATCATTTGAACTGCATTTTCTGCTTTTTCCTCCGAAAGACCCTCAACATAAGGTCCTTTCTTTACATCCTCTCGAATTTGGAGCCCGCAATTGCCACTTTTCAGCTAAAATTAAACTTTATTTTTTTTATATTCTTTTATCTAAAAAATTACCAAATCGTTGATTTGCTCGTTATAAATCTCCAAATAGGTGACTTTCAAACAAAATTCACTTTCCTTTTCTCTCGCGATCAAATCGAATAAATATTCAAACACTTTCGGTTGTAACCCCCATTCTTCATTCTTATCAAACCTCCCCTGCATTGTATGAGTCTTGCCAGCTCCCGTTTGCCCATATGCAAATATGCATATATTATACCCTTCAATGCATATTTCGGCTAAAGGTCGTCCTACAATATCAAATAAACCAACTTGTGAAACCACTTTGCCAGCCACAAAATCGAAATAAAAGACTTTTTGTTCTGGTTTGGTGTCTAAAGTGATTTTGCTGGGATCTTGAGAGTCCAAAAAGAGACAGGATCTGGCACCTTCTTGGATTTCCTTGGAGTTTAGGGGACGAACTCGAACGAGGACTTGGATATTCGGATTGGATTTATCGAAAAGGGTTGGGGAGGATATTGGAGAGATTGGCTGAATGTCCATAGACAGAATTAGTTTTTAAGGGAAATAATTTGAATTTTGAATTTGAATTTAGAGCCAAAAATACGAAGAGAAAAAAAGGAGTGTCTTTTTTTTTGAATTAAAGGGAAAAAAAATAAAAACCAAAATATTGAAAATACTGTTATGTTTTGCAGTTTCTCTCCTTCTAAAATTGCGTTTATTTTCGATTTTTTTATTAATAAACCTTTTATTTTTTTTTAATGGACCGAACAAGAAAAGCGTGAATTCTTCTTTTTTTTTTCCTTATAAACCACTAAAATTTCCTTCATTTTCCCTTTCAATTAGTGTCTCACAATCTTTCACTAATTGCTTCTGGGTAAATGAAGTTTCTTTGGCTGCACAAAGAAGTCTCCTGAAAAACTCTGGAATTTCCGCTTTGCTTTTCCCTAAAAAGTCGATCAAATCTTCATCCAACAAGAAAAACTTCGATCTTCTCCAACAAACGAATCGAACCAATCTTCAAAGCATAGAATCCCTTGATTCTTTGAAAAAGAAAAACACTGGTTTTTCCATAAAGTTTCATTTTTAAATTCTTTTAAAAGATCCCCCCGAGAAACAATTGAGCTTTATAAGCAAGCCCAACATTTTAAACGTTTCAAACGATGTGAAGTCTTTATTCTTGAACTCATTGGAAAAGAAACAAAATTCATTAAATAAACGACTTTTTCGCAATGTTGTACTCAAAAAGCTCCGGAAGAAGTTCTCTTTAGAAAAAATGGACACTCCTTCGCGGAAATCGCTTCAAAAGAAAGGGTCCTTTATAAACGAGACTTCAACCATGATGGGAACGACACTTCATGTTTTTGAGAATTTAAAAGCTCATCATCGAAGCATTTGTGATGCTTCTAATTTGCAAAGTATTTCAAGAGAAGCCATCGAAATGAAATATCTTGACCAATTAAAGGAAGAAATCAATTTAAGAAATAAGGAAAAAGATGAGGACTTTGATCTGATGGATGAGAAAAAGAAAAAAGAAATCGAGAATTCGCTTATCGGGTTTAAAGAGGAGTTACAAATTTATAAGGGGAAAATCAAGGAACAGAAGAAAATCGAGGCCTTGAAAAGAGATGTTTTGTTCAGAAGCGAAGTGAAGATTTTGCAGATGAATCAACAGGTAAATATTAAGAAAATCTAGAAATTCTTTGAAAATGGAAACAGAAAAGAAACATCTGCGAATTTTACCAGAAAATGGAGGAAAATGAAAGAAAAGAAAGCGTTTCTGAAGCCAGAAAAGGCAGCAAGAAAGCGTCTATGGGGAATAAAAGAATAGTTTTTGTAGAGGATTTTATGCGTTCTCAAGTTTTTTTTATATTTTTTTTTTTTTAAAGAAATTACCTTTTTCTTAGTTAATAAAAAAGGAAAAAGAAAAGAAACTTGATGAAATCCAAGAAAATCTAAAAAAACAAACTGAAAATCAGGTGCAAATGAAACGAGAAGTCGATAAAATTGAGCGGGAAATAAAGGACTCACTTGAAAAAAAAAGTCATTTAGTCACTTGCCTCAAGAACTTCTATTTAAGTGTCTTGAAAAATGAGGATTTCTTCAATTTATTGGAATTTGATCTGAGCGAAATCCTCGTTTCACTTTGGAAATTGAAATATAAGGTGGATTTTTGTGATATGCCTGCTATTTTAGATGAAAAATCAAGGGCTTTTCTATTAGATTTAGCGGAAATGAATAGACAATATGAGAAAATGAAGAAAAAGACTCGAAAAAGAAAATTTGAGAGCAGCAAGACGGGTTCTATGATTTTAATGAAAAATTCGAGTCTTCATGAAAATAATGACAAAAATGGTTTTTATGAAATCCGCTCGTTTCAAAAATCGTTTAAAAACTTCGAAACTCAATTGGAAAAAAAATGCCGGTCTTTTCATGAAGTATCCATTGATAAGTAAAAAGAAATTATAGAAAAAATTTTAAAAGAAAGGGAAAAAAATCGAAGTTTTTGAAAATAAAGAAGATGAAAATGAATTTGAATTAAGCGATTTAGTGAATAAAATGAATGGGATGAAGGATTTTGAAAAACACAGAATTTTTCAAGAAAATTTAAAGAAAAGACTCACTTATAGTGATTTGGTGTCTTTGAAAAGTTATTTTCGCTTTCTTTTCGGAAAAACACATAGCAATAGTGTGTATTTGGAATTCGTCTCAGAAAAAAGAGTATTTTAAAAAACAATTATTTATTTTTTAAATTAATTTATTTGGATTTGAAGATTTTTGATCAAAAAATTAAAAAAAACCAGACATTTAATTTTAAAGGGACTTTGAAAAACAATCCGGGTGGGGGAGGTTTAATGGATTCGGAAATTATGTATAAAAATATGGTGAAGGAACAACAGAAGAAAAAAAATATTGTTTCGAAAAAAAAGGATTTTGTCAAAGAAGAGAAAAACTTCGAAGAAGCCCATAGCTGGAAAAACTCTATGAGTAAAATCATGAATGAATCGAATTAAATAAAGTTGATTACAGTATGTTTTTTTGTTTATCTATGTTTTAGTTGGCTTTCACTTTCTAACTAATTTAATTTTTTTAAGAATAAAAACTCTAAAGAAATAATTTTTTATTTCTTTTAAAAAAAACAACATTTTGTAAATTTAAAAAAAACCAAAAAAACAACTTCGAACATTTATTCTCATGGTTTTCATTGCGAGTGACAATTATTACAAAATGTATTCAGGCAATAAATTGAGTTTTGCATTTTTATTTTGCTTTTTCGTTTGGATCTTTATTTTCATCGCTCCATTCTTTTTGGCTTTCACAACAAGAAGTGTTCATTTCTTTATCTGCTAATTGCTTAAAATAAAAATAAAAAAAGATTTTTGGCCTACAAGTGAATTTTATTATGAACAACCAGCAGTTTCCTTGACACCAGATGTCATAATTTTAGCTCAAACTGAGACTCAAAATTATTTTTATTCTAACATCGACCTGATAAATCGAAAACTTCAAAATACAGGAATGATAAGCCCAATAATCAAAGTAATTTCTTTGAAGAAATAAATTAATGAATCTAACTTTCTCTTGTCAGTACGCTAACATTGATGAAAATAATGATAATTTACCAGATAGAATCACATTTAAAGCAATTTTAAGCACTAATTCCAATGCTTTTAAAAATATAGACTTGTTTCTTTTTTTTAATTATGGGTTAAGGGTATTCTAATCATTATAATTCAATTTCATAATTGAAAATCCTTTGAAAAAGACAAAAGTCAGATTACAAATGCAAAGTGTCGTGAAAGTCTCATTTTCTTCCACCAATGGCATTTATCAGGGATTTTCTTTTGGAGATTTGAACTTTAAACAACAAAATACTCTCGAAAGCTCGTAAAAATAATAGTTATTTTAAAAAGTTTTAGTTTTTTCTACAGATTTTATACTCAAAACCTTTATAACCAAAGTGAAATCAATGATGTGGATGAATTTAATCCTATAGTTTTTATACAAAAATACTTGGAAAGAAATCGTAAACATCGTTTTTATTCATTTTATATTCATTTTAATTAGAATCGTTGGAATTTGATTCTACTTCTTACCAATCTTCAGGTATAAGCAATCAAAATTATTCTGAAATTTCAGTTGAATTTAGAATCCCGATTTTCCAACAAATTGAGTAAATTTTTTTATAGTGAATCTTTTCGTTATTCTTAAATAATAATAAGATATGTTCCAACTATCATTGACAGCTGGAAAACCGCCTGGACACAATATGTGTCTCTTTTTGTTCCTTTATATATATTTTGGAAATATCTGATGAATTTCGTTTATAAAATAAGAATTTTGGGGAATTGCACTTCCACAAATCTACCAAAACTTTAATTTTGAATAATTTTTTTTTTCTTTTTTTTTCTGCAGATTTAATTTTTTTTTTTATTATTACGAGATTAATCTCATTGAGAATTAATGGCCTCTGCCTCTTTTCGTCTTGTCAGACTCAATAACAGATTTTTAAAGTGTCCAGAAAGCTTTGCAAGGCCTGTCGTAGTCATTTGCTTTGACGGATTGGATCCCAACTATGTAATAGCAGCTGACAGAAAAGGGGTTATTCCTACTATATCAAACATGATTAAAAAGGGCTTTTATTCTGAAGTGAGGTGCTCAATGCCTTCATTCACGAATCCTAACAACATTTCGATTGTCACTGGTGAGAGTACCAATGTTCATGGAATTTGTGGAAACTATTTTTTTGACAGCACAACAAACACCGAAGTCATGATGAATGACCCCAAGTATTTAACAGCGGAAAATACTATTTTTTCTAAATTTTATGAAGAAAAGTATAAGGTAGGAGCGGTGACTGCTAAAAACAAGCTTTTTAATTTGCTTTCTTACAAACTAAAATTCGATCAGCAAGAAAATCATCATCCTATATGCTTTAGCGTTGAAGGAGCGAAAGAAGCTGTTTTTGAGAAGAATGGAATTGATAATTTGATTAATCAGTTGGGTGATCCTCCAGATATTTATAGTGCGGAATCTTCAGTATATGTGTTGAAAGCTGGAGTGCATTTACAGAACAACAGCAAGTTAAGGAGGGACATCTTATACCTCTCTACGACCGATTATGTGTTCCATAAATATGGCCCAGAAGAAAGCGAATCAATGGATTACCTCAGAGAAATGGATAATCAAACAAGTGAACTCATTAAAAGTGACTGTTTGGTCGCTATCACTGCAGATCATGGAATGAATGCAAAGAATAAAGGAGTCATTTATTTGGAAGAGATTGTACCATCGACAAGTACTGTAATATTGCCAATAACTGACCCCTATGTCAAGCATCATGCTTCTTTGGGATCCTATGCTACCATTTATCTGTCCAAAGAAGAGTTAAAAAACACTGATAGCATAATACAAACCCTACTGAGAACAGAAGGAATTGAATCAGTATATAAAAGGGAAAAGGCTGCTAAACTGTTCAATTTACCTAAAGACAGAATTGGTCATTTAGTTTTGGTTTCCAAGAAACAATATGTTCTGGGCACATCAAAGAGCAAGCATGATTTAAGCGTGCTGGATAGGCCATTGAGATCACATGGAGGACTCACTGAGCAAAAGGTGCCTTTTATTCTAAGTTCTGTATTGAAAACAAAACGGAAACCTAGAAATAATTACGATATCTTTGAATATTGTTTAAATGATCTTTAAAAATTAAAGAAATTGGATATTGTTTAAATGATTTTTAAAAAATTAAAGAAATTGTTTATGAATTTTTTTTAAGTCCTGCCAATACGAATTCATTTTCTATATATTTTAAATTTCCTGTTAATGCTTTTCAGTTTTCTGTCCAAATTAAAAATAATATTGGTCTTTATCAAATTCCTTTTTCTTCTAAAGTTTCGAAAACATTGCGCAGCAAAGCACTACCCTTTCTTTCTAATTGGAAATCATTTGTGTTGAAAATCCGGTGTTTCTCAAAATCTGGGCCAAACATTTCCTCTCCATGTTTAGTAACAAAATCTCTAATCTAAATAAAATTTGTTTTTTTCCAACAAATAAAAATATAAAAATGAAAAATGGTATGGTCATTACCCTGAGTTGATTAGTTTTTCTGGAAAACCTGAGCTGACTATACTTTGATGTATCTATTAAAAATACAAGCTTGGCTTTAACAGTTTTAAATTGTCTCACGACCCCATCGACTGATCTCACCAAGACTAAAAATTTCAAAGAAAAAAAAATTAATACAATCCAGAAAGAAGCAATACTGTAAGCATAAAGTGGCCAGAGAAAAAAGAATGAAATTGTTAATAGGAATTGATAAAAGCTGTTCTGAGTCACGTATTCTACTATCAAATAATAGTAGAGAAAAGCGAACAAAAATGCATAAAATGGAAACATTCCGATAGCGCAAATGATTTTATGGCTGGCAACGACATCCTTACCAAAAACCTTCACTTTTGAATTTGAAAGTGCTTTTTTTCTCTCTTTTTCCCCTAAATAGGAAATCAACACAGCAAATGGAGCTGAAATTATTACTCCTGGTATAGCCTTTTAAAATTCAAAAAAATGAACGTTAAAACAAAAGTATTACAAAAGCGAGACTGAATA
>Ga0302320_10031204_pt1 | contig 10121 bp, 9 predicted proteins | sample Bog_T0_3_FD_202130 | JGI IMG/M metagenome (GOLD analysis project Ga0302320, IMG submission 202130) | Peat permafrost microbial communities from Stordalen Mire near Abisko, Sweden - Bog_T0_3 | ecosystem: Environmental > Terrestrial > Soil > Wetlands > Peat | place: Sweden: Abisko, Stordalen Mire...
TGTCCATCTCCTCGCGCACAATGCCGATGATCTTGTTCAGCGACCGCTGCCCGAACGGGAGATAGTTGTAGATTCCCGCTCCGAGCTGCCGAATGTATCCGGCGCGGAGCAGAAACTTGTGGCTGGCGACTTCAGCGTCTGAAGGGGCCTCGCGAAGAGTGGGAACAAAGAGCTTAGACCAGCGATGCATAGAGATAAAGACAAACTTTCCCGTCCGATTAAGGCGGACGAAGCTCAAATCTACGTTTCAATTCATTCTAAATGTACCGGAGTGGGCAACTCGCGAAGACGTCCTCAGGGCTCAATGCCGGCAATCGACGCGACAATCTCACGCACAGCAAAAAGGACATCATCGGTGGATTTGCCAATAAGGACCGGGTCGCGCACATCCCAATCCACGCTGCGCATGTGTGAGCAAAGCACCGCGCCATGGACTGGCAAACCCGGCGGCAGCACAACCTCTGAAGCATATCCCTTGACCTTGCTTGTGATCGGGCAGACATAAGCCAGAGCTGTCTTTTTGTTGAATCGCCAGGACGAAAGCACTAACGCCGGGCGGCGTCCAGCCTGTTCGCGGCCTGCCTGCGGGTCGAAATCAAGCCAGATCAGATCTCCGGCATCAGGGACGTAGGCGCTTACCAAACCTCGGCCCCGCGATCAGGCCCCCAATCGATTCTTTCCATTTCCGCACCCTCAGGGATCCCCTCCAGCAGTTTATCGAGAGTCATGCGCCTGCGAGGCTTTACTGAAGCCTCACTCTTCGAGACCAAAGAAAGGCCCCCCGCGCCATTCGGAACCCACTCCACCGGCTCGCCGACACGCAACGACGCCTGCGCCACTAATTCCTCTGGAACCTCAACAGTCAGAGTGTTCCCCACGCGGACAATGCGGGTAGTCATAGGGCAACTCCTGTCCCATATCATATCGCGAAACAGATCGCCTGTCTGACAATTGAATCTCACACGCTTCCCCCGACAAGAACCGGCGGCCTGCGTTCCCAATTTTCTCGGAGCCAACAGGCTGCATAATTGACAAAGGAGGTGCAATGACAGTCGAAGAAGTCACTGAAATAATTCGCCTGCAGGCTGGGGATGATCTCCGGACGACATATTGCCATGGGGTAACTCTTGAGCAGGCGCTTGTCACACCAAAGGAGATATCGGTGATCGCCCGGTCCGTTCGCGGCGGTAAGGTTAGCGACCAGCAACCGAAGTTTGGCTCGTCGGGCAGGAAAACTCCGGCGATGGATACAAAATCATCATGCGCGAAGATGATCTCCAGTTTGGGCTGGCATCGAACGGCGGTCCTTCAGACAAGCACCTCACCTTGGTCGGCTGGTATGGCAGCCTCCGCTCTGCATGCATCGGCATGTAAAATGCCAATCCCAAGCCAATGCAAAAATGGCTCGAAAAAAGGAATGCCGGAATTGGCTTATGAGGCGCCTCCTGATCGCCGACTTCTGATCCCTGATCCCTGTTCCCTGCCTTTAAATCAGTTCAACTCCCCACAAATCATGCAAATGCAGTACGCCCTCGACAGTCTGCTCCGGCCCAACAACCACCAGCGAAGTAATCTTCCGCTCCTCTAAGTTGGCCAGCGCCGTTGCTGCCAGTTCGCTCCCGGCAATGGTTCGCGGCTTCGCGTTCATCGCTTCGCCCGCCGTACGGCTCAAAGCCGCCCCGCCCTCGCGCTCCAGCAGCCTTCGCAAATCCCCGTCGCTGATGACCCCACACAGCCGCCCCTGCTGCTGCACCGTCGTCATCCCCAGCTTCTTTGACGACATCTCATAAATCACATCCGTCATTGCCGTCGCCGGCGCAACCACCGGCACCGCATCCCCCGCATGCATGAGGTCGCGAACTAACGCCAGTTTCTTGCCCAGCTTCCCTCCCGGATGCAGATCCGCAAAGTCTTCCGCTCGAAACCCCTTGCGCAAACTCACCGCAATGGCCAACGCATCGCCCAGAGCCAACATCGCCGTCGTTGAAGCCGTCGGCGCCAGGTTCAGCCCGCAAGCCTCCCGCTCCACGCTGCAATCGAGCGCCACATCGCTAGCCACCGCCAGCGTCGAGCTCAGATCACAGCAAAAACTGATCAGCGCATCCCCCTTGCGCTTCAGCGTGGCCAGCAGCCGCAAAATCTCTTCCGTCTCCCCGCTCGCCGAAAGCGCAATCACCACGTCCCCAGGCATCAGCACGCCCAGGTCGCCATGCACCGCCTCAGCCGGATGCAGAAACAGCGCCGGTGACCCCGTCGAACTCAGCGTCGCCGCAATCTTTTGCGCAATAATCCCGCTCTTCCCCATCCCCGTCACCACCACGCGCCCATGCGACTCCCCGCAGCGCATCACCAGTTCCACGGCCCGCGAAAAGGCCTCGGACATTGCGCCTTCCAGCCGGGCTGCCAACGCCAATAAGGCCGCCGCTTCAGTCCTCACCAGCGCAGCAGGCTGAAAACAATCGTCTTCGTCGAAATTGCTCATCGGTTTCTGATCCTACCACTCACGGCACCAATTGGAAGCCCGCCCGTCTTCCTCGTACAATAAGTCAGAGGTCTTGTCCACCGTGAAACGAAACACCATTGTCCTGGGCGCCGTATTGTTTATCCTGTCTACCTTTGCCTGGGCTGGCTGGGCGAACTACGAATATCGCAAACAGGCTGCGGAGCGGCTTCTGGCGTCCGTCGCCAAGGGCGAGCTCGTGGTCGATGCCTCCAGCGGCGACGGCAAGTATGTTTCCCCGCTCACCGGCAAGCCCGCCCCCGCCTTCGCTCTCGAAGACCTGACCGGCAAAAAAGTCTCGCTGGCCGACTACAAAGGCAAAGCGGTACTGGTCAACTTCTGGGCCACCTGGTGCGCCCCTTGCAAAATCGAAACGCCCTGGCTTGTGGAACTGCGCAACCAATATTCGGCGCAAGGCTTTGAGGTTCTCGGCATCTCCGCCGATGACCTTGACAAGGACGATGTCAAAAAGCTCGCAGACGAGAAAAAAGAGATTGGCCGCACCGCAGACCAGCTGCATATCCCCTACCCGGTGCTGATCGATGGCGGCTCGATCGACACCGCTTACGGCGGGCTGGACGAACTGCCCATGTCGTTCTATGTTGATCGCAACGGCACGGTCGTCGCGACGCAGATGGGGCTGAGCTCAAAAGACGAAATGGAAGCCAATATCAAGAAGGCGCTCGGAAACTAGGATTCGAGGAATAGGGAATGTACATGGCTGGAAAAAGAAACTGGGTTTCTGTTGCTGCCACGCTCTTGGTGCTGGCAATGCCTTCCGGATGGGCGCAGTCCGACACCATGAGCCACTCCATCCTCGCCGGTTCCGCAGTCGAATTCCAATACCCCGAACAGATCACCGTTCCCGCCGGAAAAACCACCACAGTCGCCCTTCATTTCCGCGTAGCTCAGGGCCTCCACATCAACTCCCACACCCCCCGCGACCAGTACCTCATCCCCACCGCCTTCTCCATCCCCGATGGAACCGGCGTCCAGCTTTCCGACGCAGTCTATCCCCCAGGCAAGGACTTCACGCTCCCTGCCGCCCCCGCCGACAAGCTCAGCGTCTACACCGACGAGTTCGTCATCCAGGCCAAAATTGTAGCCCCCGCCGGCAACCATCTCGTTCAGGCCAAGCTCCACTTTCAGGCCTGCAACAACGCCATGTGCATGCCCCCAAAAACCATCCCCGTAGCCATCGACGTTATCGGCAAGTAACGAGCTTTCCGCCCAAAGACCATCTTTTCTTTGTTTCTGAGGAAGGCTAGTATGAAGAAAGCAGGAGCGTGTCATGGCCACTCAACCCGTCGCGCGCAAGTCAGTCGAAACCACCTCCAGACGCAAGCGTCCAGCGCATTTCCTGGAAGTCGTTTCGGTTGTGACTACTTCAACGCGGACGACTTTGCAGCTCACCTGAATAACGGCTCCTACCTGGGCATTCCAAAATCGATCCGCGCAATTGTCGGCCCGGTCTGCGAGAAATTCATTCAAGATCACATTGCGGATGGTAGGGATTTCGCGACGGAAACCACACTGCACAGCTCCGCGGTTTTCGAACAAATGGAGCGGGCCCACCTAGCTGGATTTCAGGTCAGATTCACCTATATATGCGTCGGTGGGCTCGACATGGCAATTGACCGGGTAGCTGGAAGATCCATCCTCGGCGGCCACAGCGGCTCAGAAGACACAGTGCGCGACATTCGGACAAAAAGCTTCGCGAACCTCCTCCGCGTCTTCGACGAATTGGGAAAGACGATCGACCTCCTCGATCTTTACGACAATTCCGCCTTCGCAACTCCCCCGAAACTCGTCGCCTCATTCAGCGGACGAGGAATCACTTTCCTCGCTCCACAACTCCCGTCCTGGATCGACGAAGCGTTAGGCCACACCCAATACTCCGCTGCAAATGTTCGCAGAGTCTTCAGCCAAAAGAAACTTTTGTCCCTCCCCCGCCGATAACAGGCTCAATCCTCCTCGAATCCCGCTTTCGCCTTCAATCGAAAAACCGAATCTTAGCTTCCCGTAACACTCCGTTAAAACTCTATTCATGTCTGATTCACACCGCTTGGTTAGTCTCCGAGAAGCAAGGGGTGTCTATCCCTCGCTTTACTCCCAAGGAGAAAATGCAGATGCTCCGAGTCATCATCGGACAGTTGAGATCTTTCCCTGTCTTTGCAATCTTTTTTTTGGCGCTCATCGCAGTGCCCGCCTTTGCCCAGAACACAAGTGGAACCGTGAAAGGAATCGTCGCCGACTCCGCCGGCAAAATGGTCATCGGCGCCTCGGTCACTCTTGAAGATGCCGCGGGAACCCCGGTGCAGCGCGCCCTCACCGACAAGGAGGGCTCTTTCTCCTTTGCCAGTGTTGGCTCCGGCCACTACACCCTCGCCGTCAGCGCCACCGGCTTCGGCACCGAGCTGCGCCCCATCCCCGTCACCAGTGGCGAGCAGAAATTCGATTTCAAGCTGGCTCTCGCCTCGGTCGCTGAAGAGGTTGTCGTCGAGTCTGAAGATAACTCCTCGCTCGCCGTGCAATCCGCGCCCGTCAAGGCTCTGCTCGATGCCGCTTCCGCCCGCACTGAAATCTCCAGTAACTACATCGCCGAGTACACCTCTCCGGTCACCGACTTTGCCGACATCATCCAGGCCGCTCCCGGCACCGTCAGCTACACCACCAACGGTGTGGGCAACGGCCAGGCCAAAATCTTCTTCCGCGGATTCGTCGACGACGACTACACCATGACCTGGGACGGAGTGCCCTTCAACGACTCCAATGATCCCAGCCACCACTCCTGGGCTTACGTCCCTGCCCCTGCTATCGGCTACGTCGACTTCGACCGCAGCCCCGGCACCGCCTCTGATATCGGTCCTTCCAACTTTGGCGGCTCGATCCACTTCTTCTCGCCAAGGCTCAGCGATGAGGCCCAGGTAAAGGGCGAGGTGACCTACGGATCGTTTAATACCTACCAGGTCCTCGGTGAGTTCAACACTGGCCTTTTCGGCGGCAAGAATCCCAAGGCTCACTTCTGGCTCGAGGGCCACTACCAGAGCTCGGACGGCTACCAGACCTTCTCGCCCAAGCAGGATGTCGCCGCGACCGCCAAGTTCGACTACAAATTCAGCGACCGCACCGACCTCACTGTCATTGGCACCAACATCATCGTTGACGCTTTCAACAATAACGACCCCACCCGCCGCCAACTCTTTCATCACGGCGACAACTATCTTTACGACAACAACATGTTGAATCCGGACGGCACTTACAACGCTCAGTACTGGCGCTACTCGGTCTACCATGTCCCGACCTTCTTCGACATTATTTCCTTCAACCACGACTTCGGCAGAGCCTGGAAGCTCGATTCCAAGTCCTACACCTACGGCTACTCCAACCATCAGCACTACCAGAACACGACGGACAACGACCTGGTGACCGACTCGGTACTAACCAAGCCGATCGAAGAAAAAGTTGGAGGAGATGACCAGCCCACTGGGGCGAACTACGACAAGAAGCCCACCGGAGTCGACAAGCTCAACCAGTACGGCCGGTACGGCGAAATCGATGCTCTCAGCTATGCCACCAAGTGGGGCGTCTTCCGTGTAGGGAACTGGTTCGAGCATACCGAAACTCTTCGCTATCAGACCTACACTGACCCCATCACCTGGGTCGATTCCCCCTATATCAAGAACAACAAGTTCCACGAGCACTTCTTCACCTATGCTGTCCAGCCCTATGCCGAGTTCCAGTTGGTGGCCATTCCGCGCTGGACCATCACGGCTGGCGTCAAGGACGCCTTCTTTCGAATGGATCTGACCCAGTATCCGGACGGCAAAGTGGTTGGCCCGCTCGGATGCACTTCTCTCTTAAGCGCAGACTGCAGCATCACCGTCCAGCACTCGCAGGACTACAACTCCATCCTGCCCTCGGTTGAAGCCAACTACCGCATTAACAACAACTGGTCCGCTTACGGCCAATATGGCCGCGGCACGATCGCTCCCTTCAGCAGCGTCTTCGATACCACCGGAGCCCAGGTTGCTGTCACCCCGCCGCCCACCATCGCAGACACCTATCAGGGCGGCACGGTAGTGAAGCTCAACCGCTTAGCTTTCGACGCGGACGCTTACCACATTCACTTCACCAACACTTACTCGACGTTTACGCCATCCAGCGGCCCGGACGAGGGCTTCGCGTTTTACTATGCCAACCCGGACTCTAACACGAATGGTTTCGAGGCCGAGGGCAACCTCGCCGTCACGCGCACCCTGAGCTTCAACGCGAACGGTACCTTCGGTGTCGCCAAGTACGAAGCAGCCGGGGCCCAGGCGGCCACGTCTACTGCTCCCGCCACTCCCGCCACCCCGGTGGCCTGGGTGGCCAGCACCCCTCACGATACTGAGTCGCTGGGTATGACCTATCGCGAAAGGGGTCTCGACTTCGGCATCTTCGGCAAGCGAATCGGATCCATGTGGAACGACATCGGTAACGATCACCAGACCGTTCCCATTGACCCGTTTTGGATGAGCAATCTCTTCGTGAACTACAGCATCCGCGGCAACTCGATGTTCGGTGGGTCGAAAATCAAGCTCAGCATCAACAACATCTTCGATAGCCACGACACTGTAAACATCGGCGCGGCCAACGATGGAACTTCGCTGACTACGCCCTACCCAACCACTCCTGGACCTGAGGTATCGGGGGATCTGCAACCCTATACCCCAAGCTGGAATGACACCCTCGAGAAGCAAGCTGGCCGCGCGGTCATGATCACCTTCCAAATGGCACTCTCGCACCACGAGAAGTAATTCTGCACATGTGCCCCAGGTCTCCTGTTGCAGACTTGGGGCACATGGTGTAAACAAGCCATCGGTTTGCCAACCAGCCTACTTATTCTCAATCTTTGCCCACGAATCCCTCAGCGGCAGCGTCCGGTTAAACACCAGGCTCCCTTCTGCCGAATCCTGGTCCAAACAGAAGTACCCGACGCGTTCAAACTGGAAATGCGCTCCAACCTTGGCGCCGGCGAGCGACGGCTCCAACTTCGCAGCGGTTAGAATCTCCAGGGACCCCGGGTTTAGATTGTCCAGCACATCCTGCCCCTCATCTACATCGGTAGGATCGGCCTTGGTGAACAGCTTGTCGTAAAGGCGGATTTCCGCCGAGATTGCATGTGCCGCCGACACCCAGTGCATCGTCGACTTCACCTTGCGCCCATCGGGTGAATTGCCGCCCTTGCTGGCAGGGTCGTATGTGCAATGGACCTCAACGACACCGCCATCGGCATCCTTGACCACGCTCTGCGCCGTCACAAAATAAGCCCCGCGCAGCCGCACTTCCTTCCCCGGCGAAAGGCGGAAATACTTCGGAGGTGGAAGCTCGCGAAAATCGTCCTGCTCAACGTAAATCTCCCGCGAAAACGGCACCTTACGCACCCCCGCAGCCCCGTCTTCCGGATTGTTGGCAACCTCGAAGTATTCCACCTGCTCTTCAGGATAGTTGTCGATCACCAGCTTCAAGGGTCGCAGCACGGCCATTGCGCGGTTGGCTCTCCGGTTCAGATCGTCCCGCTGGTAGTGCTCCAGCATCTCGATGTCGGTGCTGCCGTTAGTGCGCGAAGTCCCAATGGCCGCGCAAAACGCCCGCAGTCCCTCCGCCGTAAACCCGCGCCGCCGAATGCCCGCCAGCGTAGGCATGCGCGGATCGTCCCATCCGCTCACCCGCTTTTCCTGGACAAGCTGCAACAGTTTCCGTTTAGACAGCAGCGTGTAAGTCAGGTTTAGCCGGTCAAATTCAAATTGCTGCGAAGGGAATATTCCCAGCTGCTCGATATACCACCGATAAAGCGGCTGATGGTCGGCAAACTCCAGCGTGCACATCGAGTGAGTGACCTGCTCAATCGAATCCGACTGCCCGTGCGCGTAGTCGTACATCGGATAGATGCACCACGCGTCGCCCGTCCGTTGATGCGTAGAGTGCAGGATGCGATACATCACCGGATCGCGCATGTTGATGTTCGGCGAAGCCATGTCGATCTTCGCTCGCAGGACGCGCGTGCCGTTGGGGAATTCGCCGTTCTTCATGCGCGCGAAGAGATCGAGATTTTCCGCAACCGTCCGATTGCGATACGGGCTGTCTTTGCCAGGCTCCGTCAGCGTCCCGCGGTGTTCGCGAATCTCGTCCGCCGACAGATCGTCGACGTAGGCCTTGCCGGCCTTGATCAACTGCAAGGCCCACTCGTAAAGCTGGCCGAAGTAGTCTGACGCGTAGCAGAGCCGATCCCACTCAAAGCCGAGCCAGCGTACGTCCGCCATTATGGAGTCGACGTATTCCTGTTCCTCTTTATCAGGATTGGTGTCGTCGAAGCGGAGGTTGGTCTTGCCGCCGACTTCGTCGGCTAGGCCGAAGTCGAGGCAGATGGCCTTGGCGTGGCCGATGTGGAGATAGCCGTTGGGTTCGGGGGGGAAGCGGGTCTGCACCACCGCCTCGCCGTACTTTTGCGTGCGCACATCCTCCGCAATCTGGTCGCGAAGAAAGTTCGATGTGCGAGTTTCGGGACTATCCGGATTCAAATCAGTCATTCCTGCGCTTCCTTATTTCGTCTTCAGTCTCTGCGCTCAAGCGAGCGATTCAAGCCTTTTTTCGGCCTCACCAATGCGCGCAACACAAACCTCGCGCCCCAGCACGGCCATTGTTTCAAACAGCGGCGGCGCGTTCTTCCGTCCGCACACAGCCACTCGGATCGGCTGGAACATCGGCCCCGCCTTCACCCCAAGTTCAGCCGCAGCCCCGCGCAAGGCCTGTTCCAGCGCAGCAGCATCGAAAGCACTCTCCTCCACCACTGAGGATGCCTTCCTCAATATCCGCCCCGCGAGCGCCGCATCGCCCTTTTGTGGAATCAGGTCGGCCGGATCATACGGCGCAAGCTCCTCCACAAAAAAGAAATCGGCCACGCTCACAGCATCCCGCAGATACTTCATGCGCTCGCGAATCAGCGGCGTAACTCCGTGCAGCTTTTCCGGCGTCGTCGTCAGCCCGGCCTCCACAAAAAAAGGCTCGATCAGATGGCTCAGTTCCTCCACCGGCAAAGCTCGAATATGTTCAGCATTCAGCCATAACGCCTTGGCATCGAAAGGGTCTTCCTCTGTGAAGTTCACCACTGCGTTGGCGCGATTTATGTTCTCCAGTGTGAATGCATCGCGAATCTCACCCAGCGCCATCAATTCGCGGTCATTCTTCGGCGACCACCCCAAAAGGCAGAGGAAGTTGATGAACGCATCCGGCAAAAAGCCCGCATCCCGGTAAGTGGTCACGCTCACCACCGGCCCATGTTTGCGCTTGCTGAGCTTGGCGCCGTCTGGAGCCACCAGTAGCGGCAAGTGCGCAAACTGCGGAGAGTCAACGCCCAGACCTTCAAAGATCAGCAGGTGCTTGAACGTATTCGTCAGGTGATCTTGCCCGCGAATAATGTGGCTGATGCGCAAATCGGCGTCGTCCACGCAAGATGCGAGGTGATAAGTCGGCATCCCGTCCGACCTGAGCAAAGCGAAGTCTTCCACTTCGTCCGCAAGTTTGGCTTGCTCCCCGTAGACACTATCCGTGAAGCTCAGGGTGCGATTTTGTCTGCGGG
>Ga0302320_10031205_pt1 | contig 10121 bp, 7 predicted proteins | sample Bog_T0_3_FD_202130 | JGI IMG/M metagenome (GOLD analysis project Ga0302320, IMG submission 202130) | Peat permafrost microbial communities from Stordalen Mire near Abisko, Sweden - Bog_T0_3 | ecosystem: Environmental > Terrestrial > Soil > Wetlands > Peat | place: Sweden: Abisko, Stordalen Mire...
CCATTGGCGCGGCCGGCATATCGATGAAGCTCATCCGCGCCAATGCCGACCGGAGCGGCGCTGTCGGGTTTCTTTGCGCGCGCGCCGATGGCGCGATGCAGCTCGCCGTGGCGTTGCCGGGGGCGGCCTTCAAAGTCGGAGAGGAGCGCGAGCTGGCGGTATCCATCCCGGGGCGGGAAGCAAAACTGCGGACTGTGGTGCGCGCCGCGCCTCCGGCCGGCAGCCCGCCGGTGTTCGAGTCCGCGGGGATGGCCGTCCCTGATCTCCTGAAATCCATGGGGGCGGTCGAGGAAGATGCCTTTGAAGCGAGGCTGGCTTTCGACGACGGCGCCGGCCACAAGGCGTCCTTCGACCTGCCAAAACCCCGCGGGGTCGCTTCCGCCGCAGCCGAAGTGTGCTCAGGGTGGGGTGCCGCGGTGCACGCGGCCGCGGTGCCGGATGACGCCGGGATTGCGGCGCGCCTGCGGCCCGCGGCGGACAGTGAAGCCGCCGCGCCATCTGCCCGGCCCGCCCGTGGACTGGTGCTGCCAGCGGTCATCCCGCCGACCGGCCCTGTGCACGACCCGGACTGAGCCGCAGCCCACTCTTTCCTTGTCATTGGCCGCCGAATGCGGTCACACTGGCTCAGATGGCATCCGGCATGCGGATGGCCTCCGGGGAAGCTGACCATGTCCATCATGAATTCCAGGATCGCGCTGAAATCCGCCCTCATGATGGGGGCCGCGGCGGGCATGATGATGGCCGCAGGGGGTGCCAGGGCGCAGAGCAGCGGATACACCTACACGGAAATCAGCGATCCGTTTGAAGTCTATGATACCCCCGCTGAAGGCATCAACAACGCCGGGCAGATTGTGGGCTACTACCAGAACAAGAGCTCCGGCCACGTCGAAGGTTTTCTCGTCAACAATGGCACCTATACAAACCTAAGTGACCCACTGGGAGTCTTTGGGACCTTCTCGCTGGGCGTGAACAATGGCGGGCAGATTGTCGGATGGTACTTCGACAGCTCCACCGTCCGCCATGGCTTCATCGACACCAATGGCACCTACACCACCATCGACGACCCGCTAGCCGGAACCGCTATGTTTCAGGGGACCGTGGCCAACGGAATCAACGGCGCAGGACAGATCGCCGGGTCCTATCAGGACAGCTCCGGCGTCTGGCATGGTTTCGTAGACACCAACGGCACGTTAACTACGAACAATGCCCCCCTCGGAGCAAAGGGAACGCAGGTCGAAGGCATCAATGACGCCGGGCAGATCGTCGGGTCCTATGCGGACAGCTCAGGCGTCGGCCACGGCTTTATCGACACCAGCGGGACCTACAAGGCCATCAATGACCCCTTGGGAGCCAAGGGCACGTCGGCTAACGGCATCAACGACGCCGGGCAAATTGTTGGGGCATACACGGACACATCCGGCCAATCCCATGGCTTCCTCGAATCCAACGACACCTACATGAGCCTCAATGACCCCCTCGGAGTCAATGGGACATGGGCGCAGGGAATCAATAACGCCGGGGACATTGTCGGCTACTACGCCGACAGCTCCGGGAACAATCACGGCTTCCTTGCCACGCCGAACGGCACCACCACAGACGGTGCGCCGTTGCCAGTAACCGGAGGCACGCTCCCCGGCGCCGCGGTTCTCCTTGGATGGCTGGGTCGGCGCATCGCGCAGCGGCGGAAAGCATAGCCAAGAACGCCTCCCTCTGAAGCACGCTGACAGTCAGAGGTCCGCAGCGGCATCCGCTGCGGATGCCCGTCAGCCCTGAGGCAGACGTATTCAGGCTTCCCGAATGACGCGAGGCGGAGCGGCATTCGGGAAGCCTGCCTGTTCTCCGTTCCAGCCCCGATCCAGCGCCTTTTCAACCGGATGGGGGCGGCTGATCATCAGGAGCGGGTCGCGGCCATTCCCGAAATTTCCGCCAGCGGGCGCTGGCCGGCGGGTGTCCGCTATGCGGCGGCACTCTCCGCCGCGTCCGCCATCGCGAACAGCGCCTCGGCCGCATTGTCCGTGTCAGCCGCCGCGGCAATCCGGAAGCTCTCACGGGCGGTCAGCGGCGGCCTGGCGCCGCCGGCGGCCTGGAGCGGGTCGCTGAACGCCGTGTGGAGGCAGTCCAGCGCTCCCCGGAGCAGGGCGGCATCGGCAGGGACAAGCACGCTGGCACGCTCGTCCACGTCAACCGCGGCCCGCAGCCTCCGGATGGCAGGGGCGGTCGGAACCCCTGCGGATGCCAGCGAACCCGCCGCCCGCATCGCCCATGCCTTGCACCGCGCCGCCCCGGCCTCGCTGTCTGGCCATGCCACGCCGTCCCTCGCCAGCATCCAGAGACCCGTGGCAGCGTCCGGTGCGCACGCCGCCAGGACGGCTTCGAGCGCGGTGGCCACAGGCTGCACGCTGCCCCGCAGCGCGCATTCCCCCGCGGCGGCGGCCAGCCGGAGGTCGGCGGGGTCGTCCGAAGCCGCCAGCCAGTCGCGCAGGCCGCGGAACGCCTCCGCCGGGCGCCGTCCGCCCCGCATGGCCAGGACGGCCAGCTTGTAGAATTCACCCCGCTCGACGGCCGGCAGGCGCGCGGCATGCCCGGCCGCGGTCTCGGGATCGGCACCGTCCGCGTCATCGGCCCCGGCGAGCCACGCCGGGGCGTCACCGACGGCCAGCACCACCCTGACAACCTTCGACCCGCGCCCCTCCCGCTCCGTCGTCACGCCCACCGCAACGTCGGCCACCGCCCTGGCACGGGAGAGGCCGCCCTTCAGCACCTCCTCGCCAAACTGGGCAAAGCGCATGCGCCCGGCGCCGACCGCCTCCATGAGCTCCTCGGTGGGGTCGGTGACGGTCTGACCCCACCGCCCCCAGAGACGCCTGACCAGCCTGCCGGGCACGCCGCCCACGAGGTGCGCGACGAACACCGCAAGCGCGTCCTTTTCCCGCATCAGGGGATGGAGCTCGACCGCGATGGTCCCGCGCTCGGCGCGCTCCGTGGCGCGCACCGCGAGCGGAAACCGCGTCTCGCCGTCCGGGCCCAGGCGCACCCCGCGCAAATCCATCAGGTGTGCCGCCGCGGCCCTCGCCGCGTCCGTCGCGGGCGCGGTCACGGAGGCTCGGACGATCCGCGACCCGGCGCAGGCCCGGCCGAGCAGCGCAAGCACGCCCGCCGCCTCGGCGGTGTCAAGGCGGCCTATAAAGGAAAGATCGACGCGGCCCATGAAATTCCTTGGGGTGGAAAGGGAACCCAAGAGTTTCCCACGCGCCCGGCGGTGTCAACGGAATAGGCGGAGAATTGCGCGAACGCAGGCGGGCGTGGCCTGCGTGCCACAAATCCTAGCCGCCAGTGGGGTCAAACGCGCCGAGGCCTCCCCGCGGCGCGCGGGCGGCGGCCCTGGACGAGGGGTCAAACCCGCCCAGGCTGGCATGTTTTGCCGCCGCGCCGGGCGCGGCAAGCGCCTCCTGCGAAACCTGTCCCCGTGGCGCCGGCTTCGGAGCGGGCGCCGTCAGGTCACGGGCATGCCCTGCGGACGGCGGCCTTGGCGTCGGCCGGGGGGCGGATGTCCCGGTGGCGGGTGTTCCCGGCTCATCCGGCTGGGGTGGCGCCAGCAGCGCCGGCAGCAGGGCGGCAACCGCGGCGGGCGCCAGTGCGCCTGGATCGGCAGCCGCCGGTCCGGCAGGCTTCCCCGGCGGCTGGACGTAATTCGCGTTTGTCACCGTCACCCGGCGCGCGGCGGCCGTATGTGCCCCGGCCTGCAGCCCGGACGCCGAGCACCCGGCCAGGGCGGCGAGCGCCAGGATGGCCATTGCGGAGCGGGCAGCCTGCGGGGATAGTCTTTTCATGTGGTTCGTCCATACTGCCCGCCGATGCGGGGGTGACGCGGCTGGAGAGTCCATCGGAGCGTCCGTCACGTCAGCCGGCGCCGGACGCACCCGCCGCCCGGCGGGAAAAGCGGGACATGGCCGCCGGTCTGTCAAACGCCTGCTCCGTACTGGATTTTCCTTCACAAGCACTAAGCAGGCCACGCCCGGTTGTCAACGGGTTTGTCTCCCGCGGCGCCCCGCGGCGGCGGGCCGTCCGCTCCGGAATGCCGCCGGCCTGAACCAGAAAGCCCCGGGCGCAAGCAAAACCGCACGGGGTCATTGACATGCCAGGCGGCAGCGTTTACTTTGCGCTCCCCGGCACTGCCCCGGACGGAGACCTGCCCATGCCACCGTCAATGCCGTTTTCCCAGCGCCCGGCACCGCAGGCCGGCCCAGCCACGGCCATGCCGCGGACGGCGTCCGCGCCATCCGGCGGTTTTGACCAGCAGGCGCTCCAGCGCATCGAGGAAATCCGCCGCAAGCACATGAAGCTGCGGGATATCCAGGTGCGGGCACAGGCCGACGCGGAGCGCTTCGGAGCCGAGGAGAAGGAGGCGATGGCGGCCATCCGCGAGCAGTTCGGCAAGGAGAGCATCGACGATCTGCGGACTGCCGTCCTGGCGATGCGCGCCGAGGCCACGCGGATCATCGAAGACTACGCCGGACGGGTGAACGAGGTGGAGGAACACCTGAAAACCCTGGGCGAGACGGTGTGACCAGGATTGAAACCGACCGCGCGCTGGAGCGCGCGAAGCGCCTGGCGGCGAATCTCGAGGGGAAGCGCGAGGCGCTGAACCGCCGCTGCGTGGAGCTGGAGGCCGGCGTAGCACTCGCGAAGGCGCGCGGCACGGCGCGGCCGGATGTCGACAGGCTGCTCGAAACCCTCCAGCGGGAAGCGCATGACAAGAAGATTGGCCATTACGCCGGGATGCTGACGGCGCTGGCGCAGGAAGTGATGGAGAAGCCGATCGAAATCGGCCTCGACCTCACCATGGAGCGGGGACTTCCCTCGCTCGACATTTTCGTGAAGCGGGGCGGGCGCCGGGCCGACATCATGGAGCACGCCGGCGGCTCGGTCACCAACATCGTCTGCATGGGCCTGCGCGCCATCGCCACCAATTCCGGCAGCATGAGACAGTTCGTGGCGCTCGACGAGCCCGACTGCTGGCTGGAGCCGGACCGGATCCCGGCGTTCTTCGGCGTGCTCGAGAACATGGCCGGCACGCTCGGCATGCAGGTCCTGGTCATCACGCACCACAGCCTGTCGAGCCTCGGGCCGGACGTCAACGTCATCGAAATCTCCGGCAAGCCGTCCGACCCGGAGGGGTTGCGCGCGGTGCAGCGGCCGGGCGCGAGGCAATGGGAAAACGCGGACAGCGCCGGACTGCGTTTCCTGAAGCTCCGCGGCTTCTCCAGTTTCCTCGACGTCACCATCCCGCTGTCGCCCGGCCTGAACATCGTCATGGGCGCGAACGACATCGGCAAGTCGCGGCTGCAGCGCGCCCTGCGGGCCGTGGCCTACGGCGAATCCGATGACGATGACATCCGCGACGGGTGCCGTTCGGCCGAGGTGGACATCGGACTTGAAGGCGGGCGGATCCTGGGCTGGTCACGCCAGCCCAAACGCAACCCGGTGACACTCTGGCGCCTCGCCGGACCGGACGGTGCCATGGCCGACCGCGCGGGGACCCGCTGCGAGTCGGGCGGCAGGCAGGTTCCCGACTGGGTGGGTGCGGAGATCGGCATCGCCCGCGTGGACGGGCTGGACATCCAGCTGGCGCACCAGAAGCTGCCCGTGTTCCTGCTCGAGAAGCCCGGATCGCAGCGGGCGTCGGTGCTCTCGGTCGCCGGGGAAACCGGGATGCTGCGGGACATGATCGCACTGTCAAAAGAGGACCGGGGGCGGGACAGCCAGACCGTCCGGAACGGCGAGCAGGAGCTGGCCAGGCTGCTCGGCCAGCTCGGCAGGCTGGATGTGCTCGACACGCTGGTGTGCCGCCTGGACGAGGCGACCGCCGCCGGCTCCGGGGCGGTCGGGGCCGAGGCGGATCTTGCGCGCGCGGAAGCGGGCCTCGCCCGCCTCGAGGCGGCCACCGCCGGGCTGGCCAGGGCACGGGCGCTTGCCGCAGCCGCCGCAAACCTGCCGCAGGAGCCGGATCTGCGGGCGGCACTCGAGCAGATCCGCGGCGCCGAGGCGGCCGGCGTCACTCTGGCGCGCGCGCGCTCCGCCCGCACCAGGGCGGCGGCGGTGGCGGATGCGGCATCGGGACTTCCCGCCAATCCGCCCGCGCCGCCGCACACCGACGGCGCGGAACGGCTTGCAGCACGCGGGGCGTCCGCCGCCGCGGGGCATTCCGGCGCCGCGGCCATCCTCGCCGCGCTGGCCAGGCTGCCGCCCGATCCTCCCGGGCTGCCGGAGACGGATGCCGCCGAGCGCGCCGCCGCCAATGCGCTTGCGGTTTCGCGCCGCCTGGCGGAAGCTCGCGGACAGGCCGCCACCGCGGCCACGGAGGCCCGGGAGGCCGCGGTGGAGATTTCGGATCTGCTCGCGGGGATTGGCAACCTCTGCCCGCTGTGCGGAACGCCGGGCATCGGGCACGGCCACATCCTCCAGGAGGCACCTGACGCGCATGTCCATTGAAACCATCGTGGCGTCCGGCATCCTGTTCGCGGGCGACCTGCACCTCAGTTCGCGCGCGCCGTCCCGGCGCTGCGACGACTATGCCAGCGCCGGTCTCGACAAGGTCCGCCAGCTCGTGGAAATCGCCAACGCCAACCAGTTTGTGCTTGTGCTGCTGGGCGATGTTTTCCACAGCCCGATCGAGCGCAGCGAGGCGCTCAAGACCAGGCTCCTGCGCACGCTCGGCGACTGCTGGACCACGGTGCTGTGCAACGTCGGGAACCACGACAAGGAGGGCCTCCGCCTCAGCGACGCCGATACCCTGTCGGTCATCTCCGAGCCGGGCCGGCCGCTGCGCGCCATGCGGGAAAGCGGCCCGGCTTTCGAGGTGGCGATCGGCAGCCAGACCGTCGGCCTCGGCTTCACCCCTTACGGGCAGGAAATTCCGTCGGACACGCGCGGCATGTTCCCCCATGCCAAATGCGTCCTGTGGGCGACCCACCACGACATCGGTTTTGAAGGGGCCTATCCGGGCGCGGTGGATCCCTTTCCCATTCCGGGCTGCCAGCTGGTCCTCAACGGCCACATGCATATCGAGAAAACCGGGGTCAGCGCAGGGGACACCCTGTGGTGCAACTTCGGCTCGACGATGCGAACGGCCATCGACGCCCTTGCCCACGAGCCGTGCGCCTGGTCATTCGCGCCAGGGACCGGCCTGACCAGGCACCCGCTCCGCGTGCAGCATGACGTTTTCGACCTCACCAGCCGCCTTGTGGACGAGGCGAGCCCGGGCGAGGTCGTCGCCGCCGCGTCAACCAGCGTGTTTGTCGCGTTGCTGAAGGCGGCCAGGGAGGAAGCGCAGCCGTACGCGACAGCGGACGGTACGCTGCTGCACGAGGCGCTGGAAGCGAAACTCGGCGAAGCCGCGGCACGGCCAGAGGTGCGCGCAATGGTGCTTGACCTGCACCGCCGTGCCGTGGAGCGGCGGGCCGCCGCGGCTGCCACGTGACGCTCCTGGACGGAATGACGTCCGCACTTCACGGTTGCCATCCAGCCGTTACATCCGCATTATTTTACTTGCCACGCCAGCGGATGCCTGCCGCCCGGCAGATACCCGCTGGCAGGAGGAACGAGCCTTGAAAATCCGCAAGCAAATCCTGGCCGCAGCCATCCTCTGCGTGGTCTCCTGCCTCGCCTGGCTGGGACTCAACGAATACTACGAGCCGCCGGCGCCGCTGCGGGTATTCCCGGCGATCTCGTACGGCGAGCTCATGGCGCTGGCGCGGACCGGCAAGCTGGCATCGGTCGCGCTGTCCGGACAGGTCGCCCAGGCCGTCACCACGGACGGGAAGGTGACGGTCGCCGCCATTCCGGAGGACACCCATCCCGCCGACGCGCTGGTGATGGCCGGTGTCGACGTCCGGGCGGTTCCCCGGCAGCGGCCCAGCACCCTGGTGTCGCTCACCCCGTGGATCCCGACCCTGCTCATGTTCGCGATCATCGGCTGGAGCATGGCGTCGTCGGGAGGCCGCGGCGGCATGCGCGCTTTCGGCCGGAGCAGGGCGCGGCGCCTCGTTCCCGGCGCCGGCCGGATCACCTTCGATGATCTGGCCGGCATCGACGGCGCCAAGGCGGACCTCACCGAGGTGGTGGATTACCTGCGCAGGCCGGAAACCTTCACCGGACTGGGAGGCCGCATCCCGCGCGGGATCCTGCTCATCGGGCCGCCTGGCACCGGGAAGACCCTCCTTGCGAAGGCGGTGGCCGGGGAGGCGGGCGTGCCGTTCTTCACGGTCTCCGGATCGGACTTCGTCGAGATGTTCGTCGGCGTCGGCGCCAGCCGGGTGCGCGACACCTTCAAGACAGCGCGCAAAAACGCCCCGTGCATCGTCTTCGTGGATGAGATCGACGCCATGGGCCGCAGCCGCGGCGCCCCGGCTGTGGGCAGCGACGAGCGCGAGCAGACCCTGAACCAGATGCTTGTCGAGATGGACGGGGTCGCCGATGCCTCCGACGTCATCCTCATCGCGGCGACAAACCGCCCTGACGTGCTGGATCCTGCCCTGCTGCGTCCCGGGCGCTTCGACCGCCAGGTCGTGGTGCCCAACCCCGACCTGGCGGGCCGCGCGGACATCCTGCGCGTGCACATGCGCAAGATCAGCATTTCGCCCGCGGTCGACCAGGCCGCGCTGGCGAAGACGCTGGCACGGGGGACCCCGGGTTTCTCCGGCGCCGATCTTGCCAACCTGGTGAATGAGGCGGCGCTGTGCGCCGCGCGCGGCAAGGCCACCACGGTGGCCGCGGAGGATTTCGAGACGGCGCGGGACCGGCAGCTGCTCGGCGCGGAACGGCGCACGCTCGCGATGACGGATGAGGAGCGCAGCCTGACCGCATACCACGAGGCCGGGCACGCCCTGTGCGCGGTCCGCGAGCCGTCGTCAGACCCGGTCCACAAGGCCACGATCGTGCCCCGCGGCCGGGCGCTTGGACTCGTCGTGCGGCTGCCGGAGACCGACCGCCTGTCGCTCTCGCTGGAGCGGATCGAGGCCGACCTGACCGTCGCCATGGGGGGCAGGGCCGCGGAAATGGCGGTCTTCGGCGAGCGCAAGGTGACCACCGGCGCCCAGGGCGACATCGTCACCGCGACCCTGCTGGCGCGGCAGATGGTCACCTCGTGGGGTTATTCCGAGAAGCTCGGCGCGGTGCACTATCCGGGCGACGGCGAAAGCGCGTTCCTCGGCCGGGTGCCGGGCAGCGCGGGCGGCGTGATCTCGGACGAAACTGCCCGGATCATCGACGAGGAGGTGAGGCGCATCATCGACGCGGCGAAGGCGCGTGCCATGGCGCTGCTCAAGCGCGACATGGACGTGCTGCACGCCCTGGCAGCCGCCCTGATCGAGCGGGAAACCCTGTCCGGCGACGAGATCCGCAGGATCGCCGGCGCCGCGCCGGGCGAAATGCCCAACGGCTGACTGTGCGCCACCGCCTGCCGCTGGCCAGCGTCATGGCCACCGGGCAGGCGGCGGCGCGTCAGGTGGCCGACGGTGCGGGCCGCTGACAGCCCACGGAGCGCCGTCCATGGGAGGTGCGGTGCCGTCGTTGGCCGCTGGCGGAAATCTCACCCGGCACCGATGGCATTGCGGAACAGACCGACGGATTTCCTGAACGCGCACCCTTTGGCAGTCACCACGTCTCGGCGGCGCCGCCCGGGCATCGGTCCGGCACGCCTTCCGCGGCGCTGGCCCACCCATCCGACACCGACCCGTTGCGCACCATGAGCCCGGTGCCGTCGAGCCGCACGAGGGCTGGCTGGCCGCTGGCCGGGTTGTCGATCCGGCGGTCACCGCGGCGCTGCACCAGGATGGTGCCGTCGCGGCCGTTGCGCAGCATGTGCGTGTCCCGCGGGTAGCCGAAGCCGTCCAGCCCGTGTCCGGCCAGCGCCGCCGCCTCGAGCGCGAGCGCGGCGGAAAGGCGGCCTCCAGCCTCCGGCGGAAGTCCAAGCGATCCGTGGTCGGACGGACGCCCGTCAGCATCCCACGCCTGCTCGATTGCCGCTTCTGATACCCTGTCCAAACCTGAACAAAAGGCACCCCAACCGCTTGAAAGCGGCGCCACCCATCGCTGCACGGGTGGCTTCGCCGGGGGCTCCA
>Ga0302320_10031206_pt1 | contig 10121 bp, 6 predicted proteins | sample Bog_T0_3_FD_202130 | JGI IMG/M metagenome (GOLD analysis project Ga0302320, IMG submission 202130) | Peat permafrost microbial communities from Stordalen Mire near Abisko, Sweden - Bog_T0_3 | ecosystem: Environmental > Terrestrial > Soil > Wetlands > Peat | place: Sweden: Abisko, Stordalen Mire...
ATCCTTCGGTGCTGGGGCTCGATGCTACCGTTTATGCTTTGGACTCCACCACCATCGACTTATGTTTGAGCTTGTTCGACTGGGCACCGTTCCGATCCACCAAGGCGGCCATCAAGCTACATACCCTGCTGGACCTGCGCGGCGCGATTCCAGCGTTCATTCACATCAGTGACGGCAAGATGCACGATGTCAACGTGCTCGACGTTCTGCTTGTAGAAGCGGGCAGTTTTTATATCATGGACCGCGGATATCTCGATTTCGTGCGGCTGTACGCGATGCACCGCGCCGGAGCCTTCTTCGTCACACGAGCCAAAGAGAACATGGATGCGCGGCGCGTGTATTCGTTTCCTGTGGACCGCGCCAGCGGAATCATCTGCGACCAGCGCGTCATGCTCAACGACTTCTACTCGGCAGAGAATTACCCAGACCATCTTCGCCGCATTCGCTTCAATGATCCAGCGACGGGCAAGACGCTGGTCTTTCTGACCAACAATACCGCATTGCCTGCCCTGACCATCGCCGCGCTTTACAAAAGCCGCTGGCAGGTTGAGTTGTTTTTCAAATGGATCAAGCAGCACCTGCGCATCAAGCGCTTTCTGGCTACCAGCGAGAACGCAGTGAAAAGCCAAATCTGGTGTGCCATCGCCACGTATGTGTTGATCGCCATCGTCAAGAAGGAACTGAAACTTGATGCCTCGCTCTACACTTGTCTACAGATTCTGTCTGTATCGATCTTCGAGAAAACCGAGATTTCATGCGCACTTCAGCCAAACTCTCCACAGTACGGACCAACTGCCATTCCCTAACCAACTGAATCTATTCGACATCTAACCGGACACCAGTGAGTCCAACTCCATCCTTGAGCCAAGTCCGATGTCAGCTCCAAACAGAGCGGATTATGGCTCATGTCAATTCCGCCGATTCTGCATGTGTCTCAGCCGGAAACAAGATAGCGGTGACGCGCCCGGAAATCATCCCAAGTCCCACCTCCTATGGCTCATGTTGGCGTTTACTCGGGGGCAGCCTCGTCAGTGCTTCTTCCCCGAGTGAGTACCAAAACGATGAACGCTTAGAGAGTATTGAGCCTTCTCAGAGTCGCGAGTTCTGGCGAGCGTGATCTGCCGCACTCCTGAGGACAAGGCAAGCTTGACGACAGTATGCTCACCTTCGATGCTCAAGGTTACCCTTGGCTGTTGGGGCGCGCTGCCGGCGATAGGCAACAAAAGATACGCCTGCGTAAGCGAGTTGCCGCGGCGCAGATAGTGGATCACCGGCGCTGGCATATTCCGGCTGCGAATGTTTATTGTTCCCTCTGCAATCTCCATGGAGTCAAGACGCCGCGAGCCTGCTGGTTGCAGCAGCAGGTTGTTTTCCGGAAAGGCCGTGAGGACCGACTTATTGTGCTCATCGACCTGAGGCTTTCCGGGCGGAAGGTGAAAGAGCCAGGTATAGTCATGCTCGCTGGAACTCGTTAGCTGGTCGATGACCAGCGCGCCGACTCCCTTTAGAAGGATGAAATGCCGCGTCCACTGGACCGGGGAAGGGAGACTCTGAAAGGCAGTGGTACACATGACGGCCCAGTCATAGGTCGGGTTTGACTCCCACTGGTCGATGCGGCTACCCGCATCCTGCTGCTTTGCCCCTCTGGCGGCTTCGGGATCGACATCGCCCTTGCCGTCCACCAGCAGCGTGTTGTGGGCCTCGGGTGTGACGTACCAGGATCGTTTGAGCGGATCGTCGTAGTCGGAGATGCCGCTGTCCAGGAGCACAGGATGGTCCCAGAACCATAGGTGGAATCCAAGTTTGCCGCCGTGCCAATGCTCGGCAATTCGCGGACCAGCGTCGAGAAAGGCATAGATTGGCTGGTGCGGGTCGGCATCGCGCATGACGCCCTGCTGCGCGACTTGGAACCAGTGTGATGCCGGCTGTGCGGCAGAAGGCGGCGACCGCAGAATGGAACCCAGAATCTGCTGCGGGATGATCATATCGCTCTCACTGGAGTCATTGATCGGCGGCGCCGTTCCATCCGGCTGCTGGACGGAACCGAGGAAGTCATAGAACTGATGCAGACGTTCCAGAGTACGCGGCGGTGGAGCGACATGGTTTGCGCTGCAGAGAAGATAGGAATCGCGGAAGATGGAGACGAAGAAAGGGTAGTAGCCGGGATCGAGTTCCACCGAGTCACCATCATCGTAGAACGCCTTGTAGAGGTGATGATTCAGGATCTCGAATGCCCGCGTCCGCATAGCGGCTGCATTATCGATATCGGGAAAGAGCAGTGACGCATAGAGCATGGCTTCGGCTCCGTGTGACTGATGATTGAACTCATTGAGCGGCATGGTGCCGAAGTAGGCGAGCAACACCCGGGCATGGGTATTGATGAGGGCAAACAACTCGCTCTTCTCGGCCGGGGTGAGGCCCTTTTCCGCAAGGAAGTACGACCAGCAGAGATTCTGCATACGCCAAGCGACCTGCATATCGCGCCAGTTGTAGTGCTTGCCGGCGAAGTAGGTCTTGAGGTCGTCCGGCGGCGGATTATCATCGCGCCACTGGCGGATAAGCCTCATCATGTCTTGCAGGTATGTCTTGTCGCCAGTGAGATAGTACTCGCGCGCAAAGGATGGCAAGTAATACCAGCGGCTGGCCCAGACACTCTTCTCCAATTCGGTCTTTTCCAACGCATCCCAGGGAGAGGGCGAACCCCAGGCAGAGAGATAGCCCGGCGCGCGGACTGCGCGCACAATGTCTGCATCCTTCTCGGAGCCGATCAATTGAAGCTGAATCTCGCGGCCACCCTGATCCATGGGAACAAACTGCCACATGTCGTACGAGCGCACATACGGATAAAAGGGAAATATACCGGTGCGAATAGTCTGAGAGGACGCACCCGCCTGAGCAACCACAGAGCTGGCCAGCTTCGAATCCGCGTTGAAGCTAAGTCCGTCCATCGACTGGTTAGGGTTAGCAAATGCCAAGTCGACCATTGTGTAGTCCATGGGCACGTGGGTCAGCATCTGCAAGGCAGTCCCGGTGTCGATGGGGGCCTTCCAGTAGCCGACCGTCAGGTGCTTCGGCAGGCTCTTCACGCCCAGCTCTTGCGCAATGAGATTCAGGGCGATGCAGCCCAGCAGCGCAAGAGTCAGCAGGTGGAGCAGGTATGCGTGTCTCATGTATCGCCATGGTAGTGCGACCGGTTGCATTGCGCAAGCTGTTTGTTGGATGTTCTTACCGGTCCAAGCAAGTGAAATGCAACCGGTTGCATGATAGAATCACTTTATGCAATTCCCGCCCGCGGCAATGAGCTTGGTGGATTGGATCGTTCTGTGCGCATACTTCGCCCTCATGATCGGAATGGGCATGTGGGCGCGGACCAAGATCAAGAATGCCAACGACTACTTCAGCGCAGGCGGCGTCATGCCCTGGTGGCTTTCGGGCATCTCCCATCACATGTCCGGATACAGTAGTGCGGCCTTCGTGGGCTATGCCGCAATTGCCTACACCGCTGGCTTTACGATCTACGTCTGGTGGGCAACCACCATCGCGCTCGGGATGCTGATTGGCTACCGTATCTTTCCGCCGCGCTGGACGCGTCTGCGCCAGCGCACAGGCATGATTTCTCCACTCGAGTACCTCGTGGCCCGGTACGATCTGCCCACACAGCAAGTCATAGCCTGGAGTGGAGCCCTCTTTAAGATCTTCGACATCGGCGCCAAGTGGACAGCCACCGCCATCCTGCTCAACGTTCTTGCCAACGTGCCGCCCGTCTATGGCATATTGATCACGGGCAGCGTCACTCTCGTATACGCCGTCGCTGGCGGCCTGTGGGCAAATGCACTTACAGACTTCAGCCAATTCGCGATACAACTTACCGCCGGCTTCGCAATGCTCTTCGCTGTGCTTTCGCGTCTTGGCGGCATCTCAGCACTGTGGGGAATCTGGCGCCGCTTGCCGCCCTCGCATTCGCACCTTTTCGTCGCGCCCTACACGCCGCTCTTCGCCGCCGTCTTTTTGCTCCTTAATGCTCTTTCTTACAACGGGGGATCCTGGGGCCTCGCGCAGCGCTTCATCGCCGCGCCCACCGGCGAAGATGCGAAGAAGGCCGCTCTTCTCTCGGCTTCCCTTTATCTCTTCTGGCCCTTGGTGCTGTTCTTCCCGGTGTGGGCCGCGCCGTTGCTGTTGCCGCATCTTGCCGATCCCTCCCAGAGCTACGCGCTGATGGCCCGGACGATGTTGCCGCGAGGGGTGGTCGGCCTGGTGCTGGGCGGACTCCTCGCATCCACCATGGCAATGACTTCCTCTGACGCCAACGCTATCTCTGCCGTGGTTGTGCGCGACATTGTCCCCGCGCTGCGCCGCAACCGCCTGGAATTGAGCGGCATCGCACAACTTCTCGCCGGCCGCATCTGCACCTTTGTTCTCCTTGCACTCAGCATGGTTATCGCCTTCTATGCGGATCACTTCGGCGGCGTGCTCGGCCTGATTATCATCTGGTTCGCGGCGCTCTCCGGTCCTACTGCGATTCCTATGTTGCTTGGCATGTTGCTCCAGTTTCGCCGCTGCGGCCCTGCCGCCGCGCTCACCGCATGGAGCGGTGGCGTGTTCACCTTCATCCTCGTCAAGTTTGTCTTTCCCACTGAGATCGCCAACGCCACCGGCGACATGGCTACGGCTATTGTTGTCGGTGCTCCTGTCCTGGTAACCATGATTCTCTACATTGTGGTGGGACTCTTCACGCGCAAAACGAAGCCGGCTGCCTACGCGCTGCTAATCTGCATCAATCGTGACCTTACCGTAGACGAACAGCTTGCCGGCAACCATGAACTTGAACCTAAGACAATCTAGTAAACTTCCGGTAAAGGACTAGCATGACAACTCTGAAAAGGGATGAACTTGTTGTTCACGTAGCAGAATCCAGCAGTGTCATGGGAGCGTGCGCGGCTGCCGATATTGCGAGCGAAATTCGCGCATGTCTTGGCAGACAGCCCAGCGTGCGCATGATTTTCGCTGCCGCTCCCAGCCAGAGCGAAATGCTCGGAGCGCTCCGCCTGCAGAAGGACATCGATTGGTCGCGCGTGACGGCTTTCCATATGGATGAGTATTTGGGCCTGGCAGCCGACGCTCCGCAGCGCTTTGGGCTGTGGCTTCGCCGCGCCATTTTCGACCATCTTCCCTTCGCGGCGGTGCATCTTATTCAGCCCGGAGACAATCCCGACCAGGCCGCCGCGGATTATGCCGCGAAGCTTAACGCCGCGCCCATCGATATTGTTTGTTGCGGTATTGGCGCGAACGGTCATCTCGCCTTTAACGATCCACCCGCGGACTTTGAAGATCCACTCACCGTCAAAGTCGTAAAACTCGACATGAAGTGCCGCCAGCAGCAGGTAGATGACAGATGCTTCGCAAGGCTTGACGATGTGCCTACCCGGGCACTCACGATCACCATTCCAGGACTTCTCGCTGCACACGCGATCTTTTGCACGGTGCCCGGCGCAAACAAGAGGGAAGCGATACATCATACCCTTTGCGGTCCTATCAACATCATGTGTCCAGCTACCGTGTTGCGCCGGCATTCAAACTCCGTCTTGTATCTCGATCCTGACTCCGCCAGCGAGGTCCGTTAAGATAAATGCGGATTTGTTCTGCCAGGAAGCTCTCTGGGGAGAGCCCGGTGTCGATGTAAAGTGTCCATTCGTATGAGGTTAATGCAAGCTTCCTCATGGAGCTTTATGAACAGGGAAGGACTTATCGGATGACCCATTCGTTGTCAGGTCGAGATCCATCTACTGGCAAGGCGCTCTTGGTGCGCTTTGACGAAGGTCGCATCACGGCTGTTGATGCAGGTTTACCAAGCGAGACCGCATGGCTTGCACCGGGCCTGATCGACTTGCAGGTTAACGGTTATCAAGGCGATGATTTCAACGCCGACGATCTTACCATTGAAGCCGTTCAGCGTCTGGCATGTCGTCTGTGCGCCACCGGAGTGACCACATTTCAGCCGACGCTCATCACTGCATCGGAAGAGAAGATCGTCCATAACCTGCGTATCATTGCCGCGGCGCGCAAGGCGAACCCGCTGCTTGCGCACATGATCCCCAGCGTACATGTGGAAGGTCCGCATATTGCGCCAGAAGATGGTCCCCGCGGCGCGCATCCTCTTGCCTATGTTCGTCCGCCCGACCTGGCGGAGTTTGCGCGTTGGCAGGCGGCGTCCGGCAATCTGGCCGGTATGGTTACGGTTTCGCCACACTACCGTAAGGCGAGTGAATACATCCATGCGTTATCGCAACAGGGAATCTCTGTCTCGCTCGGCCACTCGGGCGCCACGGCGGATCAAATTCACGCGGCAGCCTTTGCGGGAGCGCGGCTTTCTACGCATCTTGGCAACGGTGTTGCCAGTCCGCTGCCCCGTCATCCCAATCTTATCTGGGCACAACTTGCCGAGGATCGTTTGAGCGCAACCATGATTGCCGACGGCCATCATCTTCCGGCGGATACGTTGAAGGCGATGCTGCGCGCCAAGACTGTGCAGCGAGCTATTCTCATCTCAGATCTTGTGATGCTGGCGGGAATGCCGTCCGGTGAGTATGAGACGCCGGTGGGTGGCAAGGTGGAACTTCATGCGGATGGCACGCTCAACATGGCCGGCACCTGCTACCTGGCCGGCGCAACCGCCACGCTCAAAGACGCGATCGCGTATGTCGCAGGAAACACCGGATTCAGCCTGGGCGACGCAATACAGATGGCGACTGAAAACCCTGGCCACTTCGTGGGTGGCCGCGGTGTACTCCGCGTTGGAGCGCCCGCCGATCTTATCCGCTTTCGTTGGAAGGACGGCGCGTCTTCGCTCGCAATCGAAGACGTAATCGTGCAGGGGCGGAGCTGGAGTGAATGAATCGCGACTTGGCCGCCAACCTGGTTTGTCCTGCAGCAGTGCTACTCGACGTGGCGTGTTGACGCAGGTCTCTTCGCCGTGGTTTCGCGCACCAACAGTTTCGTATCCAGCACACACCGCCGATCCATCTTATTGCCGGCCTGGAGAGTAGCGAGCAGCATCTGGACCGCAATGCGGCCTGCATCCGTACAGCGCGATGAGATGGTGGTCAGCGCGAGATGAGCGGGTCCGCCCAAACTATCATCGCAACCGATCACGCTGAAATCTCGCGGTACAACCACACTCCGCTCCGCCAATCCAGCTAGCAGTCCATACGCCACAAAATCGTCAAACGTAATAGCTCCCGTGGCCTTTGTCTTCAATACAGCGGCAGTCACCGCCTTACCGGCATCGAATGTCGGACGTGGCGCAGCAATCTGTTCGAGCGTGATCTTCAGGCGTTTCGCCGCGCGCTTTACAGCCGACCGGCGTTGCTGATCAGACCATGACGACGCCGGTCCGCACACGTATACCAGCCTTTTGTGCCCAAGCTCGACGAGATGCGTCACCGCCGCATCGATGCCGGTCGCCGTATCAATAAGAACGCGCGGAATTCCAGAGGAATCGTTGTTCACCAGTACGACTGGGTACCGTTTGGCAAACTCCTGAATCTTGTCGTTCGTCATGCGCGAGCCAACAATCACGGCGCCATCAGCCTGTAGGAGAAGTTTCTCCAGCAGCACCGACTCGCGCACCCCGTCCTCATCAGAGTCACCAAGAAACAGGCTGAAGCCGGCACCGTCCGCGGCTGCCTGGGCAGCGCGGAGCAGAGGCGGAATAAATGGGTTGGCAATATCCGGGACAACGATGGCGATGTTGCCATGGCGGCCAGTGCTCAGTGCGCGGGCTACCAAGCTGGGCCGGTAACCAAGTTTGGTTGCCGCGGCGTGAACGCTCTTCACTGTCTCCACGCTCAGCAGTTCAGGCCGAGTAAATGCGCGAGAGACAGTGGAGCGCGAAATGCGCAGCAACTGTGCCACGTCGGAAATAGTGGGTGCGCTGTTGGCTTTGCTGGATCGCATGACTTTAGTGTATTTGGAATTCTCGACCGATACGTGCATAATGCACAGGGGCAATTTGGAACCCCTGATGATCCGGTCCTAGCCTGAATAATGCATGAAGCAGTATGCAGGCTAAGGAGTAGCGGGAGTCTTGCTGCTGGTTGTCCCGTAGCAAATACTGGCGTTGAAGGCGAGCGGCCCACCCACGCCTCCGTCGGATCCACCCATTACCTTGAAGTAGCACGTCTGGGCAGGATTTCCGTAGCTGTGTCCTGCGGGGCCGGTTCCTCCAGTGACGTCGGGTCCAGTGGCGGGATAGGGTATGGAATGCCACCAAGCCGGTTTGCTGGAGAGATAGAACGAAGCGGGTAAGGTATGGGTGACGCCCGTAGCCCAAGTGGTTGCGGCACTGATGTTGTTGAAGTTTCCGTGGAAGAAGTCGGTCGCTGAAGAGGTTGAACTGTCGCAGGGCGCTGTTCCTCCACTGCAGCCTCCGCCGGTCCCGTCGTCGCCCAATTCACCGTAGCCGAAGGTCCATCCATAGGCGACGGTGTCGTAGCTTCTCGCAGCGGGATATTCAACTGACGCGGTTTGGGCAAGCGGGCTGCCGTGGCCGATCAGGGACTGCATCTGTGCGCTGCCCACGACGTTGGCAACAAAGTTGTTCTTCGTTGAAAGATAGGAAATGTCCATGGCGCGAGCTGCCTGGAATCCCTGGTGCCCACTGGACCCCGAGCAGGTCACTGTGTTGCGCCCACTCATTGGAAGACAAATCTTGTTGGCGCCAACCACCCAGTTGCGATAGGCCGTGGTCTGGCTGGAGGTTCCCCAGATGGAATCCGGCTCGATCAACGTGGCGACGTTGCCCTCCAGCAGATTGAACTGCGGATGTGCCCCGTGAAAGTCAATTCCGCCGATGACGACATTCGTTGCGCCGTTGTCGAACTCGCCCATCGTGTAGTTGTAGGAAGCCACGTTCCCAGCCGCCCCCCATTCGAACATGATGGATACATGGGTGCGCTCGATGATATTGTTTTCGATCAGAGTGGCGCTGGTTTTCAAGGCGATTTGGATATCGGAATCATGGGTTCCTGGCGTGTGCAGGAACGCGTTCGAGAAGTAGCTGTCGCGAATTTCGTCGCGATATCCCCAGTACCCTTCAACATGATCCCCGTCGGCGTAGTTGGATTCCACGCCCTTGACCCAGCAGTATGCGCATTCCCTTATGCCAAAGTTGGCTGCATAGCCGGTGTTGTTGGCATAGACCTGAAGATCCTCAACTCCCGCATAACTGGCCGACATGCTGAAAGGGACCGCGATCGGCGTGTTTGTGTAGGCGCCGTAGAGCCCAGGTGCGATCGTAACGGTGGTGCCGCTTACGCCGGTCACCGCGACAATCTGCCCGCGAGCAAGACTGCCCGTACTAGTCCAGCCCCCGTCGCACCAGTTGCACGTTCCCTCGCTGCCGTTGGACGACACGAAGCTTGGGTTATTGGTTTCGGCGATGGCCAGGTAGCTGCCGACGCTGATTCCGGACGCATTGCTGACCACAATGCTGGTCGAACCTGCGGTTGCCCCGCTGGCGATGCTGAGCGGGTTGTAGGAAACATAGCCTGAACCCAGGCTGACCACATCCCCGCCGCTTGTGCCTGTGGCGTTCAAAATGGTCAAGTTGGCGCCAGCGCCTCGCAACGTCACGTTCGAGGGAATATTGATCGTGCCCGTAATCGAATACGTCCCCGTCGCCAGATAGACGGACTGGCCGCTGGGACAGGACGCCAACGCGGAGTTGATCTGCGCAAGGCTGGCCGATGACGTAAGGCTTGCGCAATTATTCGTGCGCGCAGGTATGCCTCCCACGCCCGAGTTCGACCAGTTAATCGCCTGGCTGGAGCTCAGTATGGATGACCATTGCTGGGCTTGGCCGTGGAATCCGATGTGGTTACCGCATCCCAGGAAAGAAAACGCAAATAGCATCATGGTAAGTAATACCCGTGCTCTGCTCAACATAAGTCCTCACTTCAAAGGCTCTTAGCAGTGTCGGACGGATAACAGCCTAGAATCCGACACGGTTACCCACCTGATTGGAAACATCCCCTCTCCACTTACGATTCGATGCACTTTGTAGCTTCACAGCAAACCACTCATCCATTTCATTTTCGAACCAATCTTTCTTCTCGCCAACGCGG
>Ga0302320_10031209_pt1 | contig 10120 bp, 16 predicted proteins | sample Bog_T0_3_FD_202130 | JGI IMG/M metagenome (GOLD analysis project Ga0302320, IMG submission 202130) | Peat permafrost microbial communities from Stordalen Mire near Abisko, Sweden - Bog_T0_3 | ecosystem: Environmental > Terrestrial > Soil > Wetlands > Peat | place: Sweden: Abisko, Stordalen Mire...
GTAAGGCCACAGTGCCGACCAGAAGTGCCGGGGACCAGGTGGCCCAAGACCGTTCGGGGCCGCCCGGTGCGCAGGGCTCGCTCCTGCTCACTGTTGAGGAACGGTGCCAGGAAGCGGTCAGTGTATAGGTCCGGTCTGTCCCTGGCGGTGAAGTTGAGTTGTACGGGATGACACAAGGTTGTCGTAGACGGCCCCGCCAGGGACGCCCGTCGCCAGGAGAACACCTCCCCTTTGGCCGAGAACTCCATTGTTCGTACTTTCGTTACCGCGGATAGCTTTCGTTACCGCGGATAGTGTTGTAATACACGCCACCTACGGCCGTCAGGACCGTCGACCATGTCTCACCGGGAGGCGCTGGTGTCATGCCGCCGTGACGGCCCCCGTGCCATCCGCCGATGAGTCGCTAAGGATGTCCCTGATGATCACTTCCAGCTCGTCGAGCGAGCCGGCGTTGAACAGCTCGTCGGCTTGATCGTCCGAAATGTCCAGGATCTGCGCGGCATAGGTGCTGACTGGTATGCGCCGGCCATCGGGCGTGTCGATCAGGGCCGTGTCGGGCTCGTCGTCACAGTACACCGGAGTGGCACCGGCCTGCAGCGCGACGTGGCCGGCATAACAGGCCGTCGTACCACAAATCCAAGAATCGAGGTCGACCCTTTCAGGGTGTTGCTTCAAATATTCGAGCGTGCCTCGTAGTTTCTCGCTGTTGGGCATTGCCTTGTCCTTCTCCCTCAGACGAGGGTCGCTCCACCAGGCACGATCTCGCCAAAAGCCGACCTAAGGGCCGCATGGCCTGTCCGGTGCACGCTACCCAGGACCTGGCCCAAGGAGACCAAAAGCGTTCGCAAACCGGGAACGGACATTGTGGGCTGCCCACATGCCCTCGACAGAGGTCCGGGCCTCAGGGGAAGCGGCCCTTCCCGGGAGAGCCGGACGGACGGTGGGGGCCACTCCACGGGCCCGTGAGCCACTGGAACGCTCGGCCCCACCCCAGAACGAGTGGCTCGCATGGCAGAGATCCCCGACGGCGCTCCCTTGGCCCAAGCCGGCCTCGCGCAGATCGCGCCCGTTCCTTCACTAGGCACCAAAGGCCAGTTCATGAAAAAGCAGTACATCGTCCCACCCCGATGTCGGGCAACAACCTTCGGGTCGTGAGCCTACCACACAGTCCTACTTCGAACACCACGGTAAGTGGCCGTAGCCGCGGCTCTCTCGGCTCTTCCTCCATCGCCAGAGGCGCCGCTGGTCGGTGGCGCCCGCCGCCTGCGACCACGCGCAAAAGCTACGCAACAACACGGCAACAACCGGGGACCTGCCACAATCACGATCGCGGCTCCGGACCGTTGCGTTGTCCCCGCAGGACGAGATCCGATCGTGACAACTCGCTGCGTCGCTACCACTGCTCTCAGTGAGGAACTTGAAAGCAGTCCCTTGTGGGCGTGCCTACAGCTGCTGCCAACGCGCCACTTGGACGGCGGAACACAAGCGCCCGTCCCGGCCCGTGTCTCGCTCAGACCGGCGCCTGTCAGCACTAGCCCCACAGCCGACCACCGATACGCACCGCTAACTACTGATGCGGCTCACTCATTCTGATCTGTGCCCTGACCGAGGGCCGAACAACGGGCGAACCGCGAGGCAAGAGCCTCAGCCGGTAGAGGTTTACCTGTCGACTCACGGACAATTAGGTGAGTGCTAAGCCGAATATTGTCCTCCAGTCCGCGATGATCTTCGCCTGGGTGGTGACGCGACTTGCGTGGGCCGCCTGTGCTGGCCTCACGGACGCCGAGGCGGGAGCGCACAGGGTCAAGAGAAGGACCGCTGTTACCGGCACCGTCCACAGGCCCGCGAGGAGCCGCCGCCATGCCGGCATAGGACGGCAGTTACCGATTGGCGGTATTTGCGTGCCGCTTGGTGCCGAGCCATAGATGATTGTCCCTGCCACACGTCGGATCATCAGCCTGCTGTCGGCGCGAGGCCTCTTCGGATGGATAGGTCCGAAAGTCACTTCTTCACCGGAAAAGGGCAGTGGACGGCACTGTCCCAAACGGAAAGGACCGGCGCGGTGAACAGGGGAAAGTTCGCCGCACCTAATACTTAATAAGGCACGGCTTTACGCCGAACTTACTCACGTGCACTGGACGGGCAATAAAGATGCTGAAAGGCGGTGCGCCTCCAACGAGGGTGGCGGGGTACATGGGTTCTACCTCGGGGTCACCGGTCGGTTGCTGGTCCTGGTATTGCTGCCCCTGATCGTCCTGACGTCGGTGTCCGCGCCGCTGGCACTGCGAGCACGAGTGGACGCCCAGCGCGCCCAGGCGGCCCACCGGGAGGTACCGGCCGTGACGGCCATAATCCGTGCCCTGGACGCAGTGGTGGTCGAACAAGGCCAGGCGGAGTCGCTCCTTTATGCGGACGGGAGCGGCTTTTCTATGGGGATAGTTGACAACCTGCTCGGTTCCAATCTGGTGGACGAGCTGCGGTCCTTTGAGTCGGCGACCGATCGCGATATCGACCTGCTGGCCCCGTCACTGGTCCGCCACCTTGCCCCACAGCTCGAGTCCGTTCGAATGCTCATCGCCAAGACCGAAGCCGTTCCCGGGCAGTCGGTCGACCCGAGGTACGAAGAGATCGAGTCTGCCCTCGACGGCGCGGCAGCGTCCGCGCTGGCGACGGTCGAAGAGAGAATGTCGTTGACGTCGGGGGGCGCCTCGGTGAGCCATGCCCTGCTCGCTCTCGGCTGGTGCTTCAACCTTGTACGGGCGGCGGCGGGACAAGCTCGGGACGACACGGAAACCTTTTTTGGCGCCGCAAGTGCGCGCAAACAAGCAGCGACCCGGTTGGCCAAGGACAACGCCCTTTTTGACGAAGCGGGCCAGCAGCTCGCCCAGTCCGACGTCCCGAGCATAGCCAGGGCGTGGGCGGCTCTCGGGGCCAATCCGTCAGCTCGTCTCTATAACCAGTTCCTGGTCGACGGGGAGCAGGGCAGGTCACTGCCGTTCGTATCCGGCAGGATCGACCAGACGCCGACCAGCATCAGCTTCGTTACCATGGTCGGCGCCTTCAAGGGGATCTCGGCCCATTGGCGCCTGATCTCTAATGTCGTCGCCCAGGCCAGCTCTACCGTGCTCTCGTCAGCTACATCGCTCGCCGACGCCAACAGCCGCAGCTACCAGATATGGGTGACGCTGATGGCGCTGGGAGCAGCCGTCGCCCTAGCGGTCGCCGCAGCTGTGGCACAGTCGATCTCCCGGCCCCTGCGGCGCCTGGCCGAGACCGCTCGATCTGTCGTCGATGGCCATCTGCAAGTCGACCGTCTGGTCCCGAGTGGACCGACCGAGACAGTGGTCGTGGCCAACGCCTTCAACGCGTTGATGGCGAACCTGCGCCTTTTGGAGTCCAAGGCACAAGCCCTGGCCGCCTGCGATTTTGATAACGAGGTCCTTTCGATGCCGCTTCCCGGCCAGCTGGGCGCCTCCTTGCAGGACTCGGTGCGGGTACTAGCCGGTTCGATCAAGGACCGCCACCAGCTGCAGGAACGCCTGGCCTACGAGGCGACCCATGACACCTTGACCGACCTGATAAACCGGGCAGGGGCTATCACGTCGTTGGAACAGGCCCTCGCCCGTGCCCGGCGCCACATCGACACCACGGCCGTGCTGTACATCGACCTGGACAACTTCAAGCAGGCCAACGACCTGCATGGCCACCAAACGGGCGACCACATCCTGCGCCAGGTCGGGGCGCGCCTGTCAGCCACGGTGCGAGCTGGAGACGTCGTGGCCCGTATCGGCGGTGACGAGTTCGTGGTAATCGCGGAACGAGTGGACGGGCCGGCAGAGGCGGAGGCGATCGCCGCCCGACTGATCGTCGTCTTGTCGGAGCCCATCGAATGGCAGGACGTCCGACTTAGAGCAGGGGCCAGCGTCGGGATCGCTCTCGCACACGGGGACGACGCCGCGCCGCTGGAGCTTCTGGCCCGAGCGGACATTGCTCTTTACCAGGCGAAGCAGCGTGGTGGCCAGCTCTTTGAGCTCTACGACGAGACGTTGCAACAGCGCCTGGCCGAACGCGACCAGATCGAAACAGACCTTCGCGGGGACCTTGGCCAGGGGGGAGGCGGCCTCATCCTGTACTACCAACCTCTTGTCGAGACGAGCGGGACGCTGTCCGGAGTGGAAGCCCTGGTCCGCTGGGTGACACCGGGCCATGGCCTAGTAGCACCCGGCTCCTTCATCCCGATCGCCGAGGCCAGCGACCTGATTATCGACCTTGACAGGTGGGTCCTCGCCACCGTCGCCCATCAGGTCGCCACCTGGTCAGCCGATCCCGACCTCGCCGGGATAAGAGTTTCCGTCAACATCTCAGGCCGCCATTTGCTAAGCCAACGCCTTCCGGCTTATCTGGCCGATGTCTTGACGGCCACGGGTATCGACCCCCATCAGCTCACCATCGAGATCACCGAGACAGTCCTTCTTGACGACCTGACTCTGGTGGCCACGCAACTCGACGAGCTCCGCCGGCTGGGGGTCGAGATAGCCATCGATGACTTCGGGACGGGTTACACGTCATTGGCGCACCTGCATTGCCTGCCTGTCGACACGATCAAGATCGACCGAGGCTTCATCGCCGGGATGGGGGATCCCAAAGATGCCTCATTGGTCCGCATGATCATGGAGCTCGCCCACCAGCTCGGCCTCAAGACCGTGAGCGAGGGCGTCGAAACGACCGAGCAGCTTCAGTCGCTCCAAGCCCTGGGGGCCGACCATATCCAGGGTTTTCTTATTGCTCGCCCTATGCCCCCGGACCGGCTTTCCACCTGGGCCCTGACGCGACGCCAGAACCCAGACGGTCCGTCGTTCAAGGCGATGGGTTTAGCGGCCCCCGAACCGCGGCAAGGCTTCAACCTGCCTGACCATCTCGCTCTGGCAGTGGCTGAAGACCTGCACACCTCGTAGCCGGCCGCTAGGTCGGTCACTGGAGTGAACCACGCTTCGTCGTACAAATCCGAGGTTGACGAGGCTGAAGGTATCCCGTAGCTTCCTTCGTAGGTAAGCCTTTGCACGGAGGACCGCAGATGATCGCTGGGACGAGCACGGGCGGGATCGTCGACCACGACCCTGCTTCGCTCACCTTCGTACTGCCCAGAGCACACGTCGGGGCCCTTACTCGGGCGGCTGGCTCGGGCAACCTCGCCGTCATGGCCCAGTGGGTGGGGCTGTTGGCCCAGGTTGAGGACAACGTGGTCGACTGCTTCCACCACGGTGGCGGCGTGCCCTATGGGGCCTTCCCCGAGAGATTGTGGGCCGTCGAAGCCGAGGCCAGCGGCGTCGGCTACGACGCCGACCTGGTCAAGGTCACCCTGCCTTTGGTCCCCGGTCTGGAAGAACGCCTCCGAGCAGGCATCGACGTCGCCGACGTGGGCTGTGGCTCAGGCCACGCCGTCAACCTGATGGCCCAAAGCTTCCCGGCCAGCCGTTTCGTGGGGCTGGACGTTTCTGAGCCAGCGCTGGCCGCGGCGAGGCCGAAAGCGAGAAGCTGGGTGTCACCAACGCCACTTTCGTGCAACATGACGCCGCGTCCCTAGATGGGAAAGAGCGGTACGACTTCATTACCACGTTCGACTCCGTCCACGACCAGGCCCGTCCCGACCTGGTCCTGGCCGGTATCGCCCGGTCGCTCAGGCCGGGAGGGATTTACCTGTGCGTAGACATGTCCGCCTCCAGTACGTTGGCCGAGAACATCAGCCACCCGATCGGGCCTTTTCTCTACACCGCCTCGTGCCTGCACTGCATCGTCAATAATTACTACATCACCACCAAGGGGCAGGATTCGTCGGTGCTCATCTGAGGATGGCCTAGCCGGCTCCCCAACAACCAGCAACTACAAGAGGAGTTCCCTAATGAAAGTTTGGATCGACCAAGATCTGTGCAGCGCCGACGGCTTGTGCAGCGATACGTGCCCCTCGGTGTTCGCCATGGGCGACGACGGCGTGGCCCACGTGCTCCTGCCCGACGGGTCGCTGGGCGAGGGCCGTGAGGACATGGCGCTCGTACCGGCGGAGCGGGAGAGCGAGGTCCTTGACGCCAAGACCGACTGCCCAGCAGACTGCATCTTTGTCGAGGACTGAACCGGTGCTTGCTCCGGAAGGTGCTCTTTCTCAGCTGCCTGCGCAGCAGCGCTAGGGCCTACGGGGCGATCTCAGGCCGTGCCTGTGCTGGACTGGTCCCGAGCTGGCGTGCCCCGGCTCTAGTTCCAGTGCCCGCGTGAGCACATGCTCAGCCCAGCGCGAAACGGACAGCGGTGACCGGCTCGGAGAAAACGGCGGCCATTCGCCACGTCTGGCCCTTGTCTTCGGACGTGTAGACGTGGTCCCCGAACCCGACGGCCACGCGGCCGCCGGCGGCGTCGAGATGGCCGGAGTCGACGTTGCCGTCGAACCTGTCGGGCAGACCGGCCTCGCAGCGGACGAAGCTCGAGCCGAGGCGGGAGCGGTAGACGGCGCCGGCGTTCGTGAACGGACCGTCGGAGGCGGACACGAACGCCGTGTCACCGTCAAGGGCCACCGCCCGGAGGTAGTGGGCGTGCAGCCCGACCGTTGTCCAAGACCACGGCTCCCCATCATCCTCGCTCCAACCGAAGCCGACGGCAGCCGCTACCGCCACCCGCCCGTCGGTGCCGGTACGCACCTCGTGGACGTCAGCCCCTGGCTCGATCGCCCCGTGCCACGTCTCGCCGGCATCCTCGGACCACCACACTCCGCCTACATGCACGTTGACCCACCACCGCTTCATGCCGGCGGCCATCGTGCGCGTGCCCGGCGTGGGGCCCGCCGGGTTCTCCCAGCCGTCCCGGCCGGGCACTGCTTGGAACGCTGGGATGTCACGGACCTCGCCATGTGGGCCGACGATCGAAAGGCGGGCCCCGGTGCGGCCTACTACGACCGTCCCGTCGGGGAGCACGACCAGGCTCTGTCCGTCGGGCTCGGGTAGCTCACCGGCCGGCACCGTGCCAGCCATGTCCCGGTCGAGCCGGACGACGGACCGACAGTCGAGCAGGGCGTACCAGCCCTCGGTCCCGCCGGGCGCCAGCGCTGTGACTGCCATCCCGTCGACGAACTTCTCGCCGGATTCGAGGTCCCGGAGACCATGGCTCGTCCCGACCAACAGCATGTGCAACCTCCCGACTGCACGGTACCGCTGTCACGGGCCGTGGGTCAGGCCCTGCAGACAACCTTCGTTATCGCATCGGTTCCTCTTGAAGCTTCAGCATTTATCGGCAACGCATAACGGGTGTTTACGGCGTGGAGCCAAGGAGCGCTCAGAATGTTCGCCCGGCTAACGTATGCCGAAACCACCTTCGGGCTGCCAACGGTCCGATTGCCTGCGCGCAAGCGCCCGGGGCCCGCGTCCGTCGAAGGACACCCTTCTTGCTCACGTTACCTTGCGAGGGCTCATCCCCAGAACAGGCAAATGCTGTCCTTGCTCAGCTCGCCGAGCAGCGACTCGAGATCCCTGGTCGCGTCTGGAGCGAGCGGATAACGCTCCCAGCGTAGGCGGCGGTTCTGCCAAAGCAATAGCCAGAAACCAGAACCAGTGTGCCGAAGCTGTGCCACGGGACGTCGGGACCAGTCCGGGCCAACCTCCGGGGACCAAGGAGGCCGCAACTCGAAGATCGTGACGTTGGCTCCGTGCACGCCGAGCTCGAGGCGCACCTGGCCTTGGTGCTCGACCGGGACTCGAGCGTTCACCCAACGGCGGATCCGAGCGATGTCAAGTTCCCCCGGTATCGGTCTGGTCGGCACAGTCCTCACCATCGTAGGGCGACGCGGGTTATGTCCCCCAGGCTCCTCCGCGAGCAGCCCCTTCGCCCTGGTACGGAGCGTGTGGGATAACAACGTCCCACCTAACCTTTCAATCGAAAGGGCAACCTATCGCCGTGCGGCGGAGGCATCAGACCGCGCTTCCGGGCTCAACAATCGGCGAGGGCTCTCAGCGAGCTGCAGATCTCAGGGCAGCGAGGACCAAGACTGCCCATCCGCTCCACGAGTGCCGACCTGCGGATCCGTTGCAGGTTGTCGAAGGAAGCCGCGCACTCGACATTTAGGCCCTCTCCCTCGCCCAGCCGCACCTCGGTTGGGATGTTACGTACGGTCCGCGTGACGGGTGCAACCACGATCCCGGTGAGCACCGCCACCGCTTCGGTCCGCGTGACCACTAGGACCGGCCGGCGCTTGTCCTCCGCTTCGGCCCACCAGATCTCGCCGTGCGCGGGGAGAGCTACCACTGCTCTTCTTCGATCAAGGCGCGTGTTGCCTCGTCCAGACCGGCCAGCTCCTCTTCGTCTTGAGGACGGCGGCGATAGCCATCGACGATGGCTTGCCCGATCTGCGCTCTACGGTGGTGCTCCACGAGAGCCTCCAGACCGAGACGGACCGCGTCAGACCTAGTGGCTGCAACTCCGTCGCTCACCAGGGCATCGACGTCGGCAAGCAGGCGGTCCTCGACACGCGTAACTATTTGTGCCATGCGTTAAGTATAACGTAACGCAACACGCGATGTCGGAGCCGCCCTGGTGGTGGGTTTCTCATAGCCGAGGGGCCAGGGAGGTCGCTGGATCCGGTGGGTCACGTGTGGGTCACGACCGCGTCGTGACCCTTCACCCCACGTCGGCGAAATAGCCCTTGAACTCGCACTTTAGTGGTGCCCCCGGCGCGACTCGAACGCGCGACGCACGGTTTAGGAAACCGACGCTCTATCCCCTGAGCTACGGGGGCTGGAACCTCTGACCTGCTACTTTGCCATGCGCCTCGGCCGCCGAAGGTCCGGATGGACTAGCAATGGACCAAAACTTCGGTCGTAGCCTGTTGCACGCCATCAAGCCTAGCTACTTCTCGGTGAAAATCCGAAGCATGTGGTTCTGGCATCTGGTGACCCAGAACCCGCGCACAGCTATTTAGAGGGATAAAACCGGAAGTCTGGAGCATCAAGATGAGACGGGTTCTCGTGCCCATCAGCCCCCATGACGGCGGCATCTTGCACAACAAGCTATCGCGGACAATGAAGGACCTCGACACAGCCCGCCCAAGTTACATGGAACGGCCGCCCCACGCCACCACCGATTGACCTCGCAGACCCTTCAATACCACAGGGAGCACCCGAGCAGCATCCTTGACAAGGTTCGTCCGGGACGGGAAGCTCCAGCTCCAGCGCCACCGTAGGAACGCGACCTAGGCATCCCCTCCGCGAAACTATGTGCTGGGCGGGCCAAGCGGGACGAGCATCAGGGTGAGCCCGCAACACGACAACAAGCGCAGGGCCGTGCCCATGGTCGGTTCCCGAGCACCGGTCTCGTAGGCATGGACCGCTGCACGTGATGTCGCTGCGGCACGAGCCAATGCGCTCACCGACAGCCCCGCGTCTTGGCGGGCACGACGGAAGGTCTCCGAGACGGGCACTTGCCCCAGAACGAGCTGGTCATCGGCCACGGTGGTACCCGCGATGACCGGCTCGTAGGATACACGGCCTCCGGGCCTTGGCCCGGCCCCCGCACCGGATAGAAGGCAAGGGCGACGCTACGCGCGCACTGCGAGACCGAGGCTTTGCCCGCGCTTGCGGACGTCGCCGGGCCTTCCATTCCCGGGCACGACTGACAATCGAGCGTTCTCTCGGACGAAAAGCAACATCCTCCCTGGCCAGGGCTGCGCCAGCGTTAGACAACCGTCCCTGCATCTTGCGCAAGTCAGGCAAGCTGATCCCTAGAGCAGCAAACTCGTCGGGGTCGAGTCGGTGCCCCGAGGAAAGCTTGGCAGCGAAACTCTTCTTTGACAGCACCCCTGAGCAGATCTCGTCCGGGCGAAGGCCGGCGATCTTGTCGTACAGGTTTTGGATGGTCCACTTGTCCGAGGCCAGGATCCCGTCAATGTCGTAGAAATCGCGTTCAGCACCTCGTGTCCAGAACGCCCTGACCTTCCCCGTAACGATGTCTTCCACATCGAGGACCGGGCCGACGCCGTTGACATGCACAGGAGGGTTCTGGCGGTAGTCGTAGCCTAGGTCGACAACCAGCCTTTCCTTGGTCGTCGGTTCTGTCACAACTATGGCCCTAAACTAGGTGTCTGTCT
>Ga0302320_10031210_pt1 | contig 10119 bp, 8 predicted proteins | sample Bog_T0_3_FD_202130 | JGI IMG/M metagenome (GOLD analysis project Ga0302320, IMG submission 202130) | Peat permafrost microbial communities from Stordalen Mire near Abisko, Sweden - Bog_T0_3 | ecosystem: Environmental > Terrestrial > Soil > Wetlands > Peat | place: Sweden: Abisko, Stordalen Mire...
ACGCGCAGAGACGCGATCTTGCCGCCAAGATGGGGCAGAATGGCGAGCGCACATTCTCCGGCTTGAATGACAACGTTTTCTTCCATCGCCCCAATTCCCATCGACCCTGGCGCCCGCCCCAGCTTCAAAGTACGTCCGCGCAAGCTGCCGTCAACCGTTCCCAGATGCTGTTGAGCCAAGCCTCGTGCTCCGGTTTCATCAAGACGGAGCGCAGGCAGGTAACCGTGCCCGACTCTTCACCTTTTGCATCGAGCCAAGACGGCTCAAACCATGTCAGCGGCAATTCTACAAGGGCCAGATGCAGATCTCGCGTGGCGCAGGCATCAAAGACGCGGTGCGCCCTCTCCGAGGCCAACTTTTTGTCCTCCGCATTCAGTTTCCACACCACAATGTCGAGTTCGGGCGCGCCCGCGGCCGGAGTTTGAAATCGCTTGCCAGGGTCTTCACGCAACCGCCGGTACAGCTCCAAAGCTGCCGCGCGCCCGCTAGCCAGCCCGCGAGCAAATTCGCCGCCCGGCTCGAGCGGCAACAGTTGCTGCGTGGCCCACAATGCCACCGCCGCTGCTCCGGCCCGGGAGCATTCCAGGCTGATCTCGCCTAGATGTAACTGATTTGATGTGAAATAGGTATAAGGCGAATCGTGCTTGTAAAAGCGCCCAACCGTCGGGTCACGAAAAAGGACGCACCCACACCCGTAGGGTTGCAACCCATGCTTGTGAGGGTCGATCACAATTGAATCGGCCTGATCGACCATGGCGAATGCTCGCCGGGCCGGCTCGTCCAGCGCGTCTGGAATCAACCGGAAATAGCCGCCGTAGGCACCGTCAACGTGAACCCTGAATCCGTACTTCTCTCGCAGCGCGAGCACCTGGTCGAGGGAATCCACTGCGCCGATGGCCGTCGTCCCAAGCGTTACGACTACCGTGCCCACATCGCCTGTTTTCAACTCAGCCTCGAGCGCGGCCAAATCCATGCGTCCATAGGCGTCGGTGGGGATGCTTGAAAACTCAAGCTTGAGTACCGCGGAGATGCGCTTGTGGGTATAGTGTGCCTGCTCTGACCCGACGATCCGCCGCCCCGGAGCCAACTGGCCGGCAATCCAGAGCGCCTCCAGGTTTGCGAGTGTCCCGCTTGAAGTGAGGTGACCGAGAAATTCTGACCAGCCGAACATGGCCGCAATGCCGCGAACTGCTTCGATCTCCATTTCGGAACTGGCACGGCCGCCGTCCCGCGCATGGTTGTTCGGGTTGATCGACATTGCCAGCGCATAGGCGGCGCGCGCCACAGGATGCGGCGGCTTCAGCATTTGGCCGGCGTAGAGGGGATGGAAGTAGGGATAGTTGTCGGCAAGCCGATGCGCGGTCGCCTCAAGCACCTCGGCAATTGCGCCCGCGTCCACCGCAGTTTCAAAAGCCGGCAGGGCTCCGAATTCCGCCTCAAGCAGCTCAGTGGCGCGGGATAACAGGCCGGGGACAGGATCGTGGACCAAAGTCGCCTCGCAAAGGAGAAAATGGGACCAAAGCCAAACAAGCGATTATAAACCCATATCGGTCAATAGGTTCCAGAATGGAAAATCACAAATTGGGACGAGGATCGACAATTCCTGCACCGTTTTTCCAGAGGAATGGTACACTATCGCCAGCGTTAGACACGAACCGGGCGTCAGCAGCACTCGCCCAACAAAGCAAGATTCTGCCAGTAGTCGCTCCGATTCATCCAGCGCAATTCAATTTAGGAAACACGACGAAAATGGAACAAGGTACTGTGAAGTGGTTTAATGACGCCAAGGGCTTCGGCTTTATCTCGCGTCAGAACGGTGAAGACGTCTTCGTGCATTACTCTGCAATCAACTCCAGCGGTTTTAAGAGTCTGCAGGAAGGGCAAGCCGTGCAGTTCAACGTGGTTAAGGGCCCCAAGGGATGGCAGGCTGCCGACGTGCAGCCGCTCTAACCTCCAGGCCGGATTCCGGCAGAATCTAGCAAACACACGCGAGGGTTGGGAGTAATCCAGGCCCTCGTTTGTTCCTGCACGCCTTTTAGCGGCAGAGATACAGCCCCTGATTCAAGCGTGAATGGCGCACGCCGCTCGACGTGACGGCCATTCTCCTTCTATCCTCAATGTGTTGGCCGCTTTCTGAGTTTGCGGCCCCATTGGACTCCTACCTATCATGAGCACGCAGACGATTGCTGTACACCTGCCCGACGGCGCCATTCGCGAAGTGCCTGTTGGCACAACGCCCCTCGACATTGCCAACCTCATTTCGCCCCGGCTTGCGGCGGTTGCCGTTGTAGCTCGCCTGACGCCTGTCGCTGGCGCGGCCTCAGGCCGCTCGACCGCCGATGGCGAATCCGCTGAAGCCGCGATGTATGCCGCTGAAGATTCGGCTGCTCCGCGCCTGGTCGATCTCGCGACTCCCCTTACCGCCGACACACGCCTTGAACTGGTGACCGAAAGAGACCCCGAAGCGCTCAAGGTGGTGCGGCATTCTGCGGCACACGTCATGGCGACAGCGGTTCTCGAGCTGTTCCCCGAGACCAAGCTCGGCCATGGCCCGGCCACGGATGCCGGCTTCTTCTATGATTTTTATCGCGAGAAGCCCTTCACGCCGGAGGATCTGACGGCGATCCAGGCCAAAATGGCCGAGGTGGTGGCGCGGGACGAGAAGTTTGTCCGCGAGCATGAGACGCGTGAGCAGGCCCTGGAGGAATTCAACCGCGACGGTGACTTCATGAAGACGCACTTCGTGACCAAGTTCACTGAGCCGGGCTCTCAGGTCAGTTTCTATCGCAACGGAAGTTTCGTTGATTTCTGCCGCGGCCCTCATGTGCCTTCAACAGGCCGCGTCAAGGCGTTCAAGGTTCTTTCATTGGCGGGCGCTTACTGGCTCGGCGATGAGAAGAATCCGCAGTTGCAGCGCGTATACGGCACTGCGTTCTTCTCGCAGAAAGAGTTGGACGCCCACTTTGCGCGCCTTGAAGAAGCGGCCAAGCGCGATCACCGAGTGCTCGGCAAGCAACTTGACCTGTTCAGCATTCAGGAACTTGCCGGTCCCGGTCTCGTCTTCTGGCATCCCAAGGGCGCTATGGTTCGCAAAGTGATGGAAGACTGGATGCGCGAAGAGTGCCTGCGCCGCGGCTACCGGCTGGTCAATACTCCCCACGTGATGAAGCGCGAACTGTGGAAGGTCAGCGGACATGACGGTTACTACGGCGGCAACATGTACACGCCGATGGAATTGGATGACGCCGAGTATCGTCTCAAGCCGATGAACTGCCCTGGTCACATTCTCATTTACAAGAACTCGCCCAAGAGCTATCGCGACCTGCCTCAGCGCTATGCGGAGTTGGGCAACGTCTACCGCTATGAGCGCTCAGGCACCATGCACGGCCTGCTGCGCGTACGCGGATTCACGCAGGATGATGCTCATATCTTCTGCACGCCCGGACAGATTGAAGACGAGGTCGTGGCCTGCATCGAATTTGCCGAAGTCGTGCTCAAGACTTTTGGCTTCAATGAATTCAAAGTCGAGCTATCCACTTGGGATCCGAACGATCGCGCCAAGTATATTGGCTCCGACGAAAATTGGGCTCTTGCGGAGGGTGGACTTAAAAGAGCCTTGGACAGGAAGGGCATCCCCTACAAGACCATTCCCGGCGAAGCCGCCTTCTATGGCCCCAAGATCGATGTAAAGCTTGTCGATGTGCTGGGTCGCTTGTGGCAACTCTCCACGGTTCAGTTTGACTTCACTCTTCCGGCGCGCTTCGAACTTGAATATGTAGGCGAAGACGGCGAGCGGCATCAGCCGGTCATGGTCCACCGCGCGCTCTTCGGTTCAGTCGAGCGCTTCTTCGGCGTGCTGATCGAACATTATGCGGGAGCATTTCCGCTGTGGCTCGCGCCCGTGCAAGTGGGACTGGTGCCCATCAGCGAGCGCCACCACGCCTACGCAAAGAAAGTCGAAGCCGAACTGAAGGCGGCCGGCCTGAGAGTAGAAGTAGACGACCGCAACGAAAAGATGAACGGCAAAATCCGCGACTTCGCCAACCAGAAAACGCCCTACATCCTCGTCTTCGGCGACAAGGAAGAAGCAGCCGAGTCGGTCAGTGTGCGCACCCGCGGCAAAGGCGACCAGGGATCCATCCCACTGGCCGAATTCATGGCCAAGTGCAAGGAACTGGTGGCTAGCCAATCGACGGGTCTGTAAGGACTCTGTAGACTATGGTCTCTCCCGGACAACTCACAGTATTTGAAGTGGAGTTGCCCGGGAACGGTATTTTGCCTGTCGCGTCCTCCTTAATAGATAAGAACTATTGCTATAATCCCCATAGAGGCGAACCATGACCACCCTGACTATTTCTCTGCCCGATTCTCTCAAGGAGTTCATTGACATCGAGGTCCAGACCAAGGGCTACGGGAACGTGAGCGAGTATGTACGCGGTCTGCTGCGTGAGGCGCAGGCCAAAGAAGCAGATGCGCGTCTTGAAGCATTGCTGATAGAGGGACTGACCGCCGGAGAAGATATTCCACTCTCACCGGAATTCTGGAGCGAACTCAAGCAGGATGCGGCTAAGATTCTTGCCAGGCGCAAGTAGCTCGGAAGGATGCACCTCAGCCCATGAACGTGTATGTTCGAACCGCCGCAAGAGAAGACATTCTCAGGCAGTATTTCTATTACTTGATCGAAAAGGATACCGCTCCTGCCGCAGAGAGATTCTTGGAAGCCGTGCAATCGGCGATTGGGACGCTCTGCCAAATGCCCCGGGGCGGGCGCTCCGAAGCTGTTGGAGAACCCAAGGTTGGCAGGGCTGCGATCATGGCCAGTTCGCGGCTTTCCCGCAATGCGCATCTACTACCTCCATGCCGCGGACGTGCTTCGCATCGTGCGAATTCTCCACGGCAAGCGCGACATTAACCCGCTGCTAGAGGAGGAAGCGGCCAGCGACGAAGTCTAATGTGATCCAAGAAAAGGGTGAAACCCAGCGTGGCGGCCCTTATGCATTAATCCCCAGACCCTCAACCGAGCCATAGGCATCAAGCAGCGATTCAGCCAGCGTGGGGTGCGCATGAATCGTGAACATCATCTCCTCGACTGTGCCTTCCAGCTCCAGCACCGCGACGGCTTCTGCGACCAGCTCCGTGGCTTGCGGCCCGAGAATGTGAACGCCGAGAATTTCGCCGTACTTGGCGTCGGAGACGATCTTCACAAAGCCGTCGTGATTGCCCAGGATCGTCGCTTTCGCGTTGCCCGCAAAGGGGAACTTGCCGACCTTTACTTCATAACCCTTTTCTTTCGCCTGGGTCTCCGTCAATCCAACGGACCCGATCTGAGGTTCGGTGTACGTGCAGCTTGGGATGCGATCTCGGCGGATTGGCCTGAACTTCTTGCCGGCAATTTTTGCCACCGCTACCATGCCGCTCATGGCGCCAACATGGGCCAGTTGCGGCAGACCGGAAACAATGTCGCCGATGGCAAAGACTCCGGGCTCGGCAGTCTCCTGGGCCTCATTGACTTTCACCAGCCCGCGTTCAAGCTCAATCTTCGTCTTCTCGATCCCAATGTTCGCCGTCCGCCCTGAGCGGCCCACGGCGACAAGAACCTTATCCGCTTCCTTCACCTGCGATTTTCCGTTCGCATCGGTGTACGTGACCTTCACGCCGGCTTCGGTCTTCTCAACCTTCTCCACTTTGGCGCCGGTGTTGACGTCAATGCCGCGCTTCTTGAAGAGGCGGGTGATCTCCTTGGATATCTCTTCGTCTTCGACGGGAACCACGCGCGGCAGAAACTCGAGAATCGTCACCTCAGTGCCAAAGCTGCGAAATATCGAGCTAAACTCCATGCCCACGGCGCCGGCGCCGATCACAACCAGCGATTTAGGCACCTCATTCATGGCCAAAATCTCTATGTTCGTCAACACACGGTCGTCCGCTTCAAGCCCGGGCAGCATCTTGGCTTCGGACCCGGTGGCGACGATAACGTTCTTGGCCGTCACCTGGCTCGCTTCTCCGCTGGTTGCAGTCACATCGAGGGTGTGTACTCCGTTCTGCGCAGGCCCAGTGAGGCGTGCATAGCCTGCAACGACCGTGATCTTGTGCTTCTTCATCAGGAATTCAAGGCCTTTGACGTGCTTGGCGATAACGCTGTTTTTGCGTGCCTGCACCGCTGTCCAGTCGAGCGTGGGCGTTCCAATACTTGCGATTCCAAATTCGGCGGCGTTCTTCAGGTGATCCCAAATCTCGGCATTGAAGAGCAGCGCCTTGGTTGGAATGCAACCCACGTGCAGGCAGGTGCCACCCAGCTTTGGGGCAGTCTCGATCAGCGCCACTTTCAGGCCGTACTCCGCGCCGCGAATTGCCGCCGTGTACCCAGCCGGCCCGCCGCCAATAATCGCCACGTCAAAAATTGTGTCTGCCACGATGAACTCCGTTCTGAGGCGCGCTTTCTTTTGAGAAGCGCCGCCTCGTCATCTCATAGTTTAAATGCCGCGGCGCTCTGCACGGGCCAACGCCTCGCCAGACAGATACAGCTGAGCCGTCAGTTCTGAGCGGTTTCAATTAGCTCTGCGGCAATGTGCAGAGTCTCAGCTTCGTCGCCAAATCCATTCACCCAATGCACGTCCGGCTCGCGGCGAAACCAGGTCAACTGGCGCTTGGCATAGTTGCGGTGCCCCTGCTGCGCAGCAGCGATCGCGGCCTCTTCACTCAACGTTCCAGCGAGCACGGCCACTGCTTGCCGGTAGCCGAGCGAGTCCAGCGCCTTCACGGGGCCATAGTGTGCCAGCAGGCCACGGGTCTCTTCGATCAGCCCGGAGGCAAACATAGCCGCTGCGCGCTGGTTGAGACGGTCGTAGAGGATCTTACGCGGCGGATTCAGGCCCATGCGAAGGAGACGGAAACCGGTGAGGGGATCGCGGGCCAGTGATTCGGAGAAAGGCTTTCGGGTCGCCAGGCAAACCTCGATAGCTCGAATGAGCTTGGGTGTGTCGTTGGCGTGAATGCGGGCCGCCGAAGCCGGGTCAAGGCGCCGCAAGAGCTTGTGCAGCCAATCCTCACCGTGCCTTTTGCGGCTTTGCTCAAGGCGTGCCCGGAGCTTCGTCTGCCTCTCGGGCCCGGCAAACAGCCCGTCGGTCAACGCCCGTAGATAAAGCCCGGTTCCACCGGTCACAATCGGCAATCGGCCCCGTCCAGCAATCTCACGCAGTGCTGCCCTCGCCTGCCTGCTGTATTCGCCGGCCGTAAACGGCTCATCCGGCTCGGCAACATCGATCAAGTGGTGCGGCACACGCGCCCGCTCGTCGGAAGTTGGCTTGGCTGTGCCCAGATCCATACCCCGATAGACTGCCACTGAGTCGCAACTGATGATTTCGCCGCCGAAGCGCTCGGCCAGTTCAAGGGAGAGCGCTGTCTTGCCGCTTCCGGTTGGCCCAAGCAGCAGCACCGCAAGCGGGGCAGCTCGCAATAGGTCTTCGCTCACGGCCGCCACCAACCCGGTGGAAAGATCCACTTCGGATTTGTGTGGAAGAGCCACCAGACGCAGATTACGGCCGCCGCAAGCACCAACCCCAAAACCTGGTTGCGCAGAAAGACTCGCCGCTGTTCTTCCCGGCGCGCTTTCTCGGCAACCTCTTGAAGGTACGGCTTGATGCGCGTCTGCACCATGGCTTTTTTACCGACCCACGGGAAGGCCTCGGGGGATCTCATCAATGCCGAGCCGCAGTGAATCAAGCAGATTCCCGGGCCGTTCTCCAGCGGCTCTTGTCCAAGCGTAAAGAGTCTCCGAAGCTCGTGGAATCAACTCCGTCCATTTGTCCTTCGCCTTCGAATCCTTGTATGGCTCGTCTTCACTTATCGACGGATTTGCCGCTCCATTTGAGCTTAGGAAAAGAATCCAGGTCTCGATGCTCCATTTGGGAATTAGTCTCGCGATCGAATCCGTCCTCGAATCATATGTAGGCTGATTTTCGGAGATCAATGCGGCATCCAACTCACCAAGGCGTTCTCTGACAGATCGATTGTCCGCATCTAGCATCATGAACATCCCTGTCGATAGGCGCGCGTGACGCGCATTTCTTGCCCTGCATTTCCTTGCCAGCCGCGCAAAATTCTCGCGTACCCATTGCTCCGCGCTCCCGTGGCCTGACGGAGACAGCTCTACGCTCATCTGGCGAAGATTGAACCCGGCGGTGGCGAGAAACCGGTAGATAAATTGCTTCTGCCGCTCATCCTCCGCGAGGACAAATATCCACGATGGCTTAGTCATTCTCCCAACCCCGCGCGATTAATTCAGAGGGTTGCAGAAGGCCGTCGGGATCGGTCCTGAACTCTTCCGTCCGCACATGGCCGTTCTCCTCCCGAAAGAAGCGCAGGCCCGATTCCTGTGCCCACTGGTCCAGAATTTCAGGATGGTGTGAGATCAGGATAAGTTGCCCCTTGCTGTCCTCCACCGCCGCCTCTGCGGCCAGAAGCCAAGGGTGAACTTCGCGTAGCGAAATGAAGTTATCTGGCTCATCGATAAAGACGGTGTGCCCTTTGGCGATCAGAAAATGCAGGATCATGTAAAGGGCAATCAGACTTCTTTGACCATCTGAGAGTTCCGAAATGGTGTATGCTGCGCGCCCCTTAGACGGGGCCTCAAAATCCGCCCAAAGCTTCCGTGTGCCTCCATCTTGTGTAGCGAAGCGCAAGGAAAGAAATCCGTTCATCCCTTCTCTTAGAGAAGTCAGGAAGTTTACATTCCCTTCAGGATCTTCTTGAATCAGGTGCCTGTACCATTTCGCCAAGTTGTCCAATTCAAAATCTGGGAGGCGACTTTCGCTCTCCGCATCCTCGTCCATTATCCCGGGATAGACATCGATGCTGAAACAGTAAACAGATTCCATCCATTCAACAAAGCGCCTCACATGAAGGTTGCTGAACTGAGCGAGGTGCAGTGCGGATTCAGCCGCCTCCCATCGTAATGCGGGAGCTTGTGCGCTCTCGTTAGGAAAAAAGTGTATCTCGCCGTCGGCAAATTCGAATACTGGCGAACCCGAGACTTTTAATGCTTCCGCTTTGATAGTCGGTAGCTTGGAATCTGGCGCATACTGGATCTCCAGTCGATATTCATAGTCTTTTTGATCGAGCAGAGCTTCAACTTCAAACACCTGAAAAGGGCTATCCAGCCAGCGAGTGCGCGTAGATTGCGTGAACGGGTTCTCCGCCCCCTGAATAAAACTCTTGATCTCCCTAAGTGCCTCCAGCAGCGACGACTTCCCGCTACCATTTGCCCCCAGCAGCAGTTGCTTCCGCCCCGGCTTGTACTCGAAGTTCACAAAGCAGCGGAAATTATCGATGTAGATGCGTTTCAGCATGGCAGGATTATACGTCGATTGCCCCTTCCCGTCCCCCGTTTGACTTCCAGACCCTGGTTTGGTCAGATAACCTTTCAGCATCGGGCGTCTAAACAGAGAGCGGGAAAGCGGCAATGAGAGTCTTGATTTTGGGTTCTGGGGGGCGCGAGCACGCGTTGGCCTGGGCGGTGAAGCGAAGTGAACGCGTTAAAGAAGTTCTTTGCGCTCCAGGGAACGGCGGCATCGCCCAGATCGCACGTTGCGTCCCCGTCGATCTCAAGGACCTCGATGCCATGGTCCGGGTGGCCGACGTCGAGCGGCCCGACCTGACCATTGTCGGTCCCGAGCTGCCCTTGTCGCTCGGCATCGTGGATGCGCTCCAGAAGCGCGGAATGCGGGTGTTTGGTCCCACCCGGGCCGCGGCGATGCTCGAAACCAGCAAAGGTTTCGCCAAGCGGTTTCTGCAGCGTCACAACATTCCAACGGCGAACTACGCCGTGTGTACCACCGCCGACGAGCTCGACAAAGCGGTTGACATCTTCCACGCGCCCATCGTGGTGAAGGCAGATGGGCTGGCCGCGGGCAAAGGCGTGATCATCTGCCCGTCGCGGCAGACAGCGCTCGAAGCAGCGCACAGCTTGTTCAGCGGAAAACTGCTTGGCGAATCGGCCCAGCAAATCATTCTTGAGGAGTTCCTTGAAGGCGAGGAGATCAGCTTTCTTTGCCTCGCCGATGGCAAAAATATTGCCCCGCTCGCGCCCGCGCAGGACCACAAATGCATTGGTGAGGGTGA
>Ga0302320_10031211_pt1 | contig 10119 bp, 9 predicted proteins | sample Bog_T0_3_FD_202130 | JGI IMG/M metagenome (GOLD analysis project Ga0302320, IMG submission 202130) | Peat permafrost microbial communities from Stordalen Mire near Abisko, Sweden - Bog_T0_3 | ecosystem: Environmental > Terrestrial > Soil > Wetlands > Peat | place: Sweden: Abisko, Stordalen Mire...
GCGGGCCGGCTCAAGACGACTGACCTGATCGGCTACTGGATCGGCCAGTTCATCGGCGCCACGCTCGGCGCGCTGGTTGTCTATCTCATCGCCAGCGGCGCCAGCGGCTACAGCCTGGCCTCCAGCGGCCTGGGACAAAACGGCTTTGGCGCCGGCTACCAGGGCGGCTACAGCCTCACCGCGGCCATCCTGTATGAATTTGTGGCAACGCTGCTGTTTGTCCTGGTCATCCTCGGCTCCACGCAAAAGGCCGCGCCCTCCGGCTTTGCCGGCCTGGTCATCGGACTTACCCTGGTCGCCATCCACCTGCTCGGCATCCACATCACCGGCACCAGCGTCAACCCGGCGCGCAGCTTTGGCCCGGCCGTGTTTGTCGGCGGACAAGCCATCCAGCAGCTGTGGGTCTTCCTGCTCATCCCCACCCTGGGCGGCGCCGCCGCCGGCCTGCTGTTCAAGCTCAAGGCGCTGGCGGCCGACTAGAGCAAAATCACGATAGGTGTACCCTAAGCCACGACTTCAAAGTGTTGATTTCCTTAAGAAACCAACACCTCGCACGCCGCTCAATCGGGCACTGTTATCGTGGTTTTGCTCTAACTCCCCGATCACGCTCCAACAACGGCAAGTCCAATGAGGCGCTCCCCGCGCTTCACTGGACTTGCCGTTTTCGCGCGGCCCAGGCCTACCTGGACTTCGCCCCCGCATGGGTCAAGGTTTACGCTGGATGCAAAGCGATAGCGCGGAACTGTCAATGCGTGGGGGTGGCTTGAGTGGCCTGGATGATCGTTGCGATCGGCGTCGTGGTGGGCATGGTGTCCGGTGTCGTCGGCATCGGCGGCGGCATTCTGTTTATACCGGCGCTGGTCTGGCTGCTCGGCATGAACCAGCACAAAGCGCAGGGAACCTCGCTGGGCGCGCTGCTGGCCCCGGTCGGCATCTTCGCCTTCTACGAGTACTACCGCAAGGGCAATGCCGATATCCGCGTGGCCGCGCTGCTGGCCGCCGGCTTTCTTGTCGGCGCATACTTTGGCGCGGTAGGCGCGCAGCACATTCCCGAGGTCTGGCTGCGCCGCATCTTTGCCATCACGCTCGTTGCCGTCGGCGGGCGCATGTGGTTTTCCAACTGAGCAACCGCGCCGACGCGCCTGAACTCAGCAGGTAGCCACAAAACGCAGCCGCACGTAGTCGGCCACCCAGTTCCCTGCCTCGTCGCGCAACGCCGGCTCGAGCAGCGCGGCCGTCTCCTCCACCACCGTCTCACGAAGCTCCAGCGGCAGGCCCGCCAGCACGCCGCTGCGAAAGGTGCGCAGCCATCCCTTCATCCCGCCCGCGGCCAGCGGCGTGGGACGCGGAATCAGCCCGATCCGCTGCACCTGGAAGCCGTGCCGGTTGAGCCGCTGCGTATACGCCGCGGCGGTGGGATAGTAGTTCACTCCATCTTCGCGGTCCGCAAACCCGTGCCGCGCCAGCACCGCCATCAGCGCCACGCGGATCGCCGCAATGTTGCCCTGGCCGCCCATCTCCGCTGCAAACCGGCCGCCGGGCCGCAGCACGCGACGCACCTCGCGCATCATCGCATCCTGATCGCTGACCCAGTGCAGCGCGGCGTTCGAGAACACCGCATCGAAGCGCGCATCGTCAAACGGCAGCGCCTCGGCACTGCCCTGCACGGCGGCAACGCCCCGCGACCGCGCCGACTCCACCATCTCCGGCGACGCATCCACGCCGCGCACCGTAGCGCCGCCCGCAGCCAGCCGCTTGCTCAGCTGCCCGTCACCGCAGCCCAGGTCGAGGATCTCTTCGCCCTGCCGCGGCGCCAGCCACTCCAGCACGCCGCCCGCAAGCTCATGAACGAATGCGCCATTCTCACCGTAGGCTGCCGGACTCCACGTCTGCGTCATGATGGCCCTCCATGAACAGTGTCGCCAAACATTCGGATATAAGGCAACGTTCTTATTTTTCTGGTTGCGATAAGGAATGGTTATAGATGGTGAAACGGGCTGCGGTCGCAAAATTCAGATCGATTGCACCGGAATCAGCGTGAGATCGTCCACCAATCCCACTTCTTTTTGCACGAACGGCTCGCCGTATTTGACGCCAGCCAGCAGACCGTAATGGCGCGCCTCGGCAAACGTGCGCTCGCGGATTTCTTCTTCGGCGACGAACAGCCCGCTGCCCGCGGCTTGATTGGCGTACTGCGATTTGTAAGCCATCAGCGCGGTGTGGCGCTGCTCGATGAAGGGCGTGATGTCGACGATGAAGCTGGGCCGCACGTCGGCGTAGAGGCTGGCGTAGACAATCTTGAACGGCCTGTGCGGCGAGGATGCCGAACCCTCGGGCTCCGCCTCTGCGGGCGCCGAAGGCGCAGTTGGCCCCACCGCAGGTGGCTTGGACAGGCCGGCCAGGAAACAGGCCTGGTAGCCCAGCGTCGCGACAATAGCGTGATCGGGATGGCGGGCCTGCCAATAGGGCAGGATCACCACGCGTGGCCGCAGCAGGCGCAGAACGCGCACGATCTTCAGACGATTCTCGAGCGTGTTTTCAACGGCGCCGTCGGGCAGGTCGAGCGCTTGCCGCCACGAAACGCCCAGCAGGCGCGCGGCTTCCGCAGCTTCGCGGGCGCGATCCTGCGCCGATCCGCGGGTTCCGGCCTCGCCCTGCGTCAGGTCGAGAATGGCCGTACGCAGCCCGCGCGAGCCCATGCGCAGCTGCGTTCCCCCGCAGGTCTGCTCCACGTCGTCGCGATGCGCGGCGATGGCCAGGATATCGATTGCAGTTGGAGCGAGGTGGATGTCAGCGTTCATTCGCGATGTGAGCTCCCGAACGAGGCCGGATTGGGATTGTGCTTTCCCACCCTTCGTCCGTCGCGGCGGACGAAGGATGGTGCATGGAGCATTCGGCCCAGACCACTGGCCACTGACAACTAGTAGACCGTGTTGTTGGCGTCCGTCGTTGCGTCCATGTACGCCACGTCATAGGCCGTGCCGGTCACGGTTACATACTGGTTGTCGATTGCGGTTCCGTCCATGGTCGAGTAGATATACACCTGCCCGCCCTCGGCCGTGTAGATCTTATTCAATCCAGTCACCGCGGCAATGCCGGTAGCGTCGCCCAGGTAGGGTTCGATCAGGGTCACGGTCGGCAGTGCGGGGTTCGCGATATTGAGCATGGTCAGGCAGCCGAAGGCCTGGCCGCTGTTGGCGCGCACGCCGTTGTTGCACTTGGTCATGCCCACCCAGAGCGTGTTGTTGTCTGCCTCGATCATGCGGCTCACCGCGCCGGGCGAGCCGTCGCTGATGGAAACCGGGGCCGATGCCGCGCCGGTGCTCAGATCGATGGAGGTCAGGTTGCCCGTGAACAGGCCGCTGCTGGCCTGCAACTGTTGACCAACCACGTACAACGTCGAGCTGTCCACCAGCGCATTGCTCGCGCCGCCCGGCACCGGAACATTACTGCCGGTCAACGCCGCATTGGTGGGCAGCGCTCCCGAACCCTGGCCGACGAGGAAGATCATCGGCGCCACCGGCAGGCTTGAAACCGAGGCGCGCGTCCCGCCGCATTCGGGTCCGCAGTTGAGCACATAGGCGGTGCCTCCGTCAGACGAGAACACAGCCTTCACCGGCCGGTCAAACACGAGGGGCGCGCCCCAGTAGTTGCCGGTTGCGTCGGTGTTGTCCGGGCTCTGCGCCTGGAACAGGCACCAGATGGGCTGATTGAGCGGCTCGCAATCCACAGCGGCCTTGGGCCAGGTGCTGGGGCCGCCGGAGTAGTTGATGGTCTGCGCCGAGGAGAGCTTGACCGGATAGTATGCGTAATTCGAATTCTGCACGAAGGCCAGCGCCATGGACCCGCCGGGGTTCACGCTCACCCGATAGACACCCGGCAGGCTCAGCGGAAAGCTCGTACTCAGCGTGTTATCAACCACGGTGAGGTAGTGAGCGCTCTGGCTGGCTGCAAAAACGTACCTCTGGTTGCGGGTGGCAAAGATGCTGGCGGAAGGTCCACTGAGCCCACCGGTGGTTCCGTTCGTTGCCTCGCTGCTATATCTCGCCTGCACCAGGCTGCCGTCGCCAGAGCCGTAAACATAACCCAACTGCTCTTCCGGCAGATTCTGGATGCTAATGGGCAGCGCGCCCGAGTAGCCGGAGACGTTGTAGCTGGGCGGCGTCCCTTTGAAGCCGCTGCGCCGGTCATAGTAGGCGTCCATGAACTGCAGCAGGCCCCTCGATAGCGCGCCCGGGTTCTGGATGGCGACCATGACGCGGTTGGTCAGGCCGCTGGGGGGAAGATTACGACCGGCAAAATAGTTGGTTCCACCACAACCCGCCAGCGTAGCTGCAACAGCGAGTGCCGCGACGGCGCTCAACCAAAGAAATCGAATCTTCAAAATCCCTTACCTCGATGAATCCGCGGCCCAGGCCGCAGCGTGAACATTTTGATGGCGGTAGCCGGAGTGTCCGGACCCTGCGCCAGGAGCGCAATGATCGAACACGGCTATGGCCCGGAACTTGTTTTCCAAGCAGCTTATGACTCCCGAAGTATAACAAAGCGGCCCATCGCCATGACGCCGCCGCCCCGGTTGGCTTAGCATGAATGCACGATGACCGAAATCGCCCAGATATTTGCCAGTCGCCCGGTTCTCGCCGATGGCGCCATGGGAACCGTACTCTACGCCCGCGGCGTGTTCATCAACCGCTGTTATGACGAGCTCAACCTGTCGGACCCCGGCCTGATCCTCTCCATTCACGAGGAGTATCTCCAGGCAGGCGCGGAGATTCTGGAGACCAACACCTTTGGCGCCAACCGCTTCCGGCTGGCGCGCCATGGACTGGCCGGCAAGGTGGCGGAGATCAACGCGGCCGGCGTTCGGCAGGCGCGCATGGCGGTTGAGCATATCAAAGACAAGCAGGCTGGCGAGGCCTGGGTGGCCGGCTCGGTGGGCCCGCTCGGCGTGCGTCTGGAGCCGCTGGGCAAGACCGGCCTGGATGAAGCCCGCGCCGCCTTTGCCGAACAGATTGACGCGTTGGCTCAGGCCGGCGCCGACATGCTCATTATTGAAACCATGCCCGCGCTCAACGAAGCCCAGCAGGCCCTGATCGCGGCCCGCGAAGTGGCCCCCGACCTGCCCGTGCTGGTCATGGTCACGGTGGACGATGACAGCAATTGTCTGGACGGCTCGTCTCCCGAGCAGGCTGCCAGGCTGCTCACGGAGTGGGGCGCCAATGCCATCGGCGTCAACTGCTCCACGGGACCGGCCACGGTGCTTACTGCGATTGAATGCATGCGCAAGGCCACCACGCTGCCCCTGGCGGCCATGCCCAACGCCGGCATGCCCCGCGCCGTGGAAGGGCGCAACATCTATCTCTGCTCGCCGGAGTACATGGCCAGCTTTGCCCGCAAGGCCATTGCCGCCGGCGCGCAGATCGTGGGCGGCTGCTGCGGCACCACGCCCAACCATATCCGCGCCATGCGCTCGGCCATGCGCGCCCTGGATGCGCAGGCCCGCGTCGTCGTCTCCGGTGCGGCGCCCGAGCTGAACACCGAAACTCCGCCTGCGCCGCTGGCCGCCCGCTCCCGCATCGGCGCGCTGGTGGCCGAGGGCAGCTTCGTCACCCTGGTCGAGATCGTCCCCCCCAAGGGCATCGATTGCGTCAAGGAGATTGAAGGCGCGCGCCTGCTGGCAGGCCTGGGCGTCCACGCCATCAACGTGCCGGACTCGCCACGCGCCTCGGCACGCATGAGCGCGCAGAGCCTCTGCATCCAGATCCAGCAGCATACCGGGATTGAGACGGTTCTCCATTACACCTGCCGCGACCGCAATATTCTGTCGATTCAATCGGACCTGCTGGGCGCGTCTTCGATTGGGCTCAAAAATATCCTGTGCCTCACCGGCGACCCGCCCAAGCTGGGCAACTATCCTGACGCGACTGCTGTGTTTGACGTGGATGCCATCGGTCTGGTCAACATCGTGCGCCGCCTCAATTACGGATTGGACATCGGCGCCAACTCCATCGGCGCCTCCACCAACTTGACCATCGGGGTCGCGGCCAACCCCGGCGTGCCGGATATCGAGAACGAATTGCGCCGCTTCAAGTACAAAGTCGAGGCCGGCGCCGAGTACGCCATCACCCAGCCGGTCTTCGACCTGCGCCTGCTCGAGGTCTTTCTCGAACGCATCAAGGATTTCCACATTCCGGTCATCGCCGGCATCTGGCCCCTCACCAGCCTGCGCAACGCCGAGTTCATGAAGAACGACCTGCGCGTCTCCATGCCCGAGGAGATCATGCTGCGCATGGCCCAGGCCGACACGCCCGACTCGGCACGCAGAGAAGGCGTGCTGATTGCACAGGAGATGCTGGAAGCCGTGCGGCCGTTCGTGCAGGGCGTGCAGGTCTCGGCGCCGTTCGGCCGCTATGCCCTGGCAGCGGAGGTGATCGGCAGCGTGCTGCCCAAACCAGACGTTGATGCTGCGGAGTAACTACCCATGCCCACCTTTGAAGACTCGCTGAAAAAGCTCGAATCCATCGTCGATCAACTGGAAAAGGGCGATTTGGCCCTGGAAGAATCGCTCAAGCTCTTCGAGGAGGGCGTCGGCCTGTCCTCGGCCTGCAAGCAGGAGCTCGAGTCTGCCGAGGGCAAGGTGCAGCAGCTCGTGAAGCAGCGGGATGGTTCGCACAAACCCGAGCCTTTTCTCACGGAATAGACTCAAGACCGGAGAGTTTTGGATTCCTCTCACGGGAAATGCGGTGCAGGTTTCCCATCAGGCGCCTGATGAGCAATTTCCAATTCTGAAAATGCTCCAAAAGACCGCCGCTTGCTTGCCCATTTGAAGCACCCATCTCAGGAAGCAGCAATCTTGCGCTGCCTTTCTGCTGAGGAGCGTACTTTGTCCACCACCGTTCCGCTCGAACACGGCTCCACGGCCGGCCCCGCAGGTGCAGACAAGCCCGGTTACGCGGACAGCTTCCACTGCATCGGCTCGGCCTGCGAGGACACCTGCTGCGCCGCGTGGACCGTGCCGGTGGACCGCGCCACCTGGGATAAATACGATGCCCTGCCGGAGAGCCCGTTGCGGGTGCTCATCCATGCGAGCGTCACGCGCATGCCGGAGCGCGCAGAGCCGGTGGGCGATGGCAAGAATCCTCTGTTCGCCAAGATCCTGATGAACGAGGACAACCGCTGCCCGATCCTGACGAGCGAAGGCCTGTGCCGCATCCAGGCCGAACTGGGAGAAAGCCTGCTTTCGCACACCTGCGCCACTTATCCTCGCGTGGTCCTGGCCGTCGGCCCGGTGCGCGAGACCGCACTGACCTTGTCGTGCCCGGAAGCGGCGCGCCTGGTTCTGCTCTCTGCCGACCTGCCTGCGCCTGCTGCGCCGGGGGCAGCCGCAACCTTGCAAGACAGCTCGGCCGCCGAGGCCCCGGCCGAGTTCTGGGCTATTCGCCAGGTTGTGCTGCACCTTGTCCGCAACCGCGCTTACCCGCTCTGGCAGCGGCTCTTTCTGCTTGACCTGCTGTGCCGCCGTCTGGACTCGATCGCCCTGGGCGAAATCAATCCCAGCGTGTCTCAGTTTCTCGCCGGCTTTGAAGCCACTGTCACGAGCGGCTCGCTGCGCCCGGCCATGGAGAAACTTGCTGTCGACCGCGCAGCGCAGCTCGATGTGGTGCTGCGCCTGGCCGGCATGATGCTCAACAAGTCCATCGTCAAACCGCGCTTTGTCGAGTGCGTGCAGGCCTTCACGGCCGGCATCGGCAACGGCCCCGGAGCGACGCTGGAGAGCCTGACCGCGCACTACTCTCTCGCGCACGACCGGCACTTTGCGCCTTTCTTTGCCCGCCATCCGCATATATTGGAAAACTTCCTCGTCAACGCCATCGTTCGCCGCCAGTTTCCCTTTGGCCGCGAGGGGATGCAGGCCGGGGCAACGGTTGACCGCACGCACCAGTTTGCGTTGCTGGCGGCCCAGTTCGTGCTCATGCGCGGGTTGCTGATTGGCGTCGCGGGCTTTCACGGGGAAGCGTTCTCAGCCGAGCACGTGGTGCACACCGTACAGGCGGCCACCAAGCACTTCGAACATCACCCTGAGTTTCTTACCCTGGCGCATGCCTTGCTGGTTGAGCGAGGGATGGATGGAGCGCGCGGCCTGGCGATCCTGCTCAGAAATGCAGAGGCGCCGGCAGCTGCAGATGGAGCCAGTCCAGAAGCTCCGGCGAGACCTGCTCGAGCGAGCGAAGCTGGAAGATCGGCCTGAGCGCGGCCTGCTCGTCGCCCCCTGCGACGCACAGGCCGTGTTCAACCACCTTGTTGGTCCCGGCCCTGGCCACCAGCGCGTCTGCGTGGCGCAGCGCAGACAGGAACGACGGCTTGCGCTCCGGCAGCGGCAGCTCCCGCTCGGCAACTGCGTGAATCAGCAGGCAGACATCGGCCCGTACGTGGTGGGCGACGCTGTTGGACTCGAAGAGGATGTTGCTGCCCCGCCCAAACCGCGGCCACAGATGGTTCAGCACTTCGCCCAGCCCGCCATCGGGCGCGGTCACCAACAGGGCCCGCATGGCGCCGGCGGCCAGGTAGCGGCCGGTGTCCGTGTCCTCACCCGGCGTTGTCTCCTGCCAGATTGGATTGCTGGCCTGCACCGGCTCCGGTCGTGCGGCCACTTCAGCCGGCTGACGTTCAAAAATCTGGCGGAAAAACGGTGCGCGCGCCTCCCGCACCTTTCTCCCAGAAGGATTGATCCCGCCGGGCGACACCGGTTGCGGATGGTCGTGGGTGGTGATCTTGATTGCGTTCCAGCGGTACTCCGGCAGCGCAGCGATGAGGCCGCAGACCAGCGTGGTTTTGCCTACACCTCGATTGCTGCCGCCCACCACGATGATCGCCATGTGCACATTCTCCGGCCCACCCAATTTTAGCGCTGAAAACGCAGGCAGTTGCCATCTGCGTCTTTGACATACATCTCGCGAGTACCCCAGCTCTGGTCAACCGGTGCCAGATCGATGGTTACCCCGGCGCGGACAAACTCCTCGTGGAGCGCGTCTACGTCATCCACGATGAGGTTGACCACCCCGCCTGCTACGCCGTCTCCCGGGAAGGAGGAAAGGATAATCCAAACCCCATCGCGTGCGATACCGAAATAACAGGGATCGCCGTTTGCGCCGTACGGGCCGTGGGCGAATCCGAGCGTGAAGCCGAGTTTCCTGCAGTAGAAATCCTCGGCCGCAGTCGCACTCGAAACGTGCAGCAGAGGAACGGACTGCTTGATCATTGCACCTCCCAATCGGCTCAGCACTGGCTCGCTTTGAAGGGTACGGGCTTCAGCCCGCACAGTAATCACCCCTGCCGGCCACGGCCTTAGCCGCCGAGGGAATGCAATGCCTCGAAGCAAATTTCCCCAGGGGCTGAAGCCCGGTCTCTGTTTGCTGCATTTTCGGCACGACTGAAGTCGTGCCCTGACACTTCTTACCGCTCCCGGCAAGTTCTCTACAAAAGGATAAGACCCACCACGGACTCATTCGCCTTCCGGCTGTTTGCGAGATCGTTTTGCCATGCGGCTTACCAACGCAATCTCGCGCAGCACCTGCGGCAGCGGCCTGGCCGGCGTGCCCCACAGAACCGTGCCGGGCTTCACGCCAAGGCCCTCGTTGGTCACCGTCTTGCCGCTCAGCACACCGGCCTGCCCGCCCAGAATCACCCCTGGCCCAATGTGTGCATGGTCGCCAATACCAACCTGTCCGGCGATGACCGCGCCCTTGCCCACCGTGCAGGAGCCGCTGATGCCGGTACCGGTGACCAGGATCACGTCTTCGCCGATATCGCAGTTGTGCCCGACGTGCACCAGGTTGTCGATCTTTGTGCCGCGGCGGATGCGCGTCTCGCTCAGCGCGCCGCGGTCGATGGTGGAGTTGGCGCCGATCTCCACGTCGTCTTCAATTTCCAGAGTCCCCTGCTGCGGGAACTGCGTATACGCGCCGGTCTTCGCATCGCGCACATAACCGAACCCATCCGCCCCCAGCACCGCGCCGGCGTGCACAATCACGCGGTCCCCCAGCGTGGTGCCGGGGTAGAGCACGGCGCGCGGATAGATGTGGCAGTCTTTGCCGACCCGCACCCAGCGGCCCACCACAG
>Ga0302320_10031212_pt1 | contig 10119 bp, 7 predicted proteins | sample Bog_T0_3_FD_202130 | JGI IMG/M metagenome (GOLD analysis project Ga0302320, IMG submission 202130) | Peat permafrost microbial communities from Stordalen Mire near Abisko, Sweden - Bog_T0_3 | ecosystem: Environmental > Terrestrial > Soil > Wetlands > Peat | place: Sweden: Abisko, Stordalen Mire...
GTGGCAGGGTTTTCATCAGGGCTCACGGGGTGACGTTAGGCCAAGACTATTTTCGGTCAAGCATAGAATGGAAATCGGTTCCGGCGCGGCTTCGGCGTCCCCCTGGCCCGGTATTTTGCCGGCGAACCCGGTTCACTTCCCTCTGTATTAGCTGCCGCCGTTAAGGCATTCTTTCCGTCCGATGAGTAGCAAAAGGACTTCCTCACCCTGGGACGCATTGCTGGATGGCCGCTTTGATTCCAGCCGTCCCGGGCGGACGCTATGGGGACTCTTCGCCGATCAGCGCGGCAAGGTTTTCGGCAGCGTGGTGCTTTTTATCATCAAACAATCACCCGCCTCCCTGATGCCGCTCGCGGTGGGGATGATTGTGGATGCCTTGACGCCGCTGCGGGACGGTTCTTTTCACCGCGTCTTGTGGATTACGGGCGGTTACCTGTTCCTGCTGGCGCAGAATCCGCTGTTGCATACCGTGTTCGCTCGCATGATGAGCAGTGTCTTGCGGCGCATGCAATTCACTTTGCGGAGCGGTTTGGTGGAGCGATTGCAGCAGCTGGCGATGACTTTCCATGAAGAAAAACAATCGAGCGCGCTCCAAACCAAAATCCTGCGCGATGTCGATGCCATTGACGCCTTGTGCCGCTATTTGATGTTGAATGGTCTGAACGGATTGCTGGTCATCGTTTACGTCACGGTCATTGCGCTGGCGCGCCAACCGGTTTTGGCCCTCTATTTTTTACTCACGGTCCCGGCGGGCATCGCCCTGCTCAAGGTGTTCGACCGCCGTTTCCGTGAACAATACCAGGCCTTGCGGGTGGAAACCGAACAGATGAACGCCCGGGTCGGCGATATGCTGTTAATGCTCCCCGTCACGCGGGCGCACGGATTGGAAGAGCAGGAAATGCGAAGTGTCCGCTCGGCCTTCCATAGTGTCCGCAAACGCGGGTTGCGCGTGGATACCGTCACCGAAATGTTTGCTTCCAGTTCGTGGTTTACCTTCATGGCCTTTCAACTGGCTTGCCTGGTGTTTTCGGCGTGGCTGGTGACGCGCCACAAAATCTCCGTCGGGGATGCCGTCATGTATCACACGTATTTCGGAATGCTCATCGGGGCGGTGCAGCAAGCGCTCGGGGTTTTTCCGGCACTGGCCCAGGGAAGGGAGGCCATCCGGTCCATCGGTGAGATTTTGGAGGCGCCCCAGATTGAGAATTACGACGGCAAACCCTCCGCTCCGGTTCCGCTCCGCGGAGAAATCGTCTTTGACCACGTCAATTTCCAATATCCCCGCGGCCGGGAAGTGGCCCTGCGGGATATCGCGTTGCGAATTGCGCCCGGGGAAACCGTGGCGTTCGTTGGCGAATCTGGCGCCGGAAAATCCACTCTGGTGAATCTCGCCATCGGCTTTCGTGCGCCGACGACCGGCCGGATTTTACTGGACGGGCAGGATATGCGGACGTTGGATTTGCGGACGTACCGGCGGCAAATCGGGGTGGTGCCCCAAAATACCATCCTGTTCAACGGCACGTTGCGCGACAATGTCACTTATGGCCTGGATCATATCACCGACGCGAAATTGTGGGAGATTCTGGCGGAGGCGAACCTCGCCGAATTTGTGCGCAGTCTGCCGCAGCAACTCGATACCCCATTGGGCGAAAATGCCACCCGCCTTTCCGGAGGACAGCGCCAGCGCCTGGCCATCGCGCGCGCCTTGATTCGTGATCCCCGGGTGATCTTATTGGACGAGGCGACCTCCGCGCTCGATACGGAGTCGGAACGATTGGTGCAAAATGCGCTGGTTCGGCTCACGCATGGCCGCACGACCTTGATCGTGGCCCATCGCTTTTCCACGATCCGCCAGGCGCACCGGATTGTCGTGCTGCAAGGCGGAATGATTGTCGAGGTGGGAACGCCCGCCGAGTTACAATCGTTAAACGGCCAATTTTCCCGATTGGCGAAACTCCAATCATTTGAACCCACCGTCGGGAAAAGCGCGTAGCGAGATTGTTGCCTTGGTCCTAATGAGCACGTCCTCGTCGGGAAGCCACGTATTTTTCACCGGCGTATTCAGCCGGTTGGGGCCGCACCCTGCTTGCGTCCGTTCCGCTATTTGGTCTTGAACCTGCTCTTCTGGGAGAAGTCAGAATGAGTTCTGAATCCATGCCACCCGGAGAAAAATCGGCGACCCCGTCCGCCCAAACCTTGCACGGCTTGGACTGGCTGAATTTTTTCCTCGCCGATGTTCAGACCCGCGTCGGCCCATTCCTCGTCATTTATCTGGCGGGCGGAGGTTGGAACGAACAGAACGTGGGCATCCCCCCTCACGATCGGAGGTATCGCCGGAATTGTGGCGCAGACTCCGGCGGGTGCACTGGTCGACCGGTTGCGGTCCAAACGCGCTTTGATTGCAGCCGGAATTGTTGCCTTGGTGTCGGCCGCGCTGTTCATAGCGCTTTGGCCGGCCATAGGGTCCGTGGTGTTCGCGCAAGTTCTGCTGGGCGGCGCTTCGAGCATTTTCGCCCCGGCCGTGTGCGCTATTTCGCTGGGAATTGTGGGCCATGAGTTGTTTGACCGGCGGCAGGGCGCAACCAGACCTTTGGCGTGGTCTCTATTCTCCTGGCTGCGGTCGCGGCGCTCGCTTTCGGGATTCTCGTTTTCTTCCTGCCGGAAACGCGGGATAAAACAAACTGTAAGCGGCTTCGCGTGAGCGACCTTGTGGCTTGCAAAGTGGTATTGCAAATTGCACTTATTCAAAGCCGCGACTCTTCCGTTGTTCCCCAAAAATGGGCCCAGCGAATTGGCAGGATTAACGCTAACCATCTCGCAACCTGATGGGGATCGCTCCCCGAGCATAACCTGAGTTTTGACGAATGCACCACCACACGCACGACGAGAACAATGCCCCAAACCAGGCGGATGATGCCCGGCCAACCGATCCGACGGCGCATTTGGCAAAAGGAGTTCCCGGCGCTCAACCGCCCCTCGAAGAGGCCGGCCCCCATCCCGTCAGCCGGCATAAGATTGCCGCCGGTTTCTATTCGATCTACGAGACGGCACATTTTGGAATCCGGGAAATGGGCATTCAGCGTAGCTTGCAAACCTATTCCAAACTCAACCAGAAGGATGGTTTCGATTGTCCGAGCTGCGCCTGGCCCGACCCCGACGGAAAGCGGAAGGCTGCGGAATTCTGTGAGAACGGAGCGAAAGCAGTGGCTTCCGAGGCTACCACCAAACGGCTGACCCCCGAACTGTTCGCGCGTCATCCGATTTCCGAAATGCTGCGACACCCGGATGTTTGGCTGGAGCAATTGGGACGAATTACCCATCCGATGGTTCGCCGGAAAGGGTCTGATCACTATGAACCCATTTCGTGGAATGATGCGTTTGAATTGATTGGTTCGGAACTTCGATCACTGAAATCGCCGAACGAAGCCTCATTTTATACGTCGGGCCGGGCGAGCAACGAAGCCGCGTTTATCTATGGCTTATTTGGCCGGCAGTTTGGGACGAACAATCTCCCCGACTGTTCCAACATGTGCCATGAGTCCAGCGGCACCGGCTTGACGGAAGTGATTGGTTTTGGAAAGGCCACCGTCAAGCTGGAGGATTTTGCCCATGCGGATGCCATTTTCGTCATTGGCCAAAACCCCGGCACGTGCCATCCCCGAATGTTGACGGAATTGCAAAAGGCCGAACAAAACGGCTGTCGCATCGTCAGCATTAATCCGCTCATTGAGACTGGCTTGATGCGGTTCAAAAATCCGCAGCAACCGTTGAACATGCTGTCCACCGGAACTCCGCTGGCCTGTCTATTCCTGCAGGTCCGGATCAATGGCGATGTGGCTCTGTTGAAGGGCATCATGAAGGAAATGTTGGAACACGACGATCGCCGCGGCGGCAAAGTTCTCGCGCACGATTTCATCCAACACCATACGGAAGGCTTTGAGGCGTTTGCCGCGGACCTTCGGCAGGAGAGCTGGGAGCGAATTGTGCGGAGCAGCGGAATCTCGCGCGAGCAAATAGCCGGGGCCGCCCGGATTGCCATGGAATCGCAGCGCATGATCTGCTCCTGGGCCATGGGAGTGACGCAACATAAGAACGGCGTTGCCAACGTGCAGAGCATTGTGAATTTCGCGCTGTTGCGCGGCCAAATTGGGCGGCGGGGGGCGGGGGTCTGTCCGGTGCGCGGCCACAGCAATGTTCAGGGTGATCGCACGGTCGGAATCTGGGAAAAAATGAGTCCGGAATTTCTGACGGCCCTGGGTAAGGAGTTCCAGTTTTTGCCGCCGCAGGAACACGGCCTGGATACCGTTCGCACCATCGAAGCCATGCACCAGGGCCGGGTTAAGGTCTTTATTGGCTTGGGCGGAAATTTCCTCGCGGCTACCCCGGACACAAACTATACCAGCGAAGGTCTGCAACGCTGCCGGCTCACGGTGCAGATCTCAACCAAGCTCAACCGGGCTCATTTGATCACGGGCGAGGAGGCTTTGATTCTGCCGTGTCTCGGTCGGACGGAAAGGGATGTTCAGTCCGCCGGCGAGCAGTTTGTCAGTGTTGAGGACACCACCGGGGTGATTCACATGTCGCGGGGCATTCTCCGGCCCGCCTCAGAAAATCTGCGGAGCGAGCCGGCGATTATTGCCGGCATTGCCCAGGCGACGCTGGGACAGCGCACCACCGTGGATTGGGATTCATTAATCAATAACTACGACCGCATTCGCGAGCATATTGAACATGTGGTGCCGGGATTTACTCAATACAATGCGCGGGTGCGCCAGCCGGGCGGATTTTACCTGCCCAACGATCCCAATCAGGGAAGATTCAACACGGATTCCAAACGCGCAAAATTCACCGTTCATCCCATCCCCGAACACGATCTGGCGGCCGGTCAACTTTTGCTGACCACCCTTCGCAGCCACGACCAGTTCAACACGACCATCTACAGCGAAAACGACCGGTACCGTGGAATTTCCCAGGGCCGGCGAGTCGTATTTCTGAATGCCGGGGACATCGGCCGGCTGGCGCTGAAAAAGGATCAATGGGTTGACCTCATCAGCCATTTCGAAGGCGAAAAACGCCGGGCGGAACGATTCAAGATCGTTCCCTACGAAATTCCCCGGGGATGCGCCGCTGCCTATTTTCCCGAGACCAACGTCTTGGTTCCCATTCGCAATGTGGCCGACGGAAGTAACCAGCCCGTTTCTAAGTCGATCGTTATTTCGATCGAGCCCACGCGGGCGGTGAATATTGATTCGGGTTCGCCAGGGCAGGCGGAAACCACCGGCCGCGAGCCGGCGCCGGCTCCGCTGAGTGTGGCGCCTTAGTTCTGATCGGGTTTCTGAATTTATGAATCGTTCATCGTTGCGTCAGTTGAAAGAGATTTCGATGCGGCGGATCAATGGATCCACTGACTTGGATGAAACGGATTTTCTCGCGGCCGAAGAGCCCCTGGAAATTCAAGTCGAGGGAAAAAGTATCGCGGTGGTAATGAGGACGCCGGGAGAGGATCGCGAATTGGCGGCGGGATTTCTCGTCACCGAGGGGTTGATCCACGGTCCGGGAGATCTGTTGGATATTCGTTATCGGCCGCATTGTCAGCTTTCCCCGAACTTTGTCCCACCGGGTCCCGGGCCGGCGTCAGCCGATATTCTCGAGGGCAACGTCGTCGGCGTGCGGTTGAAGAATCCGGCATCGATCGACCTCAAAAAACTGACCCGGCATGTTTTTACTTCTTCGAGCTGCGGAATTTGCAGCAAATCTTCGATCGCGGCAGTGCGGCAACAATTCCCGCCCGTGGATGACGATTGTGAAGTGGATTCTCCGGTTCTCTTCGCCCTCCCGCAATTGCTCGCCGCGGCGCAGCAGACCTTTCAACAAACGGGGGGATTGCATGCCTGCGCTTTGTTCGATTTGGCCGGCAATTTACAGGTCTTGCGCGAAGACGTCGGCCGCCATAATGCGCTGGACAAGGTGGTCGGGTGGTCGTTGCTGGCCGGACGGCTGCCCTTGCGCGAACATATTCTACTGCTCAGCGGGCGGACTTCGTTTGAGATGATGCAAAAAGCGCTGGCGGCAGGGGTTCCTATCGTTGCCGCCATTTCCGCTCCCAGCACGCTGGCCGCGGAGTTCGCCCGCGAGAGCGGCCAGACTTTGGTGGGATTTCTGCGCGGTGCACGGATGAATATTTATGCCGGGGCCAACCGGGTGCGGAGCCCGATGGTTCAGCGCGGCGGCCGATTTACCGTGAACTGCTAGACCTCGCGGAGCCCGTGCAATTCGCGGCGATGATTCGGCAGAATGCAACTGGTGCCGCTGGTTTGGCCGCGGAAATAGTGGGGAAATGGCCTTTCCCGTCTTGGCACGGTTGTCGCTAAGGTTAGGACCCAAGACACAAATTCGTTTAACCACTTAACCTATTCCTTATGAAAAATCAAAATAAGCCCAATCAAGGCCCCGCAAACGAACAATCCGAATCCATGGATACTGATTTGCACCAGCTGTTCCTGGACGAACTGGCTGACTTGTACAGCGCCGAAAAGCAACTGACCAAGGCTCTGCCCAAAATGATCGAAGCAGCGCGTTCGGAGGAACTCAAGCACGCCCTACAATCACACCTCAAGGAGACGCAGGGTCACGTATCCCGGCTCGAAGAAATCGCCGAGGATTTGGGTGAATCCCTGGATTCCCGCACCTGTGCGGCGATGGCGGGATTGATCAAGGAGGCTGCCGAGTTGCTCGGCGAGCAAAAGGGCAAATCCACGATTGACGTCGCCATCATTGCCGCCGGCCAAAAGGTCGAGCATTACGAAATTGCGTCCTATGGCACCGTTCGGGCTTGGGCCGAACAAATGGGGCACGACGACGCCGTCGAGCTGCTTCAGTCCACGCTGGACGAGGAAAACGAGGCCGACGAAAAACTGACGGAAATCGCCGAATCCATTGCCAACAAGGACGCGGAATAAGCCGGATTTCCGTATGGTGATCCCGGGGCGCTTGAATGACAAAGTCGTGCACGTGGCGTGCGCGATTTTGCCTTTTATATGTGAATCTTGAGCTTTACAAATCGACGACCTATTACGACGGTAAAGTTGGCCGGGAACAGCATGGTTACTCCTCGCCCGAGGAACTGCCCCTCTGAACCGCGTCCGCGCGTGTAAATTGCGGGTATAACCCATTCCGCCGCCGCCCTTCGCGGTGATGGTCCCTAATGGATGTCCTATCCATTCATGGCGCGGGGCGAATTCCTTTTTCGGGTTTTAACCGCCCTCTTCGAGAGAATCCCGGATCCGGTGGCTTATCGCCGAAGAGTTTCTCGTTTTCCGCCTGTCCGTAACCAACAGCTATTCATGGACTTGTTATATGACTTGGAAAGTGGCGGGTGTCGGGAGAATAAAATAGTCGCCTATCATGTGATAAAATTGCTAAAGTCGGAGCGGGTTCCCGCCGATGCCTGAAATTAATCAGAAGGCATTTCTGAAAGTCAGCCTATGAACAACGTGTGGCAAAATAGCGGCACGAATGAATGTCCTATTCATCCGGTTGCTCTTTCACAATCATTGCTGACAGGCGTTCTTGCCAAACCGCTCCCCGCGCTTTTTTTAATCGGATCCGTGTCTGCCTTTCTGGTGAGCCTGGCAAAACCATGCCGTACAACGAATTAGACAATGAATCGGAATGTTAAAATCGGAAAGAGAATGATGGTGGGTGTTTGTTCGATATCGGCATCTGCCCTCCTAATGATGGTGTTTACCGCGTTCGGACATGAGCCGGCGACCGACTCCGCAACCGCCAAGGAATTGGTTCCACCGGCCACACGCGAGTTAACGTTGCCCCAATGTTTGGACGAAGCGTTGCAAAATAATCACCGCCGACCGGCATCCAGATTCGCCGTGGCCATTGCCGAGGCGCAGCATCGCCAGGCGTTGGCCGGGTACTGGCCGCAAATCGGGGGAAAGGCCGGATATGAGCGTATGGACGAATCGCCCGATTTCTTGTTTCCCGCCACCCAGACCCAGATTCCCGCCGGTTCGGCAGTAATTACGGTTCCCGCCGGTGTCTTGGGACCGAACCCCGTGCAGCTTCCGGTCAGCACTCCCGCCCAGACCATTCAAGTTCCCGCCCAGGACGTTAAGTTGATGGATCCCGACAATTTTACCACCTCCTTGAATGCCACGTGGCTGCTCTACGACGGTGGCATGCGCAAGGGGCTGGGGGAGCAGACCGCTGGCCTCGTTGACGCCATGAAACAGGATGCCCGAAGGACTGATTTGGAAATCACGGACAGTGTCAAGCGGCTCTATTACGGAGCGGTGCTGGCGCGGCAATTGCACCAGGTCGGCGACGACACGCTGGCGCGCATGGAGGCCACCCTGGATCTGACCGAAACCATGTACAAGGAAGGGAGCGGCAAGGTCATGAAGACCGACTGGCTCGATAACAAGGTCATGGTGGAAACCTTGCGATCCATCGTCGCGCTCCTGGAAAAAAACGACGCGATGGCGAAAGCGGCCTTGGCGAACACCATGGGGTTGCCGTGGAATGCGGACATCAAGCCGGCCGACCAGGAAATTTCTTTTGTCCCGTTTGTGGGGAACCTGGACGACATGGTCAGCACCGCCTATGAATTCAATCCGGACTGGAACAAGGTGGAGGCTGGCATTCGTGCGGCGGAAGGAGCCGTTCGAACGGCCAAAAGCGATTACTATCCCAAACTGGCGGTCACCGGCGAGATTCATCGCTGGTGGAATGATTATAGCGCCGGCGTGGCAACGGATCGTAACAAGGAAGGTTGGACCGTGGGGGTGGGCGTGGAGGTTCCCATCTTCAGCGGCTTCCTCACCAGGAACAAGGTCGCGGAAACGCGGGCCCGCGTCGCCAAGATCAAGCAGGAGCAGTTTCTGCTTAAGGACGGAATCGGTCTCCAGATCAAGGATGCTTTTCTTAGTCTCGCCGCTGCGCAGAAGTCCTATCAGGCGACCCTCGACGCGATGAGTGCCGCCACCGAGAACCGGGATTTGAACACGCGTGGATATCAAAATGGGCTCGTGGAAACCGAGAAAGTCATTCGGGCTCAGTTGACCGAGGCGCTCATGTCCGCCCAACATTTTAAGGCGTGTTACGACCATGTCGCCCTGCAGTCGCAGATCGAATTACTGGTGGGCACCGAACTGTTAAAGCGACTGCAACCAACGCCATGAATGGAATGACTCGAGCGCCGTCCCACCACGTTCCTTTCCGCGCCATCGCGTGCGGAACACCGGCCTTATTTTGGTTGGCTTCCCTATTACTTTGGTTGGGCGCGTCCGGTGTCGGCCGTCCGGCAGATGTCGCGGTCACCACCAATTTGGACGCGGTGCGATTTGCGTTTTCCGCCGAGATGTTCACCGATGTGAACGAAAACGACGCCAAGGCATCCGTCAAGGCCTGGGCGCAGGCGTTTTCCCGTGAAAGGCATGTTCCCATGAGTGCCGATCCGATTATTCTGTCCGGCCTGGACGAATTGAAAAAATCCCTGCGGTCCGGCGCGATTGATGGCGCCGCCGTGCCGACTCAGGAATATTTGGATTTGGAGCCGGGCCTGCGCGGCACGAATCTCTTCCTGTCCTCCAACGGCGGACGGTTCACTGAGGAGTATCTGCTCCTGGTCCGGGCCGATTCCGGCATTGCTGATTTGGGGGGATTGCGCGGACGCAACGTGATTTTGTTTGATAATGCCCGGGCTTCCCTGGCGCCTTTGTGGCTGGACGCGATTTTCCTGCAGGCGGGACTGGGAACGGCCACGAATTTTTTTGGGCAGATGCTTGCGGAATCAAAACTGGTCAAAGTCGTGTTGCCGGTCTTTTTTCGCCAGCAGGACGCGTGCGTCGTCACCCGCCGCGGGTTTGCGATCATGTGCGAAATGAACCCGCAGGTTCAAGCGCAGCTCCGCGTTCTCGCCACTTCGCCCGAACTGGTGCCGTCGGTGGGTTTTCTGCGCGTCGGTTTTGATTCCCCTCTGCGCGACAATATGATGTACGCATTGCGCGGCCTGGAGCAAAGCGTTTCCGGCACGCAGGTGCTCACCTTGTTTCAAATCGATCAACTTCAGGAGGCGCCCGCCAGTCTTTTAAACACCGCCCAGGA
>Ga0302320_10031215_pt1 | contig 10118 bp, 11 predicted proteins | sample Bog_T0_3_FD_202130 | JGI IMG/M metagenome (GOLD analysis project Ga0302320, IMG submission 202130) | Peat permafrost microbial communities from Stordalen Mire near Abisko, Sweden - Bog_T0_3 | ecosystem: Environmental > Terrestrial > Soil > Wetlands > Peat | place: Sweden: Abisko, Stordalen Mire...
GGGTATAGGAGCTGACGAGCCCCAAAACCCAGAGGATGAGGAGGATGACGGCGATAGTCCAAAGCATAGATGCCTCCATTTCCAGTAAATCGGTTAAATAATCACGGCCCCGGGCATGGGTTTCCCGCCCTGCTTCTCGTCCGCTCGGGGTTGCTGCTCGTATGCTGGCTTGTGCACCTGCTTTTGATCGTAGTGGGATTCATGCTGGGAGAGGTCATCCCCTTTCTTCGAGGCGGTCACGGGATCGGAACTCGAAGGCCCATCGGGCATCGGATCGATCTCAGGCCCCTTCGGATCAGGGGGGGCGATCGGTTTAGGTTCCTGGATGGGGTGCTTGGTCATGAGGCGGTTCCTCCTGGGAACCATGAACAAGGCAGCTTTCGGGCCATTATGGTAACTGTCCTTAATTTAATTATTACCACCGTGAATGACGTCTTGGGCGCAAACCCGTTCCATCAATATGAAGGAACATGACTTCAATTCCACCAGGTCGCCAGGAGCAGGCCCCTCAGACCTCCGGGTCGCCTTCAAGGAAGGAATACGTCTTGTCCCATGGATGATTCTGCCCGCAGGCCGGGCAAGGACCAACGATGATTCCCGTCATGACATTGTCTTTGTCTTCAAATAAAGCCCTCTCCATCAGAATCCCTGTGGGGACGGCTTGGCCCTTGATCGGGCACTTGATCATGATTCTGTCCATTTCAACCTCCTCAATACCTTCAAGTCTGGATGAGTCAGGCATGTTTGATGCCATAAGGTAATTATTTAAAACCAGACAGTTTACCATTCATGCCTTGTCATAGGGCCCCTTCCGCTCAATCAAAACGAGGGATCTCAACCCTAAAACCGAGGCAGTCCCGGACTGACCGGCCGGGTCAGCCTCTCGGAGCCCAGAGCGCCTGGAAGGGTAGCGACCAGAACCCGGGACCCGCGGCCCGGGTTTCCCCTCCCGCATGGAGGACGATACCCGCCCGCAGGCGTGCCCCGGCCCTGTCGCGCAGGGCCTGGAGTCCCTGGAAGGCCTCGGCCTGAACGGTGGCGGCGGCGCTTACCGTGAAAGCCACCAGCTGGTGGCGGTGGTCCTCCAGGACGACAATCTCTTGGGTGCCGACCCGGAGGTGGGAAAGAGCCGGCCGGGACCCACTCCAGGGGGCAGTCTTGATCAGTTCCATGACAGCAAAGGTTTCCAGGAGCGGGGCCGCCAGCTCTGGGCGTGTTTCCAGGGCGGCTGGCGCCATGCCCAGAATGTGGGCCTGCAAGGCGGAATCGATGAACCACCTGGACCGGGCACCGGACCCGGAAGCCAGCGGGGCCATGATGTGGAGGCCCTCCAACAGGTCGCCACAGCGCTTGGCCTGCCCGGGGTCCGCGTCGGGGAAGGCCAAGAGCTTGATCAGATGATGGACCTCGCGCAGGTCGGTGAGGTCCCGGAGCCGGCCTTGGACCAGGGTGGCCAAGTAGCCGTGGAACCAGCTTTCCCGCCGGGACGGGGTCAGGTCTGTGACCTCTGGGTAGCCGCCGGCCAGGAGCCGCCCCAGCAGGTCCTGGCGGGTCAGCGGCTCCAGTTGGAGCCGGGTGGGATCCCCCTGGAAGCAGGCATCGATCAGACCCGGGAAAACCCCCTCGCGTTCCGCCTGTGCCAGGGGCCAAAGCGTGAAGGATTCCAGGCTCCAGGAGAGGCTTTCTGCCAACCCTGGCAGGGTTCTGGGGGTCGTGAGCAGGAACCTCTGGCCACCGGTCATCGCAGGCTTGAGCCATGGCAGCAACGCGGGAATCCGCTCCACGTCATCCAGGAATACCAGGGCCGGTAGCCCTTTGAGGAAAACCGCGGGATCACGGGTGGCCTCGGCCAGCGTGGCCGGGTCGGTGAAGCTGCGTAAAGCCGCCGCCGGCAGGTCAGCCTGGAGCGCCAGGACCAGGGTACTCTTTCCGGTCCGGCTCGCCCCAGCCAGACAGACCGCGGGGGTGTCACCCAGGGCGTTCAACAGGCAGGCCTGCAGCTGGCGGCGGTGAAGGCAGTTACTCATCTACCGGGCTCTGGCCGGCTGGCCAGGGAACTGGACCAGGCCGACCCCATCCACCCGGAGTTGGGGCAGGCCTTCGGCACGCACCGCGAGCCTGGCGGAGAATGGACCGGGAACGGCTGCCACCGGAAGCAACATGACTGGAGTCTACCGCATGTGGCAGAACCCATCCGGCGCGGATGGGGAAGGCCCGTCGATGCATATCCATGATCCCGAGGTAAACAGGGTGGAACAACAGGAAATTCCGATTCCCTGTTCAGAACGGGCCCGACAATGCTTTGAAGAAAAACTTTCGGTTCGGCTCTTGACATCTGCCCATTCCCAGATATAGCTATTAATTCATGCCACCAAACACAACCCGGGAACTCAACCAGCCGCACAAAGAGTATGGTTTCGAGTTAATTCGTAACTGCCCCATCAAGTGTCGCAGGATACGGAATGCACACCTTGGGGGTTAACCCAATTCCAATGGAGGATAGGCTATGAATAAACTGATGTCGACACTCTGCGCATTGGTCGCAAGTGCCATGACCTTCTCCGCAGCCGCTCCCACGAATGGGGGGATGTTAGTTTTCGGGAAATCCGCCGATGCACGGCTGCTGGACCCCGGGTGCATGGATGAAAATAACTCAGTAATGATTGCCAACAACGTTTTCGAGTCTCTCCTGGCCTTCAAGCCAGGCACCACCCAACTCGTGCCCTGTCTGGCCAAAAGTTTGCCGACCTTCTCCAAGGACAAACTGGAAATTTCGTTCACCCTCCGTCAGGGCGTCAAGTTTCACGATGGCACCAGCATGGATGCCGACGCGGTGATCTTCTCGCTCCTGCGGCAGAACGACACAACCAGTATGGTCCGTGGAAGTTCTGGAGTTCGAAGGGCTGGTCAGCCACCGATAAAGGGCCAGGCCTCATCAAGAACATTATCAAGATCGACAACAGCACGGTGAAGGTCATCCTCAATCGCCCGGATCAATCCATCGTCTACAATTTCGCTCTTTTCTTCACTAATATTGTTTCACCAACCGCGGCCTTGAAACTCGGACCCGAATTCAAGAACCACCCTGTGGGAACCGGGCCCTTCCGGTTCGTCGAATGGATCAAGGATGACCACATCGCCCTCAAGCGGTTTGATGGCTATTGGGGCAATAAACCGCATCTTGATGGAATCATCTTCAAAGTCTTCCCGGATGAACAGGCGCGCATCCTTGCGCTGCAGAAGGGCCAGGCCGACATGATCGACTCGACCGGCCCAGAGGGGATGAAGACCATCGAAGCCGATCCCAAACTCAAACTTCAGCCAGGGGAAATTCTCGGGCTCGGCTGGCTGGCCATGAACTGCGAGACGGGGCCCTTTGCCGACAAGCGCCTTCGCAAAGCGGTGTGCTATGCCATCGACCGCAATCAAATCTTGACTTCCGTATACGGCAAGACTGGAGTGAAAAACATCTTGCCCACTCCGGAGAACCTGTGGGGGTTTGACAAGAGTATTCCCGACTACCCCTACTCCCCGGAAAAGGCGAAGGCACTTATCAAAGCCACCGGAATCCCGACTCCCATCAAGATCAACTTCATCTACTTTCCGGCTTGGCGCCCCTACAACCCGAGCGGCAAGCGGATCGCGGAGATCGTGCAGGCCCAGCTGAAGGAGGTGGGTATCGAGGCTGCTCTCAAGACCTTCGACTTTGGCACCTACTGGGACACCCTGGATGCCGGCAAGTTTGACCTCGGCATGAATGGCTGGAATGGGCAGCCCGACCCCGATGATTACCTGTTCAACATGTTCACGGAGGGTTACCTGAACGAATCCCGTTGGAAGAACAAGGAATATATTGACCTGGTGACCAAGGCGAAAATCGCCTCCGGCATTCCGGCCCGCAGCGCCCTCTATTACAAGGCCGAGCGGATCCTCATGGAGGAAGCCCCCGTTCTCATGTTGGCCCGAGGCAAGGCATTCATGCCCATGAGCAAGAAGGTCCAGGGTTTTGTCATCAACCCGAATGGCTACCTTGACTTTTCGCCAGTTTCGCTGGACAAGTAGCCTCAGTTCATCAAGTCCAACGCCAAACGTACCTTCGCCAACACGCGAAGGTACGGGTTGATGGCGCGCCCTTTCATTGCTACTGTCTCGATACCCAAATGACAGCTTTCCTGCTCTCCCGTTGAGGAACTGCATGGGACGTTACCTCACCAAGCGTTTGCTCCTGGTCGTTCCGACCATCCTCGGGGTGGTCACCCTGGTCTTTTTTCTTCGTTTCCTCGCCCCGGGCGACCCAGCCCGGCTCATGCTCGGTGAGCGGGCGACCCCCGAAGCGGTGAAAGTGCTGCGAGTCGACTGGGGGCTGGACCGGCCCAAGCTCGATCAGTATTTGATCTATATGGGCAAAGTGCTGCGCCTGGATCTGGGCCGATCGTACAAGACCGGGGATCCCGTGGCGCGGGAAATCCTCACCAGGTTCCCGGCCACCGTGGAACTCTCCGTCGTCTCCATCGTCATCGCCGCCATCCTGGGCATCCTGGCGGGCGTGGTGGCCGCCACCCGCCGCAATACCATCGCTGACTTCGTGGCCATGGTGGGCTCCCTGCTGGGCGTCTCCATGCCGGTCTTCTGGCTCGGGCTCGTCCTCATCATCGTGTTCGCGGTGCGGCTGAACCTGTTCCCCACCGGGGGGCGCCTCGACGAGCGGATGCTCATGGAGCCGATCACCGGATTCTATGTCCTGGACGGTTTCATAAGGATCTTCAAGGAGCATGATTTCAGCTACTTCTTTTCGGCCCTGAAACATATCGTGCTGCCGTCCCTCGCCCTGGCCACGCTGCCCCTCGCGGTGATCGCCCGGGTCACCCGCTCCGCCATGCTCGAGGTCCTCGGCCAGGACTACATCCGCACCGCCCGGGCCAAGGGCCTCACGGAGCGGACGGTGATCTGGAGCCACGCGTTCCGGAATGCCCTTCTCCCGGTCATCACCATCATCGGCATAGAATTCGGCTACAACATGGCTGGAGCGGTGCTCACCGAGACCATCTTCGCCTGGCCGGGCCTTGGCAATTGGCTTTACAACGCGGTCCTGTCCCGGGACTACCTTGCGGTGCAGGGCGGCGTCGCCTTCGTCTCCGTCGCCTTCATCCTCATCAACCTCCTGGTGGACGTCATTTATGCCTACGTCAATCCTCGAATCCGCTACTAGCCCCCCGGCCGCCAACGGATCCGCCCCGCTGCCCGAGATCTCGCTGCTGCACGAGCAGTGGCTCCAGTTCCGGAAGTCCAAGTCCGCCCTGTTCGGGCTGCTGCTGATCGTCATCTTCTTCCTGCTGGCCCTGTTCGCTCCGGCGCTGGCGCCGGACGACCCGCTGCGCCAGCACCTGCCGGCGTCCCTGACCGGGCCCCTGCAGGGTGGCTACCTCCTGGGATCCGACGACCTGGGCCGGGACATCCTGTCCCGGATCCTGTTCGGGTCCCGCATCTCACTCATGGTGGGGGCCATCTCGGTGTCCATCTCCCTGGTGGCCGGAGGCGTGGTCGGGCTGGTGGCGGGCTACTTTGGGGGCACCCTGGACCTGGTGGTCATGCGCGGCATCGACGTGATGATGGCCTTCCCCTCCATCCTCCTGGCCATCGTGATCTGCGCCACCCTGGGACCGTCCCTGCAGAACGCCATGATCGCCATCGGCGTCATCGGCATCCCCTCCATCGCCCGGGTCATCCGCGCCTCGGTGCTGGCCGAGAAGGAACTGGACTACGTGACCGCCGAGCGCTCCCTGGGCGCCTCCCACCTGCGCCTGATCTTCTCGGCCATCCTGCCCAACTGTGTGGCGCCCATCATCGTCCAGGGCACCCTGGCCTACGCCGGGGCCATCATCTCCGCCGCCAGCCTGTCCTTCCTGGGACTGGGCGCCCAGCCCCCGGCCCCGGAGTGGGGCGCCATGGTCTCCTCCGGCAAGGAGTACATCTCCACCGCCTGGTGGGTGATCACCTTCCCCGGCCTGGCCATCCTGTTCGCCGTGCTGGGGTTCAACCTGCTGGGCGACGGGCTCCGGGACGTGCTGGATCCGCGGATGAAGGAGTAAGGCAGCCATGGCGGAGAACGGAACCTGCGTCCTGTCCGTGGAGGACCTGCACACCTACTTCTACACCCAGAGGGGGATCGTGAAGGCCGTCAACGGCGTCTCCTTCGCGGTGGACAGGGGCCGGACCCTCTGCCTGGTGGGCGAGTCCGGGTGCGGCAAGTCGGTGGCCGCCCTGTCCATCATGCGGCTCATCACCACGCCGCCCGGGAAGATCGTCCGGGGCAGCATCCAGTTCGAGGGCCGGGACCTGCTGGGCCTGGACCCCGAGGAGATGCGCCGGGTCCGGGGCCGGCGCATCTCGATGATCTTCCAGGAGCCCATGACCTCCCTCAACCCGGTCTTCAAGATCGGCCGCCAGATCGGGGAGATGTTCACCTACCACGAGGGCATGAGGCCCCGGGAGGCGCGCCGGAAGGCCATCGAGCTGCTGGCCCTGGTGGGCATCCCCGCCCCGGAACTGCGGGTGGACGACTACCCGCACCAGCTCTCCGGGGGCATGCGCCAGCGGGTGATGATCGCCATGGCGCTGGCTTCCCCAGACCCCGGCCTGCTCATCGCCGACGAGCCCACCACCGCCCTTGACGTGACCATCCAGGCCCAGATCCTGGAGTTGCTGCGCGACCTCCAGCAGCGGATCGGGGTGAGCATCCTGCTGATCACCCATAACATGGGCGTGGTGGTGGAGATGGCCGACGACGTGGCCGTGCTCTATGCGGGACGGAAGGTGGAGGCGGCCCGTACCAAGGAGCTGCTCATCAGCCCCTGCCACCCCTACACCCGCGGACTGCTCAACTCCATCCCGGGCAACCCGAAGTACCGCGGCGCCGCGCGGCTCGAATCCATCCCGGGCTCAGTGCCCAGCCTGGCCGGGCTGGGGGAGGGGTGCCCGTTCGAGAACCGCTGCCTGCTGGCCCGGGCCGTGTGCCGGGAGCGGTTCCCGGAGGAGCAGGCGGTGTCCGGGACCCATTCGGTCTGGTGCCACTTCGCGGATGCGCCGGCCGCGGCCGATCGATGAGGAGCGCGATGGACACACTGCTGGAAGTGCGCCAGGTGGCCAAGCATTTCGACCTCAAGGGGGGCGGGGTCCTGAAGGCCGTGGACGGGGTGTCGTTCGACCTGGCCCGGGGCCAGACCCTGGGCGTGGTGGGCGAGTCGGGCTGCGGCAAGTCCACCCTGGGCAAGACCCTGCTCCGGCTGGAAGAGCCCACCGCGGGCAGCGCGGTGCTGGACGGGATCGACCTGTTCAGCCTGGGGCGGACCGCCCTGAAGGCCGCCCGGCGCCGGATGCAGATGATCTTCCAGGACCCCTTCTCCTCCCTCAACCCGCGCCGCAGCGCGGCGGCCATCATCGAGCAGCCCCTGGTGATCCACGCCATCGGCAACCAGGCCGAGCGCCGCCAGCGGGTGGACGCCCTGATGGCCGAGGTGGGGCTGGACCTGCGCTACCGCAACCGCTACCCCCACCAGTTCTCCGGCGGCCAGCGCCAGCGCATCGGCATCGCCCGGGCACTGGCCCTGAACCCGGAGCTGATCATCTGCGACGAGGCGGTGTCGGCCCTGGACGTCTCCATCCAGGCCCAGATCATCAACCTGCTGCTGGACCTGCAGCAGACCCACGGCCACACCTATATCTTCATCGCCCACGACCTGTCGGTGGTGGAGTTCATCTCGGACCGGATCCTGGTCATGTACCTGGGGCGGGTCGTGGAGGACGCGCCCAAGGCCGAACTGGTGGCCAAGCACCTCCACCCCTACACCCAGGCGCTGTTCGAAGCCTCCCCGATCCTGGACCCGGACCTGCGCGGGATGCGGTGCACCGTGCCTGGGGACCTCCCCTCGCCCATCGACCCGCCCCGGGGCTGCCACTTCCACCCCCGCTGCCCCCGGGCCATGGATCCATGCCGGGAGGTCTATCCCCAGCGCAAGGAAGTTGCGCCGGGCCACTTCACCTCCTGCCACCTCTACTGACCTCGGAGGTTCCACATGAGCGCAAGCCAACCAACTTTTGATCTGGTCATTCGCCATGGGATGGTCGTGGATGGCTCCGGCAGGCCACCCTACCGGGCCGACGTGGGAGTCCGCGGGGATCGCATCGCCACTGTGGGCAGGCTGGATCTGGCCGAAAGTGTTGTCAGCCTGGACGCCGGCGGCCTGGTGGTGGCCCCGGGATTCATCGATGTCCACGCGCATGATGACGAGGCGGTGTTCCAATGGGCCACCTGCCAGCCCAAGCTCAGCCAGGGTGTGACCAGTGTGGTGGTGGGCAACTGCGGCATCAGCCTCGCCCCCCTGAGCCCAAAGGGGGAACTGCCCGCACCCCTCAATTCCCTGGCTGACCCGGGCCGGTTCCGGTTCGCCACCTTCTCCAAGTATGTGGATGCACTCCAGGCCGATCCTCTGCCAGTGAACGTGGCGGCCCTGGTGGGCCATGGCACCCTGCGGGTCAGGAACATGGAGGACTTTTCCCAGGCGGCCACCGCGGCCGAGATCCAGGCGATGGTCCAGGATGTCCAGGCGGCCATGGCGGCCGGGGCTGTGGGCCTGAGTTGCGGATTGGCCTACCCCATCAATCGCGGAGCTGACACCGACGAGGTGGTGGCCCTGGCGCAGGCCGCCGCCGCCCACCACGGTCTGCTGTGCATGCACATCCGGAACGAGTTTGACGGCGTCGCTGATGCGGTGCGAGAGGCCTTTCAGTGCGCCAGACGGTCCAGGGCGTTCCTGGTGCTCTCCCACCAGAAAGTGGCCGGCCAGGCCAACTTTGGCCGCAGCCTCGAACTCATGGATCTCTATTTGCGGGAGGGGGCCGACATCCCCTTCGCCATCGACGCCTACCCCTATGCGGCCGGCTCCACGATGCTGGACCCATTCTACGTGGCCAATTCCCGGCAGGTGCTTCTGGCCTGGTCCAAGCCCCACCCCGAAATGAACGGCCGCTCCCTCGACCAGATCTCCGCCGAATGGGGCTGCGCCCAAGCGGACACCATCCGCCGTCTCCAACCCGCCGGCGCTATCTACTTCGACATGGATGAGGCCGACGTGAGTCGATTCCTGAGTTGGAACCGCTGCATGGTGGGTTCGGACGGCTTGCCCCACGACGAGCATCCCCACCCCCGGCTCTACGGTGCCTTCGCTCGGGTGCTGGGCGAATATGCCCGCGACCGGGGCCTGTTCTCCCTGGCAGAAGCGGTCCGGAAGATGACCTCCCTGTCGGCATCGGTGTTCGGCCTTGTGGGAAGGGGTCTGGTGCAGGAAGGTTGCTTCGCGGACCTGGTGCTTTTCGACCCCACCCGGGTACAGGACCGGGCAACCTATACCAATCCTCGCCAGGAGTCCGGAGGCATTGAACGGGTCTTCGTGAACGGACGGCAGGCCTGGCCCCTGCCGCCGGACCAGTCCGGCTGCTGGGGCCGCTTCCTGGCGGGCCGCGGCATGCTCACACCAAGGCACCCGGAAAAAGTCGAAGACAGCGTTCGGCCTGAAATTTAATTAACCATACATTCGTTTTACGCGCGGAGGGATCAGGCTGGTTATCTCCAGAGGCACAGTATTCAGAGCCTTTGCCAGTTCCATCATGGTGATCTCCAGGTTGCCGCTGCGACCGACGAGGACCACCTCATCCCCCACCCGCACATCAGTATCCGCGCCAAGGTCGATCATGGACTGATCCATGGATAGGGTGCCCACAATGGGATACGATTTGCCGTTCAGCAGTACGCGTCCCCGGTTGGAGAAGTATCGATTCAAACCATCGCCCCAGCCCACCGGCATCGTGCCTATCCATGTATCCTCATGAGCCTCCCAGGTCAGGCCATAACCGATTTTTGTCCCCCTCTTGACCTTCTTCAGGAAGGAAATGCGAGTGAAAAAGGACATGCAAGGGTGCAAGGGCATGGAATCGGGTACGCCTTCCAGCGAACCAAAGGCAGCTTGACCTGTTCGCACCATGGAAAACCAGCCATTCGGGAATTTCAAGATGGCCCCGGAATTGGCGCAATGGACTAATTCCAAGGGCCGGCCCAAGGCCGC
>Ga0302320_10031216_pt1 | contig 10118 bp, 16 predicted proteins | sample Bog_T0_3_FD_202130 | JGI IMG/M metagenome (GOLD analysis project Ga0302320, IMG submission 202130) | Peat permafrost microbial communities from Stordalen Mire near Abisko, Sweden - Bog_T0_3 | ecosystem: Environmental > Terrestrial > Soil > Wetlands > Peat | place: Sweden: Abisko, Stordalen Mire...
AACGGCGACGTTGAAATCCTTATTGACCACGATTATTGGGCGAATTTGCCCGAACCACAGCAGCGCGCTTTGCTGGATCACGAGTTGAATCACATCCAAGTCTGTCTCACGAAGGCCGGCACGATGAAGATTGACGACCTTGAACGGCCCAAAATCGCAATGCGGAAGCACGATATTGAGGTCGGCTGGTTCTCGTCGGTCGCCCAGCGCCACGGCAGGAACAGCATTGAACAGATTCAGGCGCGGGAAATCTTTGAAACCAAGGGCCAGCTTCTTTGGCCGCACCTGGCCGCCGATTTCACTAGCCCAGTCAGGGAAACGAAAAGGATTGAACAATGAAATCTGCAAATCCACCAACCGAACCGAAGCCGGAACTAGCCCTAGCCGAACGCGCGCCCAATGCCGTCGAAAAGTCCAGCGCCGGCCAAATCGGGAGCATGATTGATGTCATCGCCCGCGCCGCCGCCGACCCACATACCGACGTTGCGAAGATGGAACGTCTTTATGCCATGTTGAAAGAGGAGAACGCGCGCGTTGCCGAACTTCAATTTAATGAGGCGATGGCCGCGGCGCAGGCCAAAATGCCGATGGTGATAAAAAAGGCGGTCAATCCCCAGACCAACTCCAAATATGCCAAGCTCGAAACCATCGCCAAGGCAATCGCTCCCGTGCTGGAAGAATATAAGATTTCGCTCAAGTTTAGCGAGGGCGAATCTCCGAATCCGGCAAAGATTCGTGTAGCGTGTCGGGTTAGCATTGGAGGACATTCCGAGGATTATCACCTCGACCTTTCGCCGGACGACAAGGGTTTGAAGGGAAACGACAATAAGACCCGCATCCACGGCGAGGGTTCGACTTTCAATTATGGCCGGCGCTATTTGACGACCATGATTTTCAACCTGGTCATCATCGGCGAGGACGACGATGGCAACCAAGGCCAGCGTCCGCGCCCGGCTGGGCCGTCATCGTTGCGCTCGGACAGCACGGATGTTGACGCCCTGCGGCGCGAGCTTTGGAACGTGCTGGTCACAGTTCGTGGCGACAAGCCGAATTGGGACGCCGCAAACAAATGGCTGTGGGCGAATGAAATCCTCGACCCAGCCAACACCGACCACGTTTTGCCGAAGATTTCCGCCGACCTTTACCGCACAACCATAACCAAGGCGAAAGCCAAACTGGGAGTCAAATAACATGGGGCTATTTGGAAAAATCATTGGCACGGCGTTGGATGTCGTAACGTCTCCAATCGCTGTGGTGAAAGACTGCATCCCCGGCGCTGGCGGATATGTTGACGGCAACCGAAGCAAGACCGGCGAAAAGTGTGAACAAATTTCGGATGACCTGAAGGAAGTCCGCGAAGAAGTCGAAGACCTGTAACCATCAAACCACAAAACTATGAGTCAAATTATATCGTTACGCTCTAAAAATGTTAAGCGGCTTTCCGCCGTCTCCATCACCCCGCAAGGCAACGTCGTCGTCATCGGCGGCAAGAATGGCCAGGGCAAGTCATCTGTTCTGGATTCAATCTTCTGGGCGCTAGGCGGTGATCCGTCGGCGAAGATGCCCGTCCGTCGCGGCGAGGAGAAGTCGCGCACCGTCATCGAGATTGGCGAGCCGGGTAAGCCAGCGGAGTTGGTCGTGACACGGGTGTTCACCGCTGCCGGCGGGACATCGTTGGTCGTCAAGAACGCCGACGGCGCAAAGCAGTCCACGCCGCAAGCCATCCTCGACAAGTTGGTGGGCAAACTCACGTTCGATCCTTTGGACTTCGCGCGCCAGAAGCCGCCGGTTCAGGCCGAGACAATGCGCGTTCTCGTGGGCTTGGACTTCACGGCACACGACGCGGCCCACGACAAGCTGTTCGACGAACGCACGGCGGTTAATCGCCACGTCAAACAGTTGGAAGGCCAACTTGCGGGGATGCCAAAGCACGAAGGACTTCCCGAAACCGAGTCGTCCACGGCGGATATTTTGGCCGAGCAACAGGCCGCTTCCGAGAAGAACGCCGAGAACGAGGCTGCTCGCAACGCGCTGGCGGCTTTAAAGGCGGCTCAACAGGGAGCCGAGGGCAGCATCGGAGAGCTTGAAAACAATGTTGCGCGGCTGACGCGTGAGTTGAGGGATGCCGAAAAGAAGCTGAAGGACACCAACATGGAAATCACGGAGCGCGCCAAGACCATTGAACGCGAGACTCCAAACGTGGAAGCTTTGAAGGACACCGACTTGAGCCAGTTCCAAACTCGTGCCGCCACGGTCGAGGAAACCAACCGCAAGATTCGCTCCAATGTCCAGCGCGCCGACCTGGTGACGGCATTGAAGGGACACTCCGACAACGCGGAGAAGATGACCGAGCGCTTGGACAAGATGGATTCCGATAAGCGGAAGAAAACCACCGAGGCGAAGTATCCGGTTGAGGGCTTGCTGGTCGACGCCGCCGGGGGGATCACACTCAACGGCATTCCATTCGAGCAATGCAGCGCCGCCGAGCAGTTGCGGGTGTCCGTGTCCGTCGGGTTCGCCATCAATCCCAAGCTGCGCGTGCTGCTTATCCGTGATGGATCGTTGCTGGATGATGAAAGCATGGTCGTGCTGGCGAAGATGGCCGAGGAAGCAAAGGCGCAAATCTGGTTGGAGCGCGTTGGAACCGACGCCCACACCTCGGTTATCATCGAAGATGGACACGTCCAAGGGCAGGAGCCGGAGCAAATCCCACCGCCGGGCGATCCGTCCGAGACGATGGAGAAGCCTGATGAACGCGGAGCGGACAAGCCGGAGCCGCCAGTCAAGCCGGCCAAACAGAAACGCCAACCTGACTTGCTATGAGCTTCCAAAACGCCAAAGTCATCGGCCCGTGCCTCAACCCGAAGGAATACTTCGGTATGAACGACAAGATTGCGCGCGGTGATAAGAACTTCATTGTCACGTCTTCGATGCTCCGGGCCGTCCTGCATTGCCCGTCCCGTTGGAAGTGGGGCTACAACCCGCCGGAGAGTGACGCGAAGACCACTGGATCGCTGTTGGATTGCGTCCTGCTTGTGCCGGAACAGTTCGGACACCGCTACGCCATCAAGCCCAGGCATCCCGACGACGACACGAAGCCGATGAGCGCGGCCACGAAGGAATACAAGGCGTGGAAAGCTGAAATTGAAGCCGACGGACTTGAGCCGGTATCGCGTGAGGATGTCGGGGACGCCAAGCTCGCCATGAAGCGAATCAACGCCGACGAGATTCTTTCGGCTTGGTTCGACGCCTGTGACCGTCAAATCTGGGTGAAGGCAGAATGGAAGGACGAGGCGACCGGCCTTGTCATCCCCTGCCAAGCGTTATTGGACTTCGTTCCGCGCGCTGACACCGAGTTTGCGAAGTGCCTCGGTGATTTGAAGTGCATCCGGTCTGCCGTCCACCGCGCATTTGAAAGCCAGATAACGACGTTCGGATGGCACATCCAAGCGGCGTTCTACATGGATATGTTCATGGCCGCAGTCAACCCGGAGAAGAATCAGGATGGCGAAGACCGAAATACATGGTGCTTCTGTGGGGTTGAAAACTATCCACCGTTTGAACCGTTCCGCCGGCTGCTGATCGCCGACTTCGTGGACAAGGGCCGGTTGAAATATCAATTCGCATTGGCCAAATACGCGCGCCACCTAAAGACCGGCATCTGGCCGGGCTACGACGACGGGCCGGACGCAATACAGGGGTGGACACCAATCGCTCCGCCGGCATGGATGGCTTATGAAGACCTGTCGGAGAAGCTTCAGGACGACGTGAGCGCCGCCGAGGAAGAAGCGCCCGGCCACGACATCCCGACATGACCCTCGACTTTGAACAGGAAGCCTTGGTATTCGCTCGCCAGAAGGGTCGCGCAGTGGAATCCACTCTTGTTAAGAAGGCGATGGAGCGAGGGGCCGAGATTGCGCTGGCGGCTGTCACAGAGCAGTTGCGCGGCCTGAACGCCGAGAACGCGGAACGGATGAGGGTGTCCCTGGGTTATCAACCTCACGGACAGAACAATGGGACGCTGGCGGGTAGTTGATGCGGTGAAACTCAAGCCTGTTTCGTTGGTAAAATTTAGTCATATTTTTGTTTGACAATCTTTTGACGGAGACTATCATCATGGGAATGGCTGGCTATACCAAACTGTTCAACTCGATTTTATTTTCGACCATCTGGCGCGAGGACGACAAGACCCGCATCGTCTGGATCACATTGCTTGCCATGTCGGATAAAAACGGAATCGCTGAAACTTCTTTGCCGAGCCTTGCCGATGCTGCGAGGGTTAGTCTTCCTGACTGTGAGATTGCGATTGAAAAATTGAAGTCACCAGACAAATACTCGCGGACAAAAGATAACGAGGGCCGGAGAATCAGAGAATGTGATGGCGGCTTCGTTCTTTTGAATCACGGCAAATACCGCGCCAAGATGTCAGCCGACGAACGCAGGGAATATAACCGCATCAAGCAAAAGGAGTGGCGTGAGGAAAATGTCAAACCCGCGTCAAACAATGTCATTGATAAAGTAGGTTTGTCAGCATTGTCAGCACATACAGAAGCAAAAGCAGATTCAGAAGCAGATTCAGTAACAAAAGCATTTAACGAATTTTGGACTGTCTATCCGAGAAAGGCTGCAAAGAAAGACGCGGAGAAAGCATTTCCGAAGGCCATCAAGAAGGTCAGGCTCGAAACCATGCTGGTTGCAATTCGTTCCCAGGCAAGGGGAGAGGGGTGGACTAAAGACGCAGGCAAGTTTATTCCCTATCCGGCAAGCTGGCTCAATGGCGAGCGGTGGAACGATTCTTCAAAAATTGAAATACAACCGCCGCGTGTTGGTGGAAATTTCTGATGAAAGACCGCCTACCACCGTTCGCGCTTGAATCCGAGATGGCAGTCATCGGCTGCTGCCTCAATGATCCAGCGCAGTCAATCCCAGAGGCCGCGTTGAAACTAACGCCGGCCAACTTCTATGACGAGCGGTGCAAGCTGGTTTGGAATTTGATTTCCGGCCAGAACCCAAGCTTGGTGAACATCATATCGGTTCGACAGATGTTGAAAGACGCCGGGGATTTTGAAAAGGTGGGGATTGATTTCTTGGGCCAGTGTCAGGACGCAGCGGTTTCCTCCGCAAACCTTCCCGTATGGATCGAGGAACTGGAAAACAAGAGGACTCTGCGCCAGATTATTCAAGTCGCCACAAATGCCGCAGCCGACGCATACGCGGCCAACGGCGGGGCAATGGCCCTGCTCGACAGGATTGAAAGCCAGATTCTTAAAATCAGGCCGAACCAACTGGAAACAACCGGCATCAAGGCGCTGGTGCAACAGGCCATCAACAAAATTGAAGTGAAGTGCCTAACGCCAGACGCCATCACAGGGCTTTCAACCGGGCTGATTGACTTGGACAGGCTCACGGATGGTCTTCACCCCGGCGAAATGATTGTTGTCGCCGCCCTGCCCAGCCGTGGGAAGACCGTTCTGGCAGTGAACATCGTAGTCCACAACGCGCTTGCGGGAACCCCGGCGGCAATCTACACGGCAGAGATGAGGCCGGTGCAACTTGTCGTCCGATCCATCTGTGCGGGCGCACGGGTTAATTTTAGGTGGGTGAAGACAACAGACATCCCGGCGATGACATCCGCCGCCTACAAGCTCACGAACGCCCCGCTCTACATAGAGCCGGCCAGCGGGTTCACGATTAACCAGTTGCGCGCGTCGGCCCGAAGGCTGAAACAGAAGCACAACATTCAGTTGATCGCCGTGGACTATCAACAGCTATTAGCCGGCGAGGGCGACAACAAAGAGCAACAGGTTAGTTCAATCTCAAAAGGCATCAAGGCGATGGCGCTTGAATTGGATTTGCCGGTGCTTCTCTTGAGTCAGATAAACGACAAGGGTGAAACCAAATACGCGCGGGCGACCACCGAGGACGCGGACTCACTTTGGAAATTGGAGAACGACGGCGAGTGGCAGACCGACACGCAGCCGATTGATTTGAATGTGGAGAAGTGCCGCGACGGTTCGACCGGCCAGGTGAAACTCACGTTCTTAAAAACATTCACAAAATTTGAAAGCACCAGCAAGGTCAGCGACGAGGATGTTCCAACCCGATAAACCCATGATAGCAACCCAAAAAATTATTGACGAAGCCTATTCTCACGCGCATGTGTGCGCGGACATCACCGAGAAGATGGCGGCGAAGCCAGAGAAGGCCAGAGACATTGAGACGGCCTCGTGGCTTTTAACCGAGGCGAGAAACCTTTACGCCCGCGCGAACGCCTTGCACAGCCGGGCCACTGGAAACAAACCGGAGACGATTGGACTATGAAAGAGCGACCAATCCTCATGTCCGCTCCTATGGTGTTAGCCGTCCTGAATGGAACGAAAACGCAGACAAGGCGCGTGATGAAGTTGCAACCCCACAGTCCACCATCAAAGGTTGGCTGCGCGGAATGGGAAACAAGCCAAGGGCAGTTCAGATGTCCCTACGGCATTGCTGGCGACCGTCTTTGGGTTCGCGAAACCTTCCAGTTCGTCCACGCAAATTCAGATGGCCAGCGCCAAACCTTTAACAGCGCAAAGCCGTTCACGCAACATGACTACCGCTGGATTGAATATGCCGCCACGCCAAGGGACAATGAGCCACCGCCGAAATGGAAGCCGTCAATCTTCATGCCGCGTTGGGCCAACCGCATCACACTGGAAATCGTCTCCGTTCGCGTGGAGCGGTTGCAGGACATCAGCGAGGAGGATGCAATTTCGGAGGGCATCGAAAACAGCAACATCGCTTCATCCAAGTGGCCATGGAAAAACTATCGCGGCGAAAATTGTTGGGTGGACAGTCCGCTTTACAGCTACCAATCACTTTGGGAATCCATCAACGGCAAAGGCTCTTGGGCGAAAAATCATTGGCTGTGGGTAATCGAATTTAAGAAAATATGAGTGAAGGAAGACGATTTTTAGCGGAGGAAGCCTGGCCGGTTGCCGCCATCCTGAAGGCCGCGCTTGCCCCGTATTGCAGTCGCATCGAGATCAAAGGATCGCTCTGCCGGCTGAAGCATGACGTGGGCGACATTGAGATTCTTTTTGTTCCACGAACCGAGGACAGGCAGAAAGATTTCTTCAGCACGGAGCCGGTTGACTTGGCGGCGGAGAAAATCGGGAAGATGATTCTGTCCGGCGAGATTGGCAAGCGCCCCAACAAGGCGGGGTTCTTCACTTGGGGGCCGTTGAATAAGCTGGGCATCCACATCGCCAGCGGCATCCCAGTTGATTTGTTTTCAACATCCGAATCAAATTGGTGGGTTTCATCCGTGATACGGACAGGAAGCAAGGACATGAACCTCGCGTTGACCAACGGCGCGATCAAGTTGGGCCGCACACTCAACGCCTACGGCTGCGGCGTGACGATGAGCGACGGGACAATCATCCCGGCCACGAGCGAGCAGCATGTGTTTGAACTGTGCGGCGTGGCGTATCGGGAGCCGAAAGACCGATGAAAACGAAGGTTCCATTCTGGAAACGCAGTCCGCTCTACCGGAACAAACGGCGCGTGAACTTTCTAGGCGCGTTCAAAAAGTGGAAGCGCGAAAACGGTGACGAGGCGCGCAGAGTCAATGAAAGGTTTCAATGTGAGCAAGCGAGCTAAAACGAAATATCCTCACAAGTGCGCGACGAAGCATTGCCGCGGGCTGGCCACGAAGTCCAGCCACTCCAACAAATGCTCAAAGTGTCGAGGCCGGCAATGGCGCAAGAACCATCCCGCCAAGGCGCATTACCACGACCTGCGTAACCGGGCCAAGCAGAGGGGCCATGAGTTCACCATCTCGTTTGAATACTATCACACGGTTGTATGGCTGGGGTCGGGTTACGCGGAGAAGCACGGCAAGACGAAGGAAAGCCTTTCCGTGGATCGAATCAAAAACCATCTCGGCTACATTCCCGGCAACCTTCAGGTGATGACGGTATCGGAGAACTCGCGCAAAAGGTTTGTCCCGTATTTCAAAAACAAGGCCGATGAGGATGCCGCAATCAAAGAGGCGGAGAGAAAAGTCCGCGAGGCGTTTCCAAATGGGGGGGGGGTGGCTGGCGGACATTGAGGAGATGACACGATGATTAAACGAACAAAACCAATCCGTCGAATCTCCCCCAACAAGGCGAAGTCCGACCGCCTGTATCGCACCATCTCCAAAGAGTTTCTAGCCAGACCGGAGAACAGTTTTTGCCGGGTTCACTTCGCTTTGACCGGCCAGAAGATTCAGGCGACGTGTATCCACCATGTCCGGGGCCGGCTGGGGACTCTCAAGTTCGACACCAGATGGTTTTGCCCGACCTCGTTTAGCAACAGCCTTTGGCCGCACGCGAACATCGAGAAGGCGCGCGAACTAGGATTGATCGCCTTGAACGGAGAATGGCACAATGCCCCAGATGACGAGGAGACGGCGAAGATTCGGGCGATGATGATTGAGAAAGGAATTCACTGATGGAAAAATACATCAACAAACTCGTGACGCATGTTCACACCTGGCCGACCAACAATGGCCCGGCGACCGAGGAGCGCAAGGTGATGCTCTTAGCAATCGCCGCCGGCTATGCGATGGTGCGTCGTCTGGGCGCCATGCCATACGTCACGGCGGTGAAGAACTTGAAGCCAATGCCATGAGCTTCACCACCGACAGTCTGAAAGCGAAGGGTTACGTTGAGACTGCGCCCGGCCATTGGGAAATTCCAAAGTTCCTGCCGCCTACCGGACAGCCCGAAGTAGTCCATGCGCCAGTTGACCACGAGCGCGACCTGCACGACCAGATCGAGGCGCATTGCCTGTCGAACGGATGGCTCTACATTCACAGTCGCATGGACAAACCCAGCACGATTCAGGTTGGCACTCCTGACTTTATTATTTTCGAGCCGATGGCGATAACGACGTTCATCGAGTGCAAGGCGCGCAATGGTAAAACGACGACCAAACAACTGGAGAAGCTGGCCCACGCCAAGAAGCTGGGATACACCGCCGAGGCTGTTGACAACTTTGAATCGTTCTTGGAGGTTATGAGGAACCGATGAGCAATCCGATTAACTGTCCAAGGTGTGCGTCCCATCGAGTCCAGCGCGTCGGGCTTCGCGGGTGGAACTGCGTTGCTTGTGGTAAGCGATGGTCGGTAAAACCCAATTATGAAGATGTCATCGCTTCATTCGGCGGCAGGTTCACAGGCCAGAGCCAAGACACCGGACACCGGACGAATTCGGGAAGCGAGGACGACGGGATTTTATGAAACCTGTGTTCAAATCAATGTCGTCCGAACAGATTACCAACATTCTGCGCGGTCAACATTCCAACGATGTGTTTGTCCCAGAGTGCAAAGATGGTAGCACTTGGTTCGCTGGACACGCTCGCATGGATGTCTGGGTGATGAACCGCTCATGGGCGCGACTATGTTTCACCGGCTACGAAATCAAGGTTTCACGCGGAGACTTCAAACAAGATGAAAAGTGGCACTCCTATCTGCCGCTCTGCAATCAGCTTTATTTTGTTTGCCCCAAGGGAATGATTGAACCATCGGAGATGCCGGATGGCGTCGGCTTGAAATACTGCACCGAGGCGCGGGCAACCACGGTGAAGAAGGCGGCACACCGCGAAGTGCAGCCCCCAATGGAACTTTTCGTCTATCTACTCATGTGCCGGTCGAGGATTGTTGAACCGAATTATCACGAGCCGCGCACACGCGAGGAAAAGGTTGCCGAATATAAAAAGTGGCTGGCCGAAAAAGAGGAGGATAGGTCAATCGGCCACATGGTATCCTACGGGATCGCACGGACAACCGACTCGGTTCAGCACGCAAATAAAAGCCTCATGGCACAGATTGAGCGGTTCAAGAAGATTGAGCAATTTTGCAGGGACATCGGCATCAACCAATACGATTACGATGACCGCATCAAAGACAAGTTGGCGCAGTTTAAGAAACTGATACCCGACGATTATTTGAACAAGGTTCGCGCCATAGAGCAATCAACGCGGGAACTGGTTTCCATCATCGAAAGCCACAGAGCATGAAACCGCCCAAGGACAAACCGACACCGCCAGACCCAGAGGATGACGAGCCGATTGTCCAGTCCGAATACGACAAG
>Ga0302320_10031217_pt1 | contig 10116 bp, 6 predicted proteins | sample Bog_T0_3_FD_202130 | JGI IMG/M metagenome (GOLD analysis project Ga0302320, IMG submission 202130) | Peat permafrost microbial communities from Stordalen Mire near Abisko, Sweden - Bog_T0_3 | ecosystem: Environmental > Terrestrial > Soil > Wetlands > Peat | place: Sweden: Abisko, Stordalen Mire...
GCAGTGCAGCCGTCGGCCGCAGCGCGCATCTGGTCCGCAATCCAGCTTCCCTTGACCGTACTGATAGCCGTCGGCGCGCTGGCCTATCTGCTCTGGCCCGAAGGCCACACCGAAGAAGAGTCGGCCTCCGCGGAGGTGGAAATCGTCAAGCTCGTCGCTCCGCATCGGTTGACGATCGAACCAGGCACGCCTTTGCAGAAGAAGCTGGCCGTGGTCTCCGTGATATCGCAAGAGAAGTCGTCGCCGCAACTGAAGGTCACCGGCTCGGTCGTGGCCCGCTTGGCGCCCGCCGATCACCAGGACTCGAAGGTCGAGGGGCGATGGGATTTCAACACTCCCGACCTGGCCGGCGCCTATGCCGACTGGCTGAAGGCCCGCAATGACGTCCCCTTTCAGGAAGCCCAGCGCATCAATATCTTCAAGCTTTCCGATGCCAACCTGACCGCCAAGGCGGAAGTGGCCGAGCGTCTGGAAAAACTCGTGAAGGCCGGAACCGACCCGGTGAAGGACCTCGTGGCCGCAAAGGCCGATCTCTTGCAGACGAAAATCCAGGGCGAGAAGGATAAACACGAGGCCCAAACCAATGTCGACAACGCCAATCGCACCCTGGCAACGCTGGAGCGGCAACTGTTCCAGGCGGGCATCGATCCGGAACTGCTCCTGCACGGCGAGGCAAACACCGCGGTGGTCGTGGCCGAGGTGCCCGAGGCGCGGATCAGCCAGGCCCAGCCGGGCGATCCCTGCGCGGCACAGTTCTATGCCTTTCCGGAGGTCAAATTCGAGGCCGTCGTGGGCAGCGTCTCGCCCAGCATTGCCAAAGAGCGCCGCACGCTCCGCGTTTTCTTCCGCGTCAACGATCCGCGCTCGCTGCTGAAGCCCGGAATGTTCGCGGACGTCAACCTCTTTTCCAACGACAAGCATGTGACCCTCCTGGTCCCGGCAGACGGCGTTCTGCACGTCGGCCTGTCCGACTACGTGCTCGTCTCGGACGGAACGGACCAGTGGAAGGTCACGCAAGTCAAAGCCGGCGAACAACTGGGAAGTATGCTGGAAATCGTGCAGGGCCTTCGGCCGGGCGACCGCGTGATCGGCGCGGGGGCCATTCTGTTGAAGCCCTACGTCGTCGAGGACGTGCAGGCCGCGGTCGATGCCGCCGTAACGGGGCCCGCCCAGGCGGCGCCGGCGCTCGCAGTACCGGCTTCAGCCGGCTCTTCAAAGATTCCGCCTGAAGGCGGTACTACGAGCGCGCCAGCCAAATCGAGCGGAACCCAATTCCTCCCCTTGCCTAACCGCGGGATCGTCGCGCCATGATTCCTGCTCTCATTCGCCTTGCCCTCAGCCAACGCTGGTTGGTGCTCACGCTGGCGGGCATGCTCGTGGCCTTGGGCGTATGGGCCTTCCAGAACCAGCAGATCGACGCCTACCCCGACATCTCGGGGCAGATGGTGCAGGTCATTACCACCTATCCCGGCCGCGCGCCGGAGGAGGTCGAGCAGCAGGTGACGGTGCCCATCGAGATCGCGATGCGCACGGTGCCCCGCATCCAGAAGGTCCGCTCGCGGACCATCTTTGGCCTGTCGATCGTGGAGGTCGTTTTTGCCGACGACGTGGAGAACTATTGGGCCCGGCAACGGGTCACAGAGCAGCTCAACGAGGCCACGCTGCCCGACGGCGTGAAGCCGGACCTGGGGCCGCTTACGGGGTCTTGCGATGAGATCTACCGTTACGAGTTGATTTCCGACGGCGCCTCCGACCAGATGGAATTGCGGACCTTGCAGGATTGGGTGGTTGTGCCGCGGCTGCTGCGTTGCGCCGGCGTGGCCGACGTGGAGAATTTCGGCGGCCATCTCAAACAATTCACCATCACCTTCAATCCGGCGCAATTGCAGCGGAACAACCTGGTGCTGAGCGACGTGATCAACGCCATCCAGAGCAACAACAGCAGCGCCGGTGGAAGCATGCTGCCCCGCGGCAGCATGTCGTTCGTCATCCGCGGCAAAGGTTCCGTCAAGGACATCGCCGAGATCGGCGCGATCTTCATCAAGTCGGTGGACGGCTCGCCTATCTACCTTCGCGACGTGGCCACTGTCGATCTCGACTATCCGCCCCCGACGGGCATTTTCAGCAAGGACCGGACGGATGAAACGATCGAGGGCATCGTGGTCTTGCGCCGCGGCGAGAACCCGTCCGACGTGCTCGCGCGGATCAACGATGCGGTGGACGAACTGAACCAGACGGTCCTGCCCCAGGGCGTGCGGATCAAGACCTTCTACGACCGCACGTTCCTTGTCGAGAGCACGCTGCACACGGTCGCGCACAGCGTGACGCTGGGCATCACGCTGGTGGTGCTCGTGCTGCTGCTGTTCCTGGGCCGGCCTTCGATGGCCGCGCTGGTGGCGTTGACGATTCCCTTTGCGCTGTTGGTGGCCCTGCTGTTGATGTACGTCGCGCGAATTCCGATCGGCCTGCTCTCCGTGGGCGCGATCGACTTCGGCATCATCGTCGACGGGGCGGTGATCATGGCCGAGAACATTGCCCACCGCATGGGCGCCGCCGCCCGCGATCGCACGAAGCAGAACGTCCACAAGACAGTCCTTGCCGCGGCCCTGGAAGTCGAGCGGCCCGTCTTCTTCTCGGTGCTGATGATCATCGGCGCCTATCTGCCGCTGCTTTCGCTGGCGAGCATCGAGGGACTACTGTTCCGCCCCATGGCGCTGACGCTCGTGTTCGCGCTGCTTGGATCGTTGTTTTTCGCGCTCTTTGTCGTGCCCGTGCTGGCCACGTTTCTCTTCCGGCATGGCTACCGCGAGTGGGAGAATCCCATCCTACGCTGGTTTCGGCCGGTCTATGCGGCCGGCCTCCGCCGGCTGCTCCAGTCGCGGTGGCTGGTGGCCGGGGTCGTGGCCGTGCTCCTGGCCGTGGTGTTCATCCGCGTGCTGCCCAAGTTGGGCACCGAATTTCTACCTTACATGGATGAAGGCACGATCTGGATCCGGGCCAATTTCCCCGAGGGGACTTCCATCGAGCAGACCGTCCGTTTCGGCAAGATGGTGCGGCAGATCCTGTTGGAGTTTCCCGAAATTCAATTTGTTACGACCCAATCGGGCCGCAACGACAGCGGCACCGACCCCTTCCCGCCCAGCCGTATAGAGATGATGGTCGGGCCGAAGCCGCGCGCCACGTGGAAGCGGTTCCACGGCGACAAGCACGAACTGGTGGCCGCAATGGGTAAACGGCTCCGCCAGGAGTTTCCCACCACGCGGTTCAATTTCACGCAGCCCATCATCGACATGGTGACCGAGGACACCAACGGCACTTCCGCCGATCTGGCGGTGGAGATCTCCGGCCCCGATCCCGAGGTGCTCTCGAAGCTCGCCCGCCAGACCATTGCGCTGCTGCGCAAGATTCCCGGCGCAATCGACGTGAACATCGAGCAGGAAGGCCCCCAGCCGCAACTGGTGATCGTGCCGGACCGCGCACTGATTGCCCGGCACAACGTCCGCAACGACGACGTGATGCAACTGATCAACACGGCCTTGGGCGGCCAGCCGGTGGGCGCGCTGTACGAAGGCGATCGGCGTTTCGACATCGTGGCCAAGCTCGACCGCAGCGTTGTGACCTCGCCCCAGGCGATCGGACGGCTGCCCGTCTACAATGCCGATGGCATGCCCGTCCCGCTGGCGCAAGTCGCCAAGATCAGTCTCGTGGACGGTCAGACGATCGTCGCGCGCGAGGATGGCCGCCGCCGCCTCACTGTGCGCTGTGACATCAGCGGGCGCGACCAGGGCGGCTTCGTGGCCGATGCCCAGCGGCGCTTCGCCAAGGCCATCGAAGTGCCCAAGGGCTACAAGGTCGAATGGCTGGGCATGTTCGAGAACCTGGCCCGCGCGCGGCTCCACTTCCTCGTGCTCATTCCGGTGACGATCGGGCTGATCTTCGTGCTGCTGTGGGTCACCTTCGGCTCGCCGCGGGCGGCGATCGTCGTGTTGTTGGCGGTGCCCTTCGCCTGCATCGGCGGGGTGCTGGCCCTCTATGTCCGCGGCATGCATCTGAACATGTCCAGCGCCGTGGGCTTCACCGCGCTGTTCGGCGTGGCCATCATGGACGGCGTGCTCATGGTCCGCTGGATTTCGACGCTCCGCATCCAGGGCATGCTCCTGGAGGAGGCCATCGTGGAAGGCGCGTTGGAACGCCTGCGGCCGATCCTCATGACGTCGATCGTGGCCATTTTCGGGCTGCTGCCCGCCTCGCTGGCCACGGGGCTGGGTTCCGACGTGCAGCGTCCACTGGCCACGGTCATCGTCTGGGGCCTGTTCAGTTCCACGACGCTGACGCTTTTTGTGGTGCCGGTCTTCTATCGCATCCTCACGCCCGCCCTGCCGCGGACGGAGGCCGCCTCGGCCGCGTCGGAGACCGAGGCCCGCTCCTTGGTCGAGCCTCTCCCCAACGTTGCCACTGCGGAGATCATCCGTTTGATCGAGCACCTCCACGCCCGCGGCGGAGGACAGGACATCTTCCACATCTGCGACGAAACGAACCGCCCCTTCGCCAGCGTGATCGCCGTCGTCAAGGCAGGCGAAATGCTGGGCTTCATCGAAACGCCGGGGCAAATGGTCGTGCTGGAGAACAAGGGAAAGGAATTCGCCGCGGCCGGGTTGGAACGGCGCCGGGCCCTGTGGCGCGAGCAACTGCTCACGCTACAGCTCTTCCGCGCGGTCTACGACGTGGCCCAGCGCAGCGCGGACCGCGCCATCGACCGCGATTTCGTTCTGGAGACGATCGTCACGCGGATGCCCTACGAGAACTACGAGCAGATCTTCAACACCTTCGTGCGCTGGTCGCGGTTCGGCGGGTTGTTCCGCTACGACGAAGCGGTGCAGCAGATCACGCTGCTGACGCCGTAATGTGGGAAATCCGGCCAGATCAAATCAGTCGGGCGAAAACGCGTCGGAGAACCCGAATGTAAAATGGGCCGATGTAAGGCAGCGGCTCCACGATTTACAAATTCCCGCGGGAGAAGTGCAGCGATTCGTGAGTCCCGTTCCCTACGGCGGAATTCTCGGCACTGCTATCAATCTTCAAAACGCACTACCGGAAACAGTCGCGCCGTCGCGTTGACCGTCGGATTACAACGCCAAGTGAACGGCACGCAGAGGAACGTGGCGTTTGGCACTTTCCAGGAAATCGGAATTCTAGCGACGCACCAGCGCGAGCGGCGAAAAACCGAGACGTATTAAGTTGGCGCTGCGCAGACGAGCTTCGCATACTTGGCGCGAAGCTCTTGAGATGGCTCGTTACCGGAGACATCACAGGCAACGTCGAACGGCTCGCTATGATAGAAGATGTCACCCACGGGTACTTGTTCCACTTCGTTGCGAAGCTTCTCGGCTGCGGACGCCGCCTTTGGCTCCGAGTACCCAAAAAGCGACACGAGACACCATTCTACGAGTCGCCAGTAATCTGTCTTTGCTGATTCTGGAATCATGGCAGTGTCCAAGTAACTCCCTCGTCCTTTATCTTATCCAATTCCCTTACCGCTGTCGAGGTGTGAAAACTGATTTGGTCACCGTCGTGCATCGTTTGAAGGGCTTGCCACTGTAGCGCAACCGGACCGATAACGAGATCATACAAATAGGGAGCCCTCGGATGAGCATGATTGGTCGCGCCCTGCCGACAATACCACACGAAGCTCCAATAGTCGTCCGCTGCCCTATCGCCTCGAACAAACCATAAGCTATTCAGCGCCGCCAAACCATCACGATTTGCCAAAAATTCGACGACGGCGGGCTTGGCATGTTGCGGTTTACCCCGCCGAATCCATTTTGTGAATGCCCAAGCCTTCGCTTGGTCAAAGACCGTGGTTGTATAAAAACCTGGCCCGAAGTCGTTAGTAGACCTGCTCAGGTTGAGGCGAATTCCCTTGATGATGTCCCGTGCGGCGTCATGGGTTGTGCCGTGATAAAGCGCAATCGTTTGATTCGTCCACGAAGCCGGTTGGTTAGTCTGCCACGCGCTTGCCATAAGTTCTCCGAGGACATGGCGCCCGTTGTCACTTGGCCCTCAGCAGCAACACGGGCATGCTCAAACGGTGCTGTACGTCGATGGCCGTCGTGCCGTAGACCATGTCGCCCAGCCAGCGGTGGCCGTGCGTGCTCATCGCCACCAGGTCGCAGCCGTGGGCCTCGACCCACTTGACGATCTCCGTGGGCGGCTCGCCGAAAGCGAGTTCCGTGGCCGCGGGCACGCCGGCGGCTTCAAACTCGGCCTTGACCTGGTTCAGATAGGCCTGGCTTGTTTCGACTTCTTCGCCGCCCGCTTCGGCGCCAAGCCACTTGGCCGCGGCCCCGGCGGCCACGTGGAGCAAAACCACCCGGCTGCCCATGTATTTGGCCAGCTTCTTGACGTGCTCGATGATTGCGCGGTCGGTTGGATTCGTGTCCAACGTCACGAGTATGGTTTGGTACATAAGCGATTCAACCCTCGTGGTGCAGGCCGGGCACCCCCTGGGTGGCCTGCATCCTTTCGAGCAGGCGAGACGCCTGCACCACAAAACTTATCCTCCAGTAACAACGGCCCACGCCTGCTTCAGCGATTCGGGCAAGCCGTAGATGTCCAACACGGTGATCACCAGCGCGCTGGTCCAACCGGCGATCAACAAGAACCAGCCCAGCTTCCACCGGCCCATTTTCTTGCGCGAGGAAGCGAAAAGCAAGAGGGGGAACATGGCGAAGGGAAGCTGCAAGGCCAGCACCACCTGGCTGAGCGTGAGCAGGTCGGTCACGCTGCTGCGCTCTCCCCGCAGGCCGATGATCACGACGGCCGGCAGGATGGCCAGCGCGCGGGTAATCACCCGGCGGACCCAAGGCGTAATCCGCCAGTGCATGAAGCCCTCCATCACCACCTGCCCGGCCAGCGTGCCGGTGATTGTGCTGCTCTGTCCGCTGGCAAACAGGGCCACGGCGAACAGGATGCTGGCGGCCGCCTTGTTCAACAAAGGGGCCAGAGTCAAGTAGGCGTCGCAAATCCAGTCGCTATCAGGGCTGATCTTGGTGCCGGCCACCATCGCGTAACCGTCGGCAAGGGCCTGGGGCGTGTGCAGCGGCTGGTAGAACACCATGGCCGCCAGGACCATGATCGCCGCGTTGACGAAGAACGCGATGGTCAATGCCACGGTCGAGTCGATTGTGTTGAACTGGATCGCCCGGCGGACCGATTGTTCGTCCTTCGCCAGCTTGCGGGTCTGTACCAGTGCCGAGTGCAGATAAAGGTTATGGGGCATGACGGTGGCGCCAATGATCCCGATGGCCACGTAAAGCATTCCCGCCTTGCGGAGATTGGGCGAAACCAGGGCCAGCCCCATTTCCGTGAAGTCGGGCGGGACCGGTGGCAGGACGAAGATCTCGATGAAATAGCAGACCGAGATCGTGGCCACCAACAGCAGCACGATGGCCTCGATGGACCGCATGCCGAATCGCTGCAGGCCCAACAGCAGCAAAACGTCGAAGCCCGTGATGATGACCGCCCAAAACAGGTCGATCCGCGGGAAGAGCAAGTGCAATGCGACGGCGCTGCCCAGCGCCTCGGCCAGGTCGCAGGCCCCGATCGCCGCCTCGCAAAATAGCCAGTTCGGCCAGCGGGTCCAAGCGGGTGCCCAGTCGCGGCAGCATTGGGCCAGGTCCTTGCCCATCACCACGCCCAGCCGCGCGGCGATGACCTGCATGAAGATGGCCATCAGGCTCGCCAGGCCGACAACCCACAGCAGCCCATACTTGAACTGCGCGCCGCCTTGCAGGTCGGTGCCCCAGTTGCCCGGGTCCATGTAGCCCACGCTCACCAGTACCGCCGGCCCGGAGAAGGCCCGCCATTGCCGCCAGAAGCCGGCACCATGCTCCGGCACTTGGACGGAGCCATGCACTTCTTCCAACGACCGCCCCGCGGCCGGATCGGGCGTTACAGGATTTCCGTCCGTATTGTTCGGTTTACGCATGGTGATTCGGCCGTAGCGGCGGAACTAAATTTCAGTGTGCTATTCTAACATGTTTCACGGTTTGCCGCCTAGAACAATCTGCCCGGCTTGTCGTCGCGACAAATCCGGTAGAGTCTTGCTGTCCGACAAACTCCTCCGGATTTTCTGCCGATTGCTCCCTGGCCGTGGCGGCAAAGTTTCTACAGCTTGCCGGGCCGGTCCGCAGGCAAACGCTTGGAATTCGCCGTACAATTGGAATCAACCGCCTATGCCGAATGGTCCGAATTAGTCCTTGGAAGCCTGCGTAAGGGACCAATTCATGTCGCATTTCCATCAGTCCGCGCGAAGCCTGCGGCTGTTAGCGCGCATGGTGATTCTCCTGCCCCTGGCCGCGACGCCGGCGGCATGCGCGATGGCTGCCGACTACGGGCAAACGCTGGGGCAAGCAACTTCGCCGGTCGTACTGCTGCCGCCGCCCACCGCCAGCGCCGCGCAGCCGTCCGAGGGTTCCCCACCGCCGCAGCCCGCGGAGAAAAAGGAAGGCGAGAAGTCCGACGAGGAGCAGAAAAAGGACGGGGAGACAACCGCGTCGCCCCAATGCTGGAACTTCCACGCTCAAACCACCGTTACTGCACAGGGCGACCCCGCTTTTGCGGCCAAGTACTCCGGCCCAAACAGCCTGAGCAACGCGGGCGAGCGCCAGGAAACGCTTGCGGCAGACTTGTTCGCCGGCGCGCGGCTGTGGCAGGGCGCCGAAATACATTTGGATGCCCTGATGTGGCAAGGCTTCGGCCTGAGCGACACATTCGGCGTCGAGGCGTTTCCCAACGGCGACGCATACAAGGCCGGTAGCGACATTCCCGACTTCATGGCCGCACGCTTGTTCATTCGTCAAACGTTCGGCCTGGGAGGAGAACAGGAAGACGTGCCCGACGGCCAGTTGACGCTCGCGGGGAAACAGGACGTTTCGCGGCTGACCTTCACCGTCGGACGGTTCACGCCCACGGACATGTTTGACAACAACACCTACGCCCACGACGCCCACACGCAGTTTCTGAATTGGGCGGCATGCGCTAACCTCACCTGGGACTACCCATCAGACGCCGTGGGCTATACCACGGGAATTACCGCGGAATTGAATCAGCCCGATTGGACTTTGCGTTATGGCTTCTTCCAAATGCCGGGCGTCGAAAATGGTTTCACCGCCGACGACCGGGTTCTCAAGTGGCCCAGCGAGGGCTCCGGCGGCGATTTTTGGCGATCCTGGGGAATGATGACGGAACTCGAACGCCGCTACAAGTTCAACGACCATCCGGGCGCGGTCCGGTTCATGGTGTGGCTCGACGAAGCGGACTTTGCCAGCTTTGCGGTGGCAACTGCCCTCCTGCAGGCAAGTCCTCCGTCGCCGACCACCCCTGCGGGCGCGTCGTCAACCGTCCCGGCCGCGGCGTTCGCCTATCGCTACAAGTACGGCTTCGGGCTGAGTTGGGAACAGGAGATCGCGAAGAACGTCGGCGTGTTTTCCCGCCTGGGCTGCAACGACGGCCATGAAGTGGCGTGGACGTATACCGACGCGAATTGGTCGGCCTCCCTGGGTGTGAGCGTCAAAGGCGCCAAATGGAAGCGCCCCGACGACACCTTTGGTCTTTGCGGCGTTCTGAGCGGCGCCTCGTCCGAGCAGATACAATTCTTGAAGGCAGGCGGCACGGGCATCTTGAACGGCGACGGCAATTTGACCTACAGCACTGAAAAAGTCGTGGAAACCTATTACGATTTCCCCGTCGCGAAGACCGCCCACGTCGCCTTCGACTACCAACTCGTTGCCGACCCGGCGTTCAACAGTGACCGCGGCCCCGTATCCGTTTTCGCCGTCAGACTCCATTGGGAAGAATAGGGACGCATATCACGGCTGCCACCTTGCGTGCATAAGCAATTGCCTACTTCGGGTCATAGACCACAACGGCACGGCAGGCTATGATAATGGTAGCTGTTTCCTCCTCCCCAAGGCCCACATCCGCCAACATTCGGGCCCTGGGGCGAAACATGCTTCGGGCCGCGCCCGAAAGGACGCGGCCCAACTTTTTATGGACGACCGCGACCCGTATCAGCAAAAGCATCATCTTCGGGCCGCGGCTCATCGCCGCAGGCTG
>Ga0302320_10031218_pt1 | contig 10116 bp, 7 predicted proteins | sample Bog_T0_3_FD_202130 | JGI IMG/M metagenome (GOLD analysis project Ga0302320, IMG submission 202130) | Peat permafrost microbial communities from Stordalen Mire near Abisko, Sweden - Bog_T0_3 | ecosystem: Environmental > Terrestrial > Soil > Wetlands > Peat | place: Sweden: Abisko, Stordalen Mire...
CCAACACCTGCGGGCTGTCATCAAAGCGGGTTGTCGTCCGGGTTACAAAAAAGTCGGGCAAGTGTGGCCAGGTCTGGACCACATAACCCCGTGCAGCATCCATCATTCGCTGCTGGGTGGCGGCGTCGGGCTTGGCGGTGGCGGGCAACTCGCTGGCCGGAGGGTCAAGAAATGCAGACTCGTCGGCCAGCAGTTGCAGGGCCAGCGCCGTCCGGAGGCCCATCGTCAGGTTCTTCGCCAACCGGCCAAGGCTCACTTCGGTCAGCCGCTCGGTCAGTTCGAGGTCGCCGATCTGGCGCGCTACCTCGGCATCGGCGCGATGTGCCGCGTTGCCGGCCACCAGAGCTTGTTCCAGTTGCTCGACGGTCACGCGTTTTGCCGCGCCGGCAGGAAGAGCCATGGCTACCAGCAAACCCAGCAGAATCAGCCTTCGCATTCGAATCTACCCCGCTTCTTCCTGTATGCCCTGATTGGATGGACGGAAAACCCTGGGTAAAAGCCCCCACCCGCCTGAAGAAAATCGTTTTTTCAGAGGATTTCGGTTGCGCCGACCGCGGCGGTCGGAATCCGCGAGTACCAGGCTCCGTGAGCACATGGCTCCGTGCTTAGAACTCTACACAGCGCGAGGCACAGTGGACAATGGAACCGTCGATGCAATAGACGGGGCAAGGCCGGGTCCGGTTAGGAAACCCGGTCAGCCAGCCGCTCCCACCTTGCTCTCAAAGAACGCGAGCGACCGCGCCAGCCCTTCCTTCAGCGCCACCTGCGGCTCCCAGCCCAGCAGGGTGCGGGCCTTGGTAATGTCCGGGCGGCGGCGGGTGGGGTCGTCCTCGGGAAGAGGCTCAAACCGCAACGCACTCTTCGATCCGGTAGCTTCAAGCACCGCCTGGGCACACTCCAGAATGGTGAACTCGTCGGGGTTGCCGAGGTTCACCGGGAGGTGTTCGCCTGAGCGCGACAGCCGCAGGATTCCCTCGATCAGGTCGTCTACATAACAGAAACTGCGTGTCTGGCCGCCGTCGCCATAGACGGTCAACGGCTCCCCGCGCAGGGCCTGCATCATGAAGTTTGAGATCACCCGGCCGTCGCTGGGGTGAAGCCGCGGGCCATAGGTGTTGAAGATGCGCACCATGTGGGTATCGACCTGGCGGTAACGGTGGTAGGCCATGACCAGCGCCTCGGCGTACCGCTTGGCCTCGTCGTAGACCGACCGGGGCCCCACCGGGTTCACGTGGCCCCAGTACTCCTCCGTCTGCGGATGCTCCAGCGGGTCGCCGTAACACTCCGAGGTAGACGCATGCAGGTACCCGGCGCTGTACTTTGCCGCTATCTCCAGTGTGTTTTCGGTGCCCAGGGAGCCCACCCGCAGCGTTTCGATGCCCAGCCGCAGATACTCCGGGGGGCTGGCCGGGGAAGCCATATTGAAGACGTAGTCCACCGTGCCCACATCGAACGGCCGGCAGATGTCCTGTTCCAGAAGGCTGAAGCGCGGCTGATGAGCCAGGTGCGCCACGTTCTCCAGGCCGCCCGTGGAGAGATTGTCGACGCCGACCACGGTGTGGCCTTCGCCCAGCAGGCGGTCCGTCAGGTGGGATCCCAGGAATCCGGCTGCGCCGGTGACCAATACGCGCATAGTCAAAAATTCAAAGCTCCGAAGCTGGAAGATTGAGGCACGAGGCGGTTTCCCTGCCGGGATGAATGCAATGAGTGGCGGATTTGCGCCTAGACAACCAATCCTCGCGGCTTGCCCTGCTGCGCCTGGTAGCTCGACGGGCGGCCCACGCTCACATAGGTAAAGCCGTGATCCAGCATCTCCTGCGGCTTGTAGAGGTTGCGGCCGTCAATCACAATGGGGAACTTGACCGCATTGTTGAGCCGCGTCAAATCAATCTCGGCAAACGCCTTCCAGTCGGTCAAAATCAGCACCGCGTCCGCATCCTGCGCCGCCTCGTAAAGGTCTTCGGCGTAACTCATCTTCTTTGAGGGCGGCAAGACCTCCTTGGCGCGCTCCATTGCGGCCGGGTCATACGCCGTCACCGATGCGCCCGCCTCCAGCAGCTTGCGAATCACGTCAATGGCCGGCGATTCGCGAATATCGTCCGTATCGCCCTTGAAGGCCAGGCCCAGCGCTGCCAGCTTCTTTCCGCGCAGCGTCCAAAGCGCCGAAAGCACCTTGTTATAGAAGATGTCTCTTTGGGTGTCGTTGATCTTGCGCACTTCCTGCAGCAGTTGGAAGTCCACCCCCTGCTGCTGCGCCACCCAGTGGAATGCGGCCACGTCCTTGGGGAAGCATGAACCGCCGTAGCCCAGCCCCGCGCTCAGAAACTTGGGGCCGATGCGGCTATCCATGCCGATGCCGGCTGCAATGTCCTCTATGTCTCCATCTACCGCTTCGGCCAGGTTGGCAACCGCGTTGATGAATGAAATCTTCAGCGCCAGAAAGGCATTCGATGCGTGCTTGATGATTTCAGAGCTCTGCGCCGAAGTAACCAGCAGTTTCGCCGGGCTGGCCGCACTACAGGACCCCGGCAAGGCGCCGGGATGCTGGTAATAGCTGCCGTCGGTCAAGGGCGCATAGATGCGTCGCAGCACCTCGGCCGAGCGCTCGGTTCCCGCGCCCACCACGATGCGGTCCGGATGCAGGAAGTCGATGATGGCCGTGCCTTCCCGCAGGAACTCCGGGTTTGAGACCACGTCGAAGCTGCTGGGGTCCACGCCATGGCGGTGCAGCACGCGCCGAATCCACTCATTGGTGTACACCGGAACCGTGCTTTTCTCCACAATTACCTTGTAGCTGGTGATGGCCCGTGCAATCTCAGAGACCACGGCCTCAACGAAAGACAGGTCGGCGGCGCCGGTGTCGCCCTGGGGCGTTCCCACGGCGATAAAGATCGCCTCGCTCTGCTCCACTGCCTTGCTCAGGTCGCAAGTAAACTCCACGCCCTTTCCGGCGTGCCTGGCCAGCAACTCTGGCAGGTGCTCCTCGTAGATCGGCACCCCACCCTCGCGCAGGGTCTTCACCCGTGCTTCGTCGTTGTCCACGCAGGTGACCCGATGGCCCATTTCCGCAAAGCAGACGGCCGCAACGAGTCCGACATATCCTGACCCGATCACACAGATGGATACTGGCTTTGACATGTTCTTGCCCTGTCTCCTTGGTGCTGGTTTCGATGGCTGGCTGCGGAGTGAACGAGTGCAGTGAACAATATGGGACGTTGGGGCCGGTTCTTGATGAAATCCGCCGCCGCCGGTTGAGCCCGGCCGTGTCTCCGGCGGCCTCAGGGTGAGCCAATGGAATCAGAAAGAAACCGTCCGAAAGCCAGCAACTCAGTGTCCCTAGGCTATCCGCTGATGGTTGAACGGAGCAAACATCGAAAATCGGTTTAGGAACTTTTGTTTCGGATTCGGGTTCAGATAGTGGGATTCTGACCCTGCCTGGGTCCGAATTGGGCCCAGAATCTCCGTCTGCTAGAGTGAGATTGCGGCCGCGGACCGCCAGGAATCGCAGGCGAATTGTACCCATCGCACCGCGAGGTAAGCTTTTTATTCCAAGGGTTTTAGGAGTTTTTTGCCATGAACAGGAACGGAACCTCAACCCTTGCCGTCGATCCCCGGTTGTTCCGGAGAGCTTGCGGGCTCAGGCGGTGCAGATGAAGGAAGGCTCATGGCGGGAGTCCGTCGTCGCGTACCTCCGCGCGGAGGCACTGCCGGTGGATAAGTTCGGCCACCAGCCGCGCCTTTATGCCTTGGCCAGGCGCCTGGGAGAGGGCAAGGAATACGACGACGACGTCCTCTTTGCCGCGGCATGGATGCACGACCTGGGAGTCTTCCTCGGCCACCGGCCGCAGAACCCGGCAGAGCTTGCGCGCTGGGATCACGTGCCCTACACCATGGCACGCTCGCGCGAACTGCTCGCAGGATGGGGATTCCCCGCCGAAAAGCTCGATGCCGTCGCGGAGGCCATCCGCACCCATCAGCCCCAGGACGAGCCTGAGCTGAAGGAGGCAGTTCTTTTGCGCGATGCCGATATTCTGGAGCAGCTGGGCGCCATCGGAGCCTTGCGCGCCCTGGTCAAGGTGGGCCGCGACACACGCTATCCGACTTTTTCTTCAGTCTTGCCGGTGATGCGAAAGGCGGTTGACACTTTGCCCGGCAGGTTGCGTCTATGCACTTCACGGACCATTGCAATACCGCGAGTTGAGATTCTGAGGCTGTTGATTGCCGCCATTGAAGACGAGGCGGGAGCATTTCTGGAATAGGCCCTGATTCCGCTCTTGAACAAGGCACCGGGCGCGGAGGGGGGCACCGAAAGTGACAATGCCTTCTGGGTTTGCTCCCTTGCAACGCCCGATTCGCAAAGGTAAACTGCCGCTTGCCGGATGTTGCAGTGGAGAGTGTCTTGTATTCTTGAAGGAGAGGCTGCATGTTCCTCAGACTGAGTCCCAGACAGATCCTGGCCCTGCTCATTGCCACCGCTGCATTCCCCGCCCTCGCGCAGACTGCTCCGGCAGCCATCGAGACCGGCGCCCGCCTTTTGGTCGGCGCCGGCGCCTCGGCCTACCATGACGACTACTTCAGTGGCGGACATATGGAAGGCGGCACCTTCTGGGTTGATTTCTATCCCAATCGCGGGCCGGCCATTCTGCATGGCGTGGGCCTCGAGTTGGAAGGCCGCGACATCAGCATCGGCCCCCAGGCCAACCAGCCCACCAACCTTCGCGAAGACACCGGTGGCGGCGGGGCCATCTACTCCTATCGCCACTTCCGGAAGTTCGTCCCCTACGGCAAGTTCATGTGGGAGCACGCCAGCATCGACTTCCATACCAGCAATCCCAACTACAACCACGACACCAGGAGCCTGTATGCTGGCGGCCTTGGCGTCGATTGCTACGTATGGCACAATGTGTGGTTTCGCGCGGGATTTGAGGAGCAGATTTGGGAGCGGTTGTTCGAAAGCCACACCAATCCATCGGGCACCGGAATCGGGATGAAGCCGCGCGGCGTGACCATCGGCCTCTCTTATTCCCTGTTCAATCACCAGCACCTGCATTCGAAGTAGCCCTCCGCTCCGCAAAGCCCCAGCGGACCCTCGGCCGCTGGGCGCGCCCGCCCTCTGTGAGCGCCGTCATTTCCCATCCCGGGAATTTCAGGCAGAATTGAGAACGATATGAGCTTCCGACTTGCACTCCCTCCTGAACTTCGCGGCGCCGTGGATGCGGCCTCCGCCGATTGGCAAACCAACAACAAGGTGGCAGCCTTCTGGCAGAAGGACCCCGGCCTGTGGACCCGCGACGGCGAGGAAAACTGGCTGGGCTGGATCGACATCGTCGAGCGCGGTCAGCAGCAGGCCGCAGCCTTCGCAGCCTTGGCCGCCGACATCCACGCCACCGGGTTCAAGTCGGTGCTCCTTCTCGGCATGGGCGGCTCCAGCCTCTGTCCTGAGGTACTGGCCGTCACCTTCGGGCAGCAAGACGGCTTTCCCGCGCTCCACATCGTCGACTCCACCGACCCCGTGCAGGTAAAGGCGGCGCGCGACAAGGTCAACCTGGACGAAACCCTGGTGATTGTCGCCAGCAAGTCCGGCTCCACGCTCGAACCCAACGTCCTCAAGCAATACTTCTTTGAGGAGATGACCAAGGCCGTGGGCGCAGAAAAGGCCGGCAGCCACTTCCTGGCGATCACCGACCCCGGCTCCAAGATGGAGCAGGTGGCCAGGGCCGACGGCTTCCGCCACATCTTTTATGGCGATCCCACCATCGGCGGCCGCTTCTCCGCGCTTTCCAACTTCGGCGTCGTGGTGGCCACGGTGGCCGGGCTGGACTTCAACAAGTTGTTGGCCGAAGCCGCCAAGGCTGTTGCCTCCGCCAAGCTGGCGCCTGCGCAAAATCCCGCCGTTCAACTAGGCCTGCTGATGGGCTCGGCTGCCAATGCCGGACGCGACAAGTTCACCATCTTCACCTCGCCTGAGATCTACGACCTGGGCGCATGGATGGAGCAGTTGATCGCCGAATCCACCGGCAAACTGGGCAAGGGCATCACACCGGTCGACCGCGAAGCCATCGCCCCACCCGAGGCCTACGGCAACGACCGCATCTTTGCCTACGTCCGCCTTGTGGGCACCGCCGACGCCACCCAGGATGCCAAGGTTGCCGCAATCGAGGCCGCCGGCCACCCGGTCATCCATATCGAGATCGCAGGGCTCTACGAGATCTTCGGCCAGTTCTTCACGTGGGAAGTTGCCACGGCGGTGGCCGGCTCGGTGATGGGTATCAACCCGTTCAACCAGCCCGACGTCGAGTCTGCCAAGATTGAAACCCGCGCTCTGACCGCGGCCTACGAGCAGACCGGCAAGCTGCCCGAGCGTACCGCAATCCTTGAAGACCGTGGCATCAAGCTCTACGCGACAGACGCTTATGCCGTAACGCTGAAGGCAGCCGCACCGGCACCCACGCTGGCCGGCATTCTGCGTGCGCATCTCGGCCAGATTCACCCTGGCGACTACTTTGCCGCCCTGGCCTACCTGCCCATGTTCCCTGAGCACGAAGCAGCCATCCAGGGCTTCCGCCATAAGGTGCGCGACCGGAAGCGCGTGGCTACCTGCCTCGGCTTCGGCCCCCGCTTCCTCCACTCCACCGGCCAGGACTACAAGGGCGGGCCCAATACGGGCGTGTTTCTGCAGATCACCGCGGACCACGCCATCGATGTGGCTATTCCCGGACAGAAACTCAGCTTCGGCGTGGTCATTGACGCCCAGGCCGGCGGGGATCTGGCTGTGCTGGAGGCGCGCGGCCGCCGCGCCCTCCGCGTTCACCTCGGTGCCGACGTGGCCGCCGGACTCAGGACGCTGGCTGCCGCCATGGACGAGGCACTGGCGTAAGGCAGGGGGCAGGGATTCGGAACCCGAAGTGCTGTTCCTGTGAGATCTGTGCTCCAACACTCTCGCAGCCGCGGAACTTTTTCTTGGCCGCCGGGTTCTCACGGATGACAGGCCGGTGCGGTTCATCGTCTAAGCCTACAGATCAGGGACCGCATCCCCGGTAGAGGAGAAACCACCCATGAATCGGTCATTGCTGAAGAGAGTCTTCCCCCAGTCCCTGGCCTGGGCCGCTGTTGTTGCCCTTTGCGGCACCCTCGCGCTGGCCCAGGACAACACGGTTCCTGCGCCGGCACAGCGCACGGACGGGCAGATTGAGATGGACGTGGTCCACGCCCTCGACGCATCCAAATCGCTCAAGAAGGACCTCATCACCGCCGCCACCATTCAGGGCGAGGTCACGCTTTCCGGCACAGTAGCCAGCGAAGCCTCCAGCGAACTTGCCGAGACCATCGCCAGCCGCGTGCAGGGCGTCACCGCCGTGCACAATAACCTCAAGGTCGGCAATCCCCAGGAAACGCAGGCCGCGCAGGCGGGTGTACCCGACACGGGCGCCGACCCGGCGGCCGAGAACCAGGCCCAGCCCGACGATGGCCCCATGCCTCCTCCGCAGGGTCTGCCGCAGCGCGCGCCCGGCGACAAGCAGGCCCCTTATCCTCCGGTACGGCCGCAGTACGCTCCCGTCCGGCCACCCGTGCCGGTCTACAAGGCTGCCACTGGCCCGGTGACGATTCCCGAGGGCACTCTGCTGCAGATGCGGACCAACGAGCCGGTCGCGACACGCTATGCAAAAGAGGGCACTCCCCTTGACTTCACCGTGATCCACGACGTGGCCATCGGCGGCGTGCTGGCCATTCCCCGCGGCGCCACGGTTCACGGCATTGTCACAGAGAGCAAGAAGGCCGGCGACCTGGGCGGTGCTGCGGAACTTGCGCTCAAGCTGGTTTCGCTCGACTTGGGCGGCCAGAACTACCCGCTTGATTCCGACCAGTTCAAAGTCAAGGGGCCGAATAAGGCCGGCCATACGGTCGGCAACGCCATCGGCGGCGGCATCCTCGGCACCATCATTGGCTGCGCTGTTGGCCGTGGCGTAGGCTGCGCCGTTGGGGCAGGCGCTGGCATTGCAGCCGGCACCGCGGCTTCGGCAGCCTCTCCGGGACCGGGCGTCTGGATCCCCACCGAGGCTTTGGTCGACTTCCACCTCAAGATGCCGGTGACCGTCAATCCAGTCGACCAGCAGGAGGCAGCCCGGCTGGCCCAAGGCCTCTATCAAGGCGGCCCAACCCTCTACCGGCGTCAGTATTCCCCCTACGGCGGCGTGTATGCGGCCGGCTACCCCTACTACGGCTACCCGCCGGTCTTCTACCGGCCCTACTACACGATTGGCGGCTATTACTACTGGCGCTGAGCCTCCGAGCGCAGTGCGCGGCACAGCGGGCATCCCGGCTTCCTGGATGCCCGCTCCGTTGCCGGGCTCTTCAACTCCACAAGCATGAAATCGGCGCGGCAAACAAGCGGTCTCCGAAGGGAACAATCTGTTCTCCGTCGTAGAGCACCACGCCGAGCTTAAGATTGTCGCCGCTACTGTTCCGGACCTTCCTCATCCCCTTGAAGTCGCTGGTCCTCACCGTCGCGCTTGCCTTGGCTTCAATGCCGATCATGGCGCCGTGCTCATCCTCGACGATGAGATCCACCTCATCCTGATCCTTGTCGCGATAGTGTTGAATCGTGTAGCTTTCATCGCACCATGCGGCCTGCTTGACGACCTCGGAGAAGACGAACGTCTCCAGCAGGGCGCCGAAACCGGTGCGCCGCTTTGCGACCTGCTCGAAGGTGATTCCCCGCGTTGCGGCCAGCAATCCAGAGTCAAGAAAGTGCAGCTTGGGAGTCTTGACCAGCCGGCTGAGGCTGTTCCGAAACCAGGGGGCAACTCGCTCAACCAGAAACATCTGTTCCAGGATCCCGATATAGCGCCGGGTTGTCTTGTCGTCCAGGCCAAGCTGGCCGCCGATCTGCGTAAAGTTGGTCAGTTGCCCGGAGTAGTGGGCGAGAACCTTGAGCAACTGCGGCATCTGGTCGAGCCGTTCCACCTCCGCGATATCCCGCACATCCCGCTGCACGATCGCCTTGATGTAGTCTCGCGCCCATGCCTGCCTGCGCGCGGCATCCCCGCGCCGCAGCATCTCCGGATAGCCGCCCACCAACACTGTGCGCACCAGATCGTCGCCGATAAGGGTCATCCCCGGTTTGGCCACCTTGCCGGCGAATGCGGCTTTCAGGAAGCCGGGCCTTTTGCCCGCAATCTCTGCCCTGGAGATCGGCATCAGGTTGACGATTTCCATGCGGCCCGCCAGACTCTCCGAAACCTGCGGCAAGGCAAGAATGTTCGCCGATCCGGTGAGCAGGAAACGGCCGGGCCGGCGGTCGTTATCTACCGACCGCTTGATCGCCCGCAACAGTTCCGGGGCCCTTTGTACTTCGTCAATGGCGGCCAGATCGAATCCACGCACAAAACCGGAGGGGTCGCTGCGGGCCGCCTGCAACACCGTGTCGTCGTCCAGCGTGAAATACCCGCGTTGATTGCCTGCGAACTGACGCACCAGCGTTGTCTTGCCGCATTGGCGGGGGCCAATCAGCATCACGACAGGGGTATCCGTGAGCGCGGTGGCAATGCGCTTGGCCGCGAACCTCTCGAACAGTGGGGTTCCTGAGTCGTCCATTCCGGATTATCATACCGTCCAATTCGGGGTTTGTCTACGTCTGATACGGATTGTACAAGCGTCTATATCGGATAGTGTATCCGTCTATTTCGGAGTGATGGTTCGTCCAATCCGGATTCAGAGCCCATTTTTCCCCGCCGCGCCGCTCTCGAAACCGGCTCCGGCCTGCCCTGCCCCACATACCTCGCCGTGCCTGGTCCGCGGTCGTCTATAATGGCAGTGAATCGCATCGAGCGAGAATTGCGCTTGCAGTCAGATGCCCGCACGCAGCCGCACCCGGCTGCTCCCGAGGCTTCGACAGGCCTGCGCATAGAGAGTAGAAGGCTCAAGTCCATCCATGATCCGTTTCCTGCAGAGAGACAATCGCCTCACCAAGGCACTTTTCGTCGTCATCATCGCCGCCGCTTCGGTGTCCATGGTGGTTTACCTGATTCCAGGCCTCACCGGAGTGGGCGCCGCCGCCGCAGACACCTATGCCGTGGTTTACCCCCACTGGTACAGCCGCTTCCTCTCTTCCGGAGA
>Ga0302320_10031219_pt1 | contig 10116 bp, 8 predicted proteins | sample Bog_T0_3_FD_202130 | JGI IMG/M metagenome (GOLD analysis project Ga0302320, IMG submission 202130) | Peat permafrost microbial communities from Stordalen Mire near Abisko, Sweden - Bog_T0_3 | ecosystem: Environmental > Terrestrial > Soil > Wetlands > Peat | place: Sweden: Abisko, Stordalen Mire...
GTAGCGGTCGCGCAGCGCCGGGGCCTTGGCGAAGCGGGTGTCGGCGGGCGCGGCAGCGCCGCGCTGGTACTTGCCGGTCAACAGGCCGCTGGCCAGCGGAAAGAACGGCAGCAGGCCGAGATTATATTGCTGCGCCGCCGGCAGCAGATCCTTCTCGATGTCGCGCACCAGCAGACTATATTCATCCTGGCACGACACAAACGGATTGGCGTTGATCTGGCGCGCGGTGAGTTCGGCCTCGGCGATGCGCCAGGCCGGGAAATTCGAATTCCCGATATAGCGGACCTTGCCCTGCCGGACCAGATCATCGAGCGCCCGCAAGGTTTCCTCGATCGGGGTCAACGGATCATAATCGTGCTGTTGATAGAGATCGATGTAGTCGGTCTTCAACCGCCTCAGGCTGGCCTCGACGGCCGCAAGGATGTAGCGCCGCGACGCGCCCTGCTTGGTGCCGTCCATGCTCATCGGCTTGGAATATTTGGTCGCCAGCACGATGTCCTTGCGCCTTTCGCCCAGCACCTCGCCGAGCACGGTCTCGGAACCGCCCATGCCTGCATAGATATCGGCGGTATCGAACAGCGTGATGCCGAGATCGATTGCCCGGTGAATCACCTTGCGGGAGGTTTCCAGATCGGTGCGCTGACCGAAATTGTTGCAGCCGAGGCCGACGGCGGAGACGCGCAGGCCGGAGCCGCCGAGATTGCGAATTTGCATGGATCGTTCCTCAGCATGGATGAACAGACATTTTGCGCAGTCTGGCCCGGCTGACCGCGGGTCGCAAGATGCGCCGCCGCTCAGACCGGTTCCGGCAGCGCCGGTCGGGCATCGCGATGGCTGCCGCGCGCAGCGGCGGCGCGGCACGCAGCGCCGCAGAGGTCATGCGCCGGACCGCCGTCTCGGCGTGCCGCGTAATCGCCTTGCGATCGGCGCTCATGTCATAGGCGGTGGCTTCGCCCCAGCTGACGATGACATCGACCGCACCCGCCGACAGCACGCCGAGCAGGTGTGGAATGAGCTCGGCGTCGCCATACCACGCGACGCGCTCGCGCAGGCCGCGGCCGATCGGGACGCCGCCAAACCTGACATAGGCCAGCGACATCGGCTGCACCTGGATACGGGTGTGATGCGCGGAATCGACCTCTGCAGGCGCAGGTTGAAGGCGAGGCCAATCAACTGCAACGGCAGCAGCGTGAGCACCAGGAAGGCCAACGCAACAACAAAGACCCGCATCATAGACCGTTCGTGGGAAAAATGCGGAGCCGACGCGAATGACGACAGACTTATACCCAATTCGGGCCGATCTGGGCCAAAAAAGTGCGGCCCCGGTCAGCCGCGGCGACTGACAGGGGCCGCTGGGGGCGTGTGATCCGTGACGGGGGCCTGATCAGACGCAGGCAAAGGCTAGTCCTGCTTTGTAACGCGGCCATGACAGGCTGGATCATCCAGATGACGTCTCACGGTTCGAGACGGTGAGACGCATCCACAGCTGTCGTCGCCAGGCTTGGCCTGGTCAAAGCCAGGCGATGACAACTGTTGATGATGCGCGGTAAGCGACGTCTTGCCTGGACTCACATCGGAGCCATCGGCAGCGCCATCGCCACCTTGGTCGAGACTACGGACAGGGTCGCGACCAGGCTCAAGGCCAGCGCGCTGATCGCCAGCGACGCCGCAACGGCCTTGATCAGCTGAGATGAGGCAAGAGGAGCTGCGCGGACATTGAAGCCCGTCCCGCCGATTGTTCGTTTCATGGTCGGTCATCCATCATGCGGACGAATCAAGTTTTATCCTCCTGAGATTGTCAGCGTTCGCCGGCAACATTGCGGCGGGCATGGCTCGAATACGGCGAAACGGCGGCGGATCACGCGGTTGTGCCCGCCGTTGACGACTTACGCCTCGGCGGCAAGGCTTGCCGGATCCGCGACTGGCTGCCAATCCATGCTGACAAATCCCGCGGTCTGTTCGATCCGTCGCAGCCAGGCGCGGATCGCCGGAAATGTCGAGAGATCATAGTCGCAGTGGTCGGCGACATGGGTGTAGCCATAGAGCGCGATGTCCGCGACCGTCAGCTGGCCTGCGGCAAAATAAAGGCGGGTCTTGAGATGGTTTTCCATCACCTGGAGTGCGGCGTAGCCGCGTTCCATCCAATCTTCCAGCGCATGGGTCTGCAGGTCGCGACCGCCTTTCACCAGCGATAGCCAGAAATAGGCGGCGCCGATATTCGGCTCCAGCGCGTGCTGTTCGAAGAACATCCATTGCAGGGCTTCGGCGCGCTCGATCCGTGACTCCGGCGCCAGCGGCGTGCCGCCCGCGACGTACCAGAGGATGGCATTGGATTCGGCGAGAAAGCGCCCTTCCGCGACTTCGAGCAGCGGCACTTGGCCGCTGGGATTCATGGCAAGAAAATCCGGCGTGCGGCTCTCGCCGCGCAGGATGTCGATCTCGATGGCGCAGTACGGCGCCTTGAGCAAGGCCAGCGCAAGCCGAACCTTGTAGCTGTTGCCAGAGCGCTGCATCGAATAGAGCTTGTACATTCGATTTCATTCGATTGGAGTGAGCGGCCCGCGCGGTCTTGCGCGTAACATCAGCTGTCGGCTCGCAACGCAGCTAAACAATGATGCCGTTGCCGTTGCGTCGCAAGCCCTGGCCATGGAAAAAATCGAAAACCTCTATTGCACTGCAACCGCGTAGCACGCCATGCCACGGTAACCGGATCACGCAGCGGAGAGTATGTGCTCATATCGATTCAAACTTTTGCGAGAGAGCCGTGGTCACTCTGGGGCAGCGCAGCCTCTGGCACGATCGAAGCTCGATCCTCGAGCGCCGAGAATTGTTCCGGCTGTGGTTCGGAAGCGGGATCGAAGCGAGGCGCGAGCGCGATCCAGCTCACGGCCGCGACCGCGATGCCGGCAAGCACATCCGTGACGTAGTGGCTTCCATAGGCAGGGGTAGCCATCAGCAACAGGCCGTTCAGCAGCAGCGCGATCCATCGGATTTTCTTGACGCGCCAGAGCGCGGCTGCAAACAGCACGCCGAGGGCGGCATGCAGGCTGGGGAAGGTGATGATGCCCTCGGTGTTCAAGCCGTAGACGGTGCGTAGGCTGCCGTCGCGAAGCGCGAGGAACACCGGCCAACTGCTCGACGAGACCGGCAGGAAGCCATTCGCCGCACCCGGTTGAAGGTCGAGGTAAAGCCACGGGCCGGCTGCCGGTGAGATGGCGGATATTGCAATGATGACCAGGGTGGTGGCCATGAAGGCGTGGATGAAATGGCCCAGCCGGGCGAGCTGCCCGGCCAGTCCGAGGACGAGCACCGTCGTCACAGTTTGCAACGCGAAGCTTGAATAGGCGAACAGCAACGCGAGCTGCAGTCCAGGACGCAGCGCGACGAAGTTCACCATTCCGCTCCAGTCGATGCCGAGCCTTCGGTCCCACGCCTCCAGGACGGCATCCTGCAACGGAAATCCGGCGGCGGCAGCAAGATAGGATAACGGCCCGGCCACTGCGGCGAAGCCCACGATCTCAGCGGTGCCGCAGAGCATCGCGCCCAGTCGTGCTTCGCAGCGGATCAAGCGATAGTACCCGCCGCCGGCCGCGAGCAGGGCCGCGACGGCTAAGGGAAGCAGAAATGAGCGGCCATCGGCGGCGAAGGCGCCGAGCCAGACGAAGCCCGCGACGACCAAAGCGATGCCGCCTATCGTGATCCAGGCACAGCCATCGGCAGTCGGCGAAAAAGGACGGTCTGCTCTCATGAAGTGTCGTTCCCGTGCGCGTCCCCGGGGGATATCGCAGCATTAGCCATACGGTCTTTGCGGACCGTTAATCGGAGCCGCGGCAGGCGACAAAAGCGCCGAAAACCCCTGGTTTTTGCTTGCCGCTGCCCGGCAAGCGCCCTAGAACCAGCCGGCGCAAAGCGCCTTTGGGGGCGATAAACCTGGAGATCACGATGCCGTTTCTGTCCGCTGCACTCGACCGCGTGAAGCCGTCCGCCACCATCGCGGTGACGGATAAGGCGCGCGAGCTCAAAGCGGCCGGCCGTAACGTCATCGGCTTGGGTGCCGGCGAGCCCGATTTTGACACCCCCGCCAACATCAAGCAGGCGGCGATCGCCGCCATCGAGGCCGGCAAGACCAAATATACCGCCGTGGATGGCATTCCCGAGCTGAAGCAGGCGATCATTGGCAAATTCAAGCGCGAAAACGGCCTGACCTACCAGCCGAACCAGATCATTGTCGGCACCGGCGGCAAGCAGGTGCTCTACAACGCCTTGATGGCCACCATCAATCCGGGCGATGAGGTGATTATTCCCGCGCCCTATTGGGTGAGCTATCCGGAAATGGTGGCGCTCGCCGGCGGCGAACCGGTGCCGGTGGTGTGCACGGCGGCGCATGGCTTCAAGCTGCAGCCGGCGGCGCTCGAACGGGCGATCACGGCGAAGACCAAATGGATCATCCTGTGCTCGCCCTCGAACCCGACCGGGGCGGCCTATTCGCGTGAGGAACTGAAGGCGATCACGGATGTGCTGGTGAAACATCCGCAGGTCTGGGTCATGACCGACGACATGTACGAGCACCTGGTCTACGACGATTTCGTGTTCACGACCCCGGCGCAGATCGAGCCTGGATTGTACGACCGCACGCTGACCGTGAATGGCGTGTCGAAAGCCTATTGCATGACCGGCTGGCGCATCGGCTATGCCGGCGGTCCCGCCGCGCTGATCAAGGCGATGGCGACGATCCAGTCGCAATCGACCTCGAACCCGTCCTCGATTGCGCAATGGGCCGCGGTCGAAGCCCTCAACGGCACGCAGGACTTCATTCCGGTCAACAACCGGATCTTCAAGGAGCGCCGCGACATCGTGGTGTCGATGCTCAACCAGGCCAAGGGCATCGAATGTCCGCGGCCGGAGGGGGCCTTTTATGTCTATCCCTCCTGCGCCGGCACCATCGGCAAGACCGCGCCATCGGGCAAGGTGCTCGAAAACGACGAGAATTTTGTCACCGAACTGCTGGAAACCGAAGGCGTCGCGGTGGTGCAGGGCTCGGCCTTCGGGCTCGGACCGGCGTTCCGGATATCCTATGCCGCCAAGACCTCCGATCTTGAAGAAGCCTGCCGGCGGATCCAGCGGTTTTGCGGGAATTTGCGCTAGTTACGTGCGCAATCTGGCAACGTCGCCAATGTTGTGGCATAGAGGGCGCAGCGCCGGGGGCGACGCCGCTTTCGTTTTTCGCGGCTCGCATCACACCTACCAGTCGGAGATTTTTCATGCGTCGTTCAATCATTATGGCCTGGATTGCAAGCACCACGCTGTGTGCATCGGCGGCCTTCGCCCTGGCTCAGCAGCCGATGCAGCGTGTCCAGGTCGGCGTTCTCGAATGCCGCGGCGGTGCGAGCATCGGCTTCGTGGTCGGCTCAGTGACCAATCTTGGTTGCGTGCTGCGCGTCGATGGCATGCCGGAAGATCGCTATATTGCGACCATTCGCAAGGTCGGCATCGATCTCGGTATCACCCAGGAATCGGCGCTGGCCTGGGGCGTCTACGCCCCGGTGGCGCGGCTCGGGCCCGGTGATCTCTCCGGCGATTACGCAGGCGCCCAGGGCAGCGCTTCGGTCGGCGTCGGGGTCGGCGGCAACGTGCTGATCGGCGGCTCGGCCAATTCGATTGCGCTGCAGCCGCTGAGCGTGCAGGGTCAGGTCGGTGTCAACGTCGCGGCTGGATTGGAAAGCCTTGAACTGCGACCGGGGCGCTGACCCCGGGGGTCACCCGCCCTCTTGAAATTGGGGCCGGATGGTAGGGTCCCGTCATGGCGAGGAGCTCTTCGCGACGAAGTCATCCAGCTTGTTTTTCCAAGGTTGGATTGTTTCGCCCAAGGGAAACGCCTCGCGTTTCCCTTGGGCTCGCACTGACGAAGGAGCAAGGTTCTTGCATCGAGGTGCGCGAAACCGCATGAAAACTCTCCCCTCGCACGCGGAATGGGCGCGGGATCATGGTGAGCGAGTGGCCTGATGGCGAACGCTTGGCGAAGCAGCTTTGTAAAAAGCAAGCTCCGTAAAGATCAATCCACAAAGAAAATCCGTCAGAGCAAGTCCGTAACAGCAAGTCCGTAAGGCATTTGGCGACCATGGGCGAGGCCTGGCAGGCCGCCTTGCGGTGCACTGCAGCGATGTTTTCTGGCTTGCCAAATCGGCGGTGGGGGGCGAGCATCGCGGTCGCCGACCCAATCAAGGGCCGAGCTCCAGACAGGAGGCGGCAATGGGACAAGACGTCAGAAGTCCCCGCGGTCCACGATGCATCGCATTGGTGGGCCCTTTCCAAAGCGGTAAAACCACTCTTCTCGAATCGATCCTGGCGCGTACGGCCGCGGTCCCGCGGCTCGGCAGTGTCGATGACGGAACCAGCGTCGGCGATGCCAGTCCTGAGGCGCGCCGCCACAAGATGGGCACAGGCCTCAACGCCGCGACCACCCATTTCATGGGCGAGAGCTACACCTTCATCGATTGTCCGGGTTCCGTCGAATTCGCCCATGACATGCGCGCCGCACTACCGGCGGTCGACGCCGCCGTCGTGGTCTGCGAAGCCGACGAACGCAAGCTGCCGCAGCTTCAGGTCATCCTCAGGGAAATTGAGGATCTCGGCGTTCCGCGCTTCCTGTTTCTGAACAAGATCGATCGCGCCAACAAGCGGATCCGCGAGACGCTCGCGACCTTGCAGCCGGCCTCCCGGATCCCGCTGGTACTGCGCCAGATTCCGATCTGGAACGGCGACCTGATCGCTGGCTTCGTCGATCTGGCGCTGGAACGCGCCTTTGTCTACCGCGAACACAAGGCTTCCGAGGTTGTGACGCTGGAAGGCGGCGATCTCGATCGCGAGAAGGAAGCCCGATTCTCGATGCTCGAACACCTCGCCGATCACGACGACGCGCTGATGGAGCAGTTGCTCGATGACATCCAGCCGCCGCGCGACGCGGTATTCGATGATCTTGCCCGCGAGTTGCGCGAAGGGTTGATCTGCCCCGTGCTGCTCGGCTCGGCGCTGCGCGAAAACGGTGTGCTGCGGCTGATGAAGGCGTTACGGCATGAAGCGCCTGAGGTGGCCGAGACCGCCAGACGTCTCGGCGCGCCAGCCGGGCGGGATGCGCTCGCTTATGTATTCAAGACCATGCATTTGCAGCATGGTGGAAAGCTGTCGCTGGCCCGAATCCTCACCGGTCGTCTCGACGACGGTGCCATCCTGCAATCGTCATCGGGCGAGTCTGGTCGGGTCTCCGGTATTCTCGCCGTGAGCTGCGCCCATGACAGCAAGCGCGCGACAGCCGAAGCCGGCGAAACCGTAGCGCTCGGCAAGCTCGACACCGTCAATTCCACCGACACGCTGTCGGCCGGCAAGACTGCCGCGCCGGCGCTGGCCAAGGTCGAACCGCTGCCGCCGGTACTGGCCATCGCGCTCGCGGCCTCGGACCGTAAGGATGACGTCAAACTCGGCCAGGCCTTGCTGCGACTGAATGAGGAAGACCCCTCGCTGACCGTGATCCACAACTCCCAGACCCATGATATCGTGCTGTGGGGCCAGGGGGAGATGCATTTGCGGGTGGCGCTGGAACGGCTGCGCGACCGCTTCGGTGTGGCGGCAAGGTCGCAGCCGCCCGCCATCGGTTATCAGGAGACCATCCGCAGATCGATCACGCAGCGCGGCCGGCATAAGAAGCAATCTGGCGGCCATGGCCAGTTCGGCGACGTGGTGCTGGAGGTCAAGCCGCTGCCGCGCGGCAGCGGTTTCGAATTTCATGAAACCGTGGTCGGCGGCGCGGTTCCGCGCAACTATATCGGCGCGGTGGAGGAAGGCGTAGTTGATGCCTTGCTGCGGGGCCCGCTCGGCTTTCCCGTGATCGATGTCCAGGTGACGCTGACCGACGGGTCTTATCATAGCGTAGATTCCTCCGATCTGGCGTTCCGGACCGCGGCGCGGATAGGCGTCAGCGAAGCGCTGCCGCATTGCCAGCCGGTGCTGCTGGAGCCGATCCATCTGGTCGAGATCGTCTGTCCTGCCGACGCCACCGCCAAGATCAATGCCATCCTGTCAGGGCGGCGCGGGCAGATTCTCGGCTTCGACACCCGCGAGGGCTGGCCCGGATGGGACCTGGTTCGTGCCACGATGCCGGAAGCGGAGATCGGCGAGTTGATCGTGGAACTGCGGTCGGCGACCGCGGGTGCCGGCAGCTTTACCCGGCAGTTCGACCGCATGGCCGAGGTCTCAGGCCGCGCCGCCGATCAGATCATCGCCGCGCACCGCGTCGCGGCTTGAGCGATCCAGGAGCGATCACGACCCTCGGCGCGGTAGTCGTGATCGCCGCCGGACGCCCGGCGCGTTAGCTCGCTGCCCTGAGAAGGCCAACCCGTCAGGCGGTCATGCGCTTGAATTATGCTCTCGCGCTTTCGGTCTCGGATTGAAGTTGTGCAAATGACGCTGAACCGCGATTCGACGCAATGTCAGCGGGCGAGCTCGGCGATACCGACATCACAAAGCCACGAGGTGGTAGGAAAGTCCCTCGACTTGGGGATTTTACCGCCCGGATACACCGCCTGCGAGCGTCGCCCCAGTATGCGACCAAAAGATGCCGATATCGGCGAAACGGCGGAGTCACCTGGCTTTCGTCAGGTGCAGGGGTGCTTAACCTTCAGTAGTCACGGATGTCATTCATTCGCCGATCGCACTGAGAATCGCGAAAACCTATCGTGAATAGGCTGCCCCTGCAATGGGGAATTGACCAGCGGCGTGCAACCAGGCTGGGCCCCGTGCCGTAGCTTTCGTCGTTAAAACACTTTCCAGGTCAGCCGCTTTCATGAAGAATCCGCGGGTAGGAAGTTGGTGGCAGAGCAGGCAAGTGCCACTTATTTCTGCTATACAGCCTGGTGGTGGGTGAGGAGGGCAATGGACAAGATCGGCCTGTCTTTGAAGCTGAAGCGGCTCGTGGCCTGGCTGGATGAACGATGCCAGCCGGATAACCTCGTGCGAAAACAATTCCACGGGTTTCCATTTGGCAATTGCTACGTGACGCTTGATCCCGATCGGCAAAGCCCATTCGCTTCGGCCAACATGAATCGTGTCTTCATGTGCGGAACGGAAGCAGGCATGGAGCCCGACAGCGTTGGACGTCTGATTGATCTGTTCGCGACCCAGGGCGTGAGGCGGTTCTTTGTCTGGCTGAGCCCCGGTCCGGATATGGATGTGATGCGCGGTTGGCTCGAACAAAACGGGCTGTTACGAATCAGGCGCACGGGCTACCCGACGCTGTGCCGCAGCCATCGCGCGCCGGTGCAATTCAAGACCGATTTCGAAATCAGGCAGGTCAGCGCGCGCGACATTGAAGCGGCCCGCGATCAGCTGGGCGAGACGGTGTGGCCGGAATATGCGCGCTCCGCCGGCGAGGAGGGCTTCTTCCATTATATGGCCTTTGACGACAAGCGTCCGGTGGCCATTGCCACGCTCTGCATTTTCGAAGATTTGGGCTACCTGATGGCCGCCGCGACTGCCGAGAGTCACCGCAGGCGAGGGGCCCAGCAGGCCCTGATTGCCCGGAGAATCGAGCAGGCCGAACGATTGGGTTGCTCATTGCAGGTGGCCGAGACCCTGTACATGCTCGAACATTCCTATCGCAACCTGCAGCGGGCGGGTTTCGAGGAAGCGTATGAGAAGGAAGTCTACGAGTGGAATGCCTGATCGATTCACAGCCTTGACACCATGACAGCCTCACGGAAATCCCCGGCGGCGTGTCTGATTGGTTGGCCGGCGGCGCATTCTCGCTCGCCGCTGATCCATCATTATTGGCTGCGCAAGCTCGACCTGATGGGCGGCTACAGCATCGAAGCGGTGCCACCCGAAGGCTTGGCGGAGTTCGTGCTGCATTTGTCGAGCCACGGCTTTGTCGGCGCCAACGTCACGATTCCACACAAGGAGCGCGCGCTTTCGCTGTCGCTGCCGGACGCCCGCGCCGCTGCGGTCGGCGCCGCCAATACGTTGTGGTACGAGGGCAGCCAATTGCGGTCGACCAATACCGATGTCGAAGGGTTTATCAACAATCTGGATGCCTGCGCCCCCGGTTGGGAAGCCACCAAGGATGCT
>Ga0302320_10031220_pt1 | contig 10116 bp, 8 predicted proteins | sample Bog_T0_3_FD_202130 | JGI IMG/M metagenome (GOLD analysis project Ga0302320, IMG submission 202130) | Peat permafrost microbial communities from Stordalen Mire near Abisko, Sweden - Bog_T0_3 | ecosystem: Environmental > Terrestrial > Soil > Wetlands > Peat | place: Sweden: Abisko, Stordalen Mire...
GAGCAATATAAACCAGTCAACCCCGAAGAAACAGGAACGGTAAGCATACCAACTCCATAGCGAAGACCAGTCCGGACGGAATTGGTTTCGTAAAGAACGCTAGCTTCAAAAGCAAAGTAGTTGTTACCAGCAAAGAAGGCGAGACCTTCGATGAAGATGCATAGGAGAGAGATGGGAAAGTTCTGGTTTCCGGTAGTGAAGAGGCTGTGGTGCAACATGCCATCTTTCTTGATCTTCCATTCATAGAATACCAGCCCAACCAGCGCGGCAACCCCGATGACGAAGGTTGCGGAAACATGGGGATCTGACCATGGGTAAGGGTTTTGCGACCACGAGAGGCCAACACAGAACAAGACTAGGCCAAGTGTGAGAAGGAAGTACCCGACCCAATCCAGCTTTCCTAGCTTTTCCCTGGTCGTGAACTCCAACTGAGACTTTTTCGGAGGAGGTACATACAGCAAAGCGCAAAGGACGGTCGCAAGAACGTAAGCTCCAGTCGTAAAGTAAAAGTAGTTTCTGAAGCCCGATGCGTCATTCTTGGTCAACGCGCCTCCAGCGAGCAGTGCTACAAACCCTCCTAAAGCCGACGAACCGTTGAGAATAGCCTGTGCAAAAGTGCGGTATCTACGAGGTATAACTTCTGACGCAACAGCATGAAGTAAGGGCTGCGCACCGGTCGACAGGCCAGCAATAATTGATCCGCCAATAACCATGGGCATTCCGTTGGCGCGCGCAATAATAATGGATCCTACAGCACCGCAGCCGGTTAAGATTATTAGAAACCAACGACGACCCCAGTAGTCAGCAGCTTGGGAGACAGGAGGGCTGAGGACGACAGTGGCGATTGTGACGGATGATGTTATCCAGATTCCGAGATCGCTTCTTCCGAGGACTTCTTCCATATCCCGAGCAAGCTGTAGAAAACAGAAGTCATGTTAGCACTCTAGGCGTAAGATTTCTGAGCAAATTAAGCGCAAAAGTATCACTTACCAAGCCTCCTCCAACAAGAAGCAGTAATTGAGTGAAATAGATGAAGGCGACAGTAAAAACTGCCAGATAGGTTTTGGCATGAAGAATAGGAACTTCTTCGTCATCATAATCATTGGTCTGAGAAGGATTTTCATGTGATTTTTCCCCCTCCTGCTCAAAGCTACTGCTCGCTGTGGTTTTTATTGCTTTCTCTTCCATCCCATTGCTTTGTATAGACTCAGAAGGCTCTTGAATCTCAAAAGCCTCCTGCATCACTGTTCCCTTTTCTGTTTCTTTCGACATCGTGGGTAGAAAGACCGTCGAATAAAGAAAAGAAACTTGGTAAGCAGCTACTAAGTGTTGCAGCGGCTCTGCGTATAAGTGAAGCTGCGATTTATGTTGACAGAAAAGGATGAAGTGGGATGAACAGCACGACTCTTCAAATGCGCTCAGTATTCTATTTAATACTTATCAGAATTGAAAATTAAAATCTCTCGCACCTAGAGCCAAAGAGCCCCGCACTTGCTCACTATTGATCGCGCCTACAATCTCCGGGCATGGATAAATACCTCACTATCTTGTCGTCGCGCATCGAACTAGCCATGCAAAAACCTGAAAGAAGACTTGCGACTCTTGTGAGACTCCAGCCTGGCACGTACCGAATAGAGGCCTTTCTCTTGAATCGAAAAGATAAGCGGCAGCTGCAGATAGCAGAATTTAAAACTATTGAAAACTATGGCGGAATTCGGTCTTCTTTCAAGTGGTCGAACTCTAACATCCATGCAACAACAACACGGCATGCTGCAGGTTACTATAGGGTCGGGAACTCTGCATGGGTGAGTCGGGAACTTGCATGGGTAGGTTTGGTTTAAATGCATGGCCGAGGTGGGGAACCGGGGTTATGTCTAAAAGAGGGGATACAAGTGGATACCGGCTACGGGGTGATTTTCCTCGCGGATTGAAGAACTTTAGGGTAGCAAAGAGAACGGAGGACGCTAACAGCGGCTCACACTTTCTATTGATACTGAGCCACTCGGTTCGTCTATAGCATTCGAAAATGCTATCCAAGTCCAAAAACCGGAAAATATCCATCACCTAAGATTTTTCAATATGCTTGCTAAAAACGTGGTGTAGATTCAAATCCTTGTCTATGCATGGCCTAATCCTGCCGGCTTGTTCTGAAAGAAGTTTTGTGGCAGGCTCCATGCAGGGTCTAGCTGCAACAGACTCTTCGTGGCGTGTTCGATAACATTGTACCCAAAATTGTACTCATAGAAGTCTGCCGGGTTCTCTTTCCGTGAAGAATTAGCTACGTTTTAGCGGTATGGCGACAGAAGATACTGTAGAATCATTAAGAGAGGACGTACTTGGAACACTTTCGGCAGGTATGAACTGTGCTGCTTCCTCTTGTATCCTTTCAGGTTCGTCTTGGCCTGCATTGCTGAGTATTTGTATCGCACTTGCACGTTTGATCCGAAGATTCTCCCAGGCTTCGATTCGTTTAGGGATAGATTCCGGAGAGCAATTCGATAAGAACATTCCAATAGAGATGCCATCCTCGATTGCCTGGCAACCGCCTTGACCTTGATCTTTTGTACGAAGCTTATTAGCTTCTAGCAATAAATTCCACAGGTATATATATGCTCTTCACTTACGCGGAAGCATTGGGTGTGCAGCGTCGCCAACTAGGACTAACTTTCTCTTGTGCCATGTAGGAATAGGGGCTCGGTAAAGTAGTGGCCATTGTTTGGCCCCTTTGGCTTTCCTGTTAATGTATTAGTTGAAAATCCTGAAAATTCTTTGTAGGTATACTAGCTTCAAGACTGCGAGAATACTGGGATGAAAGTCGGAGTAACGCTTTAGGATCGTTTCTGTATCAATAGGAGTATTCCAATCTGTTGAGGTGGTTTCGATTAGCCAGAAATTTTCTGCTGAAGACGGTTTCATAAAATTACCGTCATGAGCGACCTTCTCGTCATTATGGAAAATAGCAACTATGTTATGTTCTTCGTTGCTAGATGGATGTTAGCTAATTTTCATAGACGCTCTGCAGGTTCATTGCAAACTAGGAATGAAAATATAAGATCTTCTTTACTTTCGACATGGATACCAAGCTAGACGCCGTCCATCGCCTGTGAGAATTTTCATGGTGCCGTCATCTCCTTCAGAAAAGTGTGCAGTTTCAGGATCTGAGGTTATATCGCTCGTCGGAATCAAGATTCGATAGGCAAAATTGTCACGCGTAGTAGGTGTTGCTTGATTTGGATGTCCAAGTACAGCCTCGACAGCAACAGAGTGAACCCCATCTGCCGCGATAATTAAATCTCCTGATATGGTCCTACCATCGGATAAAGTGACCGATCCTGCTTCGGGATCCTGAACATAAGTCAGTTTAAGCATGGTTGTGCCAGTCATTAATTTTATAATTACATACATAGCTCTTTACAGCTGAGTTCAGATGTAGTTCTGCAGGCTTACCCTCCCCTTCTGCCTCGGTTGCTAGCCGTTTCAGCTCCTCGTGAAGATCAACTCGATGTGCAAGAAACCATGGAGATCCGAATTTCCACGGTATGTAGGACTCATCACTTTCATAAAACTTTTCAAGTGTGTCTCCCCTTGCCTTGTAGCTCCGTTTCGTCGTCACAAAACGCGCTCTTACGGGATCAAGACCCCACGCCAACAAACCACGCGAACCATTAGGCCCAACATGAATGGCGGCGCCGACTTCACTGTTCATCGGTGATCGTTCATAAATTGCAACATTGTGGCCCGCACGGCGGCAGGAAACAGCAGCTGCAAGGCCTCCAATGCCTGCACCAACAATGACAATATCTAGAGGTGTGGAAGACATGACTGGTCGATCGTAGGAGTGAGTCTACGGAGTGCAGATTGGGGGAGAGCAATGGGAGAAAGGATGTCAATTCTGTGGGGGCACTGCTGCTGTAATATTATACGCTTTAATGGTTAGTTTTCTTTTTTCTTTAGTAACAACGGGTTGTTTGATGCACTCCCGGCGCTAGGATCTGTGTGCAAGTCGGGGGATACTTCGGGAGGGTAATAAATGTAAAAACAGGGATCTACTATTTTAATGCCGCTTTAATGTTTCGTATATCAGCCTTGAGCCGCAATTACGCTCTCGGCATCTCTCCCTTATACTATGTACAAGTTCTTTAATAAACAAAAGCAGCATGCAAACACTCTTTATTTATTGGTGGAATACCTTTGTTACCCTCCCGACGACGGACATCGAGAAGAGGAACATGGCCAATTGTTATACGATACGAAACCCACAAAAGTTCTTGTTGATCACCCGGGAGGAGCCACTCAGCTAAGGAAGGTCTCCACAACTGTTAGATTTCTTGGCCGGGCGAATGACACGCGAATATAATCACACGTTATTTCTCTGTCTTTTATATTAGTACTAGGTTCTCGCAATGGATTCGGATGTACCTGAAGCAACCCGTGTCCAATTTTCTTGACCCGATAAGACGGTAAATGCTACCCGAGCACCCCCGAACATGCAGTTCGGCCGTAAGGGTTCCGGAGAGCAGGGGTTAATGTCGGGGAGAGAAAGCAGAGGACAGTACGGCACGGCTTCTGCTCGAGCCCAGCTCCATAGGGGAGTCAAGGCTGGTTTTGGTCTCACTACCTTGCTTATACAATCAAAGGTTGACCGATATAACCAGTAGAGATCTGTGCATCACGTTCCGCTGCCTGTACAAGATTCGGTCCTCGTGGCCCCTTGCGCTTCGTTTGAGCGGGTTTTTCCGTATAGCGCCACCAATTTATAGATTCTTCAGCGCAATAGCGCACGACCCGAAATCTCTGACAGCATAACAGGATCGTTTAAACATTTGTTTTCTTTGGCATCGTAGTCCTTACGGGAGGACTCTAATGTTAACAGGATATTGATACTGTGAATAGTATTCCGTTCATGCAAAGGAGAAGAAGGTGCTTATGTTATAGACTTGGAAGAAAGTACCTGGAGTGAGAGCAAATGATCTTAAGTACCTCTATAGTCAGCGCCAAGGTGTTGATGCTGATGAGTTTTATCCTCGCTCATTTTGAACTGTTGAAGATTCTGCCTGCACACGAACAAAGAACAAATGTCTTGCTAATAACTTAATAATAAATACTACGTCGCTAATCGCACAACGGTTTGACATCCAAAACTCTGGTATTCGAGAATGCATGATCCACGGAGCCGCCACTGGCGAATACGTGCCGTCTCAGCTGGCTTACAACAATCTAAATTCTCGATCATTTCATTACCACTGCTTGTGCAATGTTTATTTCAGGACGAGGTAGTAAAACCCATGGCGCCACCAATTATGCTGTCAAGATAAGAGACGAGTTCCTGGGGATTTGCTATAGGAAAGATCCGCTCTGCCACCTGAGAAAGTAGAAAAGTCATTTTATCATTCTCACGCGCCAACACAATCCGAAATTTCCCCTGAGACCTAAATCATGTCTAGCGATACACCCACAACTCTCACGGACTTCAATGATGGTAAGCACATCAGATCAGCATATGATGATCTTGACCTTACATTAGCTTTCCCTTGCGCCAGATCTACTAACATCTCTATAGCTAAATCAGCGATGGTAATCACCTTTATTGTTGCCCTAAGATGCTATACGCAAGTTCGTTTCAATCGAGCAATTACTGGGAGTGATGGCCTAGTGGTAGTCGCAACTGTGAGTATCCCCAACGACTACATGACTTACATTGTGCTGATTGGCCAAGGTTACTACGCTTGGAATGGCAATAGTGCTTTCTGTATCCTACCACTATGGCTGGGGTCGCCACAAAGAGTTTTTGAGTGCCTACGGAAAAAAGATAGCCACAGAATGGATATTGATAGCTGGGGCATTCGGTTAGTCAACTAAATATCATTCAATAGACTGGTACTGATTATAGTCAAAAAGGCATCATGAGCGCAACATTCGGTCGTATGTCGTTCATTATGTTTATGGTGAAACTTTTCGGAAACAGCAGAACCAGAAGGTGGTCGCTTTGGGGCCTATTCGGTGTACAATTCGTGTGGAACATCATTGGGATGACCCTTTTATATGCGCAATGCGAAGATGTCCGTACGCTTTGGGATCCAACAGTTATCTCTAAATGCATGAATCCTGTAATAACAGCAGTAAGTTCACAAGCCTTGTGTAACTGTCCTTCACATGTAGACTAAGAGTTTCGAAGGATTTTGGATACTCGCAAACAGGGTTAAATGCTGCAACGGATTTGTTCTTAACTTGTCTTCCCGCTACAATGTTGTGGAATCTTCAAATGAATCTACGCACGAAAGTTGGATTGATAATTTTACTTGGCCTTAGTTCTATGTAAGTCCCTAGCTTTAGAGATCTCTGCAAACTCGACAAGGCTAACTTTTCAGCGCTTTTGTTTCGGTGATCGTGAAACTTCTGAAGGTTAGTTCGCTGACCAGCCCCGATCTATTGTTTGCGAATGTTGAATTCCTTCTGTGGGCTGCGTATGTCAAGTTCATTTTATTGATACCCTTGTTATTATCTGAGCTGCGAACTAATACCGAATCTAGTTCCGAATCAAACCTTGTGATCATTGCTGCTTCTATCCCAATCCTTCGCCCTTTGTTCACCCACTTCCAAAGTGCCCGGGCTGCTAGTCGACATGCAAAGGTATACGCAAACTCATACGAGCTTCATAATCAGAACGGTATCAACGCGAGTGGTCGCGGTTTCACGAAAATACAAGGAAATGGAAATAGATCGGCTACGAAAGCGTCTGATGCTGAGAGCGAAGAAGGAATATTACCAATGCAAGCTGCAACTGGTCTTGTAATAAAGACACAGACTACCTATACTGTGGAGGTGGTGAATGCGGTGGATGCGGCGGATGCAGATCTTGAAAAGGGATCTGACACGGATGACCCTAAATACGATACCCGTTTGCGTAACCCGTCGGAGGATTGATCAGTGCCATTAGTATTTCAGTCACTTGGCCTTTGTCATTCGGGACAAGTAGAATTGTACATCTCATGTGTAGAGATCAATGTGTATTAATTACACCACTGCACTAGGTGTGTAAAATTTATGGAGATAAAACCATTGTATAACTTGCAGCAATATATTATTAATTATATTAGATTAGATGGTATAATATGTCGAGAAGCCGGCCTTTCGAACGTAAAAGATGCACGAGACAAGCAGACAGCGTCTTATCACAAGTGCGTAGTGTTTGTACTTTTCTTTTGTCTTACATAATTTTTTCGGCGCTTCCTCCACTTTTTTGGTCTTTGGCCTATATATTCGTCCCCTCATAAATTTGCTAATACCTCCACACCACTCTTTATCACTTCTTCTCCTTTCTCCAAGACTTTTTCGTTCGAAGAAGAAAACATTCCCGACGAATTTAAACAACCATTAACTCCGTCTTGATCACCCAAGCCGAACTAGTAAACCAAAGCGAATAGATAGTGTCAAATACTCGTTACTCGATGCTTCACTAGTACGACTTTTAGCATGCATCATTGAAAGGTATGTAGGTACGAAACTTAAACAACAGTGTATAAAATAATTAACGTTGATTAGATTAACGGCTACCAGCGATCCATGGGGCGAGCACATGGATAAAGGGCCAGCATAGGCCTAAAGCAGAGAATAAGCGAAAGATAAGAACAAGCGAGCAATCGATAAGAACGTCAAAGTGTCGACATTTTGCTACCCAATAAAAACTATTAGTAAAGCTGTAAATAATAAAGTGAGCGATAATGAAGTAATATTAATTAAGCGCTTTCGAAAAAATCGTTTTTTATTTAAATGCGACTCCTGGTTGTTGAGTTCTTTAATTAATTATAAACCCCCCCAGACCCCCCGTATTACATAAGCGCCCTTATATGGGTGATGTGGCTATGTGGCTAGTTTGGCTTATCGGTCATTGCTTAGTCACCGGAAACATTGTGTTTCGGGCCAATTAAAACGTCGGCTTTTGTGACATCCGCAATAAATTCCTCAAATACGAGTATAAACGCTCTAAGGGCGCTGGCCCAATGATAAATAGCATGTAAATAGCCAATTTTTCAGCTATTAATAAGCGAGTAATTGAAGGTTCTAAATTTTAATTAAAAGAAGCTATTTAGGCTGAATTGCGACCTGTTCATGTGGGCAAATGTGTTGTTATAAGGCTAGAAGTTGCTATTGATTTCATATAAATCTCTATAATATATAGATCGTATCTTCAGAAAGCTTTGCTGTATCACAATCTTTCCATTTCCCAGCATTCTAAAAGCACTAACCCCGTTGAGTTATTCTTTCATCCCAACTACTTTCCATCTGAACTAAATTAAATTTTCAAAAAGTGACTTTTATCATTAGCACCAAAGTTACATTGTAATCTAAGTAAGTAAAGATCCACATTCAATGTTTGTCATAGAAGGAGCGCTTAGCGCAGACGCTCCGGGTAAAATATACGCCTAGATAAAAGGTAACTATTCATGCTTGAAATATTATTATGGATAGCTGTCCCATAACTCGTGTTGAATTAGTGTATAGTTCCTTGTGCATATATTTAGGGATCTACACCTCGTTAGCGGTGTGAATAAGACTAACTTTTCAAGTGAATTAAGTCGGCAAAACAGAATCTTTTCGATGCAGGATTTCCATCCTAATGGGTGAAACTAGAATAATCTTGAATTCCATTTCAACCCCAACCAATCACAATATCAAGGTCACAAAAATGAAATCATGAAATATTTTTACATTGCAATGCAAGGAACTTTGTCCAGCAATGGTATTCACTATTGAATGGGATCTTATGTTTCCTTAGTGTAGTGAATGCTCATTTCCCTTCGTGAAAAACAACGCAACTAACAAGGTATCAGTCCATATATCGTGATCAGTAAAAGCAATTGCTTACAAATGAATGATTTAAAGGTGTCAAATAAAGTATCTTTTAGCCATAAGGCTCAAAAACTTCATTAAGCGTGAAGATTGTGCAAACGTTTATAGCGAACGTGCAGAGAATAAAATCCGTCGAAATTCCCGAAAATTCGAGGTTCTTCAAACCAATTCCTACGACGAGCAAACTAGAGTTGATACCTCTCTAGCATAAAAGGAGTTTGTTTTCGTGTGCAAAACATGTCACCATCTGTACTTCTTCTTAGCAGAACGCTTTGCACTACGCTTCGCGATGCTTGATTCGAGCATGCATGGATAGTCCGAATCGGGCTTCAACGAATTGGAGTTTGGTTCTGCATAGCATTGCTCTCGGTCTTCTTGGGAAGAATGCTCGTGAAAGTAGTGGAGATCAAACATGCCATCCGTGGTTCGCTCGCGTGGATCTTCGTGGGTGTGGGCGTTTATCTCGCGATAGTCTGAGAGTTGCTTGGCGACCGCAGGATGCATCAGAGCTCGTACATGATATACAGGAGCGCCCATTGTAGTGCACATATCGTATGCTATTGTTGCAATACAGAATTTGCGGAATGGGTTGTTCTCATTTGCTTCGAATTGCTCGAAGACGGAAAGAATCTCGCATCCAAGAAGAGCATATTCTCCGCTCTTGCTCCCCTTCCTCATGTTGTCTTGGAAGACATCCATAATTGCGTTCTTCAATGAAATACATCGGAATTGTTCGGCAAGAATGTACAGTCCAACGCATTCAATCATGGAATGATAACTCGCCCTGGCAACAACCCGTTTCTCAATGCATTCGAGGAAAATTTCGAAGATATAGGCAGTGGTATCCGGCAGGTCAATGCCAGGCAGATACTGGTATCGAGATCTGAAGTCCTCGGAAATGAACATTGCTAGCTCCCTCTTGACACGGAATTGGCGTCGGGTCTTTCCACGAGGATCCCCTAGGGTGAAAAAATTGAAGTGGTCGTATTGAGATGGACTAAATAAGTATTAATACTATTAACAAGCAGAATTAATAGAGGTCGTTACTTACTCCCACATGATGTGCAAGATGGCATCCAGACGGATGAGAAGATTGGGGGTGGTAGATTGTAAGAGTTGAACTTGCTTATCAACGTAAAAGTTGGGGATGTTGACTTATACTGAAGATTAAAGTGGTTGCTCGTAGGCTCAACTATCTGCGGTGGCAATTTGAGATATCTCGAAAGTTGAGAGCAAAACTGAAGAATTGTTATAGATCGGAAGAGC
>Ga0302320_10031222_pt1 | contig 10115 bp, 5 predicted proteins | sample Bog_T0_3_FD_202130 | JGI IMG/M metagenome (GOLD analysis project Ga0302320, IMG submission 202130) | Peat permafrost microbial communities from Stordalen Mire near Abisko, Sweden - Bog_T0_3 | ecosystem: Environmental > Terrestrial > Soil > Wetlands > Peat | place: Sweden: Abisko, Stordalen Mire...
CGATGGTCTCTCCCGCAGAGTTCTTCAGCTCTCCGGCGGTAACGGGGATGGGCTGGCCCTGTTCCTGGAGATAGGCATCGATGAAGGCCTTGTAATCGCCACCGGGAATGAAGCAGATCTCCTGCGAGTCTGGCTTCTCGGCAAGCGCAAGGCCGCGCTGGCGAGCCACTTCGCGGACCTCGGGTTTGGTGAGCTTGCCGAGCGGGAAAAGGGTGCGGGAAAGCTGCTCCTGGGTGAGACCGAAGAGGAAGTACGTCTGATCCTTTGCCAGGTCGGCGGGCCGCTTGAGAATCCAGCGCTGGCGGGCGGGGTCGTATTCATTGACCGCGTAGTGGCCGGTGGCGACGCGGCCTGCGCCGATGGAGCGGGCCGTCTGGATGAGCGCGTCGAACTTGAGGTGGTTGTTGCAGAGCGAGCAGGGAATGGGCGTGCGTCCGTGGAGATACTCGTCGACGAAGGGACGAACGACGTCGCGCTCGAAGCGGTCTTGCTGGTTGACGACGTAGTACGGAATTCCCAAGTGCTCGGCTACGCGGCGGGCGTCGTATACGTCATCCAGCGAACAGCAGCGGCCGGCCTTGGGAGCGTCTGGAATGCCGTGCCGTCCGGCGAGGCGGGTCTGGTCCCAGAGCTGAAGGGTGAGGCCGACGACTGTGTCTCCACTTTGGGCGAGCATGGCCGCTACCGTTGAGGAGTCGACTCCTCCGGACATGGCTACGGCGATGGTGGTGTCCAGCATTAAGATCCTTGAGCTTCTATTCTCCCATTAGGGAGAAGTTTTCATCGAACCGGTTCACGAGGTTCAGTTTGCGAATCCGTCTTCCTCCGCAATCGATTGGATATCGCGGGAACCATGAAGAACGCGAAGAATGACGGCCTCGCCGGTTCGCGGAAGGTAATAGACTGCGTACTTCCCGCAAAATATGACCCGCAGATCGGGGGCAAGCAGCGGCCGCGGCGCGCCGGATCGAGGGAACTGGGTGGCCTGACGGAATCGGCGGTCGATTTGAAGGAGAAAGTCCGTTGCGATCGATTCGGAGGATTCTTCAGCCAGGTAGCTCCAGATTTCGGCTAGGTCCGCTTCTGCCGTTTCGGTGACGCGTAGCTTGAGCGATCTTCTAATAGTTTCCTCCCGCGCGCAATGATCCGTCCGGGGTCGAAATCCGCAAGCCGTCCCTCTGCGACATCGGCCAGGCCGCGAGCGATCTCCGCCTTCAGTTCGGCAAGCTGGCCCAGGCGCAGTTCCCGTTTCAGCCTCCAGTCGCGAAGAGCTTCGCGCACCACCTCGCTGGTGGAAGCATAATCGCCGTCGCCCACCGCGCCTTTGACCAGCCCAGCCATGTCGGCGGGAAGCGTGATCGTCAATCGTTCAATCGTGCTCACATGCACCTCACCGCATACTTTATCATACTTTTGAAGCAGGCTTGACTTGGCCATGGTGATTGATTCAGTCATGGGGAAGGTATCGATTGGCGGACAAACATCGGGTTACTTGTTCGCGGCTGTATCCTCTTGATAGAACTGGCCAGAGAGGTCGCGTTTCTGAAGAAAGCTCTCGTATCTTATCTGGATTTCGAGCATGTAAAGGTGACGTATTGTCGAGTAGGTGCTGTACTGCTTCTCATAATCTTCATCCAACCCCTGACATATATGCATCTGACGGATCCTGTCAGTCAGAGTCCCAATTGTGGCATGCCGCGTCACACATGGCATCAACCGGACTTCACCGTTCACAAGAATTGGGTAAGTGACCTCACGCGACCCCCTAGGTTCCGTCCATGCTTGCGTATCCGCCCGGCACGCTTCGACAGAGTAGTTGAGTGCCGGGTTTGTGTTCGATTCCGTAGCTTTCTGCAGTTGTTTCTTCTCGATCTCCCGAAAAACTCTTACTACCTCGGGATTCGGTGTAGGAGCAGACATCTCTTGAGATGATGCATTGCGGACCGAAAGCGACGCGCAAAGAAGCAGGAAGGAAAGGGAGAAGATCGACGTTCTCAGTTTCATGCAGATAGGTGTCCTTTCGCCACAATGCCGCAATAGGATTGGCTCTACAGTTCAGCCGAGCGTTCCGGCGGCTACGGGGGAAAGTGCGCGCAGATGTTCTACGGCTTCGGGGACTACGCGTAAAACGTGATCAATATCGGCTTCCGTCACCGTTTTCAGCAGGCTGAAGCGAAGGCTGGCGCGGGCGCGGGTTTTGTCGAGACCCATGGCCATCAGCACATGGCTTGGCTCGGTGGCTCCGGAGTGGCAGGCTGAGCCGCCGGAGACGGAGACGCCCTTCATGTCGAGCGCGATAACCAACGCCTCGCCCTCCAACTGGTCGAACCAGATGTTGGATGTGTTGGCGGCGCGGAGAACTGGTCTGCCGTCTTCGCCTGCTCCATTGACGCCGGTGCCGGGAAGCTCTAGAAGGCCGGCTTCGAGGTGGTCGCGCATCGCGGCTAGACGGTAAATTGTGCCGTCATCGAGAGAGTGCATGGCCAGCTCAGCGGCTTTGGCAAGGCCTACGATGCCGGGGACGTTTTCAGTGCCGGCGCGCTGACGGCGCTCGTGGCTTCCGCCGACCAGCAGCGGCTCAATGGGCGTACCGCGGCGGACAAACATGGCGCCAATACCTTTGGGCCCGTGCATTTTGTGGGCGCTGATCGAGAGCAGGTGGCAGCCGAAACGGCGCACATCGAACTCGATCTTGCCCGCGCCCTGCACCGCATCGATATGGAAGAAGATGCCGGTTTCATTGGCGATTCTGCCAATCTCTTCGACGGGTTGCAACACGCCGGTCTCGTTGTTGGCCAGCATTACGCTGATCAGGCGCGTCTCGGGACGAATAGCGCGGCGAATGTCGTTGGGGTCGATCAGTCCGCTCGGCTGCGGCGCTACAAACGTAGTCTCAACGCCGCGATGGACGAGGCGCTTGGCCGCTTCAAGAATGGCGGAATGCTCGATGGAAGTGGTGATGAAGTGGTCGCCGGGGTGAAGCAGGCCGAAGATGGCCGTGTTATCGCCCTCGGTGCCGCCGGAGTTGAACACCACCTCGGCGTCGTGACAGTTGAAGAAGCGCGCCATGGTCTCACGCGCCCGATCGACTGCCGCGTGAGCCTGCTGGCCGTGCTGGTGGATCGAGGAGGCGTTGCCGAAGTGCTCCATCCAGTAGGGGCGCATGGCCTCCATCACCTCCGGAAGCAGAGGGGTGGTGGCATTGGCGTCCATATAGACACGGCGCATGGCGAAATTCTCCTTTGAATCGATTGTAACGGTAATTCAGATTTCCCGTGGAGCGTCGGGAGTTGAATGGAGGAATCGCGGACTTCGACTGCAAGGAATGGGCGCTGGCGCGTAGCGTCGGGCGCAAGACTGAGGGGCTCGAAAAGCAGGTCCTTCGACTCCGCTGAAGTACGCTCCGCTCAGGATGACAGTTCCATTTTTGATATGAACGATGGAGACACGGCAATAGTGAGCGAGACTAATGAGCCTGCGTTCTCGTCAACTTGTAATGTTGAGAGCGCAGATTTTTTGCGCGAGATTTGTAAAGATTTGTTAAGGTGCCGAATTGGGCCTAACCGTCCATCGCGATTTGGCATCTAATCCAAGTGAGGAAATCCATGCTTTCATGCGGGCCTGCCTTGTTGACAACAACTAGGCCATGCGGCGATTCTGCGAGGGAGCATCTTCTCGAACGTATCCAACGCGGAGCCTTAAGTGTCTGAATTTGAAGACCGAAAAGATGATCAGCGCATTGGCGCCGATCACCAGCTGAATGCGCCCCCTGCAAAGGCGGGTAAAAGCTGGATTCTTTGGACCATTTTGATTTTGGTCCTGGTGGTTGTTGCTTATTATTTCCTTCACGGCCGGAATTCCAGCCAGACTGCCAAACCCGCGGCTAGTGGAGCTGGAGGGGGCGGAGGCCGCAGAGGCGGGATGACCGGACCCGTTCCAGTGACCGTGGCAACGGCCAGCAAGGGCGATATCGGCCAGTATATCGATGCGCTTGGTACTGTCACCCCGGTCTACACGGCAACCATCACTCCGCAAGCAGGTGGCGTTCTGACGGCCGTCTCCTATCGTGAAGGGCAATTCGTGCACAAGGGAGACGCGCTGATCGAAATCGATCCGCGGCCTTACGAGGCAACGCTCAAGGAAGCCGAGGGCACGCTGGAGAAGGATACGAATATCCTGGCGCAGGCGCAGATGGATTTGGACCGCTATCGGACGGCGTGGGCGCGCAACGGCATTAACAAGCAATTGCTCGACGATCAGGAAAAGATTGTTCTGCAGGATCAGGGGACGGTGAAGAACGATCAGGGCACTGTCGATTATGACCAGGTTCAACTGAGTTACTGCCACATAACCTCGCCTATCGCCGGCCAGGTTGGTCTTCGTCTTGTGGACCCCGGCAACGTGGTGCAGGCGGGTTCAACCAGCCCGCTGGTCGTCATTACCCAGATGCAGCCGACCACGGTGATTTTCATTTTGGCTGAAGACAGCCTGGGGCAGGTGCAGACGCAGATGCGGAAGACGCACACGCTGCCTGTTGAAGCCTGGGATCGCAATTCTACCAACAAGCTGGCCGACGGTAAGCTGCAAACCATAAATAACCAGATTGACACGACCACCGGCACGGTGAAGTTGCGCGCCGGATTCGATAACAAAAACGGCGCACTCTTTCCGAACCAGTTTGTGAACACGCGCCTACTGGTGAACACACTCAAGGGGGTTACGCTTATTCCCACAGGCGCCGTTCAACACAATGGCCAGGTTGCTTTTGTTTATGTGATTCACGTGACCGACCAGAAGAAGGGGACAGGTACAGCAGCTGTTCAAAACGTGAAAACCGGCGTCTCCGATAACGGCGTGATTGCTGTGCAGGGAATCAATCCTGGCGATCAAGTGGCGACCAGCAGCTTCGAGAAGTTGCAGGACAAGAGCCCCATCACGATCTCCAAGCAGCCGATCGCTGCCAATCCGACTGAGGGGAATACTCCGTGAGTCCTTCCGGGCCTTTCATCCAGCGTCCTGTTGCTACATCGCTGTTGATGGCCGCAATCCTGCTGGTGGGTATCGTGGCTTATTTTCAGCTGCCGGTGTCTGCCTTGCCGGAAGTCGACTATCCCACGATTCAGGTAGTCACGTTTTACCCAGGCGCTAATCCGGACGTAATGGCCACCACGGTGACAGCGCCGCTGGAGCGTCAATTTGGCCAATTGCAGGGGCTGAGCCAGATGACGTCGACCAGTTCCGGCGGCTCGTCTGTCATTGTGCTGCAGTTTACGCTCAGCCTGAATATCGATATCGCGGAAGAAGAAGTGCAGTCGGCGATCAATGCCTCGCAGAGTTTTCTGCCTTCGGACCTTCCCGCTCCTCCGGTATATAACAAGACGAATCCAGCCGATGCGCCGGTGCTTACGCTGGCTATTACATCCGAATCCATGCCTCTCTCGCAGGTTGAGGACATGGTGGATACGCGGCTTGCGCCCAAGCTCTCGCAACTGAGCGGAGTCGGCCTGGTGAGCATCAGCGGCGGGCAGAAGCCGGCGGTGCGCATTCAGGCAAATCCGACCGCACTTTCGGCGTACGGGCTTAATCTGGAGAGCCTGCGCACGGCACTGGTTCAAACCAGCGTGAACCAGGCCAAGGGCAACTTCGACGGGCCGCACCAGGACTACCAGATCAACGCCAACGACCAGCTGATTACCAGCGACGATTATCGAAAAGTGGTGGTTGCGTACGCCAACGGCGCGCCGGTGTTGCTGACCGATGTCGCCAAGGTGACGGACGGCATTGAGAACAAGAACCAGGCCGCATGGATGGATCAGACGCCCGCGGTGATTCTGAACATTCAACGCCAGCCGGGCGCCAACACCATCAGCGTGGTCAAGGCCATCAAGGCGATTCTTCCGCAGCTTGAGGTCAACCTGCCGGCTTCCATCAAAGTTACGCCGCTCACCGATCTGACCACGGCCATCAACGCCTCTGTCGATGACGTGGAGTTTGAACTGATGCTCACCATTTTCCTCGTGGTCATGGTGATCTTCCTGTTCCTGCGCAATGTGTACGCGACCATCATCCCCAGCGTGGCCGTGCCGCTTTCGCTGGTGGGCACGTTCGGCGTTATGTACGCGCTGGGCTACAGTTTGGACAATCTCTCTCTCATGGCGCTCACCATCTCCACGGGATTTGTGGTGGACGATGCGATCGTGATGATCGAAAACATCTCCCGCTATCTCGAAGCTGGAGATACGCCGATGCAGGCGGCCATCAAAGGCGCTGAGCAGATCGGGTTCACCATTATTTCTTTGACGGTTTCGCTGATTGCCGTGCTGATTCCGCTGCTGTTCATGGGGGGCGTCATCGGCCGGCTGTTCCGCGAATTCGCGGTGACCCTGGCCGTCACCATCATTCTCTCCGCGGTGGTTTCACTTACGCTGACGCCGATGATGTGCTCGCGGATTCTGCGCCACACCCCGGATGCACAGCAGGGCCGCTTCTTCAAGGCTTCGGAGCGCGTGTTCGAGAACATCATTGCGTTTTATGGCCGCACGCTGAAGTTTGTGCTCCGCTTCCAGACCATTACACTTTTTGTAGCGCTGGCCACGCTGGTGCTCACGGTCTTCCTTTACATTGTTATCCCCAAAGGGTTCTTCCCCACGCAGGATACGGGCGTGATTCAAGGCATTTCGCAGGCGCCGGCGACCATTTCCTTTGCGGCGATGGAACAGAAGCAGCAGGAACTGGCCAGTATCGTGCTCCAGGATCCGGCTGTGGACAGTCTGTCGTCCTTTATAGGAGCGGACGGAACGAATACCACTCTCAACAGCGGACGCATGTCGATCAACCTCAAGCCGATTGCGGACCGGAATCTCAGCGCGGCCGATGTGATTCGCAGGCTGCAAACGAAGCTCAAGGATGTCGATGGCATTGAGCTGTACATGTCCCCGGTGCAGAACATCACGGTGGACGACCGCGTGAGCCGGACTCAGTACCAATACACGCTGGAAGATCCAGACGTAAACGAGCTGAATCTGTGGACCGGCAAGCTGGTCGACAAGATGAAGCAGCTGCCTCAGCTTGCCGATTTGGCCACCGACCAGCAAACGGGCGGCCTGGCGGTATCGCTGGTGGTCGATCGAGCCACCGCGTCACGGCTTGGCATTGCGCCGGACACGATTGACAACACGCTCTACGACGCGTTTGGCCAGCGCCAGATCAGCACCATGTACACGCAACTGAACCAGTACCACGTGATCCTGGAAGCCGATCCGGCAATTCAAGCCAGCCCGGCGCGGCTCCAGGATCTGTATATCCAGACAAGTGCATCCGCTGGTGGCTCGGGACCAGGCGCTGCAACTTCCTTCGCGGCTTCAGGGTCTTCGTCGGCAGGCTCAAATGCGACTACCACGTCGGTTCAATACACGCCGACTTCGGGGGTGCTGGCATCCCCTGCGAATGCGCTGACCTCCGGAGTCGGGGCCACCAACAGTTCCTCATCCTCTCCCAACACGGCCACGAGTTCGACGCCATCGGGCTCTGTACCTCTCAGTGCATTCACGCACCTTGAGAGAACGAACGAGGCCCTCTCCATTAACCACCAAGGTCAGTTTCCAGCGGTGACGGTTTCATTCAACCTTGCGCCGGATGCCGCGCTGGGCGGCGCTATCACGGCCATCAACAAGGTGCAAAAAGACCTGAACATGCCGGCCAGCGTGCAGTACGGATTTCAGGGCACGGCCGCAGCGTTCGAAGGCTCGCTCTCCAACGAGGGGTTCCTCATCATCGCCGCGCTGGCCGCGGTTTACATTGTGCTCGGCGTACTTTACGAGAGCTTCATTCATCCCATCACGATTCTCTCGACGCTGCCTTCAGCGGGTGTGGGCGCATTGCTCGCCCTGATCGTATTCAAGCAGGACCTCAACGTTGTAGCAATCATCGGCATCATCCTGCTTATCGGCATCGTGAAGAAGAACGGCATCATGATGGTGGACTTCGCCCTGGAGGGCGAGCGCGAGCGCGGGATGAATTCAACCGATGCCATCTACGAAGCCTGCCTGCTGCGCTTCCGTCCCATCATGATGACCACGATGGCCGCACTGCTGGCGGGTATTCCGCTGGCCATGGGTACCGGCATGGGTTCGGAGCTGCGGCGTCCTCTGGGCATTGCCATGGTGGGCGGATTGCTGCTCAGCCAGGTACTCACGCTTTACACCACGCCGGTCATCTACATTTTCTTTGACCGCCTCGGGCATCGCGTCGGTCGTGTGCGAAAGGGGATCGGGAACGGCGGCGAGGCACAGCCGGCGGAGGCTCAATGAACATCTCCGCGGCGTTTATCAAGCGTCCTGTAGCCACTACGCTGCTCACGGTGGGGATCACTCTTGTGGGGGCAATCGCCTTCAAGGTATTGCCGGTTTCCCCTTTGCCGCAGGTTGATTTTCCGACCATTTCCGTCTCTGCCGGACTGCCCGGCGGCAGCCCGGAGATTATGGCATCGTCGATTGCTACGCCGCTGGAGCGCCAGTTCAGTCATGTTGCAGGCGTCACGGAAATGACGTCATCGAGCTCGCTCGGCAGCACTTCGATTACCTTGCAATTCGATCTGAGCCGCAACATAGACGGCGCGGCGCGCGATGTGGAAGCGGCCATCAATGCCGCGCGAACGTATCTGCCGGCAAACCTGCCCGGCAATCCTACATATCGCAAGGTGAACCCCGCCGACTCGCCGATCATGATTCTGGGGCTGACGTCGGATAAGTACGACAAGCCGGCGCTCTACGACTATGCATCGTCGGTGATTGCGCAGAAGCTTTCGCAATTGCAGGGCGTGGGCCAGGTGTCGGTGGGAGGAGGAGCGGGCCCTTCGGTGCGGGTTGAGGTTAACCCGACGCTGTTGAATAGCCATGGCCTCACCATGTCGTCTGTTCAGGCGATGCTGAGCCAGCAGAATGTGCACGAGGCGGTGGGACAGATTGCCGACAGCGACGGCAGAAAACTGGATATCATCACCAACGACCAGATGCATCTCGCGGACGATTACAAGCCGCTGGTGGTTGGCTACCACAACGGACAGGCGGTGCGGCTGTCGGATGTGGCGGATGTCGAGAATGGCGCGCAGAATATTCGCGCGTCGGGCTACATGGACGGCATTCCCTCGATTACCGTTATTATCTTTCGCCAGCCGGGCGCCAACATCATTGAGACCAACGATCGAATTCAAGCAGAATTGCCGTCGGTCCAGGCTTCTATACCGCAAGGCATTAAGGTCACCATGGTTCTGGACCGCACGACGACCATCCGCGCCTCGGTCAACGATGTGGAACGGTCTCTCGTTCTTTCGGTCGTTCTCGTGGTTCTGGTCGTTTTCATGTTTCTGCGCAGTTGGCGCGCCACGCTCATCCCTTTCGTTGCGGTTCCTGCTTCGCTGATTGCAACTTTTGCCGTGATGTACCTGCTGGGATTCAGCATCGACAACCTTTCGCTGATGGCGCTCACCATCTCCACCGGATTCGTTGTCGACGACGCGATTGTGGTGATGGAGAATATTTCCCGCCTTCGTGAAGACGGCATGAGTCCGATGAAGGCGGCGTTCGAAGGCTCCAGGCAGATCGGGTTCACCATTTTTTCCATCAGCATGTCGCTGATTGCGGTCTTCATTCCTATCCTGCTGATGGCCGGAATTGTTGGCCGCTTATTCCGCGAGTTTGCCATTACGCTGTCAACGGCCATCATCATGTCGATGCTGGTCTCTCTGACGACTACGCCCATGATGTGCGCCTACATCCTCAAGGATGAAAGCAAGATCAAGCATGGGCGCATTTATCGAGCGAGCGAGAAGGGATTCTCGTCGTTGCTGTCTGGTTATAGCAGGACATTGCGTTGGGTACTGAATCACCCGTGGCCGGTTTTTGTCATCCTGCTGTTGACCATTGCATTGAATTTCTACCTGATTGCCATCATTCCCAAGGGATTCTTTCCGCAGCAGGACACGGGCGCCATTGTCGGCGGCGTGGTGGGACCGCAGGACGCTTCGTTCCCGGTGATGGATAACTCGGCTCGCGCATTGGTGAGCGTGATCAAGGCGGACCCCGCGGTGGCGCACGTGAATGCCTATACGGGACAGT
>Ga0302320_10031223_pt1 | contig 10115 bp, 6 predicted proteins | sample Bog_T0_3_FD_202130 | JGI IMG/M metagenome (GOLD analysis project Ga0302320, IMG submission 202130) | Peat permafrost microbial communities from Stordalen Mire near Abisko, Sweden - Bog_T0_3 | ecosystem: Environmental > Terrestrial > Soil > Wetlands > Peat | place: Sweden: Abisko, Stordalen Mire...
AGCGGATAATGGAAGCCCACCACGTCCTCAACGCCGCGCGCCTCGGCGATGTTGCAGGTTTTCAGCCCCGTTTTGGCTGCGATCAATTGCGGATCAAGGCCGGTTAATGCGGAGGAATCTCCATAAAGCACAATGTCGCAGTTCGCATTCACCAGCCGCATCCCATAGCCGGCCTGGTAGATCCCGGGATACCCGTTGTGGGTCAGAAACCATGGCCGCTGCATAATGCAAAGCAGCACGAGCAACGCGCCAAGTTGAAAAATGACGAAGAAAGTCGCATACCAGAGCGGCGCCCTCGAGCCGATTCGCTGTTGGGGCACGACCATCTCCATACTGTGGGGAATCTCACTTACGATGGACATGTAGCTCCGGGGGAGAAGACTCAGGAGATCCTCTCCGGCGCATCGAATGTCTATTGATTGTGGCAAACCAATTATAAAGTGCCGTTCGACGCCCTGAGGTAGGCCTCGCTGCCATAGGCTTCAGATTCCTCAAGCATCTAAATCGGCAGCACGCCGGAAAACGTTGATCTCCAGCGCGCGTCCCTGCTGGGACGATGTCGTACAGCGCCCCAGCGGCGTGAAGGCTATAACGAACGTTTTAATGCAGCAACGGATGAATGTTCATGGCACAGAAACCACGGATGTGCGGCAATGGCAACGTTGCCCGCTAAGGCGCAGACTGGAGAGCCGTGTGGGCATGGAGCGCCTAAGCCCTATGGATTGATAGCTGGTGAGCTGATCATATAAACGTGCCCTGTTTCCGCTCCAAGTCATCATCACCGATTGCTACGCTAAAATGAGCCCAGGCAGCCTATGAATCTCGATCAATATCCTGTCAGCGATCTGTTTCGTAAGCGCATCGGCCTGCGTCGACAACTGTCTGCGGTCGAAGGTTTGCAGCCGATCAGAATCGCCGTGCTCGGTGGCACGACGACGAATGAAGTAGTCGACCTTCTAGAGCTATATCTGCTGGAGTCCGGATTCAAGCCAGTCTTTCACCAGTCGGAGTATGGGCGCTTCTACGAGGACGCCGTGCAGGATCCTTCCGACCTGATCGCGTTCAAGCCAGACATCGTCTATCTCCACACGTCGTGCCTGAATGTCCGAGCCGCTCCCCCGGTGCACTGCTCGGAAGATCAGTTCCAGGGGTACGTTGACGCCGAGCTAAAGCGTTACCAGCAAATCTGGAAGTCGATCGAGCAGAACGTTTCGGCGCAAATCATTCAGAACAACTTTGAGACGCCCCCCTACGCAATCTTAGGAAATCTGGATGCCGTATCAAGCGGTGGCGAGGTGCGTTACTTCATGGCGCTCAACCTGGAGTTTGCACGTTGCGCCGCGTCTGACTCGCGGCTCTTGCTGCAGGACATCCATAGCCTCTCGGCCCGTATCGGAACGGCGCAGTGGTTCGACTGGGACCGCTACTTCAGCTATAAAATCCTCACCACAACCGAGGCGAACGTTGCGATCGCGCGTTCACTCACTTCGTTGGTGCGGGCGATCTACGGCAAGAGCCGCAAGGTGCTTGTGCTCGACCTGGACAACACGTTATGGGGCGGCGTGATCGGCGATGACGGCGTGGATAAAATTCAGATCGGTCGCGAGACGCCGGTTGCGGAAGCCTACACGGCGTTCCAGGAGTACTGCCTGTCTCTGCAGCGGCGCGGCGTGCTGCTTGCTGTGTGCTCGAAGAACTATGAGGATATCGCCAAATCCGGCTTTGAGCACCCAAGTTCAGTACTGAAGCTCGAGCACATCTCCTGCTTCAAAGCGAACTGGGAGCCCAAGCACCAGAATATTCTCGCGATCGCCAAGGAGCTGAATCTGGGAGCAGACAGCTTCGTTTTCATAGACGACAATCCCGCCGAGCGCGCCATCGTCTCTGCGCAGATCAGCGGCATTGCCGTGCCGGAGGTGGGTGAGGAGGTCTCGCAGTACGCTTCCATCATTGAAGCCGGTAGGTATTTCGAGCCAGTCTCAATGTCCAAGGAAGATTTGTCGCGCACGGTGTTGTATGAAGCGAACGCGGCAAGGGCTTCGTCGGAAGCACAGTTCGCGAACTACGGCGAGTATCTTGATTCGCTGGAGATGCAGGCGGAGATCGCCGAATTTAAACCCGTCTATTTGGAGCGCATCACGCAGTTGACCAACAAGACAAATCAGTTCAACCTGACGACTCGCCGTTACACACGGGCCGAGATAGAGGCGATTGCGGCTGACCCAAACTACATTGGACTCTATGGGCGGCTGCTCGATCGCTTCGGAGACAATGGCCTTGTGTCGATTGTGCTCGGTCGCAGGCAGGGTGGCGAGCTGGAACTCGACCTCTGGCTGATGAGCTGTCGAGTTCTCAAGCGCGATATGGAGCAAGCGATGCTCGACGTTCTGGTCGAGCACGCACGCGCCGCGAACATTCTCATCCTCAAAGGTTTTTACTTGCCGACCAAAAAGAACGACATGGTTGCGGACCACTACGAGAGGTTAGGATTCACACGAGTATCGCTCGACCCCGAAACCAATGCGTCGGCGTGGTCGCTCGACGTTGCCTCCTACGCCGCACGTAACCGGCACATCCGCATTCTGGAGCTTATACATGGCTGACACGATAAAGGACGGCGACGAGATTCTCGCCGAACTACAGGAAATCTTCCGCGACATACTCGATCAACCAGACCTCATCCTGACGCGCGCCTCCAACGCCAGCAACGTCGAGGATTGGGACTCGCTCGCGCATATTAACCTTCTTACTACGATCGAGAAACAGTTCAAAATCAAGTTCGCGCTTAACGAAATTCAAGAGTTGAAGGACGTCGGCGACATGATTGAGTTGATACAGAAGAAATTGGCAGCAAAATGAATCAGTACCGCCTGGGTGACCTCACCGTCGGTATGAAGTATGAGTTCGACGCAATATTCACTGCGGAAGATGCGGCCGCGTTTGCGAGGATCTCGGGCGACGTGAACCCCTTGCATGTAGATGAAACGTACGCCAAGGCCGCTGGGTTTGAGTCGCCCGTCCTCTTCGGAATGCTGACCTCTTCGCTCTACTCTCAGTTAGTGGGTGTCTATCTGCCTGGCAAGTATGTCCTACTCCACGGGATCGACGTCGACTTTAGCTCGCCGTGCCACGCGGGGGAGCTGTTGCACGTTATGGGCGAGGTTGTATTCCTAAGTGAGGCTCTGAAGCGCGTCGAGATCAAGGCTTCAATCCGTCGGAGCGACCGCAAACTTATTTCCAAAGCAATAATACGAGTGGGTTTCCATGTCGACTGATACGGCTCAAACGATTCTCATAACTGGCGCCTCGTCGGACATCGGCTGCGCCCTGATTGGTAGCCTCCTGAGCCGTCCCAACCCACCCGTCGTGCTGGCCCATTCGCACAGTTCCGGCGAAAAATTGCGCGCCTTGCAGTCTGAATTCGGCGAAGATCTCAAACTGTACGAAGCGGACTTCACACAAAGGGCCTCTGTATCGGCTATGGCAGACCAAATTGTCAGGGAGGCTGGAACCCCGTCAGCGATGGTCCATCTGCCCGCGTTGCGTCCTTCACCGGAGCGTTTTACCAAGTTCAATTGGGAACGATTCGAGACGGATCTGGCAGTGCAGGTAGGGTCCGCGGTAATCCTCCTCCAGCAGTTTTTGCCGAAGATGGCGAAGACGCCTGGCGCCAGAGTGGTCTTCATCCTGTCGAGCTACGTGCACGGAATGGCACCGAAATATATGTCCATGTACACCACAGTCAAGTATGCGCAGCTGGGACTTATGCGATCTTTGGCTTCGGAATATGCCGCGACGCAAGTCAGGATCAATGCGATCTCCCCGAGCATGGTCGAAACGAGGTTTTTGACGGAACTTCCCGAGGTATCCGTACAGATGCAAGCGGCTTCCAATCCTCTACAGCGGAACGCAATGCCTTCTGATCTGCTGGGAGCCATCGAACTACTTCTCTCTCCCGCCTCGGACTACATTCAAGGAATTACCATACCTATCACGGCGGGGACACACGTTTAAGCTTCTCAGAGGCCTCATCGTGGCATACGACCCATCGACACTACAGTCGTTCCGCGCGGCAAATGTAAACCTCTTAGGTCATCCACAACATACTGCCTATTGGCGACATACCTGCGGACATATCTAGCTTGGATGCCATCGAATTGATTTGAACTTAATTGCTCGCGTATCCCTGTGTTCTAAGAAACGTATACGCATCAGATGAGGCTTCGATCACCTTCACGATGGAGGCATCCGCTCCGGTCCACGCGGCAGCTCCCTCATGCTTGAGCTTGTGGGTTGCGTCGTCCCACGAAAGTTTCGTGATCGAGTCAACGCCTTTCTCGTAGCCATACGTGGTCTCATCATCGGTGAAGAGGCTGAAGCTTGCGTTCGCGCCAGGATAGACGCGCACCGAGGCAATGGCCTGTTTGTCCTTCGTGCTCTCAACCTCCGAGCCCAGGGGAATAATTGAGCCTGCCCGAACGAATAGAGGTAGCGTGTCGATCGGTGCCTTCACTGTGACGGTCTGTCCGCCCTTCACACGCTCATTGGTCCAGTAGTTGTACCAGTCGCAGCCCGCCGGCAGATACACCTTGCGCGTGGTCGCACCCTGTTCTGTAACCGGTGCTACAAGAAACGCAGGACCGAACATGTACTCATCGGTAAGATCAGCGACGTTCGGATCTTCCGGGAAGTCCATAAACAACGCGCGCATATAAGGAGCTCCGGTCTTGTAGGTCTCATACGCGAGCGAGTACGTATAGGGCAGCAGTTGATAGCGCAGCCGCAGATACTTTGCGAGAATTGGCTCGGCCTGTTTGCCATAAGCCCATACCTCGTTATGCTGCCGCTCGCCATGCGCCCGCATCACCGGCTGAAAGACTCCCCACTCGAACCAGCGTACGAATAGCTCCGGATAATCGGAGTAGTTGCCGACGTTGGCGCGCGCATCGGAAGGATCAATCAACGGAGTGTGTTCTGGCTTGTAACTCGCAGGCAGCGTCGGAGAGAAGAAGCCAGCAATGTCCGTATCCCAGTACGGCATGCCTGTGGCCGTAAAGTCCAATCCCGCAGGAATCGAGCGCTTCAGCATGTCCCACGTGGACGTAACGTCGCTCGACCAGAAGACCGTACCATTGCGCTGCGCGCCGAGATAAGCCGCACGCGCCAGGATCATCACCCTGCGGCTGTCGCCGAAGTCGCGCCGGAATCCCTCGTACACGGAGGCCGTATGGAACAGCGGATAGACGTTGTAGAACCGCGCGCCCGAGCCGACGTAGAAGAAGTCCTTTGCCGGGTCAATATCCGGCTCGGTCTCATCCAGCCATACATAGTCGAAATGATCCGGCTGGATGTACCGGTCCCGGACCTCGTCCCAGAACCACTTCGCTGCCGCCGGATTGGTCGTGTCAATGTTTGGCCCGATGACGTCCTTAAAGCCGCCCGAGTCCGGCACTCCACTCGCATCGTGAATCAACCAGCCCTTTTTCAGCAGCATGTCGTAAAACTGGGTCCCTGGAGCATAATGCGGCCACACACTCAACAGCGTCCTGATGCCCATGGCATGGAGCTGATCATTCATTCCCGCCGGATCAGGCCACCGCGCTGGGTCGAGATCCATCTCGCCCTGCTTTGTCATATTCAGAAAGTCCACCACCAGCACATCGAGGGGCAAGTGGCGATCGCGGTAGCCTTTTGCAACAGCCAGCAACTGCTCCTGCGTCGGATAAATCGCTTTGCTCTGGATGTAGCCATACGTCGCCTTCGGCAGCATATGTGTGATGCCCGTCAGCTGACGATACCCTCCATAAATCTCGTCCGTGTTCGCTCCCGCGATTACAAAAAACGAAACGCGATCACCAATCTGCGACGACCATACATTCTGCTGATTGAACCCAAGATCCACCGTAGTCTTCGATGGATTATCCCAGACCAGACCGTAGCCGCGGCTCGACACCATGAACGGCACGCACACATCTTCTCCGCCAATGTCCGTGTAGTTGTGCCAGCAGTCAATCCGATGATCTCGCAGATCCAGAAATCCCTTCTGCTGCTGGCCAAGCCCATAGTAGTGTTCATCCGTCGGTGAATCGAACGTGGCCACCGCGCGATATCCCGGATCGTCTTTCACGCCCTTGGGCGTCGCGGCATCCGCTTGGTTAGGAATCATCCTCCAGTTCCGCATATGCAGCAGCGTCTTCCCGGAAGTCGTCGCTACCCATAGCGAGTCATCGCTCGGGCGCTTCCCGGCGCGGCCAAAGTAATGATCCCGCAGAGACTGATTGAGCTCGTCCAACGGCATCGATTTCGGCTCCTGCGACTCCGGAATACTTGTCGAAGACAGTCGTACGATCAACCGCGCGGAGCGAAAAACCTCGCTTCCGTCGGACCCTGTTTCATGCGTCCAGCCGCTCATCGCCGGCGTTCCCACAAAGCCGTATCCCGGCGCGGCTGTCGCCAGAGCCTCCGTCTTGCTCATCGTCACCCGCAGAATATTGGGCGCGTAGGGCTCGAGCACAATCGTTCTGCCCTCGCGGTTCAGTACAAAACTGCTCAACTGCGCCGCCGCGCTCATGCTACCCACGCAACCCAACGCAAGCACCAGTGCACCTGACATCCGCGCCCGAAATCGAGCTTTAGCCGTCAAGCGCTGATCGTGTTGTACGTCAGGGAAGCCACCCCAAAGGGCGATACCCTCATCGGAAGAAAGGTTCAACAGCGAAAAGAGGCTCCGCATTCGTTTATCTCCGAAAAGCGTCCTCGAAGTAAACGCTTTCTTCCCCGAAAAAGATCCAGGGCTTGCAAAGTGTAGGGCGGTGGCTCTCATGGTGTCAATTCATTCACGCCTCTTCGCGTGCAGCCTGGGCGCCCGGTTTCAAGTGGGGATCATGCGGGTCTTGCTGACGGAAGGCTTCGAGTGCAGCAGGTTCGGCTCCGTCGTTGGTACGGATCACCGCAACGCAATGGGGCGAGCACCGGACGGTCCTTCCGGTTGCGCCTATGATCGCCCACTGGGCGATATGGGGCAATTTTATGCAATATTCGCAGAAAGCTTGCACTGTAGTAGCTGAATATTGCAAAAAAATGAAAAGATCTGTTGACATCAGAGAATCCTCGACCCTAGACTGCAACCACACATAGCCTTTCCCCAGACATCGATCCAAAGAGAGCTCTTCAGGATCGAGCGCCAAGTGGGTATCGGTAGAACAGCGTTATCTTTTGGAGGTTCTGCGATGTTGAAGATGGTCCGCTTAGGATGTTTAGGATTGGTGTTGGGACTGCTTGGTGCAGTCGGGATGCAGGCGCAGACAACGACGGGCGCTGTAACTGGGGATGTGACAGACCCATCGGGTGCGGTGGTGTCGGGCGCAACGGTGGACGTAGTGAATACCGACACGAATGTAAAGACAACGGTGAAGTCTAATGGAGCGGGTGTCTATACAGCGCGATTCCTGCCGATTGGCCACTATAAGGTTTCGATCACGGCGCCTGGGTTTACAACGGAGGCGACACCCCCCTTCGCACTTGAGATTAATCAGACGGTGGAGCTGCACACGAAGCTGTCCATTGGCAGCGAGAGCACGGTGCAGGTAACCGATAGTGCACCGATCCTGGATACGACGGACGGGACGATCGGAACGACGTTCTCAGAGAACGAAGTACAGAACATTCCTCTGGAGGGCCGCAATTTCCAGGCTGTAACACTATTCACGCCCGGCGTGGTGAGTACGGACCCGACGGGTACGACGGGCGCGAATGCGACCGAGCGCAGCACGACGAGCAATAACCTGATCAGCGTGAACGGTAACCGCGGCCAGGCGAACTACTACACGCTGGATGGCGTGGACATCAATGAGCCTCAGAACAATCAGATTGGGTATAACCCGGCGCCCGATTCGCTGCAGGAGATCCGCGTGATCTCCGGGAATGCGCCGGCGATCTACGGCAACGTGAACGGCGGCGATGTGGTGTCGGTGCTGAAGAGCGGCACGAATAAATTTCATGGCAGCGCCTATGCCTATCTGCAGAACAATAAGTTGAATGCCAACAGCTGGGCAAACAAGTACAAGGGCGAGCCGATCGACCGCTACACGCAGACGATCTTTGGTGGAACGATCGGTGGACCGATCGTGAAGGATAAGCTGTTCTTCTTTGCAGACTACGAAGGCTATCGGCAACCGTCTGCCAAACCGGCGACCTACCAGGTGCTGACCCCGGCGGAGTTGAAGGGCGATTTTTCGGCGATTCCGTTTCAGCTCTACAACACGCAGGCGTACGACGCTGCAACGAATACGTATCCGATCTTCGTGAATAACCAGGTCCCGGTGAACAACCCCGTGGCGCAGTATTTGGCAGCTCATCCGGAGGATTATCCGACGCCCAACGCAGATCCTTCGCCGGGCACTTATCTCCGTCAATATGAGGGTGTGGAGCGGGGTTACCACGTGAACAACCAATTTGACGCGAAGGTGGATTGGACCCCTGAGGCCAAGGACCACATCTCCGGATTTTATGCACAGTCGCGAGCGCGCGATGGCAGCGACACGATCTTCCCGATCGGCTTCTCGGGCATCAGCAACTTCCCGACGACACTGTTTGGTGCGAGCTGGGTGCACAGCTTTTCGTCAGCCATTGTGAACCAGTTCAACGCAGGGTATACGCGCGTGACCTGGGACCAGGGTGTGCCCATTGATCGGCTCGGTGGATTTGGCTTGAAGGGCGACTCCGTGGTGGGCATTCCTTTTGGGGCTCAGCGTTTCGTGGGCTTCGCGGAGCAGTACATCCCGGGCAGTGCCAGTTCCATCGGCAATCGCGCTGCACCGCAGCTGCTGACCGACAACACATTTGGCTATAACGACAACTTTACCTATCAGCGCGGGAAGCACTTATTTACGATCGGTGTGCAGACAGTGCGCTACCAGCAAAACTACACGCAGAGTCAGAACGCGGGCGCGAACGGGTTCTTCCAATACACCGGCGTGTTTACGAACAATCCGACGCTTAAAAACTCCAACCCGAATATTGGCGCTGCCGATTTTGTGCTGGATGCCGCATCGAGCGATGGGCTCCAGGACGGTGGCGAATTCGGCAACCGGCAGTGGCGCGCGGCGGGATATGCGCAGGACGACTGGAAGGTGCTGCCCAACCTGACGTTGAACCTTGGCGTTCGTTATGAGTATGACGAGCCAATGGCTGAAGCGAACAACAAAAACGCGAACGTACTTCCCTTGAACGGCGGGACGATGGAGTACGCGGGCTCAGTTCCGGCGGGCGCTCCGGCAGGTTCGATCATCTGTTCGAACGGGGGATGCTATAAGCCGAATTATCGTCAAGTCATGCCGCGTTTCGGATTCGCCTACCAGACCGCGTCGAACATCTCCGTGCGAGGCGGTTACGGCGCGACTAGCTTCCTGGAGGGCAATGCCGCTAACCAGCGCCTGACCAACAATCCTCCGCTGGTATCGGTGTTCGCACGCCAGGCGAATCTGCCGAGCGCAGGAACTGGCGGCGCCGCTCTGCAGGCATCGCAGGGCTTTGCAGTCAACGCGAACACGGCGCAGCCCAGCGGCGGCGCTTTCAGCGAGTGGCCGCAGAATCAGCAGCCGGCATACATCCAGCAGTGGAATCTGACCGTGGAGACGGCTCTGAACGCAGTCACATCGCTCTCGATTGGCTATGTGGGTCAGTCGGGTCAGCACTTGATTGACTACGGTAACGCCAACCAATTCACGTTGGCGCAGGCGGAGGATATTTACCTGAACAATCCAAACCCGTTGCCTGCAGCGGACCTTACACCGTACTACAACCTGGGAGCTGGAACTTCTTACGCAGCTGGGAATGGCGGCAGTGTCCTAATCACGGAGTCGCGTGCGAAGTCAAACTATAACGGTATGCAGGTAACGCTGCGCCAGCGCCAGAAGTATGGGTTGGAGTACAACATCAACTACACGTTTGCGAAGTCGATGACGAACGCGGCCGGCAACTATGGTGCACCTAATGTGCAACAGACGGGCGGAGACCAGACGTTCCAGGACTACTACAATAGCCAGGCAGACTATGGCGTGTCCGGCGACGATATTCGCAACCAGGTCAATGCGCTAATCGTGTATGCCTTGCCC
>Ga0302320_10031224_pt1 | contig 10115 bp, 17 predicted proteins | sample Bog_T0_3_FD_202130 | JGI IMG/M metagenome (GOLD analysis project Ga0302320, IMG submission 202130) | Peat permafrost microbial communities from Stordalen Mire near Abisko, Sweden - Bog_T0_3 | ecosystem: Environmental > Terrestrial > Soil > Wetlands > Peat | place: Sweden: Abisko, Stordalen Mire...
AAAGCGTTAACTAATAATTCCTCAATTACAATCTTCGGAATTTCTAGCTTCCCTAAAGAATTAACTGTTTGATCTCCCTGAATATGCTTCAAATTTCTACTTATAAAGCCAAAAGCTTTTTGAAAAACATCTGCAAGTTTACCTGTCAAATCTTCACTATCAAGGTAATGTTCTTCATCAATGTCGGTACCTGGATATGTAACGGCTTTTATGATAAATGTAGGCAATCGGAATTGTGGCTTCTTCGAAAATAGTAAAGCCCCTGCTATGTTTAAATTTCCATCTTTATTAGCCAGGTTCATATTTTCTAAAAGCTTTGGTAATGATACGTCTTCATCCTCTTCTTTCCAATACTCACCATATTCCTTTAAAACAAAATCACGAAAATAGTCCAAATCTAAATCAGCCACGGTTAATCCATTGGCTAGAACTTCATCAGCATGAATTAACCCCGCACTTTGAAACATACGTTGCATTTCTTCTTGAGCCGTTACTTTACGTTTATCAGCACCACTCTTTGTCCATATAGACCCATTGTTGTCCATATATGGTTTTCTAATGCCATCAAGAACAGTCAGCACTATAACAAGCCCTTCGCTCAATTGAACATTTTCAGTTATTGGATTTATTGGTGGACGAACTGATTGAGAAGCAGCGTTAGACACCATTTGATTCAAACGTCCTATATCTTCTCTTGTTAAACCAATAGGAGTACCATTATCATTTATACCTATAAAAACTTGTCCCCCTCCAGAGTTACTAAATGCCACCATCTCTGAAGCAAGGCTATCTATATTAGTAAAATTTGATTTAAATTGATGTTTCCCATCCTCACCTCTAGCTAAAATATTTAGTAATTCTACAGCTTCCATACCAACTATCTCCTGCAATTTTTTAAAAACTAATTTCTAGCTTCTATACCCCCATTCCTGAAATTGTCTCTGCAATTCAGGAACATTTTTAAAAACTCTAAAATAAACAGATTCTGGGGCCAAGTCTGCCCCGTTGGGCCAAACAATCGTTGCCAGTTCTTCATCAACACACAATTGTGCAAATAGCTTCTTGTTTTTAAGAGGATTAAAGACCGGCCCTATCAAACCGTCGGATAAATCAGCCACCCCCTCTTTCCCATCATTGAAGGAAACTCGGATTTTATAATCCGTGAGATATTTAGCTTCAGTTACGTGTAATATCATGTTTATTCCAAAATCTTAATTTATTTTGGCATTTATTGTTTTCGGCATAATGTGCGAATGTTCAAAGGCTTGGGCCATAAAAAATATTACGCCCCAGCAAATCGGTGCCTTTGATTAGAAAATTTAATATACAAAGAATGACATCTCTCAAGATCTTTCTCCTTTTTAGTAGAAAGCTTTCTTGAGGATTCAATTTCTTTAATTATTTTCCTAGCTTCTTCATCTTTAATTGTAGGCGTAGTTTCTATAGGTCGTGCCATGTTAACCAGCCCTTTATATTAGTAAGTATACACTGTAGAATCAAGGAACAGAAATCAAATCTTATCAATTGCCGGTGAAGCCACTTCGGGTGTTCCAAGATTTAATAAGATCCTCCACATCTGACCAAGCACCGCTTACATAATTTGCTCTATTAGCCCAAGAAATATCTTTTGGAAGCCAAATAACACATTCTATATTTACACAACCTATAACGTGTCTAACCTGCTCTTTTTTAAATGAAATTAGTCTTGCGCTGTTCCCGCAAAATGGACATGGCAAAAGTTTGTGTTTCATATGTTGCCCTCGCGTAGTTAACTACTCTTTTAATTTCTTTCCTTCGAATCCGCAACCCATCCACTGATGTTTATAAGTACCATTAAAAAACCAAGCTTCTTTCTTGCAAGCTGGACATTCTTTATCACCATCAGCCCCACAATCAGGACATTTATTGACCCTATTAAATACATAATTTCTAGGCAATGATTTATCTACAGGTAACTCCACATGACAAAATGGACAGCAATCTCCTGGGCATATATATTTTTGTTTCTCTTTCTTAGGCTTCTTTTTACTGGGAATACGTTCAGAATCAACAGAAAAATTCTTAAGTTTTATGTGTTGTTCTATGTTTTGAGGCTTCCCCCAATTGCCAGCCACAGCCTGTTTCATTTTATTATTTATTAATGGCATAATTAACCCTCTTTATTTTACTCAGTTTATCAAATATGAATTCTCAATTAGAAAACTCCTCCTCGACATAATATTAATGCTACTTTTTTACTTTATTTAGCTGACGTACTTTCTTTTCAGTCAACTGGCAAAAAAATACTAGCCCTTCTTTGACCTTCTTGGCTACGTACTCTGTATCGGCAACTCCAACGGCATGTGCCCGACCTGAAATCATTGATGGCCATGTAAGACCACGTTTTTCTCCCTTATCAGCCTTTAAGATATATGGCCGAACTGGCCTATACATATAACAAGAATGCACAGAAATAGACATCCCACATTCATGACGCGGTCTTCTAGCGTATCCATTTTCACCTGCGTTTAATCTATCATTTAAATACGTCGCACGGTGCTCACATCTAAAACATAAACCATTCATTTCTTCTTTACGATCTTTTTTCATAGTTCTCTTTCCCTATTTAATTTTATTGCTCTGCACCACTTCTAACCTAGCGGCCAGCCTTGAGGATTGCGGCCGTGAATATATTGATCCACACTCACGGAGGATGGCACCGGCAAATCCATTGCCTCTTTACGCAATTGAATATTTATTTCCATGTGTTCCATGTTGGTTCTAATTTAACTCCATCCTTTATAAGATAACTGCCATCTATTTTGTCTGGCCGTACGTATTTTGCCAAGAAATCAACTTCACCTTTTCTCTCAACTCTCCTAAATCGAATATAACAAATGGTTCATGTGGTAAATCATATTTTGTTCCATGAGCCTGCACTAACCATTCGCCACAAGCCCTCTCCCTATCATTCAAAAAATCAAATCTATTTTTATTGTTCTTGAGCCATGTAGAGAACATATGATGCATTTCATAAGGTGACGTGTCTGCTAAATATCCAGCCCTTGTGATAGCCAATATTTGACCATTTAATTTGCATATGCCAACATTGGACCCATCTAGTTTTTCTTGAACGATAATTATATCGTGCCTGTCTCTTGGGTTTTCCGTACATATTTTATATTGACCATCTGTTATTTTATGTTCCCCTTCGCATAGCCTTGACGTCGGGAAATGACCAATAGAGCCATAAGATTTTCTCCCTAATGGCTTAGCATTCTCTTCCATCTTCATCATCCTCTCTTTATTACTACTAAAACCTTCCACAAATTTAGTTGACGTTTTGTTAATATAATCCTTCTTTGATTGCCCGCTTATGATTTAGCAGTAACTCGGCAGTGTAATCACACTTCTCCTTATCAGTAGACAATCCTATCTGACTCTTCATAATTTCAGCCAAATATAGTGATACGGGGCCACTGGCATCATTTTGTTCAACCAATTTAAGCACTGCAGAAACATAAATTTCGTATTCTCCCCTGGCGCAAGGCTCATCAGATAGGCCGATAGGATCCCAAACGTAATACAAAACCTCACTTACTCGTCTACGTAATTCATCTTTATCAAACACTCTCATAATTACCCCCTAACTATTTAATCATCGATGTAGCTCTCCATGTTAATTCGATTTAATACAGCATCGAATACTTCCTTTTTTGTCATCTTGTCTGTCTTAACGGCAAAACGATACACAACCTCTTTGAAAACAGGATACAGCTTATTAACAAAGTCACATTTATTCTTGAATTGACCGCTATATAGCCATTTGCCACCCTGCTCACTTTTTTTCTTTAGCCCTATTCTTTGCATAAGAACTTTACGTGAGGCTTCAAGCTTAACGATAATAATTCTGTCAAATGGAATAGCGTCTAATAAAAAACCTTCTCGCGCATTCAATCCAGTTGTCTCAATAATACAATTACACCACTTTCGCTTGGAGAGATCACAAAACAAAGCTAGCCATGCATCCGCTTCACCGATTGCTGTCATTGGAAATCTACCCCGATAATACCCAATACTGTATGCAGGGATTTTTAACTTTTTGCTTAATTGTTTGGCAAGAGTCGTTTTCCCAGCACCAGGTAAACCGATTATATGAATAATTGGTAAATTCATTTGTCTCCCCTTAATGTCGGCCCTGAATTCCTCCATAAAGATCCGGAGTAAAATCAGATTGCCAATATTCTTTCGTTTCAACATTCATCATGGTCAGTTTTCCATTCCAACCAGCTCCAGTATCTAAATTCCAAACATTACAAAAGTGTGTGGGTAACGTTGTCCCCCCGACAGACTGCGTTGAAGTATGGCCTATAAAAATTTCGTCATACCCACCAAACTTATAATCTTCTCTCTTTTGATAATGCTTTTCCCGCGCACTATAAAGCAATTGACGATCCCACATGCAGTTTTCCGGGTCTTGGCGTTCAAGTTTTTTATTAGGATCAATGCCTCCATGGACGAATAATCGCATTCCCCCTGAAACATTTTCTTCCAAAACGACGTGTGCATTCTTCAAAATCTCTAAATGTGCCGCAGGCATACCACCAATCTTTGCATAGGCATCAAACGTTGCAGCACCCCCTTGTTTTAACCAATAGGGCTCTGCAAAGCCGCCTGTGGCACCTGTATAAAAATCGTACGCCCATTTATCATGATTCCCCAAAATATAAATTAAATGGTCAATCTTTAATAATTCATCAAAGCATTCAACCACATCGGGGTAACCATCACAGACGTCCCCAATGACGACAAGCCGATTATTGCGATAATCGAACCCTGAACGTTCTAGACATTGCAAGAAAGCTTTGTAAGTTCCATGTATGTCACCCACAACAAATGTTTTCATAAATTCACCTAGGTCTCTTCTACTTCATCAGTTAACTCAACATTGATTCGCCTGCGATTATGTTTACTATTGTTAACCCCAAGCAAATCCATCAATCTCCTGCATAAATGCACAAAGGCCTCTTGTTCTCCATACTCGTCATAAACTTTCTCCTCAACAACGTGACTATTTGTCACCTCGATGTCTTTACCATCCACATCAGAAATATAATCTGGATAGGATATTACATAACCATTAACTGCCAGCTCTATTGATATTTTCATTTTCATTTCCTTTTAATGTTTTAATCAATCCAACCATACGTGTTAGCAATCCGTTCGGTATTTCGATATACTCTCTGCCAATCCAAAAATTTGATTGTCTTGTGATCGGCATGTCTTACCTTGCCCTTGATAAAAGTTTTCTCTCCAACGTTCAACAGATAATCAGCCGTATGTGGCTTGCCTCGCGTTGGCAAGGCTCTTTGAGGAAGAACCCAATCTACTTTTTCATTTATAACTAACCGTTCTTCCGAGTTAACATCAGCAAAAAACCATTCCCCCTGCCGAATCACCTTTGAATCTTTTTTCTTCTTAGTGTCTTTTACTTCCACCGATTTCAACCAGCGATGGGCGTCTTCAACGGTATTGATCTTGCCGCGTTCATGGGGCAATTCAGAAATAAACAAGTGTCGTTCGTCCATCCCAGCCAAATATCGCTTGATGCCCTCGGATGTTTGACGAATTGTCTCAAAGGTCTTTCCCCGCTTGCGGGCATAACTAACCTCAGTAAACTCCCTTTTAGGTTCCTTTACAAAGAGAAGCACCTGGCGCCTATCCTTGTCGACATCAAGAACTCTAACATCTGTGCCAACACCCTTGAAAATCTTAAACTGTTCTCTCTTTTTGCCCTCAATCGTCATCTGGAAGATTTCTTCAACGCCTCTTCCTCTGGCAAATGGTTCATTGGTCAGGACCAATGGCAAATTTGCCTTCTCAAAATACTTTGATATTTGTTGCATATACTCCTCCTAACTTGCTAGTACTATAATGGTACCGAGAGGTGGATTTGAACCACCGAAATAACGGCTTATGAAACCGTCGCCTTAGACCAGACTTGGCAATCTCGGGTTGGCTCTGGGACGTGGACTCAAACCACGGACATCCGCGTTAACAGCGCGGCGTTCTATCAGCTGAACTATCCCAGAATATTGGCAAACTCATTTTCTCATCGACTTCTCGTAATCTGGTCGATCTTCAACTTTCTTTGGGACCCAATATCCCTTTCCGTCCTTTGACATATTCCATACGTTGTAAATTTCATCGTAGTTTGGTACAACGTATTCCTCTGAAGACTTTTCTAACAACATCCTCTTGACGGCTGCCCTTAATCTTGTCCTAAGCTTACCGTGCAAGATTCTCTTGTCGTTCTTCTCACTATCTCCTCCATTTCCGAAGATTGGTGTGTGCTTCCTTGATCTGCTCATATGCCCCTCCTATGTAGTTGTTAACTACATAGGGGACATGTGCTTTCCGAGTTTATTAGTTTTCATTAGCTTCTCCTCGTCGTAATTATTGTAAATACTTTAACCATAAGTCATGCAGCTCACCTAACTTGATTCTCACAATTTCCCTAAATCCTTTGGGCCTGGTTGGAGTCTTAATCAATTTCAAGCCAGATTGTACCAACGTCATGTTATCCTTCAAAAGATTACAGGACTTGCAACAAGTCACCGTGTTCTCCCAGGAATCGCCGCCACCTCTGGATTCAGGAACAATGTGATCTATCGTGACATCATCATTCTTGCACCTGGTTGTACAGTACTGACAAACATAAGCGTCACGTAGATGAACATTTTTCTTTGTGTAAGACACAAAGGTTACCTTCTCGTACACCACGCGAACGTACTTCCTAAGCCTGATAACGGCTGGTACGCGCATTTCTACAGTGGTGGAACGCACTATGCTCTCATAGCTCTCTTCCACAATAACCTTGTTAGAATATACAGCGCAGATAGCTTCCTTCCAGTCGCACACACCGAGGAACGTGTAATCCATATTCAACACTAAACATCTATTCACTTAACTATCCCTTTCAAATTAGTCAGGGAAGTGGGTCCTGCCCCCACGGCCTTCTGGACCCAAGCCAGACGCTCTTCTATACTTCGCTACTCCCTGAAAATTTTTGGCTACCGGAGAACGATTCAAACGTTCATTGCAACGTCCAAAACGTTGTGTCCTATCAATTAGACGATCCGGTAATATTTAAACAGCTCAACCATTACATTGGAGGCCAAGGAGGGATTTGAACCCACATAGTACCGCTTTGCAGGCGGTTGCCAAAGGCCCTATTTCTTCGATTTCGTGAGGCTGTGCCAAAATCGTCAGCCACTTGATGATACGATTTAATGGTAGGGCTAAGGGGGGACGATCCCCTGCTTAAAGACTGAAAACCTTTCGTGCTTCCATTACACCATAGCCCCATAAACACAAAAAAACCGACTCTCTTCTTAGATAAGAAACTTGCCCCATGCGTGTGATGCGCGTAAATTCCTGGGTGTTTACTTATCTAATCTGTGAATCGGTTTTATTACTTAATCTACCAGGAACGAATGTACGCATGGATACCAAACAATAAGACGGCATCGACCAAAGAGCTTTTTGCTCTTGGTGCAATGCCTTCATAATTGTGTGTTCCAATCGTAACTTCATTGAAATTCTCGTTCCCTGTTATTTTTAAATTGTAGCTTCAAAAAATACTGCAATTTTAATTTACAATAATTTTTGCAAATGTCAAGTCATAATTTTTAAATTTTAGAATTATTTTATGCTTTCCTCTTTTAAATAACTACCCCCCTGTGTTTGGGGTCATTTATTTCTTTTGATAATCTCCAGGCGATGGTTACTCTTAATGGCTTTAATGGTCTTTGGTTTTATACCTTTCTCTTTGGCCATTGTCGGCCATAAAGCTACCGCATCAGCAACTTGATTGCAGATCTCTTTGGCTTTATAAATTTCAAATTTCTTAGCGACTTCCTCAAGATCAGCAAGAGTAAAATTATCACGCTTTCCATTGGCGCTTAACTGATGAACACGAGCCCATTTCCCAAGAGGATCATACTGATAGACCATATCATACGCTGGTGAAAGACGCCAAGAACCTGTGTCTTCCATCATGAAAGATAGGTTCTTTGTGTGGTCGTCTTGATTACGCGCCAATATATTAAAAACCATCCGGCGGTACATTTCTTGGGTCTGTTCATGATCCAAGCCTAATTTAAGAATCGTAGAAAAAACTTGTTCATAACTATACTTATTCTCTGCCCTATGATCGTAGTGTTGCAGAGCGTTTAATGATTGAACGTGTACCTTTTCATTCCCAGGTAAACGATCAAATCGCTTGGTCATAAAATGTGCTCGTCCCTTTTCTTCAAATAGCCTGCATGGCATCATTTTAATATTAGCTTTCAATGCCATTTGATAGTAAGCTGCTTCAATTCTCCCATAGCCATCTGGATCACCCAAGTCCTGATCTTTCATCCCATCAAATTTAATGATCCAGTGTTCAAAACCCTCCGGTACAGTAGATTGGCCAGATCTTATTTCACCAGTTGATGAATTATAGGCAATAACTGCTTTAGCCCGTGCTCCACCCGCAGACGTCCCAACTTGAATCAAGGAAAGCAAAGCATCTGTTGGATGTTTGATTAAATTTTCAGATAGCTCTTTCTTTTTATTAACAATATCAGCTGCAAGTTCAGCGAGTTTATCTACAGAAATTGAAGTTGACTCCATTGATCCAGTGTTGATCGCAGGACGATATTCAAGAGCACCCATCCCTCGAGAACCCACAAACAGAAGTTTTTCTATTGGGTTTAATGAGCCCGTCTCACGACCGTTTATTTGCAACCAGTCATCAATTAATTTATTGCCAAATCTGTCAGGAAGGGAATCAGCTAATAGCCCCGGAAGACCATTTTGACTTTGTATTTTTAATTCAGGGAATGAATAAACATTATCTGAAAGCGGCATATGAATAGGAGAAATTTCAAGTCCCTTTTTTACAAATTGTGGATCGTAATCAAACGCAGCAACACCGGTTTGATCGTCCCAAGCAACTGTTCCGACTTGTTCACCCCAGAGATAAACTTTGGCGCTTGTGACTTTTACTTTTTCGTTTGCCATAACTGTGTCCCTTGGGGTCTCACTACCCTAGACGCTCGTTTTCTATGTTTGCCTTCTAATTTAACAATTTCACTTGGCCTAAAAGGAGTCTTAGGAAGGAATAAATCCAGTTGATTAAGGACTTTAAGAGCCCTCATCACCCGTAGAAACCCTAGAATAGTTGATGGCTTACCGTATTCAATATTCTGAATCACATTTATAGAAACCCCTGCTTTAGCAGCAAGATTATTTTGAGTAATATTAAATGACAACCGCTTGTCTTTAATTCTGCCACCCAACTCTTGCAATATTCCTTTATCAGTCATTGAAAAAAAATCCATATTCCTCCTCCATTTCGTGCTTATTCTATTGTAAATTTGATAGCCTGCATGCCGCAGAGAGCAGCAGGCCTACTCAAAGCATAGCATCAATCAAAGATATTTTCAAATAACAACACATGTTTTAAGCAATATTAATAAACATTATGCAATATACATGTCTTATTACATGTGTTATTAATTTTGATCTGAAAAATTTTACCCAATCATCTGGGAGCTATTCTCAAACCTGATCTAAACAGTCCACTACAGTCTTTAGATAAATAAACATTTCCCCTTTCTTATCATCACGGATAATGGCATCATCTGGATCATGTTCCATTAGTGACTCCAAGACATATTTTAAAACATTCTTCTGGTTATATTTTGCCATAATCAATTCCACATGAGCCAAAAAATCAATTTCCTTTTTCTCTCCGGCGAAATATTCAACCATATCCCAATTGCTTTTTTCAAACTTTTCAATTGTTTCTGCGGATATTTCCATTAGAGACTTTGTCCCTTTACTCATCATTTTCCATACGACTATTCCAAAATAATGAAGAAATTCCCTTTCGTCATCATTAAATCCATCGCCCCCTGCGGTTAAAAGGTATACACACAAATACGGTTGCAATTTCTGAAACCTCTTCGCAAGCTTAGGCGCCTCATCATAAGTGTAAAATACTTCCTTTGTCCAGACCAAAGTTAAGGGAATTTAAGGTGGAAATTTTTTAAGAAAAATTTCCACCGAAAAATTCGGTTTTTTAT